>Ga0194060_10000225_pt1 | contig 40224 bp, 32 predicted proteins | sample SepL225m_MetaG_FD_163427 | JGI IMG/M metagenome (GOLD analysis project Ga0194060, IMG submission 163427) | Anoxic zone freshwater microbial communities from boreal shield lake in IISD Experimental Lakes Area, Ontario, Canada - Sep2016-L222-5m | ecosystem: Environmental > Aquatic > Freshwater >...
AATGAATATGCCAATTAGAATTCATAAAAGCGAACAAACCTGTGCACTAGGCGCAGCAATGTTTGCAGCTACTGCCGCACAAATTCATGCATCTGTTGAAATAGCCATGGAAGCCATGGGACAAGGTTTTGAAACAACTTATTATCCCAACCCATCAAATACCGAATACTATACAAAGCGAATGGTTAAATACCAAAACTTAGGTAGTTTTATTGAATCGAATTAATACAAATTAAAAGCATGTATCAACAAATTAAACAAGCCGCTTACGATGCAAATATGCAATTACCAAAACTTGGTTTAGTGTTATTTACATTTGGCAATGTAAGCGTTGCAGACCATTCAAAAAAAGTGTTTGCCATTAAACCTAGTGGTGTTCCTTACGAAGACTTAACAGTTGAAAAAATAGTGGTGGTTGATTTTAATAATAATATCATTGAAGGAACACTTCGCCCATCATCCGACACAAAAACACATGCTGTATTATATTCGAATTGGGATCATATAGGAAGTATTGTACACACACATTCTACTTATGCAACGGCTTGGGCACAATCTCAAAGAGCCATTCCAATTTATGGTACCACACATGCCGATCATAACACGGTTGATATACCCTGTGCACCTCCAATGGATGATACTTTGATTGAAGGTGATTATGAATATCAAACAGGTTTACAAATTATCAATCATTTTAATTCCTTACATTTTAATTACAAAGAAGTTGAAATGGTATTAGTGGGTAACCACGCACCTTTTACTTGGGGTAAAGATGCCAACAAAGCAGTCTACAATGCAGCAGTATTAGAAGAGTTGGCAAGAATGGCTTATTTAACAGAACAAATTAATCCATCTGCGCCCAAACTTAAAGATGCATTGATAAAAAAACACTACGAGCGCAAACACGGAGCAGATTCTTATTATGGTCAATAACAATTTGCGCTAAATTAAATTGTAATTTTTGGGTATGAAAAAACACTTATTCACTGTTTCATTCGTTTGTTTTTTTGCAGCAAATGCACAACAAAAAGACTACCCTATTCAGTCGGTTGATTTTACGCATGTACAATTGAACGATCGATTCTGGATGCCTAGAATTGAAACCAATAGAAAAGTAACCATACCTGCATCTTTTGAAAGGTGCGAAAGTACAGGTCGGGTGAAAAATTTTCAAATGGCTGCATTAAAATCAGGGAAATTTTGCACGCGATACCCTTTTGATGATACCGATATTTATAAAACTGTTGAAGGTGCTTCTTTTTCTTTGGCCATGCATGCCGATGCTACACTAGATAAATATTTAGATAGTTTAATTGTTATTATTGGCAATGCACAAGAGCCCGATGGCTACTTATATACCGCTAGAACCATTGACCCTGTTAATGTCCATGGATGGATTGGTAAAGTAAGATGGGAGAAAGAAAGAGAAATGAGTCATGAATTATACAATGCCGGACATTTGTATGAAGCGGCTGCCGCACATTTTTTAGCCACAAAAAAAAGAACCTTACTTGATATTGCCATAAAGAATGCCAACCTTGTATGTGCTGTTTTTGGACCCGATAAAAAACATGTAGCACCAGGTCATGAAATTGTTGAAATGGTCTTGGTTAAACTATATCGCATTACTGGTAACCAAAATTATTTATCCACTGCTGCATTTTTTATTGAAGAAAGAGGCAAGTATAAAGGATACGATAACAAAAGCAAAGACCCATTTAAAAATGGAGCGTATTGGCAAGATGATGTTCCTGTAATAGCACAACAAGAAGCAGAAGGGCATGCCGTTAGAGCAGGCTACTTATATTCCGCAATGGCAGATGTAGCAGCACTTACAGGCAATAAAGATTTACTCAATGCAGTAGATAGAATTTGGAAAAACGAAGTGGGTAAAAAAATGTATGTGCAAGGAGGTGTAGGATCTATTGGTGATGGAGAACGATTTGGCGAAAACTATGCTTTGCCGAATGCCACAGCATACAACGAAACCTGCGCTGCAATTGCAAATATTTATTTTAATCAACGGATGTTTTTATTGCACGGCGATGCGCAATATGTTGATGTGTTAGAAAAAATTCTTTACAACGGATTTTTATCGGGAGTTGGCCTAGATGGAAAATCTTTTTTTTATACCAATGCCTTACAAATTCACAACTATTTTAAGCATCCAGATATGGAAGGCACGCGCTCTGGATGGTTTGAATGTTCTTGTTGCCCAACAAATATTGCACGGCTAATGCCCGCTATTCCTGGCTATATCTATGCACAAAAAAATGATAGTATTTACGCAAACTTATTTATTGCAGGAACCGCCACTATCCAATTAAAAAATACCGCTGTTCAAATTACTCAAACAAATAATTATCCCTGGAACGGCCAATTACAATTCACCATTTCTCCAAAAGCAACAACTGATTTCAATTTATTAATTCGCATTCCAGGATGGGCACAAAACAAAGCCATTCCATTTGATGTATACCAGTTTGCAAAACAGTCAACAACGAAAACCACTATTAGCATTAATGGCAAAGCAGTTGACTATACAATACAAAATGGTTACGCGATATTACACCGAACTTGGAATAAAAATGACCAAGTAACAGTTGCACTGCCCTTAGAAATTAAAAGAATAAAATCCGATACTCTAATAACAGATAATATTGGCAAAACTGCTTTACAAAGAGGCCCAATTGTATATTGTGCAGAATGGAAAGACAATAATGGAAAAACTTCCAATATTATTGTACCTGCAGATGCAGCATTCACAGCAGCATATAATGCTAATTTATTAAATGGTGTAACTGTACTGAAAACACAAACACCTGTTGTACAATTAAATAAAAATGGAATTGATATTAATACCAAACAGCAAACATTCACAGCAATTCCTTATTACGCTTGGGCAAATAGAGGAAAAGGAGAAATGACCGTTTGGTTTCCAGAAAAAATTACCGCAATAGATTTATTAAGTAAATAAAAAAGATCCTAAAAAAATAACAATGATTGATTTAAAAAAATTAGAAGTTTGGTTTATCACGGGCAGCCAAGATTTGTATGGCGAAGAAACACTGCAAAAAGTTGCAGAACATTCTGCCATCATTACAGAATACCTAAACCAAGCCCCAGAAATTCCAGTACGCGTTGTATATAAACCAACTGTAAAATCTGCCGACGAAATTTCTGCAGTCATGCAAGCAGCGAATAACGAAAGCAACTGTATTGGTGTGATTACATGGATGCATACTTTCTCACCTGCAAAAATGTGGATTGGTGGATTAAAAATTTTAAAAAAACCTTTACTCCATTTTCATACACAGTTTAATAGAGATATCCCTTGGGCTACCATGGATATGGATTTCATGAACCTGAACCAAAGTGCACACGGCGATAGAGAGTTTGGTTTTATTATGAGTCGCATGCGCATCAATAGAAAAGTGGTGGTAGGACATTGGCAAGACCACGAATCTTTAAATAAAATAAATGGATGGATTCGTGCAGCAGCGGGTTGGAACGATTGGCAAGGTGCTAAATTCGCGCGCTTTGGAGACAATATGCGCAATGTTGCTGTTACCGAAGGCGATAAAGTTGAAGCAGAAATAAAATTCGGCTACTCTGTAAATACTTATGGAGTTGGCGATTTAGCAGCTGTAATTGATGCTGTTTCTGAATCTGCCATAGACAAAGTAATAGCTGAATACGAAGATAGTTATACACTTGTTCCAACTTTACAAAAAGGAGGTGCCCAACATAGTTCATTGCGTGATGCCGCAAAAATTGAAATTGGCATTCAAACATTTTTAGAGAATGGAAATTTCAAAGGCTTCACTACTACTTTCGAAGACCTACATGGCATTGTTCAACTACCTGGCATTGCAGCTCAAAGATTAATGGCTAAAGGCTATGGATTTGCAGGAGAAGGCGATTGGAAAACAGCCGCACTAGTTCGTGCCATGAAAGTAATGGGTAGCGGCTTGAAAGGCGGCAACTCTTTTATGGAAGATTATACTTACCATTTTCATCCAGACAATAGAATGGTATTAGGCGCACATATGTTAGAAATTTGCGAGTCTATTGCAGATGCAAAACCAAGTTGCGAAATACATGCTTTAGGTATTGGCGGTAAAGCCGATCCTGTAAGACTGGTTTTTAATTCTGGTCCTGGGCCTGCACTAAATGCATCAATTGTTGATATGGGTAACCGATTTAGGTTATTGGTTAACGAAGTATTGGCAGTAAAACCATTCGACCAATTACCTAATTTACCAGTAGCGCGTGTTTTATGGAAACCTTATCCTAATATGCATACAGGTTGTGCTGCTTGGATTTTAGCAGGGGGCGCTCACCATACTTGTTATAGCCAAAACTTGTCTTCAGAACATTTAGAAGACTTTGCAGAAATGGCTGGTATTGAGTACTTATTAATTGGAAAAGAAACCCAACTATACCAATTTAAAAATGAATTACGTTGGAATGAATCTTTTTATAAATAAATTGTAGCGCCAGAAAAATTTTAAATTCAATATTAAACTCTCAAAATTGCTTGCTCATGAACAGTAAACTAGCCAACATCGACTATGTTATTTTTCTAATCTATTTCTTGATTGTATCAGGATATGGTTATTGGATTTATAAAAGAAAAAAGAAAGGTACAATGGATACCAAAGATTTTTTTCTTGCAGAAGGATCGCTTACATGGTGGGCCATTGGCGCCTCATTAATCGCTTCAAATATTTCTGCAGAGCAATTCATAGGAATGAGCGGCAATGGCTTCTTTGTGGGTATTGCAGTGGCTTGTTACGAATGGTTAGCTGCTATTGCATTAATTATTATTGCAGTATGGTTTATGCCGGTTTATTTAAAGAACCATATTTTCACAATGCCACAGTTTTTAAAAACAAGGTATAATGAATCAGTAAGTTTGGTAATGACCATCTTTTGGTTATTCCTATATGTATTCGTAAACATTACATCTATTATGTTTTTGGGTGCAACAGCCATTAATAACTTAACAGGTGGAACCAACTTACACTTGGTTATGTTATTACTTGCTGTTTTTGCCATCTTTATTACACTTGGTGGAATGAAGGTGATTGGTTACACCGATATTATTCAAGTAGCTGTATTAATTATTGGCGGTTTAGCTACCACCTATATTGCATTAACATTAGTGAGTGAAAAATTTGGATTTGGAAAAGATGCAATAGCAGGATTCAACCAGTTATTAGTGCAAGCACCAGATCATTTTCATATGATACTTAAAAAACCTACCGCAGCAACCCCTCAGGTTGAGATTAACAAATACTTGATATTGCCAGGTTTAACGATGTATTTTGCTGGTCAATGGATTGTGAATTTGAACTATTGGGGATGTAACCAATACATTACACAACGTGCATTGGGAGCAGATTTAAAAACTGCTAGAACAGGTATTTTATTTGCAGGATTTTTAAAATTATTAATGCCTGTTATTGTAATGCTACCTGGTATTGCTGCCTATGTTTTGTATAAGAATGGTTCTTTACAACAAGAAATGAATGCTGGTGGAAAATTCTTAACAGATAATGCCTACTCTTCTATTCTTGGTTTTTTACCAACTGGCTTGAAAGGCTTGTCATTAGCGGCTTTAACTGCTGCTATTGTAGCATCTTTGGCTGGTAAGGCAAATAGTATTTCTACTATTTTTACCCTCGATTTGTATAAAAAATACATCAATACCAATGCTAGCGAAAAGAAAATGGTATGGGTAGGTAGGATTGCTATTTTAGCAGCTATGGCACTATCAATTGCATTTACTTGGGATGATTTATTAGGCATTGGCGGTGAAGGTGGATTTACCTTTATTCAAAAATATACTGGACTAATTAGCCCAGGTGTATTTGCCATGTTTATTTTAGGATTCTTTTGGAAGCGCACCACAGCTACAGCAGCAATTGTAGGGTTGATTACCGGATTCTTATTGGCCTTATTCTTTAATAATTATGCACCACAAGTATTTGGTAACGAAACTTTGTTGTACACAGCGTTTCCGAATGGTAAAGGCGGATTTGAAATTCCTTTCTTAGTTGGAATGGGATGGTCATTCTTCTTTACAATGGTAGCAATGATTGGCGTAAGCATAACAGGACCTGCAGTAAATGCAAAAGCTTTTATCTTAGACAAAACCATGTTCAAATTATCACCAACGCATATGGCAATGGTGGTTACTACTTTAATTATCATTACATTAATGTATGTTAGATTCTGGTAGAAAGAACTACTGATAAAAGTTTTCATAATAAAAACAGGCTGTATCATTTAAGATACAGCCTGTTTTTATTTTAGCTCTTGACAATTACACTAGTTGAAATTTCTACTATTCCTTTCTGTTTAAAGTGTTTTAAATAAATACTTTGAATGAATTTAAGTACAATATAAAATACAGAATTTAAGTAAGTTTTACACTAATTTTTCAATATCTAACGCGCTATAATCTGTAATAAATTGTATGATATTGTCATAGGCAGCAAATTCGTGTTCCTCATGCATGGTGGTTAATACAACTGCCCGCATACCCGCTCTCTGTGCAGCTTCTACGCCTTTAGGTGCATCTTCAAATACAATACATTCTGCTGGCAATACACCCAATTCAGCTGCACCTTTTAAATAAGTTTCTGGATCTGGTTTACTTTCTAATACATCATCGGCACTTACAATAGAATCAAAATAATGTCGAAGGTCTAATCCGTCTAAAACAAAATTGATATTGAATGGAATAGCGGCCGAGCCAATACCCATACTGATATTTTTATTTTTTGCTTCCACTAAAAATCCTGCCAAGCCTTCAATTAATTTTAATATGGGTCGGTATTCTGCTTGGTATCTTTTTTCTTTTTCTACAGACAACACATTCATTTCTTCAAGTGTAAAATGATCCTTACCAAAAACGCGGATAAGCAATTCGGTATTCTTTCCATACATATGAGACTTCACTTCATCCCAAGTCATATTAGCACCCAAGTCGTCGTTTAAAATATGAAACCAAGCTTTGTTATGGTAGTGCATATCGTCAATCATCGTTCCATTCAAATCGAATAAAAAAGCTTTTACTGGTAAGGCCATTGGTATTATTTATTTAAAAAAATTATTTGCTTTTAACCTAGTAATCCTAAACATTAATCCATAAACACATCTATCAAACCCACAATCAAATCAACTTATTTAATTTGATTTTAATAATATAGTTTGATTCTTAACCGTATTGAATTGTGTTAAATAATAACCATCAGTTGTTTTAGTACTCGTTGTTTTTATACCAATAATAGTTATTGGATTTTTGGTTCTCAATTTACACAAGCCACCTTTCAAAGAAATGATTCGGGCAGTTGATAATTTATTTTCCTTCCATTGTAAATCTACTTCAAAAGCCCCCCTTGCACGCAAACCCTTGATATCACCCGATTTCCAAGCAGAAGGCAGCGCAGGCAATAAATGAATTTCATTTAAATGACTCTGTAATAACATTTCTGTAATACCCGACACTGCTCCAAAATTTCCATCTATTTGAAATGGCGGATGTGCATCAAATAAATTTGCATAAGAACCACCGCCTTTAGAATAATTAGTTCCAGAAGTACTTACATACCTTAAAATATTTCGTAGTAATGAATAAGCATGGTCTCCGTCTAATAACCTCGACCAAAAATTAATTTTCCAAGCCAAGCTCCAACCCGTTCCTTCATCACCTCTTAGCTCTAATGTTTTTTTAGCAGCAGCAGCTAATGCAGGGGTTGTAATGGGCGAAATTTGTTTACCCGGATGCAAAGCAAATAATTGCGATACGTGTCGGTGGTGTGGCTCTACATCTTCCCAATCTTTATACCATTCTTGCAAATTACCTTTTGCACCAATCTGTAGTGGAAATAATTTAGCATACCTTTCTGCTACTAAGGTTTGAAATTTTTTGTCTACACCTAGTACTTTAGCAGCTGCAAGGGTATTGCTAAATAAATCACGAATAATAGACATATCCATAGTCGTAGCAACAGACACCGTTCCTGTTTTTTTATCACCAAAAATAAATTCATTTTCAGGCGACATAGAAGGCATTGTTACCCATAATCCACTACTGTCTTTTACCAACCAGTCTAGCGTAAATTCAGTTGCACCTTTCATTACAGGATACCATTTTCTTAAAAAAGCAGTATCCATAGTAAATAAATAGTGTTCCCATAAATCTTGGCTCAACCAGTTGCCGCCCATACCCCAATTAGCCCATCTAGGATCTCCTTTTAAATCTCCTACCGGATTAGACAAAGCCCAGATATCACTGTTGTGGTGGGCTACCCAGCCATTCATTTTATAAAACTCTTTGGCTGTTACTGCCCCGGTTACTGAAATATTTTTAATTAAATCAAATAATGGCTCATGCATTTCAGATAAATTGGTCATCTCTGCTGGCCAATAATTCATTTCTGTATTGATATTGATGGTATAATTAGAACTCCAAGGAGCTTTAAATTCTTTGTTCCAAATACCTTGCAAATTTGCTGCAGTACCACCGGGCCTTGAACTAGCAATTAATAAGTACCTGCCAAATTGAAAATACAAGGACTCTAATAAAGGATCTTCTGCACCTTTTGTATAACCAATCAATCTTTCATCAGTTGGCTTTAAAGAATTTTCGGTTTGTTGGTTATTATTTAATGAAAAAGAGACCCTTTTAAAATATTGGTTAAAATCATTTAAATGTGTTGCTGTTAATTGTGCAAATGATTTTTTAGCTGCATTGTTTAAATAGGTTGTAACCAATTTTGATTCATCCTTACCTTGACTATCCGGACATTTATCAAATCCATTGAAACTAGTTGCTGCACTTACTAATAAAATCACTTCTGTTGCATGATTAATTTGAATACCTGTTGTATCGGTTATAATTTGTCCGTCTTTACTAATTGCCCTGATGCGATAATCGAAACGCATACCATTACAACCACTAACATCTGTATAACTGATAGGATTTTTTTTGTCTCGAACATAACTTGGAAAATTCACACTAGGTGCCCTGCCCTTTATGCCATATTCATTATTCGATAAAACAATCGGCTGATTTTGCAAAAGAGACTTAGCTAAAATATGCAGGTTCAATTGACCCAGCTTGTCTGATTTTATTTTCACTACCATCACTTGGTCGGGTGCCGATACAAAAATTTCTCTAGAATAGTTAACGCCTCCAATTGTAAAACGGGTATTGGCTGTAGCTGTTGCTATATTTAAATCTCGGTAATAGTTTGTAGCATTAGTATCAACCAATTGTTGTTGAATTACCAAATCACCTAAGGGCATATAACTCTCTGAATACACCCCTTGTAATTTTTTGGTTAACTGCTCGGCCAATTTATAGTTTTCTTTAAACAATGCTTCTCTAACCAACGGCAATATAGATGGTGCTTCAGGATTCACATTTGTTTTAACAGGACCACCACTCCATAAACTTGATTCATTCAATTGAATCAACTCTTGGTTAACACCACCAAATACCATAGCACCTAATCTGCCATTACCAAGTGGTAAAGATTCTGTCCAAACTTTGGCGGGTTGTTTATACCACAACACAGCAGACTGTGCAGAAATATTGGAACAAAATAATAGTAGCAAAAAACAAGCAAGTAAAGCTTTACGCATAAAATGAGTTGTTGTTAAAATAAAAAATGCAACTATTGCTAGTAGCATTTGAAAGATATTCATTTTTTTGAAAAATGTAGTTGAAATAAATATAACTAGTTTTAAAATCAATTAGCGGATGAAAAATTAAAGAATCCCTTACTAATTACTATTACAAAATAAACGCAGCATGTTTTTCAGGTATTTCAACTAATTGAAATCCTTTTCTTCTTAAGCGACTTGCAAAATCTTGTTGTACATCAAACTCTCCATGCACTAAAAACAAGGTTTTGATTAACGCAGGATCTTGGCAACTTATAAATTGACACAAATCTTCGTAATCGCCATGCGCACTCATGCTACGCATAGAACCAATTTCTGCTTTAACATCAAATTCTTCGCCAAAAATTCGTACTTCTTTATCGCCATTTAATAACCTACCACCCAATGAACGAGGTTCACAATAGCCTACCATTAAAATAGTGTTTTCTGCACCAGTAATATTGTTCATGATATGGTGCTTTACCCTACCCGCATCAGCCATACCACTTGCAGAAATAATAATACAAGGTTGTGGGAAAAAATTAAGTTGTTTGCTTTCTTCAACTGTTTTAACATAATTCAATCCTTCAAAATCAAATGGATCAGTATCTGTTTCAATTAATTTTTGAATCCTATTATTAAAATATTTTGCATTCTTTTTTATCACTTGAGTGGCTTCACTACTTAATGGACTATCTACAAAAACAGGAATTTTTGGAAGTCGATTTTCGTTAGAAAGTTGGTTTAAATCATACAGAATTTCCTGGGTTCTTCCAACACTAAAAGCGGGTATAATTAATTTGCCTTTTTTTACAACACAAGTATGCTCAATCCATTTCAATAAAGAATCAGGCGTGCTATACACTTCGTCGTGTAATGAATTACCGTAAGTGCTTTCTAAAAGTATATAATCTGCTTGCGGGAATACTGCTGGAGAACGCAAAATCACATCTCTATATCGGCCAACATCGCCACTAAAACTAATACGGGTAATTTTATTATTCTCTGTAATTTTTAAATGAACAGCCGCACTCCCAATAATATGTCCTGCATCAGTAAACAATAATTCTACACCAGGATAAATGGTTTGCCAGGTATCATATTCAACTGCGGTTAATTTATTTATGGCATTTTTTGCATCATCAATTGAGTACAAAGGTTCATAAATGGGTAAGCCTTGTATTGCCCTGCGCTTATTGATGAATTTGGTATCGGCTCTTTGAATTTCTGCAGAGTCTTCTAATAAAATAGACGCTAAGTCTTTCGTGGCAGGCGTGCAAAAAACGTTTCCTTCAAAACCATCCTTTATTAATTTAGGAATCAAACCAGAATGGTCGATATGTGCATGCGATAATACCATCACAGATATTTCACTTGCTTCAAAACCGAAAGTTCGATTCATTCCATCGGTTTCTTTTCCCATCCCCTGAAACATGCCACAGTCCAACAAGATTTTCTTTCCACTGTTTAGTGTTATTACATGTTTTGATCCAGTAACTGTTCTTGCGGCACCATGAAAGGCAATATTCATTGAGTAGTTTTTATTTCTTTTTTGACTTGAAACTCCAAGTAAACCAAAACTCCGAAACCATTTCACCCACTTGATTTTTTCCAACAGAATAACAAACTAGTGTTTGACCTTCGCCAGTAATTACCGCCTGCTCCACTGCATTGGCTATTGCAGCGCCGTCATTACAAGTAAACGCCGTTCTATCAGTTGCTTTTTTATGAAACTTTGCTTCCATACCTACTACTAACATGCTAACAACAGGTTGGCGTTTGTATATCTGACCTATAGCGAGTAAGCCTGTACTCATTTCAGCGGCCATGGATTGTGTAGCAAAATACATCGACTTAAATGGATTTTTATTAAACCATTTAAATGGCACAGTAATCACAGATTTTTCTATTGTCAATTCTTTAATACTTAATCCCGAAAAGAGTGCTGCAGGCAATTTCAACAACATGAAAAAACGAAACTTCCATGAATTGGCAATGGTCTTTTTAAAATCTATAAAATTGGGATTCACAGCAATTAATTTTATTTTGTTGTGTAATTTTTAGGATCTAAAGCACCTGGTCTCCAATCATTAAAAAAGTCAATTACTTTTCTTTTGTTATAGCCTTTTCCTTCTTCTAAATAAGATGAATTTTGAGTATGTAATAGTTTTCCGTTGCCGTCTAAAATTAAAAATACTGGAAAGCCAAAACGTTGTGCATAGCCGTAAGTAGCAAATACAGCATCGTTTTTATTTTCTTGGCTATAATTTAAATGATACACAATATAATTAGCATGAATAGCAGAATCCATTTGTTTGTCATTGGTAGTTGTTTTGTTAAAAAGCAAGCACCAACTACACCAGTTTCCACCAGCCTGAATTAACACATGCTTATTGGCTTTTTTAGCTTCTTTCACTGCCATTGCAATTTCTTTTACAGCATCGGCATTGGGTGTATATAATTTAACAGTATCAATTGGCTTAGACACTAATGCCACTGCTTGTGCATTTGTTATAGACGAAAAACCAATTAGCATTAAAAAAACAAATAATCCTTTTTTCATGTGTTATAATTTGAAGGTAAAAAATAATTTATAAAAGTATTGCAGCTAATGCATAGTCAGCTACTAGTATTAATATACAACTAACCACAACAGCGCTAGTACTTGCTCTACCTATTTCTAAAGCACCTCCTTTAACATGGTAACCAAAATAGGCAGGCACTGTACTTAATATAAAAGCGAATGTATAGGCTTTGTATAGTGCAAAATTGATATTGTATAAATTTAAATTTTGGCGCAATCCCATATCAAAAATATCGGTTGCAATAATACCAGACATAGCACCTGCGGTTCTTCCGCCCCAAATACCTAATACTGCAGATATTACAATCAAGCAAGGAATCGTTACCAATGCTGCCAATATTTTTGGAAAAATTAAATAGCTCTTTGAATTAATGCCCATGATTTCTAAGGCATCAATTTGCTCGCTAATACGCATATTACCTAACTCACTAGCTATTTTACTTCCTACCACTCCTGCTAGTACAACACTTAATACAGTAGGCGATAATTCAAGAATAATACTATCCCTAACAATTTGAGCAACTGTAGACATTGGCACCAAGGGGCTTACTAATTGATAAGCAGTTTGTACTGTTGTTACCGCTCCTAAAAAAATAGAAATAATTACCACAATTGGCAATGCCCCAATCCCTATTTCGACGCATTGATGTATAAATTCTTTCCAATACATGCGCCAGTTTTCGGGCTTGGTAAACATGCCTTTTAGCATCAATAAATAAGATCCAAAATGGGTGAAAAATGTCATGCTATTTTTTTATTTCTTACGTTTTTTTAATCTTTTCCACCAACTACTAGTTTGCACTTGTGCATCTGTATCACCCTTACATTTCAATTGGGCATCAACCACTGCAACAATGGCCATGTTTATAATATTACGAACACTACTACCCAATTGCAAAACATGTACTGGTTTTTTTAAACCCAACAAAATTGGCCCAATGGCATCTGCCCCACCAATCTCTTTTAATAAATTATACGTAACATTTCCAGCAGTTAAGTTTGGAAACATTAACACATTAACTTCTTCATTTACCAACTCACTAAATGGATAATTGTCGCGTAATATTTCTTTGTTAAATGCCAGGCTACCTTGCATTTCACCATCAACAATTAAGGATGGATTTCTTTGTTTTAATATGCGTGTTGCTTCTGCTACAATTTTTGCTTCGGGCGAATCACTACTACCAAAATTGCTATAACTCAACATAGCAATACGAGGTGTTAAATTAAAATTCCTTACCTCCTTTGCAACCATCATTGTAATATCAGCTAATTCTACTGCTGTAGGATTAAAATTCACTGTAGTATCTGCTAAAAACAAAGGACCTTTTTTGGTTAATAGCAAATACATTCCTGCTATTTTTTTAACCCCTTCTTCTGTTCCAATAATTTGTAAGGCTGGGCGAATGGCTTCGGCATAATTTTTTGTAAGACCCGATAACATGGCATCTGCATCGCCGGTTTCAACCATCATACAACCAAAATGGTTGCGATCTTTCATCATTTTAATACTCTCATAATGATTAACCCCACGTCTTTGCCTTTTCTTAAAAAACATTTCGGCATATAGTTCTCGCTTCGCTTCATTTTCATCACTTCTCGGATCAACAATTGGCAGGTCTGTTAAGTCTATATTATTCTGTTCGGCAATCGCACGAATCTTTATAGGATCACCTAATAAAATTGGATAAGCGATGCCATCATCATAAATAATACTTGCTGCTTTTAATATTTTAATATTATCCGCTTCTGCAAATACCAAGCGTTTTGGACCCTTTCTTGCTTTGTTACCAATTACACGCATCAATTGGTTGTCTAAACCTAAACGTTTATTTAATTCCAATGCATAAGCATCCCAATTGGTAATTATTTTTTGAGCTACCCCCGATTCAATGGCTGCTCTTGCTACAGCTGGTGCAACTGTGGCTAATAACCTTGGGTCTAAAGGTTTTGGAATAATATATTCAGGACCAAAAGACATGTTTTGTTGGTTATAAGCCATGTTCACAATATCTGGCACTGCAGATTTTGCTAAATCGGCCAAAGCCCTAACTGCTGCGAGTTTCATGGCTTCGTTAATCTGTTTAGCACGTACATCTAGTGCACCTCTAAAAATATATGGAAAGCCCAATACATTGTTTACTTGGTTTGGATAATCTGTTCTTCCAGTAGCCATAATCAAGTCTTTCCTAACAGCAGCTGCATCGGCATAGCTAATTTCAGGATCAGGATTAGCCATGGCAAAAACAATGGGATTTTTTGCCATTGATTTAACCATCTCTTGTGTAATAACATTTCCTACACTCAAGCCTAAAAACACATCTGCATCTTTCATGGCTTTGTCTAAATTCCAATCAGATTTTTTTACTGCAAATTTTTCTCTAATAGGTCCTAGATCAGTTCTGCCTAAGTGTAATACTCCGTCTTTATCAAATACAATAAAATTCTCGTAACGCGCACCAAGGGCTACATATAATTGAATACAAGCCATTGCTGCAGCGCCTGCACCATTAACTACAAAACGAACTTTTTCAATTTTCTTTTTTTGTAATTCTAATGCATTCAACATAGCGGCACTACTAATAATAGCTGTACCATGTTGGTCGTCGTGCATAACCGGAATATTCATTTGCTCTTTAAGCTGTTGCTCTATATAAAAACATTCCGGGGCCTTAATATCTTCTAAATTAATACCCCCAAAAGTGGGCTCTAAGGCTTTAACTATTTGAACAAATTTTTCGGGATCTTTTTCATTGATTTCAATATCAAATACATCTATATCGGCAAATATTTTAAACAATACAGCCTTTCCCTCCATCACTGGTTTACTTGCATCAGGACCAATATCTCCAAGACCTAGAACAGCAGTCCCATTTGTAATTACACCTACCAAATTACCTTTAGCAGTATACTTGTAAACATCTTCTATATTATTGAAAATCTCTTTGCAGGGCTCTGCAACTCCAGGACTATAAGCCAAACTCAAATCACGTTGTGTTTTAGCCTCTTTGGTAGGAACTACTTCAATTTTACCCGGGCGACCATTGGCATGGTATTCAAGTGCCTGTTCTTTTCTTAAATCAGCTTGTTTAGACATAGTTTGTTTTTAAGCTTTCCCATCATCACAGTTCACAAATTTACAATATAAAAATGCATTATACAGTTGCGTTTGCACCCAACCAGGCCATCATTCCCATACCTGTTTCAATAGCTCTTTCATCGATATTGAATGTTGGCGTATGCACATTAGAAACAATTCCTTCCAATTCGTTACGAACCCCTAGTCTAAAAAAGCAACCAGGAATTAACTGCGTATAATAACCAAAATCTTCGGCGCCCATTCGCATCTCTGTTTCTGGTACATTGCCATTACCCATATAGGTTTCGGCTAATTGCCAATTGGTGTCTGTAAATGCCGGATCATTATCCACCGTTGGATAACCAACATCAACCAATACATCTATTTCAGCGCCCATCGATTCCGCAATACCTGTTGCTAGTTTGCGAATTAAATCATGTGCTTTATAACGCCAGGTTTCATCCATTGCGCGGAATGTTCCTTTGAGTTTTACTTCGCTAGGAATTACATTCGTAGTGTGTCCGCCTTGAATAGAACAGATAGATAAAACCGATGGTGATGCAGGATTATTATTTCGAGAAATAATTTGTTGCAAACTCACAATTAAATGCGAGGCAATTAAAATAGTATCTGCTGTTAAATGTGGTGCTGCTGCATGACCGCCTTTACCACGAATAGTAAAATACAATTCATCGGCACTAGCCATCACCCTTCCTTTTCTAAAACTTAATTTTCCAAAATCCAAACCTGGATGCACGTGTAATGCAATGATACCAGCAGGTGTAGGATTTTGCAAAACCCCATCTCTAATCATATAACTAGCCCCGCCAGGATTTTTTTCTTCACCTGGTTGAAAAATTAATTTCACTGTTCCTTCCCACTCATTTTTTAAAGCAAACAAAATTTTTGCAGCACCCAATAAAATAGTGGTATGTACATCATGCCCACATGCATGCATAATTCCTTCGTTTAATGACTTATAACTCAAGTCATTTTCTTCTTGAATTTGCAATGCATCCATATCTGCTCTTAGCGCTATTACGCGACTTTTCGGATTTTTTCCTTCAATGATTCCTACTACACCTGTTGTAGCAATCACTTCAAACGAAATACCCATTTCGCTTAGTTTCGATTGCACAAATTTGCTGGTTTCAAACTCTAAATAACTTAGTTCTGGATGCGCATGTAAATGACGTCGCACCGCAATAAATTCTTCTGAATATGCTTTAGATAATGACTGTATATTTTGAAGTAATTCCATACTTTGATTGCTTATTGTTATTGGTTGTCTTCCGTTTCTTTACTAGGTGTATAGTCGATGGTATCCTCAACTATAAATACCCCGTCTGGAAATAATTTATTAATACTCAAACGAAATTTTTCTGCCTCTGCTTTTGTTATAAAATTACCCATTCGCACTTTAAAATTAGGTGACTGAAACAAGGTAACTGTTTTCTGATCAGGAAAACGGGCCAATAAATCTGCTTTTGTTTTAAAAGCAAGGTCACGGCTTGCGGTACTCAGCACTTGAATACGAAACCCTTTGTATTGACCTGTACTCGTTAACTGAGCAGCGCGGTTATTAATTTGAGTCTGTTTTGCTGTTAATACATCTAGTCGGGCATCTTTGTGCACTATTATTGTATCATTCGCATACAGTCTAATTCCTGCAACGAAAAAAAATACAACTATTAGAATCCCCTTTTTCATATATCAACAAATAATAGGTAGCAGTTAAATAAATCTACTACAAGTTAAAATTAATAGTTTGAACTAGCAATAGGCGCTCCTGTTACGATGGCAACTCCAGCACTACATCCTAGTCTTGTAGCTCCTGCATCCATCAGTTCTTTTGCAAATGCATAATCCCTTATACCGCCAGAAGCCTTAATTTGAACATGATCTGGCAAATGCAGTCTGAAAAGTTTTACCGCTTCAACAGTAGCTCCTTTTTCGGCATAGCCTGTTGAAGTTTTTAAATAATCAATGCCAGCTGCGCCATAAATATCACAACAGGCAATAATTTCTTCATTGGTTAGTACACCACTTTCAATAATTACTTTAATGATTTTATTCTTACTCTTTACTATTGGCATGATATGGTTGATTTCATTTGCCAAATAAGTAAAGTCTTTATTTTTTATAGCCGAAATATTACAAACCATATCTAATTCATCTGCGCCATCTACCATTGCCAACACGATCTCTGCAATCTTTGATTCCACTGCAGCATAACCAAAAGGAAATCCAATAACGGTAGCCACTTTCACTTTACTTGACTCCGTTAATGATTTTGCCAACTTAACAAAATTTGGTGGCACACAAACTGCAGCAAACTGGTATTCAACGGCTTCTTTACATAATTTTTCAATGTCTGCAACCAATGTAGTTGGTTTGAGAATAGTGTGGTCTATATAGCTGTTAAGTTGCATGATTATATTTTAAAACATATATGATTAAAACATACAATGGGCTTGTAATTCACTTACAAACCCATTGCTTTTTATCTTGCTTTTAAATTGTAAGTGTTACACTGCATCTTTTCCATGACAGGCTTTAAATTTCTTTCCGCTTCCACAAGGACAAGGATCGTTTCTACCAATCTTTGGGCCTACTTGAACTGGCTGTTGCTTTACAGGAGTTGGATCGTAATAATCATTCTCTGTTGGAGCAGCACCCACATCTTCTTTTTGTGTACGCATTTTGCTCAGGTCTGTTTTTTGTTGACGACCTTCTTTCACAACGTCTCCATCATTTAATGGAATAGCCGAATGAGAAAGGAATTGAACAATATCTTTATTTACTTCACCGTCCATTTTTTTGAATAAATCAAATGCTTCCATCTTATAAATAACCAATGGATCTTTTTGTTCGTAGGTAGCAGTTTGTACACTTTGTTTTAAATCATCCATTGAACGCAAATGCTCTTTCCAAGCATCATCAATAAATCCTAGTGTGACTGTTCTTTCTTGTGCATTCATTAATTCTACACCAGCAGACTGAATGGTTTTATCCATAGGTGCTAATACCTGAATAATGCGTTTGCCATCAGTAAATGGAACAATCACATTTTCAATATGTGAACCTTGTTGTAAACGAATATTTTTAAATACAGGAATAGATTGTGTAGAAAGATCTTTTCTTTTTCTTTCATAATTATCTATTGCTTCGCCGTATAATTTTTCTGTCAATTGTATTTCTGAAGATTTACTTAATTCGGCAGCAGTAATACTTGAATCAATTCCAAAATTTACAATCACCGCTAAGCGGAAACCTTCGTGGTCATTGATTTCTTTGAATGAACTAATTAAACCTTCTGCAACTGTATAAAATGCATTGTCTAAATCAAGTGCTAGTCTTTCGCCAAACAAAGCATGGTTCCGTTTGCTATAAATTACGGTACGTTGTTTGTTCATTACATCATCGTATTCCAACAAACGCTTACGTATACCAAAATTATTTTCTTCTACTTTTTTCTGTGCCCGTTCAATAGATTTGGTAATCATACTGTGCTGAATTACTTCGCCTTCTTTATATCCAGCAAAGTCCATCACTTTGGCAATGCGTTCACTACCAAACATACGCATCAAATCATCTTCTAGCGATACAAAGAACAAAGAAGATCCTGGATCTCCCTGACGTCCAGCACGACCTCTTAACTGCCTATCAACACGGCGAGACTCGTGACGCTCTGTACCCAAAATTGCCAACCCACCTGCTTCTTTAACACCAGGTCCTAGTTTAATATCCGTACCTCTACCAGCCATATTTGTAGCAATCGTAACGGCACCTGCAAACCCTGCTTCTGCAACAACTTGTGCTTCACGCGCATGTTGTTTGGCATTTAATACATTGTGTGCGATTTGTTTTTGACGAAGCATTCTACTTAACAATTCACTCACTTCAACAGAAGTTGTACCAACCAATACAGGTCTTTTTGCTTCTGTTAATTTTACAATCTCATCTATTACTGCACCAAATTTTTCGCGCTTGGTTTTAAACACTAAATCTTGGTCGTCAATTCTAATCGCTTTTACATTTGTTGGAATGGTTACAACATCTAATTTGTAAATATCCCATAATTCCGAAGCCTCTGTTTCTGCAGTTCCGGTCATACCAGCTAACTTGTGGTACATCCTAAAATAGTTCTGTAAAGTAACCGTTGCATAGGTTTGGGTAGCCGCTTCGATTTTTACATTTTCTTTGGCTTCAATCGCTTGGTGTAATCCATCCGAATACCTACGCCCGTCTAAAATACGACCTGTTTGTTCGTCTACAATCTTTACAGATTCATCCATCACCACATACTCAATATCCTTGTCAAATAAAGTGTATGCTTTTAATAATTGTTGTACAGTATGAATGCGATCTGCTTTTACAGAATAGTCATTAATAATGGCTTCTTTATTATGCAATTTTTCTTCTGCACTTAATGAAGCGTTCTGTTCAATATTGGCTAATGAAATACTGATATCAGGTAGTATAAAGAAATTAGGATCTTCTCCAGAACGGGTAATCAATTGAATTCCTTTGTCGGTTAATTCAACTGAATTGTTTTTTTCGTCAATATAAAAATATAGTTCTTCATCGGCAGTAGGCATTTCTCTGCTCTGGTCTGCTAAATAAAAATTTTCTGCTTTTTGTAATTTCACACGAATACCAGGCTCACTTAAAAACTTAATCAAGGCATTGTTTTTTGGCAAACCTCTGTGTGCACGGAAAAGCGCCAATCCGCCATCTTTAGGGTCGTCATTTCCTTCTCCTATTTTTTTCTTCGCTTCGTTTAAAAACTGATTGGTGGCTCTTTTTTGCGCATCAACCAATTTTTCAATTCTTGGTTTTAATTCAAAAAATTGTTGCTCATTAGTACTATGACCAATAGGACCAGAAATAATTAAAGGCGTACGCGCATCATCAATCAATACAGAATCCACCTCATCCACCATGGCATAATGGTGTTTGCGTTGCACCATTTCTTCTGGTGTATGCACCATGTTATCACGCAAATAATCAAAACCAAATTCGTTATTCGTTCCGTAAGTAATATCAGACATATAAGCGTTGCGCCTTGCTTCGCTATTAGGTTCGTGTTTATCAATACAATCAACTGTTATGCCCAACCACTCAAAAATGGTTCCGTTCCATTCACTATCACGTCGAGCCAAATAATCGTTTACCGTTACAATATGTACCCCTTCGCCTGCTAGTGCATTTAAATAAGCTGGCAATGTAGATACCAAGGTTTTACCCTCACCAGTAGCCATTTCAGAAATTTTACCTGAATGCAAAACGCTACCTCCTATTAACTGTACATCATAATGTACCATGTTCCAAGTAACAGTCCCACCACCAGCAGTCCAAGTATTTTTAAAAATAACTTGATCGCCTTTAATAGTGATATAGTCTTTTTTTACACTTAAATTTCTATCTAGTTCTGTTGCAGTGCTTGCGATTTCTGTATTTTCTTTAAAGCGTCTGGCAGTTTCCTTTACCACGGCAAATGCCTCTGGTTGAATGACAGCCAAAACTTCTTCTATTTTTTTATTGCGTTCTTTTTTTAGGATATCAATTTCTTGATATATCGCATCTCGTTCGTGGATATTGGTAACAGGCAATGCTTCTGCTGCAGCTTTCTTGCTGTCTATTAACGCATCTATTTCTGTAAGATGTTCTTTTATACGCTGCTTGAATTCTTGTGTTTTGGCACGTAGCGCATCATTAGAAAGTGACTGATATTCCTGAAAAAATACCGCAACTTTTTGAATGATTGGCATAATCTGCTGCACATCCTTTTCGCTTTTATTACCTCCGAATAACTTAGAAATAAATTTCAACATATAATACTATTGGATAATACGATTTAATATAGATTCAAACTGAAATTCCTATTATTCAAAAATGGTGCTGACAGTTGGCTTTGGTCAAATTGGCAGCAGGCTTTTTTAAAAAGGAGCACAAAGGTAAAGATTTTAGTTCCAGTATATGGAATTACAACGCATAGATAACTGATATTTTGGGGGAATTGGGCTTTTAGAAGGTTGAAATTTGTGTTAATACAAGGTATTTTTTATTCAATCAACCATTTTTTGGGTAAAAGGATGGAATTTCATGCCGATTCTGCTACTTTTGCATCCCAAAACCATTGGGTTCAAAAGGTTCGCTAATTTGATAGAAATCATTGGACAAACCCAAGTAAAAACATCAACCGAAACTCGAAACTTACAATATGGCAGGTCAATTAAAAGAAGTACGTAACAGGATCAAGAGTGTTCAAAGCACCCAGCAAATAACAAAAGCCATGAAAATGGTGAGTGCTGCTAAATTACGTCGTGCGCAAGATTCCATTACACAAATGCGTCCTTATGCAAAAAAATTACAAGAAATGCTAAGTAATATCATCAGCAGTGCAGATGGTGGACTAACATTAAAACTTGCCGAGGTTCGAACTATTGAAAAAGTATTATTGATTGTTGTAACAAGTGATCGTGGATTATGCGGCGGATACAATGCTAATATTATCAAATTAGCCAAAGCCACTATTGCAGAAAAATACCAAGCCCAATTTACAAAAGGCAATGTAAGCATCTGGAATATTGGCAAAAAAGGATTTGAAGGATTAACTAAGGCTGGCTACAATACCAATGACAGTTTTAAAGATATTTTCTTAAACCTAAAATTCGAAACCGTTCAAGCAGCAGCAAAAGCCGCAATGAATGCTTTTGAAAACAAAGAATTTGATGCAATTGAAATTATTTATAGTGAGTTCAAAAATGCAGCAACACAAGCTTATACAGCTGAACCATTTTTACCTATCCCTAAAACAGTAAAAGTAGTTGGCAAAAAACAATCAGACTTTATTTTTGAACCAGCAGCAGAAACATTAATTGCGGAATTGATGCCAAAAATATTAAACACGCAATTGTATAAAGCAGTGTTAGATGGCAATGCAAGTGAACACGGTGCTAGAATGACGGCTATGGATAAAGCAAGTGAAAATGCCAATGAACTATTAAAATCATTAAAAATCAGTTATAACCGCGCAAGACAAGCGGCCATTACAACAGAGTTAACAGAAATTGTAAGTGGTGCAGCTGCTTTGCAAGGATAATACATACCTTCAAAAGAAATTATTTAACAAATTCAGAAATTTTACTTTGGAAATAAGCGCTATCATCCCACACATTGAAGTACTCATTTTTGCTAGTGATAAACCACTAACATCTTTGGATATTGTAGAATTGATCAATAATACTTTTGGCTTTTTAGAAGAAAGAATTTTATTAGATCAAGTAGAGACTGCACTTGATGGTATCAGAGAAAAATACAATTCAGAATTTTATCCATTTGAAGTAAAAGAAAGTGGCGGCGGCTGGCAGTTTCTAACCAAAAAAGATTTCCATACAACCATCGCACAACTCAATGGCGATAAATTTTTAAAGCGACTATCCAATGCAGCTTTAGAAACACTTGCCATCATAGCTTATAAACAACCCATCACCAAAGGCGAAATTGAAGCGATTCGTGGTGTGAATAGCGACTATAGTATTCAAAAATTATTAGAAAAGGAATTGATTCTTATCAGTGGCCGTAACGAACATTCTCCAGGAAAACCATTGGTGTACGCAACTTCTAAGAGTTTCATGGATTATTTTGGCATCAACAATGCCGAAGACTTGCCAAAAATTAGAGAAGTACTTTCAGAACAATTAATAGAAGGAACACTTATCCGCCCAGAAGATTTTACTAACTATCCAGTAGCCGAGAATATTGGATTTGAAACATTATCCGAAGACTTTATTGATGAGGATAATGAAAATGATTCTGATACAGAAACTGACGCTGCAGATGAACAAATAACGGCAGCAGAAAATGAGCCAACAGCAGAAACAGATTCAGCTGCTGAAGAATCAACGGATTCAGGTAATCACGAAGAAGCCTCTGAAAACAAAGAACCAACCGAATAATTAGCCTAGTTACTACTTAATTGTTTTTCAACATACGCAAGAACTATATCTTCGAATTATGTACAAAGAATTGTCTGCCGAAACTTTATCAAAAATTGCCGCTACATATGGCACACCAGTTTATGTGTATGATACCGATAAAATAAGCTACCAGTTTCAGCAATTAAAAACACAATTCGCAAAAACAAATACCCGTTTTTTTTATGCGAGTAAGGCATTAACTAATATTAATATTTTACAGCATATTTTAAACATTGGATGTAATATTGATTGTAGTTCTATTAATGAAGCCAAACTAGCCATTCATACTGGATTCGATCCTAATAATATTCTATACACTAGTAATGGCATAGATTTCAGCGAAATTGAGGAAGCTGCTGCACTTGGTGTGAATATTAATATTGACAGTTTATCTAACCTAGAAAAATTTGGTGAAAAATTTGGACATAGTTACCCAGTTGGCATTCGACTAAGACCCAATATTATGGCAGGTGGAAATTTAAAAATTTCTACCGGTCACCAAAGTAGCAAGTTTGGTATCCCTATAGAACAACTCAAAGAAATCTTACAATTAGTAAAAAAATACAACCTATATATTCGAGGCTTACACATTCATACTGGAAGCGAAATTAAAGATGTAGCAGTGTTTATGAAAGTGGCCGATGTTTTCGTTGACTTAATTCCAAACTTTCCAGAAGTAGATTTCTTAGACTTAGGAGGTGGATTTAAAGTGGGATATAAAGAAAAAGACCCTACAACTGATATAGCAGAACTAGCACATGAAATAAAAATATTCTTAACCGGATTAGAAAAAACACATCTTCGAAAATTTGAATGTTGGTTTGAGCCAGGTAAATATTTGGTGAGTGAGGCAGGTTTTTTGGTAACCAAAGTAAACGTACTCAAAGACTTCAATCATATTACTTTTGCAGGTGTTGATTCTGGACTCAATCATTTAATTCGCCCCATGATGTACGATGCCTATCACCGCATTGAAAACATTAGCAACACTTCGGGCAACAAAAAAAAGTACACCATTACTGGCAATATTTGTGAAACAGACACTTTTGGTTCAGACCGACTATTACACGAAATTAGAGAAGGTAATTTTTTAGCCATCTATAATGCTGGAGCTTATGGTTTTGAAATGTCGAGTAATTACAATGCCCGATTTAAACCCGCAGAAGTAATGGTTAAAGAAGGTATCCCCCAATTGATTCGCAAAAGAGATGTTTTTACAGATTTATTAAGAAACCAAACGCCACTCATTTAGAACTAAATTGTAGTTTGCACCGGAATGATTGAAATACGTAATATATCTAAACAATTCGGCGGCCGCGTGATACTTGATAATATCAGCGCTACTTTGGAATCGGGCAAATGCAACCTCATTATAGGCACTAGTGGCAGTGGAAAAACTGTATTAACCAAATGTATGGTGGGTTTATTTAAACCCGATACAGGTGGTATTTTATACAGTGGTGAAGATATGTTTTCAATGGAAAACGATACCCGCAAACAACTCCGTCAACAGATCGGCATGCTGTTTCAAGGAACAGCTCTTTTTGACTCGATGACTGTAGAGCAAAATGTTTTATTTCCATTAGATATGTTTACGCGATGGACCTTAGCAGAAAAAAAACGCAGGGTAGATGAAGTATTAGATCGTGTAAATTTAAACGATGCACACAATAGATTTCCATCAGAAATTAGTGGAGGGATGAAAAAAAGAGTTGGTATTGCACGTGCCATTGTGTTAAATCCAAAATACCTTTTTTGCGACGAACCAAATTCAGGACTCGACCCTCAAACATCGATGGTTATTGACAAACTCATTAAAGAAATCACTGTAGAGTATAATATAACTACTATTGTTGTAACGCATGATATGAATAGTGTGATGGAAATTGGCGACCATATTTTATACTTATACAACGGAAAAAAACAATGGGAAGGAACCAATAAAGACATTATTTTCAGTAAAGATGTTTTATTGAATAATTTTATTTTTGCTTCGGAGTTTTTACAAGATGCAAAAGAAATGCGCATGATGCAAGCCAAACAAAATCAGTCTTAAAATAGCTATCAAAAAAATTTCTATGAAAAAATTATTCTTTTTTTTATTGCTAGTTTCATCAATCTCTTTTGTAACCGCTCAAGACAGTATTGACACTATCCCACCCTATAAAAAAGATCCAAATATTCCCGCATTTAAAATTGCCTTAACCGATGGTACTTGGTTTTCGAACGAACAATTACCCAAAAACAAATACACACTCATCGTTTATTTTAGCCCAGACTGCGAGCATTGTAAACATGAAATAAGAGAAGTTATTAAAAGCATGGATCAGTTAAAAGACGTAAACATGGTTTGGGCTAGTTATAAGTCATTGTTGGAAATTAAAGATTTTTATACCAAGTTTGAATTAAGCAAGTATCCCAATATTTTTATAGGCAGAGACCCCGAATACAAATTACCTAGCTTTTATCGGGTAAAATTCACCCCTTTTGTAGCCTTGTACAATAAACAAGGGCTTTTTGAACAAGCTTTTGAGCAAGGCGCAGAGATGCCAATCCTGTTGCCGCTATTAAAATAGAATTAATAGAACTTTATGGAAGCTCTGATTCTTTGAAGCCTTACCTTTGCAGCGTAAAAAATTTCTCATTCTAAATAGCAATTGTTTATGAAAGTTACTGTAGTAGGTGCCGGTGCCGTAGGAGCAACCTGTGCCGATAATATTGCCCGTGCTGCGCTAGCACAAGAACTTGTATTGTTGGATATTAAAGAAGGCCTTGCAGAAGGTAAAGCACAAGACATGATGCAAACAGCTGCACTACTTGGCTTTGACACACGCATTACTGGAAGCACCAACGATTATTCAAAAACCGCTGGATCAAGTGTGGTAGTAATTACTTCAGGTATTCCTCGTAAACCAGGAATGACACGCGAAGACTTAATTGGCACCAATGCAGGGATTGTAAAAGGAGTTGCTGAAAACATTTTAAAATATTCACCCAACGCTATAATCATTGTTATTAGTAACCCAATGGATACTATGACCTACTTGGCTTTACAGTCAACAGGTATTCCAAAACACCGTATCATTGGAATGGGCGGCACACTAGATAGTGCTCGTTTCAAATACCAATTAAGCCAACATTTAGGCTGCAGTCCTGCAGATTTAAATGCGGTTGTAGTTGGTGGACATGGAGATACTACCATGATTCCATTAATTCGCCACGCCACTTGGAACAGTGCCCCTGTTAGCAATTTCTTAACCGTTGAGCAACAAAATCAAATTGTTGCAGATACAATGGTTGGCGGTGCTACTTTAACCAAATTAATTGGTACTTCTGCTTGGTATGCACCAGGTGCAGCCGGAGCCGCTTTGGTTGAAAGCATTCTACGTGACGAGAAAAAATTATTTACTTGTTGCGTCAGTCTAGAAGGCGAATATGGTCAAAGCGACATCTGCTTAGGCGTACCTGTTGTTATAGGAAAAGATGGCTGGGAAAAAATCTTAGACTTCGGATTGAATGCTGAGGAACAAGCAGCATTTAACAAAAGTGCCGATGCGGTTAGAAATATGAATGAAGTTTTGAAAACTTTATAATATTTGTTGGAATAATTTTAAAAGCCGGTGAGTAATCACTGGCTTTTTTTATGTCAATTGCAAACCCCTCATCGCCGCATTTGCAATCGCTCCAATATCTTGTTTTTCCATACAATTAAAATGCCCTTTTGGACATTTATTGGTTCCGTAATTTGAGCAGGGTTGGCAACTTATTGCAGGTACAATAAAGTTTTCATACTTAGCAGCACCATATTTTGCATAATAAGGTTCCACGTCTAATAGTGGTGAAGTAGCGCCCCAAATGGCTAATACAGGCTTATTAAAAGCACAGGCAATGTATTGCAATCCGGTATCGTGCGAAATAACCAGTTTCGATTTTCTAACTAAATCTGCAGAGCCGGCTAAATTATATTTGCCACAAGCATTAAATATTCTGATAGGATCTATTTGTGCAATTGCGTTTGCAGCAGCAATATCTTCTTTGCCTCCAATTAATATGATTGGGTAGTCAATTTTCAAACAAAGTTCTTTAAGTTTTTTAACTGGCAATTTTTTCGTTTGATAAGACGCTCCTATAACAATTGCAATATAGCCCATCATTTGAGCCATAGGCAAGTCTTTAATAGCAATTTCGTCTTGTGCTGCAATAAAATAATCCAAGCCTTTACCGTCATTTAAAACACCTAGTGGGGCAAGGGTATCAACACATCTATCCGAAATATGTTGGCCCTGCATTTTATTAATATGCAGCTTTGTCAATAAAAATTTTGCTACACGTTCCTTTTGGTAGGTAAGCACTTTTGTTTTTAAAGCCCAAGCAATTCTTTTGGTTCTAAAATTATCGTGTAGGTCAATTATATAATCGTATTGCTCTTGCTTTAGTTGCGCAATTAATTGTTTAAAATTATTATTGAAATAAAAATATTTATCAATATAAGGATTGCCTTGTGTTACTGATTTAAAACTTTCTTTCGATAAAAAATGTACTTCAACACCTGGAACCTGTTGCTTTAAACAACGGATAGCAGGGGTAGCAAGTACAATATCACCAATAGAAGAAAATCGAATGACCAAGCATTTCATGTTGCAAAATTAATCAGTAATAACCAACCTATATAAGGATTTCTTCGGCTTCTAAATAGTTCAAGTCTTTGTGAAAAGTTTCTTCAGTAAATACAAAAGCTATTAGCGTAACACTCACTACAATAACACCTGTAACAATCCCACTATTAATCAAATTCCATCCCCAAGACTTTTGAAACAAGTCTAAGAATAGCATGTTCATCAATGGCAAAATGCCACGGACCATATTGGGTATAGTTGTTGCAGCAGTAGCCCGCATATTGGTGCCAAATTGTTCTGCCCCCATTGTTACAAATATGGCCCAAAATCCTGCACTAAAACCAAGCGCTGTACAAATGGCATACATGCTATCGTTTGAATTATTGATGGAACTAAAAAATATTACAATTGAAATAATGCATAGTATATAAAATAGCAATAGTGCTTTTTTACGACTTTTAAATAATTGGCTAATTAAACCAATAGAAATATCTCCGAGTGCAATACCAATATATCCAAACATAATTGACTTGCCTGAATCAATGCTAGTACTAGCAAACATGGCTTTACCAAATCGATCACTTTGGTTGATTAGAATACCAATTACATACCATGTAGGCAACCCAATTAAAATTGCTAGTGCATATTTTTTAAATCGTTTTGCATTGTTAAAAAACATAAAGAAATTTCCCCTACTAATATTTTGGTCTTGGGCTTGTTTAAATAAACCACTTTCTGCAACGCCAACACGCATTAATAAAAGACATACTCCTAACCCACCTCCAATCTTATAACACAAACGCCAATCACCTGTAAAATGATAGGTAAAATATGCTAGCACTGCACCAAACAAACCAATACCAGCTACTAAAGAAGTGCCAATACCTCTTTTGTTTTTAGGCAATACTTCACTTACCAAAGTAATACCTGCACCAAGCTCCCCAGCTAGTCCTAAGCCAGCTAAAAAACGGCAAGCGGCATATTCATCTACACTAGTAATATAACCTGTAATGAAATTTGCAGAAGAGTATAAAATGATGGATCCAAACAATACACTTAATCGGCCTTTTTTATCTGCTAAAACGCCCCAAAAAATTCCGCCAATTAATAAGCCCAACATTTGCCAGTTAATAACGCGGGTGCTATCATAAAGTAAACTTGCATCGGTTGATCCAACGCCAAACATACTTGGCTTTTTTACTATTGAAAAAAGTAATAAATCATAGATGTCTACAAAATAACCTAATGCTGCAACAATTACTGGCAACGAAAGAATGCCTATTTTTTTTTCTGACATATTATTTATTTAAATTGGAGTTTATTATTCTTCAACAAAATTTAAATCACGTCCAAAAGTTTCTTTGGTATGATACGCTGCAATTACGGCAATGAGCATAATAAAAATTCCTGTCATCCAACCTCCTGTAACATAGTTTCCGGTTAAACTACGTAAACCTTTGTGCAATAAAATAATTAGTGGCAAAATTCCACGCACCACATTCGGAATAGAAATAGCAGTTGATGCCCTTAAATTGGTGCCAAATTGTTCTGCCGACATAGTTATGTATAAAACCGAAAATCCAGCCCCAAAACCAAGCCCAGCACATATCATATACATACTTGTTGTGGTTCCCCAACCCGAACTCTGCGAAAAATATAGCGCAATAAAAACAGCTAGTATGCTTAAAAATATTAACAATGTTTTCTTTCTACTTTTTAAATAATTGCTCAGTAGCCCTGCACTTAAATCACCTAAACCAATGGCCACATATTGATACATAATTGCTTTGCCAGGATTAACGCCTGCAATACCAAATTCTGTTCCAAACTTATCAGAAAATGTTATGAGTATACCTATCACATACCAAACAGGCAAACCAATTACAACGCCTTTTACATAGCGCATCAACCGTTCTTTGTTATTAAAAAGCATTAAAAAATTACCGCGAACCACTGCTGTTTTTTTCACTACATCAAACATGCCACTTTCAATTACATTCGCACGTAGTAATAGTAATAACAACCCCATCCCTCCACCAATATAATAACACAAACGCCAGTCCTGAAAAGCTTGGTAAACAAAAAATGCCGTTACTGCGCCAAACACACCAACACTGGCAATAATGGTTGCGCCAATACCTCTTTTTTCTTTGGGAAGCATTTCACTAACTAGTGTAATACTCGCTCCTAATTCACCGGCCAACCCAACGCCAGCAATAAAACGCATTAAAGTATATTGTCCAACCGTTTGTACCATGCCATTGGCAATATTGGCCAAAGAATATAAAAGTATCGAACCAAATAATACACTCAATCTGCCTTTTTTATCGCCCATAATTCCCCAGAAAACGCCACCTACCATTAAGCCAATCATCTGCACACTAATAATTAATTCGCCTTTAGAAAGTACTTGATCGGCACTTAAATGCAAAGATTCTAAACTTGGTTTTCTAACAATACTAAATAGCAATAAATCATAAACGTCAACAAAGAAGCCTAGTGCACCAACAATTACTGGCAGCGAAAAAACACCTAATTCTTTTTGTGATTGGGTACGCATAAAAATGGCTACGCTTTTTTTCCTTTATTTAATACCAATTTCATTATTACAGGAGCAGTAGTAATTAGTACTATTCCCAAAACAATAATTTCTAAATGGTGTTTTAAATCAAAACCAAATTGAGAGAGAATCCATTTTTGTAAAAAATGTCCGCCAACAAGCATGCTAAAAACCCATGCAATAGATCCTATAATATTATACAAAATAAATTTTGCTTTTTGCATTTGAACTATTCCCGCTACAATGGGTGCAAAGGTTCTAATAATAGGAATAAACCTTGCAACAATAATTGCTCCACCGCCATGCTTCTCATAGAATTCATGTGCTTGTTCGAGATAGGTTCTTTTAAATAATAAATTTTCTTTCCAACCATACATTGCCGGACCAACTTTTCTGCCAAACCAATAGCCTGTTGCGTTTCCTGCAATTCCTGCTGCTGCGATCAACACTAATATCACCAACAGATCAATGTATTCATTGCCAGTAGCTACTACTTCGTTAGCTAAATTGGTACTATAAATTCCTGCAACAAATAACAAACTATCGCCTGGTAAAAAAAATCCTGCAAACAATCCTGTTTCGGCAAATACCACAAACATAATTAACCACAAACCGCCGTGTTCAATATAAAATTGGGGTTGTAATAATTGACTCCAATGAAAAGCGGTTGAAATAAAAGCATCTAACATATAGGGGTATTAAATTGTATTGACTGGATTGGTTAATTCATTTTCCCATTTACTAACCACAGTGGTTGCAAGTGCATTACCTAATACATTAGTAGCGGTTCTAAACATATCGCAAAAATGATCAATTGGTAAAATTAAAGCGATGCCTTCGGGTGGAATATGAAACATGGCACATGTAGCAGTCACTACTACTAATGAAGCCCTTGGCACACCTGCAATTCCTTTACTAGTAAGCATCAACACAATTAGCATGGTAAACTGCGTACCTAAATCTAAATGAATATTATAGGCTTGTGCAATTGCAATGCTCGCAAAAGTCATATACATCATACTACCATCAAGGTTAAAAGAATAACCCAATGGCAAAATGAAAGAAACGATTTTGTCTTTACAACCAAACTTTTCTAATTCTTCTGTTAACTTAGGAAATACCGCTTCACTACTAGTTGTACTAAATGCAATAATTAATGGCGGAAAAATGGTTTTGAGTAATTGTGGCATTCTTTTTCCAAGAATGATAAAACCTACAGTAATTAATAATATCCACAAAATAGAAATACCCATTAAAAAATAGAGTAGGTATTTTCCATAAAAAATAAACACTTCCATTCCTTTGGTAGCAATCACAGCAGCTATGGCTCCAAATACACCCAATGGTGCAAAACTCATTACATAGCCCACCATCTTTAAAATCACATGCGCCACTGCATCTAAGCCTTTCACAATAATTTTTCCTTTATCCCCCAAAGCAGCAGTTGCTATTCCGAAAAAAATACTAAAAATGACCAACTGTAAAATTTCATTGTTGGACATTGCTTCAAATATACTTTTTGGGAATACATGCTCCACAAATTTTATCAAACTAAATTCTTGTGTTTTACCTACCAAATCTTTGGCGCCTGAAATATCTGCATTACTCAAATCCATTCCAGCACCTGGTTGTAAAAAATTTACCAACATCATCCCCAAGCACAAACTGGCAAATGAGGCAGTTACAAACCAGAGTAATGCCTTACCTCCAACCCTTCCAACCGCCTGCAAATCGCCAAGTTTGGCAATCCCTACCACTAAGGTTGAAAATACCAATGGCGCAATAATCATTTGTACCAAGCGGAGGAATATAGTAGTTAGTAACTTGATGTTTTTAGAAAAAGACTCAATAAAAACTGGCGTAGACTGGGTATGAATGATATAACCTAGAATCATACCAGCAATCATTGCTATTACAATATATAGGGTAAGCTTATTTGATTTTTGCATAGAAACCTTCAATTATAACTGCAATATATGATTTATAGATAAATGGCTAAAAATCGCTTAAACTAGCCATTTGTAAAAGTTTTCGATCAATAAAGAAGAAATGATTATTTTGCCTAATCTTTAGTTTTATTCAAAGAAATTAACCAACTGTACTATGAGTTTATTTAGAAAAAAAGATTTAGCTGCAATGTTAGCCCAGTCTGAAGATGGTGGAAAAGGTTTAAAACGCACACTAGGCGCTGGAAACCTTATTGCACTAGGCGTTGGTGCTATTATAGGCGCTGGATTATTTGTAAGAACAGCCGCTGCAGCAGGTCAAGCTGCTGGCCCTGCAGTAACTTTATCATTTATTGTTGCAGCCATTGGTTGCGCATTTGCAGGATTGTGTTATGCTGAATTTGCTGCAATGATTCCTATTTCAGGAAGCGCATACGCGTATTCTTATGTAACAATGGGCGAAACAGTTGCCTGGATTATTGGTTGGGCATTAATTATGGAATATGCATTAGGAGCAGCTACTGTTTCTATTGCTTGGAGCGAATATTTAAACAAGCTGCTGGGAGGAGGCATTCCTTATGAATGGAGCCACTCTCCTTTTGAAAGTCTCACAGACTCAGCAGGAATAGTACATCATGGTATCATGAACGCACCTGCACTTGTAATTCTTTTATTATTAACCCTTTTGTTAATTAAAGGAACACAAGAATCTGCTATGGTAAATGCCATAATTGTATTTATTAAAGTAGCTATTGTAATTATTTTCATTATTCTAGGATGGCAGTTTATGCGTCCAGAAAATCATACGCCTTATTTAATTCCTGCTAATCAACCTCCATTGATTGACGCTACCGGAAAAGTCATTGCCGACTACTCAGGTACCTTCAAACACGGATGGGGCGGCGTTTTGGGCGGAGCTGCTATTGTATTTTTTGCCTTTATTGGTTTTGATGCGGTATCTACTGCAGCACAAGAAGCAAAGAATCCAAAAAGAGATATGCCAATTGGTATTTTAGGTTCTTTAGTAGTATGTACCATTTTGTATATTCTATTCGGACACGTTTTAACTGGCGTTGCAAATTGGAAAGATTTCGTAGATCCATTAAAAGGACGTGAAGCTTCAGTAGCCTATGCTATTTCTACTTATATGACAGGATATGGTTGGTTAGCCACAGCTGTTACTGTTGCTATTTTAGCCGGATTCTCTTCTGTAATTTTAGTAATGTTAATGGGTCAGTCAAGGGTATTTTATTCTATGGCTAATGACGGCTTATTGCCAAAAGTTTTCTCTGATTTACATCCGAAATTCAGAACACCTTATAAGTCTAACTGGATTTTATTTGTATTTGTAGGAACTTTTGCAGCATTTGTACCAGGCAGTGTAGCTGGTGATTTAACGTCTTTTGGAACCTTATTTGCCTTTGTTTTGGTGAGTGCAGGTATTTGGATTTTGAGGGTAAAATCTCCAGAATTAGAAAGATCATTCAAAACGCCATTGGTACCATTGGTTCCTATTTTAGGTGCTGTCATTTGCTTAGCAATGATTTTTGCACTTGATGGACAAACTTTAAAAGTTGCTTTTGGTTGGATGGCATTAGGACTTGTTGTTTACTTCCTTTATGGTAGAAAACACAGCAAATTGCAAAACCCAAGTGATTAGTGATATTTTTCTAAAGTCTGCTGATTTTGAAACACACTAGTAATTAAATAATAGTAAAACGCCCCGTTCATATCATTTTGAACGGGGCGTTTTTTGTTTACACTTGGTCACTACAATTAGTTACATTAATTTTACCATCCTTGAACATCATCATTTTAATTAAATATTATGGGTAGGATTTTTGAAGTAAGAAAAGCAACCATGTTTGCCCGCTGGGATAGAATGGCCAAACAATTTACCCGAATAGGTAAAGAAATTGTCATTGCAGTTAAAGCAAGTGGACCAGATATTGCCACCAATCCCGCGCTACGTAGGTGTTTTCAGAATGCCAAAAGCGTAGGTATGCCAAAAGACCGTGTAGAAGCGGCCATTAAGCGTGCCATGGGTAAAGACACCAGTAACTACGAAGAAATTCTATACGAAGGATATGCACCTCATGGTGTTGCTTTACTAGTAGAAACAGCCACCGACAACCATGTTAGAACGGTGGCGAATGTTAAAAGCCATTTCAACAAAGGACATGGTGCTTTAGGCAATAGTGGTAGTGTTAGTTTTCAATTTAAAAAAATGGGTGTATTTAAATTGAAACTAGAAGGCCTTGATATGGACGAATTAGAATTGGAATTAATAGACCATGGCTTAGACGAATTAGGAGAAAGCACCGACGAAAATGATTTGCCTATTTTAGTGTTGCGTTGTGCGTTTGCAGATTTTGGAAATTTACAAAAAGCAATGGAAGATAAAGGTCTCAGTCCTTTGAGTGCCGAGTTAGAATGGATTCCTACAACTACGGTTCCAGTAACTGACGAACAAGCCGAAGACGTTAGTAAATTAATTGATCGCTTAGAACAAGACGAAGACGTTAATAAAGTATTCCATAATATGGGTTAGTCCCTTACTACTACTATTATTATATTCCACCCATTAATTTTTAAAAGAGTTAGTGGGTGTTTTTTTTTATTCTTGCATCATCTCTCTAATAACAGAAATTATTTCTTCGGCATTTGGCTTACTAAAATAATCACCATCACTACCATATCCTGTACGATTGGCTTTTCCTGTAATGGTTCTAGGATTTACATCTAACCACTGATAGCCTGCTTGTTTTTCCATCACTTGAGTATACATATATGCCGAGGCTCCACCAGGAACATCTTCATCAATAAATACAATGCGATTGGTTTTCTTTAATGAGGCAACAATGCTATGATTAATATCAAAAGGCAAAAGTGTTTGCACATCCACAATCTCACAACTAATACCAAATTTTTCTAAGCGATCTGCCGCTTCTTGAATAATGCGTAAAACAGAACCGTAAGAAACAATGGTAATATCATCGCCTGTTCTAATGATTTCTGGCTCACCCAATGGCACGGTATAATCTAATAAATTGGCCGGCATTTTTTCTTTTAGTCGATAGCCATTCAAACACTCAATTACCACTGCAGGATCATTGCTTTGCAATAAGGTATTATACATTCCAACTGCTTGCGCCATATTTCTTGGCACACATACATACAAACCTCTGAGTGCATTAATAATCATACCTAGTGGCGATCCACTATGCCAAATACCTTCTAAGCGATGCCCCCTTGTTCTAATAATTAATGGAATACTTTGTTGCCCCTTTGTTCTAAAATGTGTAGTAGCAACATCGTCACTTAATGGCTGTAATCCGTATAATAAATAGTCGAGGTATTGTATTTCGGCAATAGGTCTTAATCCGCGCAAAGACAATCCTATGGCTTGTCCTATAATGGTTAGTTCTCTAATGCCCGTATCTAAAATTCTATCTCCACCGTGCTTGTCTTGTAAACCTGCAAAACCTTGGTTCACATCTCCAATATGTCCTACGTCTTCGCCAAAAGCAAATACGGTAGGATTTGCGGTGAATAGTGCGTCAAAATATTTATTTAAAATTTCATAGCCATTTACAAGCGGTGCATCAAAAGCAATTAATGGATTTACTTGGGGCACTTTTAATGCAGACTTAGGACCTTCATTATATAAATGGCTATTATAATTTTGTAAGTTCTCGGCCAATAAATAATCGTAGTAAGCTTTTATTTCATTAACCGATGGCGATTGTGGCGCCAACTCAAGTGTTAATGCCAATGAGCGCATTATATCTCTATTAAGCGGTTCTTTGTTGGCCAATAAATCTTCGGATAGTTTTCTGATTTGGTTGTAAACATCCATATCATTTACTATGGTTGATTGCATGAGTGAAGCCGTATGCGCAACCGTTTCTTTAATAGGATGAATATATTTTTCCCAGGCAAGATTTTTTTGTGCTTTTACATGCTCTTTGGCTTCCGATTCAATAAGTAATAATTCTTCGTCAGAACCCAATGCATTTTCTATCACCCATTCACGCATTTTTTTCAAACAATCCCAATCGCGCTCCCAGTTTAAACGCTCTTGACTTTTGTAACGCTCGTGACTTCCACTTGTTGAATGACCTTGCGGTTGTGTTACTTCTTCTACATGAAAGAGCACGGGTACATGGGTTTCGCGTACACGTTGCAAAGCAGATTCAAACACTTCGCACATGCCTGCATAATCCCAAGCTTTTACTTTGTAAATATGAATACCATTGGTGAATTCTGTTTTTTCAAAACCCTTTAATGCATCTGATATAGAGCCTTTGGTTGTTTGAAAATTTTTAGGAACTGAAATACCATATCCATCGTCCCAAACAAAGACGGCTAAAGGAACTTGCAATACGCCGGCAGCATTAATGGTTTCCCAAAAATGACCTTCAGTTGTAGCCGCATCGCCGATGGTACAAAAACAAATTTCATTTCCGTTATGACTAAGCGTATCTAATTTTTGTAATTCTTTTGATTGTCTAAAACATTTTGAAGCAAATGCTAATCCTAACGCTCTTGGCATTTGACCTGCTGTAGGCGCAATATCAGAAGAAACATTTTTTCTATTTGCAAGGTCTAACCAATTGCCATTATCATCTACAAAACGTGTAGCAAAATGCGAACTCATTTGTCGACCAAAACTGAACGGATCATTTTTGGTATCTGCAAATAATTGCGAAAAATATTGTTGTACACTTGCTAGTCCGGTAGCAAACATGAAAGTTTGGTCTCTATAATAGCCACTCCTAAAATCGCCGGGTTGAAAAAATTTAGCCATGGCCACTTGTGCCACCTCCTTACCATCACCAAAAATGCCAAACTTGGCTTTACCAGACAATACCTCTCTTCTACCCAATAAGCTAGTTTCTCTGCTGATAACCGCAAAGCGATAATCATCAAGCACTGCCTTGCGAAAGCCTTCAAAAGAAAGCATGTCGGCAGTTTGTTCTAAAGGAGTGGATATATCCATACAACAAAATTAACACTACCAACTGAATTGATTCACAGAAATCAATATCGGTTTAGCACTTATTTTTAACAAAATATCACAAAAACCCTTTTTTTATGTGTTTTAACCTAAAATATCGATAAAGTCTTAAAAAAAACTCAAACAGATGCTTAGAAAAAATTAGTTTTGGTATCTTCATAACCAAATAATTTGAAATGAAAAAAATATTGGTACTATCATTGGCCTGTTTTGCAGTACTAAATGTATTTAGTCAAACAAGTTTAACTCCTACTGTAAAAGATGTTAATACCCAATTGGATATTAAAAATGCAGCCTATGATTTTGGAAAAATTAGTTTCGGCAAGCCTGTAGAATATGTAGTAGAAATGAAGAACATAGGCAAAGATACTTTAACCATTCTTTCTGCACAACCAGGTTGTGGATGCACTACTCCTAGTTTTGTTCCCAACGAAAAATTTGGACCTAACCAATCTGTAAAAATGACCATCCGCTTCAACGGCAGTGCTGTTGGCACTTTCACTAGGTATGTAGATGTGAACTTTTCTGGCGGACTTACTAAAAAATTAACCTTTAACGGAGAAGGCATTCAAGAAGCAGCTCCTGCAACTCCTGCTACAACAACCACTCCAAGCACTACTCAAAAAAGTCAAAACAAATAAACCATGAAAAAATTATTATTTATTTCTGCTCTTTTTGTAGCACAATACTGTTTTGCGCAAGCTCCTACAGCTGATGTTCAATTTCCTTCTCAAAACCACCAATTTGGAAAAGTTAAAAAGGGCGTACCTGTAACTTTTGTATTTAATTTTAAGAATGTTTCTGAAAAACCAGTGGTAATTGAGTTTGCAAATGCTGAGTGTGGTTGTACTACGCCAGAATACCCTAAAACACCTGTATCAAAAGGTCAGGCAGGAACTATTAAAGTAACTTATAACGCAGCTACAGAAGGTGTTTTCAAGAAAAATGTGAATGTAAAATTCGCTAATTCTACTCAACCCTATGTATTAACCATTGAAGGTGAAGTACTTCCCGAAAAACCAGCGGCAACTCCTCCAAAATAAATTCAATCAAATCAAGATATTTCAAGAGGTTGTTTCTTTTAGTAGAAACAACCTCTTTTTTGTTGATAAGGTAAATAAGTGTATTTATTTATTCATCCATTTTCTTTTTATTACCTGCTAGGCAATACTATCTTTGTAAAATGCTAACGATAAGTCAACGAGGCCAAGAAATGCCTGCCTCCCCAATCAGAAAACTGGTACCTTATGCAGAAGCCGCAAAAGCTAGGGGCACCAAAGTATACCATTTAAATATTGGTCAACCCGATATTGAAACGCCAAAAATGGTGTTGGATGCTGTACGAAATAGTGATTTTAAAGTGCTAGAATACAGCCATAGTGCGGGAAATGAATCGTATCGACGAAAGCTAGTTAATTACTATGCATCAGTAGGCATACATGTAAACCACCAACAAATTATTATTACTACTGGTGGTAGCGAAGCTATTCAGTTTGGCTTTTTAGCTTGCTTAGATGCAGGAGATGAAGTAATTATTCCTGAACCATTTTATGCCAACTACAATGGGTTTGCGGTTGCGGCAGGTGTAACAGTGGTTCCTATAACTTCTACTATTGAAACAGGGTTTGCACTTCCACCAATTGCAGATTTTGAAGCCAAAATCACGCCTCGTACAAAAGCAATTGTTATTTGCAATCCTAATAATCCAACGGGTTATTTGTACAGCAAAGAAGAAATGGAACAATTGAAAGAAATTGTGCTAAAACACAATCTCTATTTATTTTCAGACGAAGCCTATCGTGAATTTTGTTACGAAGGAACACAAACTAGTGCTATGCACCTTACTGGTATTGACGACCATGTAATTATCATGGACACCATCAGCAAACGATATAGCGCATGCGGCGGAAGAATTGGCGCATTTGTTTGCAAGAATCAAAAAGTACTAGATGCAGTAATGAAATTTGCACAAGCCAGACTTAGTCCCCCAAGTTTTGCGCAAATAGCTGGAGAAGCCGCCATTGATTTACCAGCCAATTATTTTGATACTACCAAAGCCGAATATAAATCTCGTAGAGACTTAATAGTAAAAAGACTCAATGCAATGGACGGCGTATTTTGTCCAAATCCTGGAGGTGCTTTTTATGCAATGGCCAAATTACCAATTGACGATGCCGATGTTTTTTGCCAATGGCTACTAGAATCTTACAGTTATGAAGGCGCTACAGTAATGCTTGCTCCAGCAACTGGATTTTACGGTACACCGGGCTTAGGAAAAAAAGAAGTACGCCTAGCATACGTATTAAATTTAAATGATATAAATAGTGCAATGGATTGTTTAGAAAATGCATTAAAGGCCTATTTTAAATTAATTAATTGATTTCCAATACTTTATGATTATTAAGTCTTTCTGAATTTTATATTTATATTTTTTAAATATGTTTTAATTTTATAATTTTTTCTACTTTTTAAATAATAATAAAATAAATATGTTAAATTATTAAAATAGTTACTATGATTTAAAGATAATCCCCCTATCTTTACAGTGTTAATAACAACGGAGCAAATCACAATATAAAAGCTTTAAAAGTTAAAGACACAGTTCAAAAAATTAGAATAAAGACTTTTCTTATATGGCAAGCAATCGAAGACGACCCCTGTTTCTACAGGGGTCTTTCTATTTGTAACAATGTCGAGATGAATCAATATCTATCCTACTATATTTAATTCAATAGTGTTTATTACTATTATTT
>Ga0194060_10000226_pt1 | contig 40202 bp, 53 predicted proteins | sample SepL225m_MetaG_FD_163427 | JGI IMG/M metagenome (GOLD analysis project Ga0194060, IMG submission 163427) | Anoxic zone freshwater microbial communities from boreal shield lake in IISD Experimental Lakes Area, Ontario, Canada - Sep2016-L222-5m | ecosystem: Environmental > Aquatic > Freshwater >...
AAGAAATATATAAATCAGGTTTTGTTTTTTTACATAATTCGCTTACATTGTCTGTCCTTATGGATTTTTAGCATTTGTGTATTTTGTAATCAGAGGTTTTTAAAAAGAAAGAGAGTTTCAGTATGCCGACGATTCAGCAGCTCATCAGGCTCGGAAGAAGTGTAAAAGTGTCAAAAACAGCGTCACCGGCGCTTGAGAAATGCCCGCAGAAACGTGGGGTTTGTACTCGTGTTTATACGACTACACCAAAAAAGCCTAACTCCGCGTTACGCAAAGTTGCGCGTGTCAGGTTATCTAACAAAATTGAAGTGACGGCATATATTCCTGGAGAGGGTCACAATCTTCAGGAGCATTCAATTGTTTTGATTCGTGGCGGAAGGGTAAAGGATCTTCCCGGTGTTCGGTATCACATTGTGCGCGGATCGCTTGATACCTCCGGTGTTGCCGATCGTAAGCAGAGTCGTTCAAAGTATGGGGCCAAACAGCCGAAAGCTGGTGTCGCAGCGCCTGTCAAGGGTAAGGGTAAAAGGTAGATAGGTCGAATTATAAACTCAGAGAAGAACATGCCCAAAAAAGTTGGCTATAAAAGAATTGGCGTTGATTTTCGCTACAGTGATGAGAGTGTCGCCCGTTTTATCAATGCGGTTATGCTTGACGGCAAGAAAGCTGTGGCTACAAAGATAGTTTACGATGCCTTCGCAATCATTGCTGAAAAGATGACTGGCGAGGATCCGCTGGAGGTGTATCGCAAGGCGATGTCGAATATTGCCCCTGTTGTTGAGGTTCGCAGCAAGAGGGTTGGTGGTGCGACCTACCAGATTCCAATGGAGGTCAAGGCCTCCCGGCGTGGTGCTCTTGCGTTTCGCTGGCTCAAGATTTATGCTGGAAGGCGTGGCGGGAAATCCATGGCTGAAAAACTTGCGGCGGAGTTGATGGACGCTGCCAATGAGCAAGGTGCATCGGTCAAGAAGCGCGATGAGGTACACAGGATGGCTGATGCCAACAAGGCGTTTGCTCATTTCAGGTTCTAGAGTTTGTTAAAGTGTGGAATAAAAGGTAATAATTTGTTATGGCAAGGCTGGTTGATTTAGATAAAGTACGCAATATTGGCATCATGGCTCACATTGATGCTGGAAAGACGACTACGACAGAGAGGATTCTCTATTATACGGGTCGTCTTCACCGGATGGGTGAGGTGCATGATGGTGGTGCGACAATGGACTGGATGGAGCAGGAGAAAGAGCGGGGTATCACTATTACCTCTGCTGCTACTACCTGTTTCTGGGTACCAAAGTTTGGAAATTATACCGGTATCAACCACAGGATTAATATTATTGACACACCGGGCCACGTCGACTTTACGGTCGAGGTAGAGCGTTCACTGCGAGTGCTGGATGGTGCAGTGGCACTGTTTTGTGCGGTCGGTGGCGTGGAGCCGCAGTCCGAGACGGTGTGGCGCCAGGCAAATAAGTATGGTGTGCCGAGGATTGCCTACATCAACAAGATGGACAGGACTGGCGCAAACTTTTTTGACACGGTCAAGGCAATCAGGGAGAGGCTGAGTACAAACCCGGTTCCTCTTCAGATCCCGATTGGTGAAGGTGAAATATTTGCCGGGTTCGTGGATCTTATCAGGATGAAAGGTATCATTTATGACAAGGAAGATGGTAGCACCTATAATGAGGTAGAGATTCCTCATGATTTGCAGAATGATGCGAGGACATGGCGAATCAATATGCTTGAGGCTGTCTCCGAGGTTGATGATACACTTCTTGAGAAATATCTGAACGGCGAGGAGATTACAGAGCAGGAGGTCAGGGCTGTTCTCCGCAAGGCGACGCTCAAAGTAACCATAATTCCGGTGCTTTGCGGGTCATCGTTCAAGAACAAGGGTGTTCAGTTTATGCTTGACGCAGTCGTCGAGTATCTAGCGTCACCGGTTGATGTCGGAGCTGTTGAGGGTCATCACCCGCGTACGGAGGAGTCTGTTATTCGTGAGCCGAAGGATGATGAGCCGTTTGCTGCTCTGGCCTTCAAGATTGCGACTGACCCGTTTGTTGGAAAGCTTACTTTTTTCAGGGTTTATTCAGGCGTTCTCAAGGCAGGGAGTTATGTGTTGAACACGATGACCGGCAAGAAAGAGCGTATTGGAAGAGTGCTTCAGATGCACTCAAACAAGAGAGAGGATATTGATTGTGTTTATTGTGGTGATATCGCTGCCGCTGTCGGTTTGAAGGATGTCAGGACTGGCGATACGCTTTGTGATGAAAACTATCCTGTGGTTCTGGAGAAGATGGTTTTTCCTGAGCCCGTGATTGAGATAGCCATTGAGCCCAAGACGAAAGCAGATAACGACAAGCTGGGTATGTCGCTTGCAAAGCTTGCTGAAGAGGATCCTACCTTCAAGGTGAAGACTGATGATGAAACGGGTCAGACCCTGATTGCCGGCATGGGTGAACTTCATCTTGAGATTCTGGTTGACAGGCTCAGACGTGAATTCAAGGTCGAAGCAAATGTTGGTCAGCCGCAGGTTGCCTATCGTGAGACCATCAGAAAGTCTGTGGAGTTTGAGGGCAAGTTTGTTCGTCAGTCGGGTGGTAAAGGGCAGTTTGGTCTGGTCGTACTCCGTGTTGAGCCGCTTGAAGAGGGTAAGGGATATGAATTTGTTGATGCAGTGAAAGGCGGAGTTATTCCGAGAGAGTATATTCCGGCGGTCAATGCAGGTGTACAACAGGCTATGAAAGGCGGTGTTGTCGCGGGTTATGCGATGCAGGACATCAAGGTTACCCTTTTGGATGGCAAGTATCATGAGGTTGACTCTTCTGAAATGGCCTTCAAGATCGCAGGTTCTATTGGTTTCAAGGGTGCGGCGAAAAAAGCTGATCCGGTACTCCTCGAGCCAATCATGAAGGTTGAGGTTGTTACACCCGATGAGTATCTTGGTGATGTGATGGGTGATCTGTCAAGTCGCCGTGGACATATTGAGGGTATGGGTCAGAGGGCCGGAGCCCAGTTCGTCAATGCTAAAGTGCCGCTTTCTGCCATGTTTGGTTACTCAACGGACCTTCGTTCAATGAGCCAGGGAAGAGCGAACTATTCAATGGAATTTGACTGTTATCGTGAAGTCCCGAGAAATATTGCAGAGTCTTTACAAGAGAAGAGGGTGAGCAAGGATTCAGACTAAGCGAGTAATTGCTGTATCAGTTTTAAGTACTATAAAACAATAACAGATAACCGACACGGAGACAAGTTATGGCAAAAGAGTCTTACAAAAGGGATAAACCCCATGTTAATATAGGAACCATTGGTCACGTTGATCATGGTAAAACAACGTTGACCGCTGCGATTACCTCGGTTCTCGCCAAGCAGGGACTTGCTGCGGTGCGTGACTTCGGCAGTATCGACAAGGCTCCTGAGGAGAGGGAACGCGGTATTACTATTTCAACTGCGCACGTCGAGTATCAAACGAAAAAACGTCACTATGCTCATATTGACTGTCCAGGCCATGCTGACTACATCAAAAACATGATTACTGGTGCTGCCCAGATGGATGGTGCTATACTTGTTGTCGCTGGTACTGATGGTCCTATGCCCCAGACACGCGAGCATATTCTTCTTGCCCGTCAGGTGAATGTACCATCACTGGTCGTTTTTCTGAACAAGGTTGATATTGCTGATCCAGAACTGATTGAGCTTGTTGAGCTTGAACTCCGCGAGCTTCTTACTCAGTATAACTTTCCAGGTGATGATATTCCGATTATCAAAGGTTCAGCATTGAAGGCCCTTGAGGGTGATCCAGAGGGTGAAAAGGCAATCATGGAACTTATGGATGCGGTTGATGCCTTTATACCTGATCCTGTTCGTGATATCGACAAGCCATTCCTTATGCCTGTTGAAGATGTCTTCTCAATTTCAGGACGCGGAACAGTTGGTACTGGCAGAATTGAGAGAGGTCGTGTCAAGATCAACGAAGAGGTTGAGATTGTTGGTCTTAAACCAACCCGTAAATCGGTTGTTACCGGTATTGAGATGTTTCAGAAGCTTCTTGATGAGGGGCAGGCAGGCGATAATGCCGGTCTTCTTCTCAGAGGTGTTGACAAAACAGAGCTTGAGCGTGGAATGGTTATCGCCAAGCCAGGAACAATCAAGCCACACACCAAATTCAAGGCCGAGGTCTATATTTTGAAAAAAGAGGAGGGAGGTCGCCATACACCGTTCTTCAATGGTTACCGTCCCCAGTTCTATTTCCGTACAACAGATGTAACCGGTTCTGTTACCCTTCCAGAGGGTGTAGAGATGGTTATGCCTGGTGATAACCTTGGTGTAGAGGTTGAGTTGCTTGCCCCTATAGCCATGGATGAAGGGTTGCGTTTTGCTATCCGTGAAGGTGGTCGTACCGTCGGTGCGGGCTCCGTCACCACGATTATTGAATAAGAGATTGTGGAGCGTCCCGGGGCGGGGCCGAAAATCCCGCCCCTTTTTTTTATTGATAACACGAAACAGGGTTGACAAGTGGCTGTACAGCAAAAGATAAGGATCAAGCTCAAGTCTTACGACCATAGTCTGGTTGATAAGTGGGCCTTAAGGATTATTGATGTGGTCAGACAGACGGATGCAATTATTTTCGGTCCAATACCGCTGCCGACCAAGTCGCATGTCTATACCGTAAACCGGTCTCCACATGTCGACAAGAAGTCGCGTGAGCAGTTCTCATTTTCTTCTCACAAGCGGTTGATTGAAATTATAAACCCGACATCCAGAACCATTGACATGCTGATGAAGCTTGAGCTTCCAAGTGGTGTTGATGTTGAAATTAAGTCTTAAAGAATTAGAAAAGGTAATCTTTATATGGGTGCGATTCTTGGGAAAAAAATCGGCATGACCCGTTTATTCAATGAGAAACGCGAGGCTGTATCCTGCACGATTATTGAAGCAGGGTCTTGCTTTGTAACACAGGTTAAACGATCAGGTAAAGAGGGTTACGATGCTTATCAGGTGAGCATCGGCGAAAGGAAAGAGAGCAAGGTAACCAAGCCATTGCTGGGGCATTATAAGAAAGCTGGTGTTACGCCAGGTTATAAGGTTGCTGAGTTTGATTTCACGGAAATGGGTCAAACTCTTGAGCTTGGTAGTCCTGTAAGTGTCGAATCGTTCAAGGAGGGTGAGAAGGTCAATGTTCTTGGGGTTTCCAAGGGTAAAGGCTTTGCCGGTGTTATGAAGCGTCATAACTTTTCCGGTTCTCAGAGGACGCATGGGCAGTCAGACAGGCAGAGAGCTCCAGGATCTGTTGGAGGTTCATCTGATCCGTCAAGGGTGTTCAAGGGTACCAGAATGCCTGGGCGCATGGGATCAGATAACATTACCGTAAGGAATCTTGAGATCTTTAAAATTATGCCTGAATCGAATCTCATTGTTATCAAAGGTTCAGTGCCGGGTCCAAAGAATTCCTATATCAAGATTGTTTCTACAAAAAAGTAAATGCTGAATGCACGAAGCTATGGAACTTAAAGTCTTAAATACTGCCGGTGCTGAAACCGGTGAAGTGGTAACGCTCCGTGACGATATATTCGGCGCTGAAATATCTGAACATGCGATGTACCTCGATGTTAAGTCGATACTCGCAAATAGAAGGCAGGGCACTCACAAGTCAAAGACACGTGGCGAGGTCAGGGGTGGGGGTAAAAAACCTCTGCGTCAGAAAGGGACTGGTAATGCGCGTCAGGGCTCAACCCGCTCTCCGCTGCACATTGGCGGTGGTACCATCTTTGGACCTGTACCCCACTCTTATGACCAGAAAGTAAACAAGAAGGTGAAACTTCTTGCAAGACGCTCCGCCCTGAGTTCAAAGGCAAAAGATGGCCAAATTATTGTGGTTGAGGATTTTAGACTTGAGCAAATCAAGACAAAACCTTTTGCCGATATATTGAAAAACCTTGGTCTTTCAGAGAAAAAAACTCTGATGTTGACCCCTGAGTATGATACGATTATGACAAGGTCTGGCAGAAATATCGAAGTGCTTACGATTATGAGTGCAGAAAAGGCTTCAACTTATGATATTCTCCACAGCAAAACGGTTCTTGTTCAAAAGACCGCTTTGAAAAAAATAGAAGAGACGTTAGGGTAACTTTCAGTTTGCAGAAAAAGGAGTTAATGAGATGATAAACCCGTTGTTGCGCCCGTTGTTGACTGAAAAAAGTACAGGGCTGACAGAAAAGAAAGGACAGTATGTTTTCGTTGTCAAAACGGATGCAGACAAGTGTGATATCAAGAAAGCAGTAGAGAAGAAATTTGGAGTTGAGGTAAAATCAGTTCGCACAGCTCGGGTTCTTGGTAAATCGCGTGCCCAGAATACCAAAAGAGGCAGAATTGTCGGGAAAAAGAGTGACTGGAAAAAGGCCATTATTACTCTTGAAAAGGGACAGTCAATAGACTACTACTCAGGTTCAGCCCAGAAGAGCGAAGGATAGAAATTATAAAAAGGATAGATCATACATTCAAATGGCTATAAGGAAATTAGCGCCGGTTACGCCAGGGTCAAGATTCATGTCATACCCTGCATTCGATGAAATCACAAAAAGTAAGCCTGAAAAAAGCTTGCTGCTTCCACTAAGCAAGTCAGGTGGTCGTAATGCCGCCGGTCGGAAGACTTCAAGGCATAGAGGTGGTGGTCATAAAAGACATTACAGGATTATTGATTTCAAGCGCAACAAGGATGGCGTTCCTGCAACAGTTGCTGCGATTGAGTATGATCCAAATCGTTCTTCAAGAATTGCATTATTGCATTACATTGATGGAGAAAAACGTTATATTCTCGCCCCGAAAGGTTTAAAGGTGGGAGACAAGGTGGAGAGTGGCGAGAAGGTTGAGATAAAGACGGGCAACACCATGCCACTGAAAAATATCCCTCTTGGCACTGATATCCACAATGTAGAGATGAAGGCGGGCAAGGGTGGTCAGATCGTCAGATCCGCAGGCGGATTTGCGGTTCTCGCAGCCCGGGAAGGTGATTATGTAACACTGAAACTCCCGTCAGGTGAAATTCGCAAGCTCAGGGTTGAGTGTCGCGCAACGATTGGTGTTGTCGGAAATGCTGATCATGAAAACGTAGTACTGGGCAAAGCTGGCAGAAGTCGCTGGCTTGGTATTCGGCCTCAGACCAGAGGTATGGCTATGAACCCTGTAGATCACCCGATGGGTGGTGGTGAAGGCAAGTCGAAATCTGGTGGTGGAAGAAAGCATCCAATGTCGCCATGGGGTCAGCTCGCAAAGGGGCTGAAGACCAGAAATAAAAAGAAGGCTTCACAGAAATTGATTGTACGGGGCAGAAACGCCAAATAATTATAGCGCTTAACAACAACAAGCAGAGATATTATGCCAAGATCACTAAAAAAGGGACCGTTCATTGATATAAAGCTTGAAAAGCGGATCCTTGATTTGAATAGTAAGGGAGAAAAAAAGGTTATAAAGACCTGGTCGAGAAGTTCGATGATTTCGCCAGATTTTGTCGGCCATACGGTGGCCGTGCATAATGGCAAAAGCCATGTCCCGGTCTATGTTGGTGATAATATGGTTGGTCACAAGCTTGGAGAGTTTGCCCCGACACGATCATTTCGCGGCCATGCTGGTGGTGGAAAGGCTGAGAAAGGCGGATCAGCACCAAGGAAAAAATAAATTGAAAAACGCGAAAGGTTAACGATATCATGGAAGCTACAGCAATCTTACGGAATACACCGACATCGCCCAGGAAGATGCGTCTTGTTGCAGGTCTGGTCAGAGGCAAAAAAGTAGATTTGGCCAAGGCCATTCTCCTTAACTCAACAAAAGCTGCATCCCGAAACGTTATGATGACTCTCAAGTCAGCCGTTTCTAATTACTCACAGCGTAATCCCAATGAGAGAGTGAGTGACCAGGAACTCTTTATTAAAGAGGTTTTTGTTAATGAAGGAATTACATTGAAGAGAACTCTTCCCGCTCCGATGGGCCGTGCATTCAGGATACGGAAAAGATCAAATCATCTTACTATTGTGATTGATAAGGTTAAAGATCCAGTAACTAAATAAAATAAGGAGAGAGCATTGGGTCAGAAAGTTAATCCTACTGGATTTAGGCTAGGAATTATCAGGGACTGGAGTTCACGCTGGTATGATGATAGTCCGGTTATTTCAGAAAAGATCAAGCAAGATCATGTTATTCGCACCTATGTTCTTGCCAGGTTAAAGAAAGAGCGTGCCGGTATAGCCCGTATTATTATCGAAAGAACAACCAAGCATGTCAAGATTAATATATATGCAGCTCGCCCTGGTGCTGTTGTAGGAAGAAAAGGTGAAGAGATTAATAACCTCTCGCAGGAGCTGAGTCGTATTACCGGCAAAGAGGTTAAAATTGATGTTGTTGAGGTTATAAAACCCGAGATTGAGGCTCAACTTATTGGCGATAATATCGCTTATCAGCTAGAGAATCGTGTATCTTTCCGCAGGGCAATGAAGCAGGCTATTCAGCAGGCTATGCGCTCAGGAGCTGAGGGGGTAAGAGTCAAGTGTGGTGGACGTCTTGGTGGTGCGGAAATAGCACGCTCAGAGCAGTATAAAGAGGGCAAAATACCCCTTCATACGATTCGAGCCAATGTCGACTACGCAAGTGTAACTGCTCACACGATAGCTGGTACTATTGGTATCAAGGTTTGGGTCTATAAAGGAGAGGTTCTTGTACAGCGTATCGATGCTATAGAGGAAGAGGAGATGAAGAAAATGAAGGATAGAAGAAGTGATGCGGGTCCAAGAGGTCGTGATAATCGCGATAGTCGCGATGGTCGTTCGAAGCGTCGCAACCGTACAAAGCGATCATAATATCAAGTACCATACAACAAGAAAAAGAATGGAGTTGCCTGTATGTTAATGCCGAAGAGAGTTAAATATAGAAAGACACAAAGAGGCCGTATGAAAGGCAATTCAGGCCGTGGCACGACAGTTTCTTTCGGTTCCTTTGGTTTGAAAGCTGTTGAACCAGCCTGGATTACCAGCCGTCAGATAGAGGCCGCACGTGTTGCCATGACCAGGTTTATGAAGAGAGATGGAAAAATCTGGATCAGGATATTCCCGGATAAGCCGGTAACTCAAAAGCCAGCGGAGACCCGAATGGGTTCAGGTAAAGGATCACCAGAGTTTTGGGTTGCTGTTGTAAAGCCTGGAAGGATCATGTTTGAAGCCGATGGTATTCCAATAGAGGTTGCCACAGAGGCTTTCAGACTTGCTGCCAAAAAGCTGCCAATCAAGACAAGATTCATTGTTCGTCCTGATTACGAAGGTTAACCACGCAACTAATTCGACAAGAGAGTTACTTATTATGAAAAAGTATGAAATTGCGGCATTGAGCCAGGCTGAGTTGGTTGAGAGACTCAGGGTTCTTGAAGAGAGGCTCGCCGATATTAATTTTTTTAGAGTTATTGAACAGCCGCAGAATCCAATGGTTTTCCGTAATTCAAGGCGTGATATTTCGCGCATGAAAAATCGGCTTCACCAGCTTAAAAATGCGGAAAGTCAGACGGTTTGACTGTAGTGTCAAACAATAAAATTGTTTACATACATGGACGAAAATAAAAAGGGCAGAGTATCTATGGAACAGAGTGCTCCACTGAGGGGAAGAAAAAAGAGTTGGTCAGGCAAGGTTGTCAGTGACAAGATGGACAAAGCCTGTATTGTTGCTGTAGAGCGTAGTGTTCAGCACCCGGTTTACAAGAAGTATTTCAAGAAAACGACCAAACTTATGGCCCATGATGAAAAGAATGAGGCGGGTGTAGGTGATTTGGTAAAAGTTGTCGAGTGTCGTCCGCTGAGTAAAAGAAAGAGCTGCCGACTCGTCGAGATTCTTGAAAAGGCGAAATAAGAGAAGTTTTTATACATTTATTAAAGATTGAAACAGGATGATCCAGAAAGAAACAAATCTGGTTGTTGCCGATAACAGTGGGGCCAAGAAGGTACGCTGTATTCATGTTTTCGGCGGAACCGGGAGGCGTTACGCCTCGTTGGGTGATCAAATAATAGTATCAGTAAAAGCCGCGGTGCCTGGCGGAATTGTAAAAAAGAAGGATGTCTGTCGTGCTGTTGTTGTTCGCTGCGCGAAGGAGTCACGAAGAAAAGATGGTTCATATATCCGTTTTGATGAGAACGCTGTTGTTCTTCTTAATGCTCAGGGCGAGCCGAGGGGTACTCGAATTTTCGGGCCTGTTGCAAGAGAGCTCCGCGACAGAAAATTTATGAAGATTGTCTCGTTGGCGCCAGAAGTTTTATAGGGAGTTTCAGGCGGGAGTAACTCAGTTGGTAGAGTCACAGCCTTCCAAGCTGTTGGTCGCGAGTTCGAATCTCGTCTCCCGCTCAGGATTTTATGAAATACTATCATATCAGTGAAAAATGAAAACAGGGATCAAGAAGATTAAGCTGCACGTCAAGAAGAACGACTCGGTTGTCGTCATCAGCGGCAACGATAAAGGTAAAGAGGGCAAGATTCTGAAAGTATTACCCCTTAAAGGACGAGTTATTGTTGAAGGGGTGAATATAAGGAAGCGCCATACCCGACCTGCTCAAGGGCAGACCCAGGGTTCTATTGTTGAGCGGGAGTTTCCCATCCACTCTTCGAATGTGAAAAAAAACTGACTGTATATACCTAATGTCAGGATGACCAAGACCATCCTGATCAATTGACAAAAGAACAAGATGGAGCAGAATAAAGAGATGACAAAAGATAATTCTTCAGAGGCAAGACTACAGACCTTTTATAAGGAGAAAGTTACCCCGGCTCTTGTTGAGCGCTTTCAGTACAAGAATGTTATGATGGTTCCGAGGCTGAAAAAGATATCAATCAATATTGGTGTTGGTGCTGCAGCGGCAGAGCCAAAGTTGCTTGAAGTTGCTCTTCAGGAACTTGCCCAGATCACCGGTCAGAAGCCACAGCTTCGTAAGTCCAAAAAGGCAATTTCCAACTTCAAGTTACGTGAGGGGCAGGCTATCGGTTGCCGTGTAACGCTTCGTCGGAAGGCTATGTATGAATTTTTTGATCGTTTTGTAAGTCTTGCCGTGCCAAGGATTCGTGATTTTCGCGGTCTCAGCGACACCAGTTTTGATGGACGTGGGAACTACACAGCCGGAGTCAGGGAGCAGATTATTTTTCCGGAAATAGATATTGACAAAGTACCGAGAATATCAGGAATGGATATCAGTTTTGTAACTTCCGCTGCTACAGATGAGGAGGCTTACGTACTGCTTTCGGAACTTGGCATGCCTTTCAAAAAGAAGATCAACTAAATAATTCAGAAAACAGATGGCCAAGAAAAGCGTTATAGCAAGGAACGAGAAAAGAATAAAGCTGGTAGCGAAATATGCAGACCTCCGTGCAGAACTTCTTAAAGCTGGCGACTATGAGGCACTTCGCAAGCTTCCGAGGGATAGTTCGGCGACGAGAGTTCGCAGTCGTTGTGTGCTCACTGGCAGAGGCAGGAGCGTTTATGCAAAATACGGATTGTGTCGTCAAATGTTTCGCAAGTTTGCTCTTGAAGGAAAACTTCCAGGAGTTAAAAAAGCAAGCTGGTAATATCAGCTCGTTTCAAGTCAAAGAGAGGTATTTGTTCATTTTCGAAAGTAACCAACGTTCGCTATGCCTGTAACGGATTCAATTGCAGATTATATCACCCGTATCAGAAATGCGGGAAGAGCAAAAAATAAGACAACTGATATCCCGTATTCAAAGCTTCGGGAAAATCTTTCTCAATTGCTCGTTGAGAAAGGTTACATAAAAAGCTTTACGGTTATTACCACTGAAAAATTTCCGTTTTTGAGGATTGATCTTAAATATACGACTCATGGTGATCCTGCCATCAAGGAGATTACCAGGGTAAGTAAACCAGGTCGCCGTGTTTATGACGGCAAGGATATTAAAAAATATCTTGGAGGTCTCGGGTTGTACATTCTCTCTTCATCGAAAGGTGTTATAACTGACAAAGAGGCAAGGGCACAGGGCGTAGGTGGTGAAATCCTGTTCCGTATCTATTAATTCATAAGCCAGAGAGCGTTAGAATACCATGTCAAGAATAGGAAAAATGCCCATACCCCTGATTAATCAGGCAAAGATTGAGATTAAAGATTCAACCATCAGGGTATCTGGTCCAAAAGGGACACTCGAACAGAGGTTTACAGATCAAGTGACGATTTCAGAAGAGGGTGGTGTGATCACCGTTTTGAGGGTTGACGACAGCAAAAGGGCGAAAGCTCAGCATGGGCTGTATCGTATGCTTGTCAGTAATATGGTTGAAGGTGTAACCAAAGGGTTTACCAGAAAACTTGAAATTGCCGGGGTTGGATATCGTGCAGAGCTTAAAAACGATTTGCTCGCGCTTACTCTCGGGTATTCACACATGATATATTTCAAAGCACCTGAAGAGGTAAAGATTGATGTGCCGGATCAGGTTACTATTCTTGTTACAGGAATTGACAAGGCCCTGGTTGGTCAAGTAGCTGCAAAGATTCGTTCATTCAGAAAACCAGAACCTTATCGCGGTAAGGGTATCAAGTATGCGGGTGAGGTTATCCGTCGCAAGGAAGGTAAGGCAGCAGGCAAGTAAAGGGTGATTGTTCCTAACAGGATAGTCAGGTAATAACATATTCAACGGTTCAAGAGAATGAGTCAAATCGATAAAGCCTCCAGGAGGCAGAAAATAAAGGATAGAAGCAGGGCGAGTGTCTGTGGAACGCTTGCTAAACCAAGACTTTGTGTCTACAGGAGCCTGTCTCAGATTTATGCGCAACTCATTGATGATGCAAACGGCAAAACAGTTGTGGCTGTTTCCACAATGTCAAAGGAAAATAGGGCTCTTTCAGGTTCAAAGTCAGAGCGTTGCCGGGTTATCGGGAGTCAGCTCGCACAGAAAGCACTTGCAGCAGGTATTACTACAGTTGTTTTTGACAGGAATGGGTTTCGATATCACGGCAGGGTCAAGGCGTTGGCCGATGGTGCGAGAGAAGCAGGACTGATCTTTTAAAAACGTTTCAAAGAGAATGTAAATGGCGAAAACATCGGCTAAGAATATCAGGCCCGGAGAATTAAATCTTAAGGAAAAGCTTGTTCATATCAACAGGACCGCAAAAGTTGTCAAGGGCGGCAAGCGTTTCGGATTCAATGCTATTGTTGTTGTAGGAGATAAGGAAGGCCATGTTGGATATGGGCTTGGCAAGGCGAATGAGGTTCAGGATGCAATAGCAAAAGGGATCGAAGATGGCAAAAAAAATGTGATCAAGGTACCTATTGTAAAGGGAACTATTCCCCATCACATTGTTGTCAAATATGGTTCAGCCAAGGTCATGATGAAACCTGCCACCCCTGGTACTGGTCTTATTGCTGGTGGAGCGGTAAGGGCTGTACTTGAAATGGCTGGCATTCGCGACATTCTTACCAAGTCTCTTGGATCATCCAATCCTCATAATGTGGTTAAGGCAGCTATAAAGGGTCTGCAGAGTATGTCAGATGCTTATGATGTAGGGGAGAGACGGTCAAAGAGCCTGACAGAGGTTTTTGAAAGCTAAAAGAGTGAGTACGATTATGAGTGAAAAAATATTAAAGATTACCCAGGTGCGTAGCGCCATTGGTGGAACTAAAAAACAGAAAGCCACCATTCAGGCTCTCGGTCTTGGAAGACCTAACTATAGTGTAGACCGGCAGGATAATCCCTGCACCAGGGGGCAGATCAGGGTTGTTCAGCACCTTGTCAAAGTCGAAGAGGTATAGGAATTTTACTAATAGCAAGTCGGGAATTGAAATCATGGATTTAAGTTCACTTCGTCCAGCAAAAGGCGCAGTAAAAGGCAAAAAGCGTGTCGGTCGTGGCCAGGGATCTGGTAACGGAACGACAGCAGGCAAAGGAAATAATGGTCAGCAGTCACGAAGCGGCTACAAAAGACCTTTAATTGAAGGCGGACAGGTTCCTGTTTATCGGAGGTTGCCAAAATTTGGTTTTACCCCTGTTGATAAAAAGCCTGTCAATACCGTCAATCTTTCACAGATTGACAAGTGGGTTCAGGATGGTGTGCTGGAGAACGAGATAACTGTGCTTGATCTCAAAGCTCTTCTTCATGCCAGTAATGCAGACTATTTTAAAGTGCTCGGTAACGGTGAGTTGACAAGTGCAATCAAGATTACAGCTCACGCCTTCAGCAAGAGTGCTGAGGAGAAAATAAAAGCGGCCGGTGGTGAAGCTATCAAGGCGTTCCGTACCCTTGAAGAGGCATGCAGGGTTAGTGATCTTCCTTATGAAGAGGCTCTCCTGAAACCAAAAGCCAAACTGGTCAAGAGAACCAAAAAATCAATTAAGGCCTGAATTCCTTAAAAGGACGCTATGAAGCTTACTGAAAGTATAAGGAACATCAATAAAATCCCTGAACTCCGTCAGAGGATTCTTTATACACTTCTTCTCTTATTTGTCTACAGGCTTGGTTCTCACATTACAATTCCGGGTGTTGATGCGGCTGCTGTATCAGGCGCATCACAGTCCCACTCCAACGATCTCTTTGGGTTGTTTGATCTTTTTGTTGGAGGTGCCTTTGCAAGAGCCTCTATCTTTTCGTTGGGCATCATGCCCTACATCTCTGCATCGATTATTGTTCAGTTACTTGGAGCAGTTACCCCCTATTTTCAGAAACTTCAGAAAGAGGGGGAAGACGGCAGGCAAAAAATCAGTCAGATGACGAGGTACGGAACTGTATTTATTGCCATTCTTCAGTCGTGGGGTGTCAGTGTCAGTCTTGCCAGTCCAGCCTCATTTGGCAAGATTATAGTTCCGGACCCTGGTGCTTTTTTCACCCTTACTGTTGTTATTCTCCTTACTTCAGCGACAGTATTTGTTATGTGGCTTGGTGAAAAGATAACAGAGCGGGGCATAGGGAATGGTATATCACTCATTATCATGATCGGTATTCTTGCTCGCTTTCCGCAGGCGCTGGTGGCTGAATTCCGCTCAGTATCATTGGGTAGCAAGAATTGGGTGATTGAGATAATCATCCTCGCGATGATGGCTGCAATTGTTGCTTTCGTTGTGGTGTTGACGGTGGGCACACGTCGCATTCCAGTGCAACATGCGAAAAGAGTTGTTGGACGAAAAGTGTATGGCGGCAGTACGCAGTACATCCCTATGAAAATTAATACTGCTGGTGTGATGCCTATTATTTTTGCTCAGTCAATAATGTTTCTTCCAGGAACCTTTCTTTCGTTCTTTCCCGAGAATGAGGTTATGCAACGAATTGCCGGGTTGTTAGCTTATGATTCATGGTGGTATGCCCTCATGTTTGGTACCATGATTGTTTTCTTCACCTATTTTTATACCGCAATCGCCTTTAATCCAAAAGAAGTTGCGGATACGATGCGCAGACAGGGCGGGTTTATACCGGGAGTACGTCCAGGCAAAAGTACGGCAGATTTTATTGATAACATTCTGACGAGGATCACCCTTCCTGGTGCGATATCACTCGCAATTATTGCCATTCTCCCCACTTTTCTGACGAAGTTCGGTAATGTTACCCAGGGTTTTGCTCAATTTTTTGGAGGCACCAGTCTGCTCATTATAGTTGGTGTGGGCCTGGATACCCTGCAACAGGTTGAGAGTCATCTGCTCATGCGCCATTATGATGGTTTTATGAAGTCAGGAAAGACACGGGGCCGCCAGAGCAGGTAAGGTACTCCTATGATCACGATTAAAAGCGAGCGGGAAATAGATTTGATGAGGGAGTCTGGTGCTTTGGTTGCAAAGGTACTTGATCTGCTTGAGTCAGAGATACGGCCAGGAATGACGACGAAGCAGCTCGATGAGATGGCTGAAGAGTATATTCGCGATCACCAGGCCGTTCCAAGCTTTCTCAATTATGTCCCCAAAAGTGATCCTGGTGTCACTCCCTATCCAGCGACACTCTGCGTTTCAATCAATGAGGAGGTTGTTCATGGTGTGCCCAGCGCAAAGAGAGTTATTCACGAAGGTGATATCGTTTCAGTCGACTGTGGTGTCTATAAGGGTGGGTATCATGGTGATGCCGCAAGGACCTTTGTGCTGGGAGTGATAGACGAGGCTGTGCAACGGCTTGTCGATGCCACCAGCGAAAGTCTGACAAGAGGAATAGCTATGGCTGTTGAAGGGAATCGCCTTCATGATATCTCTGCGGCAATTGAAGAGTATGCACGATCGTTTGGCTTCAGCGTTATAGAAAATATGGTCGGGCATGGTATTGGCAGTGAGTTGCATGAAGATCCAGCTGTTCCAAACTATGGCAGAAAAAATACAGGAGTAAAGTTACGTGAAGGGATGACACTTGCTATCGAGCCTATGATTGCTCTTGGAAGATCACGCAGAGCTGTCAGCAGGCGAGGGGGATGGGTTGCAGTAACTGAGGATGGAAAGCCCTCGGCACATTTTGAACATACAATAGTGGTCAGGGCTGGCAAAGCAGAGGTGCTGACCAGTACATTTCTTGGCGGAAAAGAGTCGTGATCGCATTCAATTACACTATCGACACAAAGGAGCAGAGACAATTTGGCTAAAGAGGAATCAATTGAAATCGAAGGCGTTATTCTTGATGCGCTTCCAAATGCACTTTTTAAGGTAAAGCTGGAAAACAGTCTTGAGGTGCTAGCCCATGTTTCGGGCAAGATACGCATGCATTATATCAGGATTCTGCCTGGTGACAAGGTTAAAGTGCAGATCTCACCTTACGATATTTCCAAGGGAAGGATTACCTATCGCTATAAATAAGTTATAAAACAGGCGGGCTGTGTGTTGGTTTTACAAACTTTATTTAGTACATTGAAAACCTTTTCACATTTCAGGCGAGTTGGATTAATTATTGGATGCCGGGTTTATTATGAAAGTATATTCTTCTATCAAAAAGCGTTGTGAGCATTGTCGCATTGTTAAGCGCAATGGGAAAAGATATGTGATTTGCAAAGTAAATCCCAGCCATAAGCAGCGCCAGGGTTGATCTTCAGAAAAAACAATAGAACTTTAAAGAGAATATGAGGATAGCTGGGGTAAATTTGCCGTTGAACAAGCATGCTGTTATAGCATTGACACATGTTTATGGTATAGGGAGAGCATCAGCAGAAAGTATTCTGCGGCGTGCTGGAATTGCGCCTGACAGGAAAATCTCTGAGTTGAATGATGAAGAGGCTCATGCCATCAGAGAAATTATTGCTGAACAATACAAGGTTGAGGGTCAGGCTCGCGGAGAGCAACAGACGGCCATTAAACGTTTAATGGATATCGGTTGCTACAGGGGTCTTCGTCATCGTCGCTCGCTGCCCGTTCGCGGTCAGAGAACACGCACCAACGCAAGGACCAGAAAAGGTAAACGCAAGACTGTCGCGGGCAAGAAGAAGGCGGTCAAGAAGTAGTAGTGTGCAGGCAATAATCTTCGATTACTTAAGAATGTAAGTTCATGGCTACAATAAGCAGGAAGAAAAAGAAAGTAAAGGTTACCCCTGAAGGAGCTGTTCATATTAAAGCCTCTTTCAATAATATTATGGTGACTATTACCGATGTTCTGGGAAATACGGTTTCCTGGTCAAGCGCCGGTAAAAATGGTTTTAAAGGTTCCAAAAAGAACACCCCTTATGCCTCCCAGGTCACTTCCGAAGCCGCAGCCAAAGAGGCTTACGATCTTGGTATGAGGCATGTGAATGTCTTTATCAAAGGGCCGGGTGCTGGTCGTGATGCTGCAATCAGGGCGTTACAGGGAGCAGGTCTTGATGTACGGACTATCAAGGATATAACACCCCTTCCTCACAACGGCTGCAGACCTCCAAAGCGCAGAAGGGTCTGATTGTATACTATTTATAGAATTTCAATGAAGTAATTGACATGGCAAGATTCAGAGGCTCAATAACAAAAGTATCCCGCAGGTTAGGTATTGCGCTTGCACCAAAGGCGGAAAAATATCTTGAGAGACGCCCTTTTCCTCCAGGGCAGCATGGCCAGGGTCGTAAAGGAAAGGTATCCGAATATGCGCTTCAGCTTCGGGAGAAGCAGAAGATGAAATACCTCTACGGTGTTCTTGAAAAGCAGTTCAGTAATTACTACCAGAAGGCTGTGGCTCAGAGAGGTATTACGGGCGATAACCTTGTCAAGCTCCTTGAGCGTCGCTTTGATAACGTTGTGTATCGTGCAGGTTTTGCTCCATCAAGATCAGGTGCCCGTCAGCTTGTAACGCATGGCCACCTCCTTGTCAATGGCAAGAAGGTCGATATTCCCTCTTACATCGTATCCCCTGGGGAGCTGATTGAGTTTCGGCAGAGAAGCAAAAATATGGGTGCTGTTACTGATTCTCTCAACAAAGCTCCTGAATCTCGTATCCCGTCATGGATACAGGTAGACAAAGCAAATCAGAAAGCTGTTTTTCTGAGTGTCCCGGAGAGAGTTGAGGTACAGGAGCCATTCAACGAGCAGTTGGTCGTTGAATTATACTCGAAGTGATTTTAATGAATTCTAAGGTATAAATTACTATGATATACCAGATGCAGATGCCTGCAAAAATAGAGGTCGACGAAGCAACCCATAGCGATCGTTACGGCAGGTTTATTGCGCAGCCGCTAGAGCGCGGTTACGGAGTAACCCTTGGAAACGTTATGAGAAGGGTTTTGCTTGCCTCACTTCCGGGAACTGCAATAACAGGAATTAAAATAGAAAACGTCTATCACGAGTTTGCCGCGATTGAAGGTGTTCGTGAAGATGTACCCGAAATTGTGTTGAACCTGAAGAAAGTTCGTTTCAAGTCCACCTGCAAGCGGAACTGCAAAACATCATTGACACTTGTTGGACCAAAGGATTTTACCGCCGGAGATATTATTGCGCAGGAGGGTGAGTTTGAGGTGTTGAACAAGGATATGCATGTTGCCACGGTTAATGCAGGGGTGACACTGAAAATTGATATTTATGTTGGACGGGGTCGAGGCTATATTCCTGCAGAGGAGAACCGACCGGAAGGTATGCCTATAGGCTATATTGCTATCGATGCCATTTACACCCCGATACGGAATGTAAAGTTTACAGTCGAGAATACCCGTGTGGGGCAGCGTACCGATTACGAAAAGATGATTATCGACGTTGAAACGGATGGTTCTGTTTCTCCTGATGACTCTATCAGTCTTGCCGGAAAGATTATTACCGATCATGTCACGTTTTTTGCAAACTTCTCCCCCACCGAAGATGAGTTTACAGAGGAGGAGTTCAAGCAGCAAGACGATGAGTTCGAGACCATGCGCCGACTCTTTCATACAAAGATCGAAGATCTTGATCTTTCAGTTCGTTCACATAATTGTCTCAGACTTGCCGAAATTGATACCATTGGTGAGCTTGTCTCCCACAAAGAGGACGAATTGCTTAATTACAAGAATTTTGGCAAGAAGTCGCTGACAGAACTGAAGGAGCAGCTTGAAAAATTTGAACTGAAGTTTGGTATGGATATTACCAGATATCAGATAAAATAAGAGGATTAGTAACCGTTTTTTTGAATTATTGAGATCAGGAAACAGTCATGCGTAAAGTTAAACCGGCAAGAAAACTCGGAAGAACCGCAGCCCATAGAAAGGCAACACTCAGCAATCTCTCAACACAACTGCTTGTTTACAAGCGCATTGAGACGACAGAGGCAAAGGCGAAAGAGACCAGGAGGATTGTAGAAAAAATTATTACCAAAGCTCGTAAAGGCACAGTTCATGCCCAGCGCGAGATCTTTAAGGATATCCGCGACAAACAGGCAATCAGAATTCTTTTTGAAGAGATTGTTGCCAAGGTAGGGTTGCGCAATGGCGGTTATACCCGTGTTGTGAAACTTGCACCTCGTTACGGAGATGCGGCCAAGATGGCTGTGCTTGAGCTTGTCGACTATACTGAGGCACCATCAGCATCCCAGAAAACTGGTACGCAGGATCGTGCAAAACGAGTCCGTGGATCAAAGAAAATTGCTGAAACGGTATCAGCCGTCTAACATACCTGGTTGAACTACAGCTTCACCGCCATTTATAGTCATTTTCCGCGTAGAGATACTTATCCTCGGGAAATGACTATCTGTTTTTCTGCGAAATAGGGATTGACACCCTGGATGGGGTAGAGTTTTATCGTTGCAGGAAAATTGTGATGATATTTTTTTGAGGAGAGCGCCTTTGCTATTTCATTCTCGAGATTACCCCCCTTCAGGCATATCAAAATCCCTTTTTGTTTGAGCAGTTCACCTGCCCAGCCACAGAGTTTCTCAAGTGGAGCAACCTGTCTTGAAAGCACGGTATCAAAGATCATTCCCTTCATCTCTTCTACTCTGGTATGTATGGCTACGGTATTTTTCAGGCCAAGTTGAATGATCATATCCTGACAAGCTGCTATTTTTTTTCCAGTTGCATCGACAAGGGTAAACTTGGTGTCTGGGTGAACTATTGCGAGAGGTATTCCGGGAAGCCCTCCCCCTGTACCGAGATCAAGGACCTGTTCGCCTTCACGGAAACGGTGGTGCAGCGAAATCAGCAAGGAGTGAAAAATATGTTTGATGATGACAGGGGCATCCTCTTTTCTGCTGATCAAATTTACTTTGCGATTCCACTTTTCCAGACAATCGCGATAGTGTAACAGTTGCTCCAGCATGGAGGGGATAATTTCAATGCACTGTTCAGCACACAAGCTTTTGATTGTTGTTAAATCATCACTCTGTTTTTCCATAACGGCAGATCCTTGTCTAATCGATTCAATTGTCTACACCAAAAAACAATATTTTACCATGATTGACAAATCTCTGTTGCTCCTTGAGGTAGCGTTATACCTCTTTTGATAAGAAATAATTGTAAATTGCGCGAGTGTTCTGCAGGAACTCATTATAAATATGGTTAAGTAGTCAAGAAAAGCATTGTTATGAATAACGGATCGGGTGATCATGTCTATGCGGTAATCATGGCTGGTGGTTTTGGCAAGAAGCTCTGGCCAGTTTCAAGAAGAAAAGTCCCAAAGCAGTTTGTTGATCTGCTTGACGACGGCACCATGATAGCTAAAACAATACGACGAATTTCAGGGCTTGTCAGGGAGGAGAACATTTTTATAATTACCAGTGAACTTGGTAGTAACCTTCTTGCTGGTATCCTTGGTAGTTTCAGTGATGATAATGTTATTATTGAACCTTCAAGCCGTAATACAGCGCCCTGTATAGCGCTTGCCACTGCGCATATCAAAAAGAGGGATCCCGATGCTGTGACTATTGTGCTTCCATCTGACCACCTGGTGTTTGACGACCGTGCATTTATAAAAATTGTAGAGGCTGGTGTTGAGATAGCGCGTGAAAATAATGGTTTGGTGACTCTGGGTATCAAGCCAGACAGGCCAGAGACCGCCTACGGCTATATACAGTCTGACGGGGAGCTTTCACTCCCCGCACAATTTTCCGGAAATCTTGATATTCAGCTTTTCAAGGTGAAGGCTTTTGCTGAAAAACCAGACTATGCAACTGCCGAGATGTTTCTTGAGAGCAGGGATTTTTACTGGAACAGCGGGATCTTTATATGGCATATTGATGCGATAGCAAGAGAGTTTGAGCGCTCCATGCCCGATCTCTATAAAGATCTTCTCAACATTTATGAGAGTCTCGGCACTGATCGGGAGCACAAGGTTATTGAGGATGTCTATTCATGGATTCATCCTCGTTCCATAGAGTATGGTATCATGGAGAAGGCAGACAAGGTTTTTGTTTTGACAGGAGAGTTCGGCTGGACTGATCTTGGATGCTGGGATGAAGTGCTTAAAGTTACGGGAAGCCGGAGTACATTTTCTGGTGAGCATCCCGATAATCGCCATGTGCAGATTGATTGTAAGGATGTTTTTGTAAAAAATCCTGCAGGGAAGGTTGTCTGCACCATCGGGATAGAGGATGTGATTATTGTTGAAACTGAGGATGCCCTGCTGATATGCCGCAAAGGAGAGTCTCATCGGGTTCGTGAAGTTGTTGATATACTCCGGCGGGAAGGGCTTGATGAATATCTTTAGGAGCCTGATTTTACCGCCCAGCTTACACCCTCTTTTGTATCCTTTATCTCTATTCCTGCACCAAGAAGCTGGTCCCGTATTTTGTCGCTGAGAGCAAAATCCCTGTTTTTTCTTGCCTCATTTCGTAGCTCAAGGAGAATATGCATCACGTCGCCCAGCTTTTTCTCGCTCTCTCTGTTTTCTCCATGGCTTTTCGAAGTATCCTGATTCAGAATTCCCAGCGTCTGCCTTCCTGCACTTTCCAGAAACTTTTCAACCACCTTTTTCGACTCTGTCGAGATTCCCTCGGGATGATCAAGTGCTGTGTTTATGGCTTTTGAGAGTTCGAAAAGCACGGCAATAGCGACTGGTGTGTTGAAATCATCATTCATTGCCTCTGCAAACCGATTGGCAAAAGGTGCACAGTCAAAGAGTCCGCTCCCTGATTTCTGCTCCCTTACTCTCTTGAGTGTTTCACGCAGCTTTTCCAGACCGCTGGTTGATGCCTTGATGGCAGTTTCGGAATAGTCGAGCTGGGATCGGTAATGAGACTGAAGAATGAAAAACCGAATAACAAGCGGGTCGATATTTCCGAAAAGATCTTTCAGATTCACTGAGTTCTTCAATGACTTGCCCATCTTGATACCATTGATCGTCACCATGTTATTGTGCATCCAGAACCTGACATAAGGTTTGCCTGATGCTGCCTCAGACTGCGCGATCTCACAATCGTGGTGAGGAAACTTGTTCTCCATCCCTCCACCGTGAATATCAATGGACTCCCCAAGATATTTCATTGACATAGCCGAACACTCCAGATGCCATCCAGGATAGCCGACACTCCATGGAGAGTTCCACTTCATCAGGTGCCGCTCATCAGCTTTTTTCCAAAGCGCAAAATCGGATGGCTCTCTCTTGTCTGATCGGACACCAACTCTTGCGCCGGATTGAAGAGCCTCCTGATCTGTTCTTCCTGACAGCCTGCCATAGCCGGGAAACGAGTTGACTGAGAAGTAGACATTGCCATTTACCTCATACGCGTTACCGCTCTTGATCAACCGTTCAATCAGGGCAATTTGTTCAGGAATGTGAGCTGTAGCTGCTGGAGCGATATTTGCGCGGAGAACCTCAAGCTGATCCATATCTTCATAAAAACTGCGGGTGTAGAACTGCGCAATTTCCATGGGGTCTGTTTTTTCAAGATCGGCCTGCCTCATGATCTTGTCTTCGCCCTCATCAGCATCGTCAGTCAGATGTCCCACATCGGTTATGTTCTGTACATACTTCACCTTGTAACCGCCCTGACGCAGCCAGCGCACAACAACATCAAACGAGACATAGCTTTTGGCGTGGCCGAGATGTGCATGCCCATAGACCGTAGGGCCGCAGACGTACATACTGACAAACCCGGGATGGAGCGGTTCGAACTTCTCTTTTGTTCTACTGAGGGAGTTATAGATGAAGAGTGACATCTTCTGTTGTTCTGCCTTTTATTCTTTTGAGTAAAGAGATAGTATTACTGGTAAATACAGGTAAATAACCGGATGAAAGTTAAACATTTGGGTTTTTAACGCAAGGTTTTTAGCTTCCTTTTTATTGCTCTTTTTTTCGGGATCGCCTATCTTGTTATGAAAATTACTATTGCCGACTTTCTCATCAGCGCGTCAGCTCTTTCCGGGCTTCCGGAAGAGTCTTCTCCAGAAATTGTTTTTATCGGAAGGTCGAATGTAGGCAAGTCTACCCTGCTCAACACCCTTACTGGTGTCAAAGGTCTTGCCAAAACTAGCTCTACCCCTGGCAAAACCCGACTGATCAACTATTTCTTAATCAATAATGCCTTTTATTTTGTTGATCTGCCAGGGTATGGATATGCTGCCGTCGGTCATGCAGAAAAGGCAGCATGGGGTCATCTGCTCGCCTCATTTATCGAGCGTCGGAGAGCTATTTCACTGATTGTGCTGCTTCTCGACTCCCGTCATCCTGCCATGCAGTCCGACAGGGCGATGATTGAGTTTCTTGAGTTTCATGAGAGGCCTTATGGGATTGTGCTGACCAAGTACGATAAACTCACGCAGAAAGAGAAGGTACAGGCGCGTCGTATTATGGAAAGCACTGCGACAAAAGCCAAATTTATTGTAAATTACTCGTCCATTTCCGGCAAGGGAAAAAGTGAGCTTCTGGCTCATTTTGATCACTATATCTCTCAATAAAAACAACCGTCGTGGAATCAAAAACATTCAGGAGACCATCGCAGTCGGCAACTGTTATTGTCGGCACGCAGTTCGGTGATGAAGGCAAGGGAAAGCTTGTTGACTATCTTTCGGATAAGTATGATATTGTTGTCCGTTATCAGGGAGGAGCGAATGCTGGCCATACCATCTGTTTCGACAATACAACTGTTGTCCTGCATCTGATTCCTTCGGGAATATTTCACAAAGGGTGTGTCTGTGTTATCGGCAACGGCGTGGTAATCGATCCTGTGGCACTTCTCGAAGAGATAAAAAAGGTTGAGGAGCTTGGCTATGAGGTGACTGGCAGGCTGTTTATCAGCCATAACGCGCATCTCATCATGCCGTATCATAAACTGCTCGACTCCTTTCACGAAACAGCCCAGGGCGACCAGAAAATCGGCACGACCGGCAGGGGAATCGGCCCAAGCTATGAGGACAAGTTTGCACGGAAGGGTATTCGTGTTGTTGACCTGCTCAGTCCTGAAGTTTTGCAGGAGAAGCTTCGCGAAAATCTTGCGGCCAAAAACAAGCTTTTCAAGAACATTTATGAGAAAGAAGAGCTTGATGTGGAGCTCATGGTGAAGGAGTACGAAGAGTTCGACAAGATTATTGACCCTTATGTCACCAATACCCAGCTCTATCTGAACCGTCAGCTCCAGGAGGGCAAAACGGTTTTGCTTGAGGGAGCCCAGGGCTGCCTGCTGGATGTTGACCATGGCACCTACCCTTATGTCACCTCCTCCAATCCCACATCCGGAGGTGCCTGTACGGGTTCCGGCATTGCTCCGAACTATATCGGCAAGGTGATAGGTGTCAGCAAGGCCTACATGACCAGAGTGGGCAATGGAGCGTTTCCCTCTGAGCTGCTTGATGAGACCGGTGAGCTTCTCGGCAAGATCGGCCACGAGTTCGGTGCCACGACCGGCAGAAAACGTCGCTGTGGCTGGATTGACCTTGTTGCCCTCCGTTATTCACTGACGGTTAATGGTGTGACGGAAATTGCACTGACCAAGCTTGATGTGCTGGACAGCTTTGAGGAGATACGGGTTTGCACCTCCTATATGCTGGATGGCAAGGAGATTCACGATTTCCCGACCGATCACCAGACGCTGGCGAGAGTCACTCCGCTCTATACCACCATGAAAGGGTGGATGGCCTCGAATGCCCAGGCCAGAACATTTGCAGAGATGCAGCCTGAAGCACAGGACTATGTTACCTTCCTTGAAAACGAACTTCGGGTTCCGGTTACCTTTATTTCGGTTGGTCCGGGACGTGAAGAGACGGTTTTTAAATAATTGACGGTTTATTGCCATGGCCTTGATGGATATTGCAGTTCTTCCCCTCGACAGTAAGGAGGGGAGCCTGAGCAGTTTTGTTGCAGGGTTGCAGCAGATTCTCGGAGCAAGTGGTTGCAGCTATAGGCTTCACGATATGGGCACAACCGTGGAAGGTCCAGCGCAACTGCTTTTCGAACTTGCCCTGAAGCTTCATGATTACTCGTTCAGTCAGGGGGGCAAGCGTGTCTATACCGTCATGAAAATTGATGATCGTCGTGATCGGGCAGTTCGACTCGGCGAAAAGACGGCATCTGTTAAAGCCAAAATAGCCCCGACAAGCGAGTCGGGAGAGTAGGGGGATTGCCGAAAATATTTTATCTTCACCATCTTTATTTCTGGCCGTTGTAACGTGGGTTATTCGCGGTCAGTAACTCTCAACAGAAAACAGTAATGATGCAGGTTCCCGGTGGTATTCAGATAATCAAGGAAGATAACGTCACACACAGTTTTTGTGGTCTGGCCTGTGTTGGCTGGATGTATCAGAAGATCAAGGACAGCTTTTTTCTTATCCTTGGAACGCACACCTGCGCCCATTTTTTGCAGAATGCTCTCGGCATGATGATTTTTGCCAAACCGCGTTTTGGTATTGCCCTTATGGAGGAGGGAGACCTTTCCAAAAATGAGCCTACTCTTGAGGAGATAATCAGTGAAATCAAGGCTGATCATAACCCGTCGGTCATTTTTCTGCTCTCTTCATGCACTCCCGAGGTGATGAAGGTTGACTTCAAGGGGCTGGCCCACCATCTCAGCACACCTGAAGTGCCGGTGCTCTTTGTCCCTGCCAGCGGTCTCGTCTATAATTTTACCCAGGCTGAAGATTCAGTGCTTGCTGCCCTGGTGCCATTTTGTCCACAGGCACCTGCCGGAGAAAAAAAGGTGGTCTTTCTTGGTTCGGTCAATGATTCGACAGCGGATGATCTCAGGGCAGAGGCAGAAGAGCTCGGTATTTCTGTAGGCGGATTTCTTCCTGAATCCCGTTTCGACAAAATGCCAGCCATTGGCCCCGACACAGTTCTGGCTCCAATTCAACCTTACCTTTCAAGAGTTGCCCTCAAGCTTTCTCGTGAGCGTGGTTGCCGCGTTTTGCATTCACTCTTTCCATTTGGTCCCGATGGTACCAGAGTGTTCTGGGAAGATCTTGCGAAGGAGTTCGGGATTACTGTCGATCTTCGTGATCGCGAAAAGGCGGCATGGGAGAAGATTCGTAACCAGACTGATCTGCTGAAAGGGAAGAAGGTGTTTTTCACGGCTGATACCATGATGGAGCTGCCACTTGCACGTTTTCTTCACCACGCCGGTGCTGATGTCGTGGAGTGCAGCAGTGCCTATATCATTAAAACATTTCATGCACGGGAGCTTCAGGCCCTTGAAGGTGTCCGTGTTGTAGAGCAGCCAAACTTTCATCGCCAGCTTGAGGATGTCAGGCGCTTGAAACCCGATCTGATTATCACCTCGCTGATGACAGCCAACCCCTTTGTGGGCAATGGTTTTGTGGTGAAGTGGAGCATGGAGTTCATGCTCATGCCCATTCACAGTTGGTCTGGAGTTATCTCTCTTGCCAATCTCTTTGTTTCACCGCTCCAGCGCCGCAGCAAGCTGCCGGCATTTGATGAAAAAGTATGGCTTGAAGGTGTTATGCCGAGTGCCGAATAATTCACTGCAAGAAAATGCAACAACAAACGTTATAGAAGTATGCGCTTAGCTTTCTGGCTCTATGAGGGAACTGCCCTTCATGGTATCAGCCGAGTCACCAACAGTATGAAAGGGGTTCACACCGTCTATCACGCCCCGCAGGGCGATGATTACATTACGGCCACCTATACCATGCTCGAAAGAACTCCCCAATTTCCGGGGTTGTCCATCAGTGTGGTTCGCGGCAGAGATCTGGCGCAGGGAGTCTCACGACTTCCGACCACCTTGCAGCAGGTCGATCACCACTACCATCCGGAACTTATTGTTATTGCTCCAAGTTGCAGCACCGCTCTTCTTCAGGAGGATCTGCGCCAGCTTGCGGCTCACTCGGGTGTGCCGAACGAACGGCTGATGGTTTATGCGCTTAACCCGTTCAGGGTTTCGGAAAATGAGGCGGCAGATGGCCTGTTTACGGAACTGGTGAAGCGTTACGCTGTCACTCAGGAAAAAACGGCAGCTCCGTCGGTGAACATTCTTGGCTTTACCTCACTTGGCTTTCATCTTCGTGCCAATCTGACCAGTATCACCCGCATGTTGCAGACGCTGGGCATCACGGTGAATGTGGTTGCTCCGTGGGGAAGCAGCATCGAGGATCTTGGACGACTTCCGGCAGCATGGCTCAATATTGCCCCCTATCAGGAAATTGGTGTGAATGCCGCCGCCTGGCTTGAAGAGACTTTCTCTATGCCATCACTCACTGAAGCACCTCTGGGGGTTGAACCCACCATGGCATGGCTGCGGTCGCTCATTGAAAAACTGAATGCCATTGGCACCCAACGGGGTGTTCCTCCAATAGTCATGCCGAATCTCAAGGCATTTTCGCTCGATGGCCTCAGCGCCCCGAGTGGTGTTCCATGGTTTGCCCGCACGGCTGACATGGAGAGTTTCAGCAACAAAAAGGCCTTTGTCTTTGGTGATGCCACCCATACGGTTGGCATTGTCAAGTTTTTGCGCGACGAGCTTGGGATGCAGATTATCGGCGCAGGAACCTATCTTGAACAGCATGCCGACTGGGTGCGGAAAGAGCTGGAGGGATACCTTCCCGGCGCGCTGATGGTGACCGATCGCTTTCAGGATGTCGCGAAAGTTATTGAGGATGAGATGCCCGATCTGGTCTGTGGAACACAGATGGAGCGTCATAGTTGCCGCAAGCTTGATGTGCCCTGCATGGTGGTCTGCCCGCCAACTCATATTGAAAATCATCTCCTGGGTTACTATCCATTTTTCGGCTTTGCAGGCGCTGACGTTATTGCCGACAGGGTCTATCTCTCCTGCAAACTCGGTCTTGAGAAGCACCTCATCGACTTTTTCGGTGATGCCGGTCTGGAGTATGAAGAGGCTGCCTCTTCCGAAGAGTTACCTGTTGCTCATTCCGACGATGACCATGAGCTTTCTCCAGCGGCGGCCTCGGCTTCTCCTGTTTCATCGGAGAGCACAGTGCTTTCAGACGATGGAGAGATGAAGTGGACCGATGATGCTGAAACGATGCTGAAGAAGGTGCCGTTTTTTGTTCGCAAAAAGGTGAGAAAGAACACTGACACCTTTGCTCGCAGTATAGGCGAGCCTGTGGTCACCGTTGAGGTATTCCGAAAAGCCAAAGAGTCGCTTGGCGGATAAGATTTTTCTATCAATCACATTCTTCTGTTACATATTATGAGTTTAGTTCTGGCGGTTTATGGCAAGGGTGGCATTGGAAAAAGCACTACCAGCGCAAATATTTCGGCGGCGCTTGCCCTGAAGGGGGCTAAAGTGTTGCAAATCGGCTGCGATCCCAAGCACGACAGCACCTTTCCCATTACCGGAAAATTGCAGAAAACGGTTATTGAAGCACTTGAAGAGGTCGATTTTCACCACGAAGAGCTAAGTGCCGAAGATATTATCGAAACCGGATTTGCTGGTATTGACTGTCTTGAAGCTGGCGGTCCTCCTGCAGGAAGCGGCTGCGGCGGCTATGTTGTTGGCGAATCCGTCACCCTGCTTCAGGAGCTTGGCCTGTACGATAAATATGACGTTATCCTTTTTGATGTGCTTGGCGACGTGGTCTGCGGAGGTTTTAGTGCTCCGCTCAACTATGCCGACTATGCCATTATTATTGCCACCAACGACTTCGACAGCATCTTTGCGGCTAATCGCCTCTGTATGGCCATTCAGCAGAAGAGTGTTCGCTACAAGGTGAAACTTGCCGGTATAGTTGCCAACCGTGTCGATTATACCACCGGCGGAGGCACCAACATGCTCGACCAGTTTGCCGAAAAAGTTGGCACCAGGCTTCTCGCCAAAGTTCCCTATCACGAACTGATCCGCAAAAGCCGCTTTGCAGGCAAAACCATGTTTGCCATGGAGGAGAGCGAGGGAAAAGCGGAGTGCCTTGTGCCATATAACGAGATTGCCGACACTCTCGTTCAGGATGCACCTGTTGCATCAGTTCCGGTACCTATTGGGGATCGGGAGATCTTCAAGATGGTGAATGGCTGGCAGTAGGTTTTTGAGGATTTTGCTTTGGAGCTTCCGAGATAACATCGACTCCAGTTCAGTGAGTTTTGCAAGGAAAAGCCGCCCTTAAATAAAGGCGGCTTTTCTGCATTTGCGAATGATAGTGCTCATTATAACGCATTTCTGACAACATTGTTGTGCTTGCCATTCTACCTGAGGGTGCTACTCCTTGTTGTACATCGATTCGTCACCACTCTCCCCGGTACGGATACGGTAGGACTCTTCAATACTCCAGACAAAGATTTTGCCGTCGCCAATTTCACCGGTATATGCTGTCTTTAACAGACAGGCCACTGTTTTCTGAAGGTTGATATCGCGAACAACAATTGAGAGCGTCAGTCGTGAAATGTAGTCAGTATCAGCCGAGCCCCGGAAAACATTCTTCTTTTTGCGTTCATTTCCCACCCCGAATGATTCGGTATAGGAGAAGAAGTCAATATCAATGGCGTGCAATGCCGCTTTTACCTCTTCAAATTTTGAACGCCTTATGATTGCCTCTATCTTTTTCATAATGAGTTTTCATTTAACAGGTTAAAAAATCAGTTGGTATACGCTTCTGCGCCATGTTCAAACACATCCAGTCCCCCAACGCCGGTTTCACCTTCAGGTTCAACCCGTAACTTGAAGGGGTACGGTAACCTGTTGATCGCCCACATGACAATGATGGCGACGGTAAAGGTTGTCAGGGCAACGATGGTGTTTCCGATAAATTGTGCAAGAAAAACATTCCACCCTCCACCATAAAACAGCCCTGTCACCGGAGCTGAGTTGTCGGGGCCAAAGGGAGTGGTGCATCCATACTCTCCAGTGGCAAAAAGACCGATAGCCCAGGTGCCGAAAATACCGTTCAGTCCATGAACCGGCACAGCACCCACTGGATCGTCGATACGAAGATATTCCAGCAGGTAAATGCCACCAAAAACAATGGCACCTGCAATGAGTCCGATGATGATTGAACCCAGCGGTGAAACCCAGTAGCAGGGTGCAGTGATTGCAACCAGGCCGCCAAGGAGGCCGTTGACGGTAAAGCCAACGTCAAACTTCCCTTTGAAGGAGCCAACATAGAAGGCCAGGAACATGGCGCTCAATGCTCCCCCGCAAGCTGCCAGAGTCGTATTTGCAGCCACACGCCCAACACCTATGGCATCCATGGCAGAGAGTGTGCTTCCGGGGTTAAATCCGTACCACCCGAACCACAAGAGAAAGGCACCTGTCACCGCAACCGGCAAGTTGTGGGCTGCTGGCAAACCGCCTCTCTCCTTGTCGTCCCTGAGGAAGACGCGTCCGATACGAGGTCCAAGAACAATGGCACCTGCCAGTGAAACAACGCCGCCGATGGTATGAACAACCGTAGAGCCTGCAAAATCGCGGAAAGGATTGCCCAGTTCAGGCAGAAAATTACCGGGAGTACCCATCGTGACGAGGAAACCGTCGGGGCCCCATGCCCAGTGGCCAATGATTGGGTAGATAAAAGCCGTTACCACAATACTGTAGAGGATGTCGCCACGGAAGCTTGTGCGCCCAATCATGGCACCCGATGTGATGGTTGAAGCAGTATCGGCAAACGCAAACTGGAAGACCCAGTGAGCCAAAAGCGCAACGCCAGTTGTTCCGTAGGTGTTCGGTGCTCCCTGCAAAAAGAACCAGTTCTGGCCAATAAAGCCATTACCTTCACTGAACATGAATGCGTACCCGATAGCCCAGAAAGAGATGCCGCAAATAGCTGTATCGAGAATGCACTCAATAAGCACGTTAACCGTCTCCCTTTTTCGGGCAAAACCTGCTTCAAGCATCACAAAGCCAGCCTGCATTCCAAAGACGAGAGCAGCAGCAATCAGGGTCCACAGGGTGTTGAGTGAATTAATCAGACTGGTTTCAATCGGAGAATAGGCAACTGCGGCGATTGCTGGTGTCCCTATAATTCCGGTTACCATATTCATTGACAAGAGGACTGCAAAAAGTCCGATCATCTTCCCTGCAAAAATGGTCAATCCAAGTTTCCAGTTTTTTTGCTTCGACATATTTTCCCGGAAGCGGGTAAAATAGTCCCTCCTTTCGAGGCTTATCGTTCCTGATTTCATGGGATTTCCAGTTTAGATTGTTGATAAGTTGTTTCCGTTTGGCTCATCTTTATGGAATGCCATTTAAAAATAATTAAGGTTTGTTTTTAATTTAGCAGAAGATTTTTAAATAAAAAACACATTTATGTAAAAAAAATTAGGGACACTTAAGTTTTGTTGTTGAAAAAGCCACTTTTATGTAAAGAATGAGGTGCCGGGAGATGCTCTTGTCCTAAAATTTCCGCTGGAAAATATTCACAATGCCGAACTGACATCCACTTTTACAGAGAAAGAGCGAGAGGAACTCAATGCCATCAGGAGTAATGTTTCAACAGACCGTGAGTGCAAACAGTTTTGACGGCATTGATATTCATGGGAAGTGATGAGCTGACGCTTGGGAAAAAGAGCGAAACAAGCAAAAATACCCTGATGAACTGGCGTTTTACAACAGAAGATGCTATAATTGAGCAAAAGCGTTGTTCTCCGTCATATTCATCCACGATATGACACTCTTCCTTAATGTAAAAATGGAAAGCTTCAGCTTCTGAACCTATGGCATTTTCTGTAACAATCGATGTTCAAAAGGAGTTCGAGACCTCCAGTACTCCCGAAAAAGTTTTCGCTCTCCTTGCCAATGTGCCACTTTCGGCCTCTCAATTTCCGAAAGTTGATCAGCTTGTTGATCTTGGTGGAAATATTTTTCGCTGGGAGATGGAAAAAATAGGTATTGGCAGCTACACTTTACAACAGACCATCTATGCTTGCCACTATACCTCCGATCCTGCTACACGTCGTGTTGTGTGGACACCAGTTTCCGGTGTCGGCAATGCTCTTGTTGAAGGTGGGTGGACTCTAACCCCCGTAGAGGACGGTACGAAGGTCTCCATCAAAACCAAAGGTGATCTTACCGTTGATTTTCCGTCCTTTCTGCAGTTTATTATTTCCCCACTGGTCGAGATGGAATTCACCGGTATGATACAAACCTATCTCTCGAATCTCCAGCAACGCCTGGGGGCGGGTAATTATAAGCACGACTTATGAAAACACCATCAACAGTGTCGCTCCTGAATGTTGCTCTGCTCCTTGGCCTCGTGACCATCGGATACAACATCATTGAGGGCACCGTCAGTATCTGGTTTGGATTGAATGATGACACGCTGGCACTGCTTGGATTTGGGGTGGACAGTCTTGTTGAGGTGATTTCGGGTGCCGGAATCGTCCATGCGACCCTGAGAATGCGCAAAAGCCCGATAGAATCCCGCGATCTCTTCGAACGGCAGGCTTTACGGATTACCGGTTGCTCTTTTTACCTTCTTGCCGCAGGTATGGTGCTTGGCGCATTGCTCAACGTGCTGCAGGGCAGTCGCCCTGTAACAACTGTCCCTGGAATTCTGGTCTCTTTTGTGTCGATAGCTACCATGTGGTGGCTGATGAGCGCCAAAATGAAGGTAGGCAAGGCCCTGCATTCCGAGGCGATTATTGCCGATGCGAATTGTACGAAAACCTGTCTTTTGCTTTCGGTGGTGCTGCTTGCCAGCAGTGTTCTGTATGAGCTCTTTCACGTCGGACTGGTCGATGCCGTCGGGTCGGCTGGCATTGCCTGGTTTGCCTGGAAGGAGGGGAAAGAGTCGCTCAAAACAGCCCGTTCCGGCAAACTTGGCTGCTGCTGTGGAGGGAGCTGCACGGGTTCGTAGACGGGACCTGGCAGATTCGATTTTGCGTACCAGCGACATTGCTCAGACTATTTTGCAAAAAAAAATGTTTGTAAACAACAATGCTTGATGCATTGGCCATGTTGCTTTCATGGCTGACTGAAGAGCCGTTCAAAAGCCGGCGTGCCGCCATTCTGGAATTTATCCAGAGTCTGCCGGAACAAGCTATTGAGTCGCTTGATTTTTTATTTACCCCTCGCAATGAGGTGATGGTGAAGCTGGTAGAGACATTTGGGGGCATGCCAAGAAGTTATGATGCTTCGCTTTTGTCTGATGGCACGTTACGGGTATTTGCAATTGCCGCAGCCATGCTTTCGGCTACCGAAGGAAGTCTGGTGGTTATTGAGGAGATAGATAATGGAGTTCACCCCAGTCGAGCAAGGCATTTACTTGATCAGATACAAGTCAATTGCCAGGCAGCGTTCATTGCGTGTTTTGTTGTCGACCCATAACCCTGCAATGCTTGATGCACTCCCGGATTCTGCTGTTGCGGATGTGGTATTTTGCTATCGTGACCCACAACAGGGATCAAGTAGAATGGTGAGATTGCACGATCTTCCTGACTATCCAGAGCTGATGGCTCAAGGCTCTCTTGGCCACTTGATGACATCCGGGTTCATGGAACGTTTTGTCAAATTCCATCCCGGCAGCGAAGAGCGGAAGGCCAAAGCTCTTGCCTGGCTGACATCCATACGCACGGGAGGTGCCCAGTGTGCGCCATTGTGCTTTTTTCCATTCGGGAAATTTGAAAAATGGCTGAAAATCATTGAATATCCCTGATTTTCAAGAGAATGCAAGTTGTAATTATAACTATTTTTCCGAGCACAAGCTTTCTGGGAATGCCGAGCTGGAGCTCGGCGTTCCCGGGTATAAGCTCAAAGATTGCAATACATCCTTACCGAATAACCTATAATTCATGGAATTAGAAACATTGCTGTGCTGTTTGGCACTTCCTCGTTATAATATTATCACTTGCGGACAATAAAACGATATCAGGCGCTACTGAAGCATCATGAAGATTACAGAACTCATCCATCAACCGGAAGGTCGCAGAATCGAGTTTAAAGAGTCACTGCCAACGGGTTCCGACCTTGCCAAAACCATTGTGGCATTCGCCAACGATGCGGGCGGAGAGCTTTTCCCTTACGCCAAAATTGAGTGTGCCCGGTTTAAAGGGAGCTCCTCTCACGAGTTTCTTGATCAGAAAACGGTCGATGGAAATATTGCTGTTCAGGCTGAAGCTGCATACAATTTTGTGCTCCGTCACATCAACAGGGGAGCAACAGTAAAAGGTGTTTACACGGAAAGCCGCTGGGAGTATCCTGTGGTAGCCATCAGGGAAGCTCTTCGAAATGCGGTTGTTCATCGCGATTACTCTCTTGCTGGCAAAGATATCAAGGTTGCCATATATGACGACATGCTCGAAATCACGAGTCCCGGCAACTTGCTTCCCTCCATCGATTTTAATGAAATGGAGGCCCGCCAGTCCGATATCCGCAAAAAGGTTATAGCGCCGGTCTTCAAAAAGCCTGGAATCATCGACCAGTGGGGTAATGGCTTGAAGCTTATCGCTGATGAACTGAAAGCGTATCCTGAAATCGAGTTCAAATGGTTTGAAAAAGGGCTTCAGTTTCAGGTTCAGTTTCAGGTTCAGTTTTTGAAAAAGGTAATGGAAGAACAAGCGTGGAGCCAAGTTGATACCAAGTTAGGACTAAGTTGGGGCCAGGTCGGGACTAAGTTGGGACTAAGTCGGCACCAAGTCGAAATCGTCTTGAGTTCATGCGAAAAACCTGCGACGATTCAGCAATTGATGACGATTATGGAGTGGAAAGAGCGAAGCAAGTTCAGGAAAAAAAATCTCACTCCGCTTTTGCAGGAAGATATTCTGGGTATGACTATCCCGGACAAGCCGACCAGTTCCCGTCAGCAGTATACCTTGACCGAAAAAGGCAGACGATTACTGGCGGATATTCTGGAGGCGACCGCATAATATATTGTGCGTACGTGCAGATAACCTGGAATCTGGCAGATTCGATGTTGCGTACCAGCGAAATTGCTCATTCAGTCACTCCAGCAGGAGGTGGCCAGATGATTGAGCTGCTCCGCAGACGTCTGCAAAACTATTCGCTCACCAATGAAGTACAGGAGGAACAGGCAATCAAGGAGATGTTGCTGGAGATGGGTAAAGAGTTGAAAGCAGATCCAGGAGGCGAAGTCATTGATAACAGGTTGCTGCAATTGCTGTTTGGGTCGGAGAATTTAAGCTTCAGAAATGCGGTACTATTAACGGTTGAGTTATATTCTTCAATGAAAAATGGATGCCGAAGTTTCAACAACATAACAGGCAGTCATCCAGTAACGTTTCAGGTAACTATGAAGCCATGATGAAAATCAGGACACTCACTCTGCAAAACTTCAGAGGTATTGAGAACATGAGTCTTCCTCTCCAGCCAGGCCTGACGGTTATTGCGGTGCTCAATGGTGGCGGGAAAACAACAACGCTTGATGCATTGGCCATGTTGCTTTCATGGCTGACTGCGCGAACAAAACGTGATTCAGGAAATGGACGTCAGATTGCTGATTCTGATATTAAAAGTGGTACAAAATATTCCGGGTTGGTACTTAAGACCTCTTTTGGCGAGTGGTCAATTTCCAAACTCCGTAAAGGAAAAAATAAAGAGGTAAAAAACAACCTTGCAACACTTGCCGGTATTGTTTCCGAGTATCGGCATCATTTGGTGGCAGCATCTTCACTACCTGTTTTTGCGAGCTATTCTGTTGATCGTGCAGTGCATTCAGATGATTTTCCGAAACGCTCCAGAATAAAACATGAATTCGATCCGATCTCATTGTATGATGAATTTCCTTCCGCTACAGCAAAGTTTCGTCTGTTTTTTGAATGGTTTAGAGAACGTGAAGATATTGAAAATGAGAACCGTCGATTCATTCGTGGTATGTTTCCAACTGACCCTGTTGAATTTCTTGATCGGCAGTTGCAGTCTGTGCGCACTGCTTTGGAGCAATTTTTTCCTGAGTACCGTGATTTCAGGATAAAGCGGCAACCGTTCTGTATGGTGGTGACCAAAGAGCATCAGGAGTTGAGCATTGATTCGCTCTCTATGGGCGAAACCTGCTTTATTGCGCTTATTGGTGATATTGCCCGCCGATTGGCCATTGCAAATTTCAAGTGCCCAAATCCTCTCGAAGGCGAAGGGATTATCCTGATCGACGAAATAGATCTTCACCTTCATCCAGCCTGGCAGAGAAGAGCAATCACAAAACTCACAGAGGTGTTTCCCAACGTGCAGTTTGTTGTTACGACCCATTCACCCCAGATTCTTAGTGAGGTTTCACCCGACTCCATTCGTCTCCTTTATCAGGACAATAACGTCACCAAATTTACCATTCCCAGGCAGTCCATCGGTTTGAACTCGGCAGAAATTCTTCGGGAGTTGATGGATGATCCGGGAATCAACAGCACTGTTCCAAAGCGTCTTGAAGAGATTGCATCAAAAATCGACCATGATGAGTTTGATGTAGCAAGAAAGCTTATCAAAAAGCTGAAAGAGGATCTGAATGGTTCAATACCCGATATTGTAGAAGCTGAAGCGACCATTGCCATGCTGGAGCCCGAAGAAGGAGCCAGCGAATGATTCCTGTTACCAAAACCCTCTCCAGAATTACCGGCAAAGCCACCAGAGTGCAAATTGAAGAATTGCTGTTAAAATGGCGCCGAAAAGATGGTGAAGGGAAACTGAAGGAGTACACTGGTGTTGCGATTTACTACCTGAATAAAAAATTACAGCGTGTTGGGTAGTTTTTGTTGGTCTCAAAGAAATTGCGAAATCTTTGCAAAACATCAATTTCGGCATGCGGAACTATTTTAAGATTTGAATTGCATATTTTCAATTGACTTGACCGGAGCTACCCATGCGTTTGGTGCATTACCTTGAAATTCAGAACTTTAAACGCTTTGGCGATTGCCAGCGTATTGAGCTGGATCATCCTGCGGTACTGATTGGCCCCAATAACTGCGGTAAAACAACGGCGATTCAGGCGATTGCGTTATGGTCACAGGCCGTTAAAACATGGGTTGATGCCAAAAAAAACTCCACAGCCAAGGAACGTACTGCCACACCAATAAACCGTTTGAATATAGTGGCAGTTCCTGTACAGCGTACCCGTTACTTCTGGCACAACACGAATGTCCGAAAAGGGAGCAATGATATTCCCCTTGTTATTACTCTTGGTGTTTGGTATGAAAATAAGGTCGAACCGGTAGCCATGCGCTTTCGAAATCAGGGAGATGAGCTTGTCTACTGTACCCCGGATGATTCAACCCTTAAAAACATGGTATTGCTGGAGGCAGCGGCAAAACTGAATGTTGAACTGCTTTACCCAATGTCAGGCCTGGAGACAGAAGAGCCAATTTTGAAGCCAGGTCGTATTGATGTTTTATTGGGGCAGGGTCAGACTGCCCAGGTGTTACGCAATCTTTGTCTGATTGTGTACAAATCAGAGCCTGATGATTGGCGTCGGATAACCTCTTTGATGGAGAGATTATTCGCGGTTCGGTTAGGTGAGCCACAGGAGACCTCACGTGGGAGTATAGAATTCTCTTATCATCAGGATGAGGTTAAAGAGTCTCTCGATGTCGCGCTCTCCGGGCGTGGTTTTCAGCAGATGCTCCTTATCTTCGCTTACCTCTTTTCTCACAAAAGAAGTGTTCTTCTCATTGATGAGCCCGATGCTCATCTGGAAATGCTCCGACAGAAACAGGTTTATGTTCTGTTGCGCGATATTGCTACAGAGAATCAGTCGCAGGTTGTTCTTGTTACACACTCTGAAGTGATTCTTGAAGAGGCGCTTGATCGCAATCTGACGTTGCTGCTGGATGGAAAAGCTGATGACTTGGCAAAAAAACCAGAGATCCGAGGCACGCTCAAACATTTTGGTGCTGAACACTATGTTAAAGCAAGGGAACGTGGCTATGTGCTCTATGTTGAAGGTGGGACGGATATTGATATGCTTCGTGCCTTTGCCGTTCACCTCGCTCATCCGGTGGCCAAAATCTGGGACGAACGGATCAACTCCTTTTATGTGCAGAACAATTATCCCAACCAGACACTGGAAGCCGAGTTGGCAAGAGTTGAGGGTGGTTTTGGTATTACCCCCAAAGAGCATTTTTTTGCACTTCGGACAATGATTCCTGATTTAAAGGGGCTTGCCATACTCGACAATGATGGTCGCAATCTGGAGGGCTTTGAGAGTGGAGGTTTGCATATTGTTTTTTGGCAGCGTTACGAAGCAGAGAACTACTTCATAACTCCCGATATTCTGCTCAACTTTGCGAGGGAGCAATACAGTGATCTGGAGTTGTTCGACAGATTCCAGACTGAAACTGAAGAGGTACTTTCTCAACTCATTCTTGAGAGGCTGTTTGCTGGAAACACCAAGGATTACAAGACCTGGAAAAACGCTTCTCCTGAAGTCTCGAAACTGTTATGGGAGGCTAAAACAGAGCGTCTCAAGCTCAGCGACTTTGCCGAGGAATTTTTCCGCCGTCTTGCACAAAAGCTTGGTCATGCCATGTTGCTCAAAAAAGGGGAGTTGCATCGGTTAGTCCCTTATATCGATCGGGCAACTGTTTCACAGGAGGTTACGGAAAAACTTGACCTGTTGCTGTTGCTTTTTGAGGTATCAAGTCAGCATGAGGAGACGAAACAGGATGGTATGACGCACGAATAACCAGGATGAGACAGCCGTTCACCTTGTTGGATTTTCTGACCGGCAGTGTCATTTTATCTTTGCTCAGTTGCCATCGATCCACTCCGGCATACACGTCAGCACATAGCGCGGTTTGCCAGTTCCTATTTGCGTCATCATGACCTTGATTTTTGCTGATTGATGCAAATGGGCATTCAGCTCATCAGCGTTCAGGATAGCCGGGCCTATCTTGCCTCGTATCACCTCACCGTTGTCGGTCAGCCTGAACTCAAAAGAGCGTCCCTTTGGCAGCACCCCCTGAAACTCTCCATTGAGGTACTGCTCATCTTCACGCAGGTTATCTTGCCCGAGCCGTGCCAGACTGTTACGGATCTGGCCCACATCAGAGAATCGAAAGCCACGATCCCGATATTGCACGGTGCAGATTGCTTCATTATCAGCCAGGGTTTGCAGGAATGTGCGCACCTTTTCCAGTGCGCGAGGATCGGTATCTGCTACCGAGTCGGCCAATTCATCATCAGAGCCAACGGTACCCCGCAAAAGGTTCTGTGTGCGCTCCAGTGCCTGAGCCATCTGACTTACTTCGTCAAAAGGCAGTTGCCCATTTCGATACTCTTCAAGTTCAAATCCAAAAGAGCCAAGCGCTGTGTTTGTAATCAACAATTGATGCTGCTCTCGATTGGGTATCGGCCCCATTGCAGCAAGTGGTGTGCAGAGCGAAGCAGCTACAGCAGTTACCGCCTCTGCGAAGTTGCTTACCGCCTTCATGCCAAATTCAGCAAAAATGCCATGGCTGCCAATGACTGGACGGCCATTGAAGGTCAGTTGAACGCGTTCAGGCTCTCGTTCATTGACAGGTTCTTCTGCCAAACGCTTCTCAATTCCACGAATGCGGGATTCAGTGCTTATCCGCATGATCTTCGCGGAATCAG
>Ga0194060_10000228_pt1 | contig 40175 bp, 26 predicted proteins | sample SepL225m_MetaG_FD_163427 | JGI IMG/M metagenome (GOLD analysis project Ga0194060, IMG submission 163427) | Anoxic zone freshwater microbial communities from boreal shield lake in IISD Experimental Lakes Area, Ontario, Canada - Sep2016-L222-5m | ecosystem: Environmental > Aquatic > Freshwater >...
GCGTTGATTCATCAAGTCGCTCAGAGAGTACTTGGTATTTTGCCTTTACCATTGCAATGTTATCCATGACATCATAATAGTAAAAAATTCGCTCTTCCGTACAAGTTATTTATGCGAGCGTGCTTATACATGCAATGCGGTAGACCAGCTTCCATCAACATCGCCTCTCAGAATGCCCACCAGGTCAACCGTGGTATCGGCAGTCAGATTGAGCGATATGGCGAGGGCAGGATCAGGCTGCAGAACGCTCTTGTCCACAAACGCCCACTCCGGTGTCGGGGCTGGAAGACCGACAACATGTTTGAGAATGGCAATAGCGTCATTCAAATCTACCCCGTTAGCCTTGTCAAAATCGGCAGCAACCTGCTGATAGCCATTCAGGGTCGTCAGTCCTACAATACTCTTGAGAATAGCGATGGTATCAAGCAGATCGACAGCGCCTTTGGCCGCACTATCCGCTGTCAATGCAGGGGTAAGGGTCGTTTGACCCGCGGCATGGCCACTCAGCACCACTGAACCTGTATCACCAGTTTGAGCCCCTGTTTTCAGCTCTACACCCTTGATCAGTGTCTCACTATTCCAATATTTGGTATTGACCGTGATACCATAGGATGATGCCGAAACCGCTGTTGTAGCTCCACTTGTCACACTCTCTGATGCTCCGCCTCCATCAGTGTAGCTCTCCTTGACCGTTATCACCTTGCCAAGCTCAGAAGCGGTCAATCCATAAGTTTTATTCGTCGCTCCGCTGATATCCACACCCCCGGCCTGCCACTGGTAGTGGATCGTACCAAGAACGTCTGCATCCGCCAGCGTATGGTCGTCAGCCGTAAGTGTCTGACCCACTCTGGTGGTTCCGGTAATAGTCACTTCACCCGTGGGTGCATCGTTGATGTTCACTACTGATGTCGTCGCTGAGCTCCTCTCACTTGTATTAGTCAAGTAACTTTCCAACGTTCCCCTTGCGTCCGTATAACTGGCAACCACACGAACCAGCTTGCCCACCTGCTCCTGGGCAAGGTTGATCGTTGAACTGTTGGCTCCACTGATACTGCTCCAGTCCGTTCCATTTGAAGAGGACTGCCACTGGTAAAACACCGTGCCCATGCCATCAATATCTGCAAGGGAATTGCTTGCCGTCAAGGTATTTCCCTGAATCGGAGTACCTGCAAGTGCAACCGATCCCGTTGGCAGATCATTGACGTTAGCCACAACAATGCCAAATATATCACTTGCCGAAGAGGTGCCATCCGAAGCCGTCACCTTGACCGACAGGGTGCCAACATCAGCATTCCCCGGAGTTCCGCTAAAAACAAGGCCGCTACTGCTGGAGAAGTTCAGCCATGTCGGCAGGATTGAGCCATCAGCAAGAGTGGCAGTATAGGTGAGGGCTCCACTGGTATCTGTTGTGCCATCAGGAGCCGTATCGGTAAAGGAGGCCGCCGCCGCCGTATAAGAAAAAGAGACTGCCTGGGTCGCCGACTGGTCAACCAGAGCTTTCGCCAGCACGGGAGAACCTTTGACGGGATCGCCTGCTGTTATCGTGAAGATATCGCTCACCGAAAGTGGCGTTGCAGCATTATCGGTAGCCGTCACCTTCACACTGATAACCGAATAGGCTGCTGCCGTTACATTGGTACTGGAAAACGTACGCGTAGCAGGAGCAAACGTCAGCCAGGATGGGAGCGCTGACCCATCTTCAAGAGTTGCCGTGTAGCTCAGGGTGCCGCCGCTGTTAGCCGGATCGATATCGCTGAAAGCAGTGGCCGGAACAGTGAAATTGTAGATGTTGCCACGCACGGCTGTTTGATCAGCAATGGCGTTGGCCAGGGTGGGTGCGTCATTGATATTGCCGATTTTTACCGAAGAGCCGCTGCTGGAGAGAGTCGCGCTGGCGATGGATTCGGCATTTGACAAGGCATCAGTGTAGTTGGCCAGCACCCGAACATACCTCTCCACCTGTGCATTGGCCAGAGTATAGGTTGAACCTGTCCCCGAGCCAGCGATGGTGCTCCAGTTGGTATCGTCACTACTCTGCTGCCAAAGGTAGGTGATGGTGCCAAGACCATCGGAATCCGCAAGAGTATTTGCGGCTGTCAAAGTCTGCCCTTGGGTTGCAGTACCGGTGACCGTAACCGAACCGGTCGGCGAATGGTTCGAGGCATCAGTCAACGTGTAGGTGAGTGTATCCACAAGAAGATCATTGAACGCCGAATTCGTAACACTGCTCACCACCCTGAAGCTGACCTTGCCGGTCTGGCTGCTCTCTTTCAGGCCATCCTCGCGAGCAGTAACCGTCACCGTCTGGGGCGTTGCATAGTTCGTACTGGTAAAGCCAAGAACTGAAGTGCTGTAACTCAACTGGAAAGCGCTGGATGCTTCACCACCATGCTCAAGATAGAGAGTAACGGTTTCACCTGCGGCCGGCGCTTTCCCAAGAGTAATACTCAGGGTATCGGTGCTGCTGCTGGCGCCTTCCTGAAGAGTAGTCGTTGTATGGGCCGATACTTTGACGGCATAACCGGCATCGACCACGCGCAGGGTCTGCTGCATATAGGCACCATAATCAGAACCATCGCTGGCACCCGAGCTGTCGCGCGCCTGAAGGGTAAGGGTCAAGTCGCCAGTTGCTGTGCCTGCATAAAACTTTGCCGTCGCCATCTGAGCGGCACTTAAGGCAACATTGGCCGGCGATGTCATCCCTGTACCAAACCCATAAGCGACATCACCAACCTTAAGGTATCCGCCACTTCCAGATCCGGCAGGCTTGACAAGACTTAGCACATAGCTGAGTGTCTGCGACGTATCTGCGTCAGTGGCTGAAAAAAGGCTGGAGAGCAACAGTGTTGAGTCTGCGCCTGCCTGAATGCTCTTTATCACCCCTGTATCGATAACCGTATTGCTGGCCGAGGAGCTGACCGATCCAACCGTCATAACCGGCGTATCATTCAGGTCCAGAGCGGTGCCGCTCACCTTCAGTGTGTAATTACTGGTGCTTGCTCCTGTTTTCGCCGCTTCAACGATAACAACATAAGTCTTTGGTGCGGGATTATAGGCCTGGGAGATGGAGGCCGTAGCTGATGTGCCTGCACTGAGAGAGATCGCAGCCCCATTGCTGTTCAGGATACTCTGCCCATTCCAGTCAGTGACCGTCGTTTTCCAGTCGGCTGATGCCGCACTGCCGCTGGCAGCGGCAAAATCGAGAGTAAAATCAGATGCTGCCGCTGTGGTGAAGAGCCAGACATCTTTATCCGTATCACCCGACAGGTTACCGGTCATCGCCACACCACTCAGCAGATGGTTATTGCTCGTTGCAGCGGCAGCCTTGGTATCATTAAAACCACTCTCCACGGTAGAGGTTACCGTGGCTGTTACACTGTACTCCTGGGTTGATGCTACATCTCCCTTTGCTACCTTGACATAGTAGGTTTTCGCCGCACCCACCAATGCCTTCAGGGTTGTTGATGCGCCAACCGATGTATTGACCGGGTCAAAAACAAGAGAGGCTGCATCAGCAGGAGAGGATACCGCCTTGTCAAGCGTGAATGTTGAAGTCCCTGAACTTATTGCGGTTGCGCTGACCACCGTATAAATGGTGGTATCAGCGCCTGAGGTGGCAATGGTAAAGCGGCTGCCTGCTGCAGGCAGGGTCGTCGACAAACCCTTGACATTAAGCGTGGTGCCTGACTGGCTTGCGCCAGAAATCTGTGGTGTTCCGGTCAAGGATCGAGTCGGAGAGACGAGATAATCGAGGGCGGCCGAATCAAGCAACCCTATATTCCAGTAGGTGGAGCTGGAGGTAATACTTGTCGCAAAACTCAGGTTGATCAGGGCAGGACCGGTGGTGACTACCTTATAATAATCAACATCGCTGGCACTGCCCAATGCTCCAATGGTGAGAACTCCATCACTGAGAAGATTGGCTTGTGCCGCAGTACCATTCGATACGCCTGTACTCAGGCTGTGTTCGGTTTCGTATGCCATGTGTAAAGTACCTTACCGTTAATTATTAGAATACCGACAGGAGTAAACCCTGTTCACCCGCCATGATGGCGGGTGAACAGGGAGTGGTCAGAAGGTTGCTGCATGAACAATTTCAAAGTTTGCAGCGGTGAGGCTGCTGCTTGAAACCCCCACCAGCAGAATAGAGTTGCCTGCGCCAAGGTCTACCAGGGTATCGCTGCCCTGTTGAGCGGCGTGCGCCATGATTCCGGAAACAGTGTCTATTTTTGTCCCGTTCAAGCCATCGGTATCATTGGCCCCGAGAAGAATCGACAGCACATCGCCACCGGCACCAGCCACAAACCCCTGCGCCTGATCCACACCGCTGCCATCGCCAACCACAAGGTGATCGCTGCCATCGCCACCGGTAAAAATCTCTTTTGCGCTGCTTCCCAGTATCAGATCGGCAAGGGCTGTCCCCGTGATATAGTTGGTCGTTACAAGGCCAGAAGTGGTCATAACAGCTTTGGATGTATGACTTGCAATGAGCTGCATGGACTGGTCATCGAATACCAGATTTTCAATATTTCGCAGAATATCGCTCTCACCACCTTTGCTCACGGTAACAGAACGGTCATAGGTCACTGCGGTAACTGCGCCCGTTGTATCGGGGTTATCCTCAGTCAGCGTTACCGTCGCGCCATTAGTTGGCGACACACCAAGAGTGCTGTTCAAGGTGAGCGTCTTCGTTGTTCCTGTATCAATTGAGGTGATCTTGTAGGGTCCATAGCTCACCGTCTCCCCGGCATCGCTTGTGTTACCGTTGCCATTCAGATCCGTCAAAACGCTGTAGGCAACATAATCGCCCACCGACAATCCATCCACTTTGTTCACCACAAGAGAGGAGCCGCTCTGGTTTGCTCCGCTGACGGTCACACCTGTTACGGCAAGTCCTGTAGCACCAGTCGCAGAGCGAATGCCGTTGGTCACTGACGGGGTAACAGCAAATATCATATCCTCACCTGTCAGGGTGATAGCGGCACCATCTGCTGCGGCTGCGAAAACCGTTGAAGCGGTATCTACCGCTGTCTGAACAGCGGCTGCCAGACCGGTGGCCACCGTTGGCAATGTTGCACCTGTAGATGCAGTGTACGTTACAGTCTGGCTGCCCACCACGACGGTATAGATGTCGCCAGCCTCAACAACTCCCGACAAGGTGAAGTTGCTCTTCTCTACCGTGTAAATGGTATAGTCTGCCTTGTTACCACTGAACTGCACAATATCCATAGACTGCATACCACTGGCATCCACCCCTTCGTTACCTTTTCCGTCGATAACATCGTTACCAGCGCCCGGTGTAAAGGTATCTGCCAGATTGGAGCCAGTAAGTGTGTCGTTCCCTGCTCCACCATCAATAATGTTGGTCATGTTTGCACTGCCGGTAATCGTGTCGGCATTATCGGTACCAGTCCAGATGGTCTGGTCAACCTTTTTGTTACCATCGGTATCAAGAAGTATTGAAGTAACACTGGCCGCGACCCCACCAACAATAACTTTCACAACCTTGTCGGCAAAAAGCAGCTCTTCAATACTGTTCAGGGTATCTACACCATCTGTTCCTCCATTGTTGTGGGTGACAGTAAAATCAGCCCCTGCGCTACCGGGCATGACAACAGTATAATCTCCATAGTTGCCGCTGAAAATCGCCTTGTCGTTGCCTGCACCAGCAAAAATGGTATCATTACCTGCGCCACCATCGAAAAGATCGTTACCTTCACCTCCAGTCAAACTGTCGGCCCCGGCAAGCCCTTCGAAAAGATGGTTAATTTTGCTTTCCAAAGGCGTTACTGTCATCGTATCACCAAGAAGATCCGTGCCGCGCAGCACAATCTGGTCAGGAACTCCGTCGAAATTAAAGTCTTTCACTTCACGGGTTGACTGCAGGCCGATAAAGCGGTCGCTGAACTGCAACGCTTCAACGTTGACGAGGGTATCGGTGCCGCTCACATTGTCAGTGCCGGTACGATTGTCCTTTACGGTCACAACGCCACTCACCGAACGACTTACGGTATAGTTTGAGTAATTTCCGGAGTAAACAGCCACATCAACCAGGGGGTTACCCAAGGTATCCGTTCCGTCATCACCGCCATCAATACTGTCATCTCCAGCACCACCGGTAATGACATCTCCACCAGCAGCGGAAGTGATGGTATCGTTACCTCCACCGCCATCAATGCGGTCATTGACGCTCCCGCCAACCAGCGTATCAGCGCCATCTGTACCACGCTGGTAAGCCTCATCTGCCTTGCCATCACCGTTGAAGTCGGTAAATGTTTTGGTGACCTGCAGAGGCATCCATTTGTCCCAGAAGCTGATGGACTCAATACCGATAAGGGTATCGGTGCCATTGCCTCCATCTTCAGCGCTCATTGAGTCAACAACCTGGACGATAGCTCCATCTGTTCCGGCGGTATAGTCATGGCCGTCAATGGTAACCTTTGTTCCCGCCGCAATAGTAGTAACCGTATAGCGGTCAGACATGCCATCGTAGGTAACAACATCATTACCGGGGTTCCCGAACTGGTCAACCCCGTTCTCTCCACCAATGATCTCGTCGTCACCGGTGCCACCCTGGAAGTTATCCGGTCCGGAGCCACCAATGAGGGTATCATTGCCCTCCATACCCTGGATATTGTGAGGCAGCCCGACATATTCATCTGCAGAGGCATCGATGCGGTCGGCCAGCATTGAACCGTTGACCGAGACTCCCATGATCTTGTCGCTCTGCCAGTCACGCCACGTGTTGCTCTCCACACCGAGTCGTACCCCACGGTCAGAGAATGCGAGATTTTCTATGTTGTAAAGCGTATCGGTGCCATCACCCGCCGGGTCAGTATCGCTGACCGTTACATAACTGCGGCCATTCGTATCGGTACCCCTGGTGATAACGTAACGATCAAAGGCTCCGGAATACGCGGCCGTATCGGTCGGTGTGTAGCCCCACTGATCCGGGGTACCATTGGCACCGCCATCAATAGTGTCATCACCATCGCCTCCGCGAATGTTGTCGCCACCAGCTCCTGCAAGGATCTTGTCGTTGCCACCGTTACCCTCAATCCAGTCATTGCCGTTGAAATCATACGTGGCATTGCCTTTGATGGTATCAGCACCACCGGTGCCACGAACATTGGCACTGATAATCTCTGACGACTTCCAGTCCCTTTGATAAAAGGTATCAACCGTCAGCGGCATCCAGGAGTCACTGAACGCAAACGCCTCAGCGCCAACAATGGCATCAACACCCGTTCCCTCAAATTCTGCAGGGAGCTTGTCGATCACCAGCCAGCCGTTGACCGTGGTCGCACCTTCGGCGTGAGCAATCATGGCAAGAACACCCTGTTGCATCCCTGCAAGGTCAAGAGTGAGTGAGGTGGCATTGGTTGACGTTAACGTTGTATTGGAGGTCAAAGTCAAGGTATCGTGGTCACTGGTAATAGACCAGGTACCACCGCTGTTGGTCAGGGCGACATCCTCAATCACATATCGCGAGACCTTGCCTTCAAAATGTACCTCGTCGCGCATGGCTGCGCCCCACTGATCGGTTCCCTCGTTAAGGCCGGCATCAATGTAGTCGTTTCCAGCCCCTGGACGGATAGATTCGCCTCCCTTGCCACCAATATAGGTATCATCGCCCTCCTTGAGATCAACATCAAGACGAATCTTTTCGAGATAACCGATTTGAGTCTCAACAGAGACACCCGGCTTGGCAGTCAGTGTCGCAATATCGCCGAGAGTGACATGATCAGCTCCGCCTGTGCCGACAACATTGGCAGAATCGGGTTTACCGTCAGGCCCGCCATCCTCACCTCCACTCCAGTCCCAGGCATCGGCCCGGATGCCAAGCTCCACATCACCATCGTTAAAGCGGAACCGCTCAACATTAAAGACAAGATCGGTGCCATCGCCGCCAAGATCCGCCGAGAGTGAATCAACCACAAGATAGCCAGCCCCTTTTCCAAAAAGGTTGCCGGTCGTAAATGCAAGGCGCAGTACGGAGGCTGCATCGGTTGAAAGCGTGTCAGAAAGCGTTAATGCTCCAGAAGAAACTGTGCCGACCTCACTGCCATTCCATACAACCGTACCAGTGGTCGCATCGCCAGTGGTGATCAAGGCTGTCCAGAGGTACCTCCCCTTTGGACCACTGAATTCAGCTACATCCTGATCCTGCCAACCCTGACCACTGGTGCCATTGGCTCCACCATCAAGCACATCGTTGCCGGTACCACCACGAAGGGCATCACCATTACCGCCACCAAGCAGCACGTCGTTGCCCTCCTTGCCATTCATAGAGTCACGAGAGCCGGATTCCTGCTCAATAATAATGTCGTTAAATATCGTTCCTTCAGCATTGACATTGGTATTGCCCTGCCCGTCACTCCATGACCAACGGTTCACCGCAAGCGACACCCAGCGGTCGCTGAAGCTGAGATTCTCAATACCAACAAGAATATCGGAGCCAAGTGACGCTGAGTCAGTTGCCGGCAAAATATCAGTGACACGGTAAGCCGCAATTGCACCAGTTGTTCCAGAGTCGACAACAGCATAGCTACTGTTCACATAAACCGATTCCACGGTAAACCTGTCAATACTTGCATTGTAGCGTGCAGTATCGGTTTCCCAGGAGTTGGCACCATCGGCACCGCCAACCAGCACATCATTACCCGCGCCGCCTTCAAGGTTATCGCCTCCGGCACCGCCAAGCAGGGTATCATTGCCTGCATTGCCACTGATCTGGTCATTGCCCTCCTTGCCATTCAGCACATCGTCAAATTCGGTACCCTGAACATTGACTGAGCCATCAAAAGATGTATTGACCATTGGCTTGATACTGAGCTGTGAACCGTTGAATTCAACCCGCTCAATGTTCACCAGCAGGTCAGTGCCGGTACCGCCCGCGCTGTCAGGCAGCACATCCTGGATCTGAATACCAAAAACGGAGGTTGCTTTGGCATTGGAGGGGTCAACAATCGTATAGGTTGTCCCTGCAATATCAACAAGCACACCTTTGACGATATAACGTTCCCGAGATCCAGTGTAGCGCACCACATCCTGAATTTCCCAAAGGTTGCCAAGAGCGGCAGTTTCATTGCCTCCATCAATGGTGTCGTTACCTCCCTTGCCGTCAATCTCATCGCCCCCGTTTGTTGTGCTCATCAGGAGATCGTCCAGGAAGGTGCCGGTAATATAGGTGCGCGACACCTGATACTCATGGCTCTGCCCTGTCGTATAATCCCACCAGGAGCTTGTCCAGGTAGATGTATTGGTTACCGGTGCAAGCTGCAGTAGTGAATCGCCAATCTGTATGCGCTCAATTCCGACAAGGGCATCCTGCCCGTAACCCACGTTTTGATTGACATTACTGGAAAAGTATTTTAATTCGTCTGCTAATGTTTTGTCTTTCAATGAAGCAAGATCTGTCACGATATAATAGCTCTCTCCTGACGTCCCAGTGACAGAACCGTTGGAGTCAGTCATCTTCCCGCTGATATGCAGCCGTTCACGGACGGCACCGGCATATTGTGCCGTGTCGCCAGCGTTCCAGTAGCTGTTCCGGTCAGCGGTATTGTCGAGCCCACCGATCAGAGTGTCGTTGCCAAGACCACCGTTGAGTGAGTCATCACCGGCGCCTCCGCTCAGCAAATCATTGCCCGCCCAGCCCTGCAGCCAGTCAGTACCGTCGGTACCCGAGATAGTATCATTTGCGCTGGTGCCATTTGTGCCATCTGTACCAACTGTTGTCTCCTTTACTGCAAAATCACCTGTCTGGTAAGTCACTTCATTGATCGTGCCAGTTTGCAGATGGAGGATTCCCCCCTCAAAGGTTATCTGCTCAATGCCATGCAACTGATCCGTCCCCTCACCGCCATACTGCTCAGCAAGGGTGTCGACAACCTTGACATACATCGTTGTATCGTCGTAGCTGCTGCCCAGGGTTGTATTCGTAAAGTTAAGGGTTCCTGAATAAACACCTGCCCCAGAAGGAGGGCCAGCCAGAGAGAAGGTTGCCAGTTGTGCGTTACCATTTGAGGCATGAACAGTTATCGCATAGCGTTGGACGGCGTCGTCGTAGTAGACATTGTCATAGCCTGTGCCTCCATAGACGGTGTCATTGCCTGTGCCAAGGTTGGCCTGGTCATCACCACCACCAGAAGCATTGATATCTGTTGTATCAAGATAGATGAGATCATCCCCACCACCTGCCTTGACGTGGTCATTGCCAGTGCCCGCGACAACCGTGTCGTTGCCGTTCTTCATCTGGAAGTCGCTCTCTCCTCCGGCGACGGCATCCTGAACATTATCGGCAAAATTAGTGCCAACGTAGTTTGAATAAGTTACCCAAACGTCACCATTCTTATGACTTGCTCCTTGCGTAACCAAAACGACAAGATCCTCAGAAGTATCACGGAACTGCAAACGTTCGACATTTCGCACAATATCAGTACCTTGTCCTCCAAGACTTTCCGGAATAAGATGCTTGACGGTAAAGCTGTTACCATTCTGAGTAATTTCAAATTCACTGCGATCGGCATCAAACCAGGCAACATCATAACCGCTGGTATCCCAGGGTGTGGTCGGATTAGGACTCGGGTTGCCACCACCATCAATGGTGTCGTTACCGGCACCACCATGCAGGTCGTCACGAAGGGCACCACCAACAAGACTGTCGTTACCACCGTTGCCATTGAGATTGTTTTGAGCATTGGTTGTCCCGACCATCAGATCCCCGAAACGAGTACCCCAACCATCAAGGCGATTGATTGTTCCAGTCATCTCCCAGCTCCAGTTACCAGCCCCCTTGTCTACATATCCATACTGGTCATAGGAAGAGCTTTGGTACTGCACCTTAAGCTGCTCCCAGGTATCGCTGAACTGCAAGACCTCAATATTACTCAAAACATCACGACCTTCACCACCATGTGCCGCATCATAGAGATCCTGTACCACAATAATGCCCGAGTCAGTGTAATAATCGGACTTGGCATAACCACCATTCGCTAAGGCAACACCCATATTGTTGTAACCACCACCCGACTCTGTGCGGAAAAACTGTATATCGTAACGATTGATGGAATTGCTGAAGGTGGCACGATCAAGATCCTGCCACGGATCGAAGTAACCATTTTCGTCTGCCGCACCGTTCTCTCCTCCATCCAGCACATCATTGCCGAGACCTCCCCTCAGTTCATCACCCTCGGCCCCACCAAGCAAGGTGTCATTACCGGCGCCGCCATCAATATAATCGCGGTGAACTGGTGCGCTGCTCCCAAGCGTATCGGCATTGATACTGTCATCGAGCAGACCACCCTGAATATTGTTACGATCCCATGATGCTCCTGAAGATGCAGGGTTAAAATTAATGCCGAGATCAATACCGCCATCCTGGAACTGGATGCGCTCAATGTTGATGAGGTAGTTGACCCCGTCACCACCGCTAACATCGGGAATCTTGTCGGTCACACGAACTATCGTCGCAGGAATATCTGCACCCGAGTACTTCTCTGTGATATTGGCCTTTACGGTGCTATCAAGATCGGCATATTTAATCACATCAACAGAATAACGTTTCTGTGCCCCTGTAAACTCAACCACATCCTGATTATTCAAAGTCTGCTCAGATGTCCCGTTGGCTCCACCATCATAGAAGTCGTTACCGGTGCCATCCTTGATCCGGTCAGCGCCAAGGCCGGCATAGACCACATCATCGCCAGCCTTGCTGTCAATGTAATCGTTGTGATTGCCTCCCTGAATGGTAACAAAAGAGTCTGCATCAACGACATCTTTAAACTGAGTACCAGTAATGTTATTCTGACCAAAAGCGCCATTGTTGCTATTAAACTGTACCGCCAGGTCAATTGAACCATCATTGAACTGCAGTTGCTCGATATTGCTCAGCTTGTCACTTCCAAACCCGCCAAATTCCGCCCCAAGACGATCAGTTACCTGGATACTTCCGTCACCATTCTTTGTGATATCGAAACGGCGCATTGGAGCATCATAATTTGCTATGTCGACGGCTATGTTGACCCACTGATCAAGTGTACCATTGGTTCCGCCATCAATAGTGTCATTTCCTTCACCTCCATCTATCCAGTCACCGCCTCCTCCGGTCGATATCGTGTCATTTCCGGCCTTGGCATGCACTTCATCGCGCAGGGGAGAAGTCGACGTGATGGTATCAGCATAATCGCTGCCCTCCCAGCGATACCCTGTGGAAATTTTTGCCTGGGTCAGCCAGTCATAGTAGAAATTCTCATACTCCAGAACAGAAAGATTTTTCTCACCGTCGGAGAAACGAAGCACTTCAACACCGCTCAACGTATCCGTGCCATCACCACCCTTGCTGTCAAGCTTGCTGTCTTTAACAATAACCGATCCTGCCGGATCGAAGCCATCAACAGTGACACCCAAATCATTCGTGAACGTGATAGAGTAACGGCTGGCAATGCCTGTAAACTCGGCAACATCATAGCCATTGGAGCCATTGGGATCCCAGGTAGCCTTGCTCAGCAAGGAACGACCTGTTCCACCATCAATAGTATCATTGCCTGCATCTCCTCTGAAAGTGTCAGCTCCTGATCCACCGTAAAGCTTGTCGTTCCCTGCTCCACCATTCAGACGATCGGAACCGCTGAAGTCGTAACTTCCCGTGGGCACCGTAGCGCCGAAGGCATAACCAATGGTATCAGCATAAGCTGTGCCATCAGCATTGAGGTTATACACTTCAACATTGGCACGGAGGCTGAAATCTTGACCAGAAGAGGGCTGGAAGGTGAGTTTCCCTGCGGCAATATCAGCACCACTGACAACAAGCGAAACTAAATCAACCCCATTCAACCTCAAGGTACCATTTACCTGTTCACGACTGAACGTCACTTGTGACAACTGCTGATCGGGCGCAAAATCGGCAGCAGTAACGGTTTTCGCGCTATCGACCAGTGATCCAGTCGGAGTAACAAGTGTATCCTGCGAAAAGCGGTTAAACCAGAGGCTGGCAGAAAGACGCACCTCCTTGTCGCTGAATTGCAAGGTATCAACATTGTACACAATGTCTGTGCCATCCGGGAAGCCGCTCCGGGTATCCTCAACAATATAATAGCGCTGCCCTGCAGGAACATGATCGCTGTTACCTGCTTCGCCAATGTGTTCGGTAATCGTGTATTTCTTTGCCTGGCCGGTGTATATCGCCCGGTTTTCAAAACCGAAACCGTTGTTGGAATTAACTGTCAGAAGTCGGTCTGCCAGGGTATCCTCACCACCATCAATGGTATCATTACCCACTCCACCACGAATCTGATCTCCTCCGAGCCCTGCATCTATCAAGTCGTTGCCCGCTCCTGCATCAATTGAGTCACGGTGCGTCGCCAGAGTTCCAACATAAGCCGCAGCAAGAGCGTCGGCATCAATGGTGTCATCACGCAGCGTGCCGGTGATATTATTCTGCGCATAACTTCCACTGTCGTTTGCCGCTGTAAAGCTCACCGCAAGAACCTGATCACCATCCAGGAACTGCAAGCGCTCAATATTCAGGAGAGTATCTGTGCCATCATCACCATTGGTCGTGTTGTTGTCCGTGACCGTCAACACGCCATTAGCGTTGGTAATCGTGTAATCTGACGTATTTCCATTATACGATGCAGTATCCTTGCCTGAACCGCCATCTATAGAATCATTACCTGCTCCACCATGAACAGTGTCATCACCGGCACCAGCAATAATAGAGTCATTCCCCTCGTTGCCCTCAATCCTGTCGTTATGGCTGTTAACCGCTTCCACATCAACAGTGAATACTGACGATAGCGGAGTTGTGGTGCCAGTCCAGTGCAAAATATAGCTGCCATTAGTTATGTCTGCTACAGTAACACCACTGAGAGGCGTTGAAACTACTTGGCCGTTATGCCTGAGTTCAAGATTGGCAGCAGTCAGACTTGAAAGTTCTGTGGCTGTAAAGGAAACCGTACCATTATTGGCAAAATCCTTTGCTCCAAGCACATAGTCCGTCTGCCCCGGAGTAAAGTTGATCGTAAGCCATTTGCTCCCCTTATATGGATTTTCCGCTGCCAGGGCATCAGCATCAATCACATCATCCAGACCCGTGCCGTTGATAGTGTTGCTCGACCAGTTGTTGCTGTCATAGGCAGCATTAAAGGTGACCGAGAACTCCTGCCTGCCATCCATGAACTGGAGCACTTCAATGTTGTACAGCTTGTCAACCTCACCGGTTTTGCCCGTTACCTCAAGGTATTTCCCCCCCGCATCCGTGCCCTTGGTCACTGTATAATCAGACTTGGAGCCCTGGAAGTACGCAGTGTCATTGCCAGCGCCACCGTCAATCGTGTCATTACCAGTGCCACCATCAATGTAGTCATCACCAGTACCAGCCTTGATGCTGTCGGCTCCGCCAATGCCATAGATCCAGTCCTTATTTGTGGTGGCACTGTTGGCAGAAGCCAGAGCATCGGCATCAATAGTATCTGCATTGGATGTGCCATAGATGTTGTTCTGATAACTGTTTCCATAAAACGAAACCTCAGCAAACTGTGATGAATCAACATCAAAAATCACACTGCCAGAGACAAGGCGGAATGATTCAATATCGTAAACCCCGAAAGATTTGGCGGTTGTCCCTGTACCCACCGTCATCGTAGCACCGTTGCCATATTGTAAGGGCATTAGATGGCCCAGCTCAACAAGGGAACCACCTGAAATGAGCGTACCCTTCAAAAGATAGGAGGTTCCACTTTTGACCATCTCAAACTTGTTGTATCCTGCGCCCATATCAACCACAAGAAGATCCTTGCCGGTATCACCAAAAACCTGCACCAAATTTCCAAGAGATGCTGCATCAAGATTGATTTGATCATCCCAGGGGGTACCACTGACATACTGACCACCACCAGAGGCAATCTTGAGCTGAAATGTCTGGGAACCAGCAGCAACAAGCTCTGCATTTTTCAGGATCATGGTCTGCGCAACAGAGGTGCCAGCGGTATCCATTTTCTGGATCTTAAAAGAATCAGCAGCCGCTTCTTTCGTAATCCTGTAGGCATCAACCATGGTCGAAGTACCAGTACCAGTACCAGTACCAGTACCAGTACCAGTACCAGTACTGGTACCTGTACCTGATATTGCCACTGTTTTAATATGAAGCACCCCTGCGGCATCAAGCTCTTTTGATGTAGCAGGAGTTGAAAGCTGCAAATACACTTTATCATAGCCGTCGCCAGCATCTACCGTATCATTTCCAGCCGACCATTGAATGATGTCATTCCCCGCTCCAGCCTCAATGCTGTCATTAACAGCGGTACCCGTTACCCAGTCTGCGCCACTTGTGCCGCTACTCCCCACAACCGTCATCGGTGAAAGTGAGTAGCTGTTGTTGTCCACGTTGCCCACCTGCCACGCCTTGACGATATCAGTTTGCCCCACCACAACTCCTGCAGGCACCTTAACAAAAATATCTGCACCGGAGTTTGGGTACAAATAATAGGGTTGGGAGGTAACTGCATCAGTTCCTGAAAGAGGAACCGTAAGATGCGTGCCATCAAACGTCAGTGAAGCGACCGAAACATTAGCCCCGTTCATACCCGCGTTTGCCGTCGCCAGCTTGACCACAATCGAGCCCAATGAAGCAAGCGCAGCTCCGGTGGTGCCAAGGTCAAAGGTTATCGAATTATTGAGATAGAGCCCCGCAGGATTACCCGATGCATCCACCTGAACACGACCTGATCGTATCTGGGATTCTGTTATGGTGAAATGATCAGGTATGCTATCATTGTTGGTATCCGTGAAACTGAAGGGAAGATTAAAGGTCTGGGTGCCCTGTGTTCCGGCTATGGTATCTGGTTTACCATCACTGTTGGTGTCTTTCAACACGCCATTGATGGTAACATCAGAGTTGCTGGAGTCCTTCCCCGTAGCTGTAAAGGTGGCAATGACATTGTTTGCATCTTTTGCCTGCCACACCAGCGGAAAGCTGACATCATTGCTCACAAAACCATCAGGAAGAGTATCGGCATCAGTACCATCCGCAAGAAGCACTCCAGTGTCAACATTGTTGAATGTTACACTCCATAGCTCAGGGCCAGATTTAGAGGTATCAGTATCCTGAAACGTCAGCACGCCAGCACTGGTTTGGCTGATATTTCCCGAAGAGTTCAGCCAGTTCCAGCTTGCATTGAAGGTAAGGGGATTGGTGTCGGTATCAGTCTTGAGATTAAGGCTGAAACCGTAATCTCCAATTGCGGCAAGAACATCTGTGGCTGAATGGAATGCATAGTAGCTCTCGCTTGGAAGAGGAGTTCCACTGACATTGCCGGTGGTGTTAATGGTGATATTATTGATGGTCGCCGTAGAGATCACGGAAAAAGGCACATCAAGAGCAGCTCCATTATTCGTATCCGTGAGTTTGTCATCAGCAAGCAAGCGCATCACATAGCTACCCGCTGCAGCCTGTGCAGGCACAGTTGTACTGCCTGTCAAATGGCCGTTCGACAATGTTAGAGAAATTTGTTGAGCATTGGCTACGCCAAAAAATATGTTGTCAACCATTTGCCCCACAGAAGCCTTGTAGGTTATGGCATCCCCATCCGGATCCGTCGCATAGAGAGGAAAATCAAGAGAAATTGTCGAACCGGCGGTATAGGTTAAATCACTTGGCGGTGTAAACGATTGCCAGACAGGCACCGATGAGATGAGGATGGTATCCAGTGTCGGAAGTGTGCCCAATGACACTTGTGAATTACCGACCAAAAGCGTGGTGCCACTCGCCAATGATGCACCAAATTCAGTGCTTCCCTGAGGAAGCGTAAAGCTGATTCGCGCCAGCACAACTTCAGACGTACTGTTGTTTATTGAAGTTAAGCTAGAACCACCTATAAGCAAATGACCAGGGGAGTCAAGATTAGGCACCCAGCTCCAACCTGTTAAGGCAGGATTGCCTTTCGCGCCCGTATAGCTCGCCTTCGCAGTATCATAACTCAGAACAAGATCCGCCTTGTCAATAACAGTACCTGCTGCCAACCTCACCTGAACATCTATACCAGTAGCAGTAACTACTGAGAGCAGTTTCAGCGCCGAAGCTAACAGTGTGTGCTGATAAGCCAAAGCATTCACAAAAGGAGGCGCAACAGAAGCATCTGCACGTGAAAAGACATCAGGCATCCAACTGCCACCCTTGTTGCCAGCACCAACCAGACCACCGAAAGCTGTCACAACGGTATCAAATGCCTCGGCTATATGATGAACGAATGCCCGCCCTTTCGCCCCGGCGCCGGTCATGCACGACCAGAAATGGATGGATGGGGCATCGACCTGCGCACCCGACAATGCGGTAAAATCTTCAGCCTCCAGCACCTTGCCGCCAAGAGTTATCGATCCGGGCTGACCATGCCCAACAAAATGAAGTTTATCATATCCTCCTGAGAGTGCATTATGAAGAGTATCAGCAAAATCCGACCGTAAATCAACCCGCCAAAGCTCAGTCCCCGGCTCAAGTTGCTCCAGTAAAACAGCAGCATCCTCAATATCGGTATCAGCAATAACCAGCGTCCGGAGCTCCCTGTTTTCGGTAGTATCAAATTCCTCCATTGAGCAGAAGTTCTTCAGAAGATCAGCGCCAGACAAGGCTGCTCCATTGGATTCGACAACAGCATCAATATTCATAAGTCACCCCTTGAAAATTTTCATGTGAACGCAGCAAACCAATTTGATAAACAAACAACGCAACAGAATCTTACAAAATTCCCTCCAACCCGCATAGCGTCTGATCGACCGCAGCAACCACTGTGCGAACTAATGCGTATATAATTCAAGTTAAAAAAAATGAAATAATAATTATTACACCTTTTTCATTTTCCGATAAAAAATTTAAAAAAAATCACGCCAGCCAGCTCTCATCAACATCACCCTTGACAACCAAAATCAGGTGAAAATCTTGATAGACTAATCACTGCCACAAAAGCAAAACTATCGGAGTTGATGGATTGACTATTTGATCGAATTAAGCTAATCAGGCTGGTGCCGATCATGCGAAACAAAAAATGCGGGGGGGGCTGATAGTATGCGGAGTTATCGGTATGGCAGAACCCATCTGCAGAAAACCATGACCACCAAGGTTCCCGACTGTTGCAGGAGTGGTGATCATGGAGCCCTGTTCTACCAAAAAATCAGCAAATTACCCAGGCTGGGTGGCACCATCGGTAACTGCATTTGCAGGATCATTCTTCTTCAGAATACCATCTTCAACCATCTTGTTGATTGCCTGTGAAAGTTGCTCATGGGTACGAAGCAGTGCTGGTACCGATAACGCCAACGCTGCAACTGGGCGGATATTGGCTTTTTCCTGCTCAACCTGAGTGATATTGACCAGATCAAGACGAATAATGCCATCAATCAGCGTAATGTTGGCAATACCATCGGTATAAATTGTCTGCATATTTTTCTCCCTGTAAAATGTTTATTGTAATTATGCGATAAAAAATAACTGCCGAAAAGCAATATATCACACCGGAACTTCCGGTGAAAATTCTTGAAATCTTCTACTCAGCAAAAAGTTTAACCGGGACAGCTCAGAACCCGCAAACATTCAGCGAGTAACAGGTCAAGAAAGGGTGGGCGATAGAAGATTCGAACTTCTGACCTCTACAGTGTCAATGTAGCGCTCTAACCAACTGAGCTAATCGCCCTGACCGAAAGGCTGTCAATATAGACTTTCAACACAAAAACACAAAGAACAAGCACAATGAATCGGCACTTTATGCAATTTTTTTCTTTTTTCTCTCCCCCGTAACATATTCAGGCTCGCTCTTGTTCTCAATGGTGTCTGCCGTGATAACACATTTATGGGTACTCTTCATCGAAGGAATCTCAAACATGATATCAATCATCACATTTTCAAGTACTGAGCGTAACGCACGGGCACCTGTTCCCCGTTCAATGGCGATCTTGACCACCTTGTCCAGCGCCTCGTCGGTAAACTCAAGTTCCACTCCATCCATCTCAAAGAGCTTTTTGTACTGCTTGGTAATGGCGTTTTTTGGCTCAACCAAAATGTTGCGCAATGCCTTTTCATCAAGCATTTCGAGAGTCGAAATAACAGGAAGACGACCGATAAATTCAGGAATAAGCCCATACTCGTGCAGATCATCCTGCATAACAAGTTTGAGAATTTCCGGATCGTAGCCAATTTGAGTCGTTTTGACCTTGGCACCAAAGCCCATTGAGGACTTTGAAACCCTTTTGGCAATAATCTTGTCAAGCCCCTCAAATGCTCCGCCACAGATAAAAAGGATATTTTTGGTGTTAATGTTGATCAGTTGCTGTTCAGGATGTTTGCGTCCTCCTTTTGGTGGAACACCAACAACGGCACCCTCAAGAATTTTCAGCAACGCCTGCTGCACACCCTCGCCGGAAACATCGCGGGTGATGGAGACATTTGCCGATTTACGAGAAATTTTATCGATCTCATCAACATAGATAATACCACGCTCCGCCCGTTCGAGGTTGAAATCGGAAGCGTGAAGCAGTCGGGCAAGAATGGTTTCAACGTCGTCACCAACATATCCCGCCTCGGTCAGCGATGTGGCATCAACAATGGAAAAGGGCACTTCAAGCAAGTTGGCAAGCGTCTGGGCAAGCAGGGTTTTTCCTGTCCCCGTCGGACCGATGAGCATGATATTGCTTTTTTCGATAACAACTTCATCATGCTCATTCTGAAGCTCCTGCGACTCAATCCTCTTATAGTGGTTGTAAACCGCCACGGCAAGCGACTTTTTTGCTCTCTCCTGCCCAACAACGTACTGGTCAAGAGAACTCATTATCGCTTTAGGGTTTGCAAGGCGAGGCTGAAATGGCTGCTCACGAAGCCGCTCAGGTTGAGGCTCCACGTTGATCTCCTTGCGCAGAATATCAAAAGATGTTTTGATACAGCGGTCACATATAAAAGCATTCGGGCCGGCAATCATGCTGTTGACCTCCTGGGCGCTTCTGCCACAAAAAGAGCAGTAAACCTGGTCAGTGGTGCCGTTGCCTCCTCTTGTTTTTCCTTTTGCTGGTTCTCTGGTCATGAAACAATCACACGTTCTGTCACGTTAAAAAGGTATACAATCTTAAAATCCCATCCTGGCAAGACTATCCAGAAGATGCTGAATGGTCAAGCTCAACTTTGGATGGTCGCCCTTAAAGTGGTCGAGGGCCTCGTTCATCCGCTCCATGAGGGAGGCATCCTCGTGAACAGTGCCAACTTTTTCGTCAAGAAGTCGCTGCATATCCGCCCTGAGATTAGAGAGAACAACTTCCGTGGTTTCATCAACAGAGTCTACCTGTTCAAGCTCCTGATGAAGCGTCTTTAGGAGTTCCCTCAGCTTTTGCTGTTCCATAATCCATCCTTGATAAAAATTTACGGAAGATGCGTTTCACCCATCAAAAACCGGTCACACTCACGGGCAGCAGCCCTCCCCTCATGAATTGCCCAGACAACAAGACTCTGGCCTCGGCGAGCATCACCAGCAGCAAAAATTCGCTCACGATTGGTGAGATAGGTTTTATCCGTTGCACGAATGTTCGAACGCTCGTCCTGGAGAAGCTGAAGCTGCTGCAACAGATGCTCCTCAGGCCCGATAAATCCCATCGCCAGCAGCACAAAATCAGCAGGCAGCATCTGCTCTGTACCCGCTACAGGTTGTGGCATAAAACGCCCATCCACCTCAATCCACTCAACTCTTGAGACCTCAACAGCCTCCAGTAGCCCTTGATCATCAGCGAGAAACTTCTTGGTCATGATGGAGTATTTTCTTGGATCCTCCCCCTGAACAGAGGCCGCCTCCTCCTGTCCATAATCGACCTTAAAGGTTTTCGGCCACTCCGGCCACGGATTATCCCGTTGACGCTCAAGAGGGGGCTTCGGCATAATTTCAAGCTGAATGACGCTTTTGCACCCTTGACGCAGTGACGTGGCAACACAGTCAGTACCAGTATCGCCACCACCGATAACCACCATATTCTTCCCCTCAGCGGAAAGAAGCGGCGCTGTTTGGTCAAGCAGAGCCTTGGTGCTGGAACGCAGAAAATCCATTGCAAAGTGTATTCCCGGAATGTCACGCCCCTCTGCATCCAGATTACGGGGCTTTGTAGCGCCGGTACAGAGTACAACAGCATCAAACTCTTCAAGAAGCTTGTCCGCAGGATAATCAACGCCTACCTCGGTGCTCTCCATAAAGGCGATCCCCTCCTGCTTCATCAGATCAATTCGGCGATCAATCACCAGTTTTTTATTGAGCTTCATATTCGGAATGCCGTACATCATAAGGCCGCCAAAACGGTCGTCTCGCTCAAACACCGTCACACTGTGACCAGCCTTGTTAAGCTGGTCAGCGCAGGCAAGGCCCGAAGGACCTGATCCCACTATAGCAACCCGCTTGCCCGTTCTATGCAGAATCTGTTTCGGCTCAACCCAGCCTTCAGAAAAAGCGCGCTCAATAATTGAGTACTCAATATTCTTGATGGTCACCGGAGGCTCAATAATGCCAAGAACACAGGAGCCCTCACACGGAGCAGGACAGACCCTGCCGGTAAACTCCGGAAAGTTGTTGGTTTTGGTCAGCCGCTCGTACGCTTCATGCCAGAAGCCATTATAGAGGTAATCATTCCACTCAGGCACAAGATTGTGAATCGGGCATCCGGTAGCCATTCCGCTCAGCATGAATCCGGTATGACAGTAGGGGGTGCCACAATCCATACAGCGAGCGCCCTGATTCTGTAACTCAGCAGGATCCATCTCCTTATGAAACTCCTGCCAGTCATGTATTCTCTCCAGAGGCTCCCTGTCAACTGGCAGCGCTCTCTGGAACTCCATAAAACCTTTAACTTTGCCCATATCAATGAGTTAATCTTTTACGGCATTAATTCCCTGAAACTCGTGCCGGGTCGTGAATATTTTTATGAAATGCCGCCATAACCGCCTCCTCACCACTGAGGCCAGCAGCCTCAACCTCCTTCATGGCCTCCAGCGCCCGACGGTAATCATGCGGCATCACTTTAACAAATTTTTTGCACAGAAGCTCTCCGTCGCCAAGAATTGACTGACCCAGCTCACTTCCCGTACTCTCGACATGCCGCTGAATCATCAACTGCAACTCGGCCAACTCAACGGGATCCTCAATTGCCGAAAGAGCCACCATCTCATGGTTACAGTTGCTGGCCAAAGCGCCATCCACATCATACACATAAGCAACGCCACCCGACATACCCGCAGCAAAATTCCGGCCTGTTTTACCAAGAATAATCACGGTTCCGCCGGTCATGTACTCACACCCATGGTCACCAATTGCCTCAACCACAGCCCGAAGGCCGCTGTTGCGAACACAGAAACGCTCTCCAGCCATCCCTCTGATAAAAGCTTCGCCGGAGGTTGCACCGTAAAAGCCGACATTACCAATGATGATGTTCTCTTCCGGCACAAAAGATGATCCCTTGGAGGGATAAACAATAATTCTCCCACCGGATAGCCCCTTGCCAACATAGTCATTGGCATCACCTTCAAGCTCAAGCGTCATCCCCTTCGGCATGAACGCACCAAAGCTCTGACCGGCTGAACCGATAAATTTCAGGTGAATGGTGTCATCCGGCAAGCCTGAAGCGCCATGCGCCCTGGTTACCTCATAACCAACTATAGTGCCGACAACCCTGTTGGTGTTTTTTATCGGAAGAGTGGTAAAAACCCTCTCCTTTCGTTTGATCGCCGGTTCACAAAGCGAGAGCAATGTCGTACGATCAAGACTCTCTTCAAGGCCGTGCTCCTGGGCAATGGTGCAGTACCTTGTCTCATGCTCGCCAACCTCTGCCTGATAGAGAATCTTTGAAAGGTCGATCCCTTGCGCCTTCCAGTGATGAACATTTTTTTTCATGCTGAGCAGTTCAGTACGTCCAACAAGCTCGTTGATGGTACGCACTCCAAGACGCGACATATACTCCCGCACCCCTTCAGCAAGAAAGCGCATGAAGTTTTCGACATGCTCCGGTTTTCCCTTGAAATGCTTGCGCAATTCCGGATTCTGGGTGGCAACACCAACCGGACAGGAGTCGTCCTGGCAACAGCGCATCATGATACAGCCCATCACCACAAGGGTGGTCGTTGCAAAACCGAACTCCTCAGCGCCAAGCATGGCCGCAACAATAATATCCCTTGCTGTTTTCAACTGGCCATCAGTCTCAACAACAATACGGCTGCGCAGATTGTTGAGCAAAAGTGTCTGGTGCGCCTCAGCCAGGCCAAGCTCCCACGGCATACCCGCGTGCATGATGCTCGAAACAGGCGAAGCGCCGGTGCCACCATCATGACCACTGATCAGCACAACATCGGCATGAGCCTTTGCCACACCTGCCGCAATCGTACCAACACCAACCGTAGAGACAAGCTTGACATTGATTCGAGCCTCGGGATTGGCATTCTTCAGGTCATGGATGAGCTGGGCCAAATCCTCAATAGAATATATATCGTGATGCGGTGGCGGAGAAATGAGTCCAACTCCAGGGGTAGAATAACGAACCTTGGCAACCCATGGATAGACCTTTGAGCCTGGAAGCTGCCCCCCTTCACCTGGTTTTGCCCCCTGGGCCATCTTGATCTGAATCTCATTGGCGCTGGCAAGGTACTCACTGGTAACCCCAAACCGTCCGGAAGCAACCTGCTTGATGGCCGACATTCTTGAGTCGCCGTTGGCATCTTTAAGGAAACGCGCCGGATCTTCGCCACCTTCGCCCGTATTGCTCCTGCCGCCAAGCCTGTTCATGGCAATAGCAAGCGTTTCGTGAGCCTCCTGACTGATAGAGCCATAAGACATCGCCCCCGTCTTGAACCTTTTCAGGATTGCTTCGACAGGTTCAACCTCCTCAAGTGGAACCGGTTGTTCACTGAACCGAATATCCATCAAGCCTCGAATCGTACAGAGGTGCTCGCTTTGATCATCAATAAGGTTTTCATACTTTTTGAACAGCCCATAATCTTCAGTGCGGCAAGAGTGTTGCAAAAGATGGATCGCTTCCGGACTGAAAAGATGAAATTCACCACTATGACGCCATTTTCTCTCTCCACCAGCCTCAAGACCACGATCAACCTTATTGCCTGTACGAGGAAAGACCGTTTCGTGGCGTCTTCGTACCTCCTCCGCAACCGTATCAAGCCCGATACCCTCTATTCGGGTAGGAGTACGGGTAAAATAGGCATCAACAAGCTGGGTATTTAGACCAACTGCCTCAAAAATCTGGGAACCACGATAGCTCTGAATGGTGGAAATACCCATTTTCGCCATGGTCTTCACCACGCCTTTAACCGCAGCCTTTACATAGTTCTTGACCGCAACCGTCTCATCCAGTTTGATACGACCTGATGCAACCAGAGAGTGAATGGTTTCGAAAGCCATATAGGGGTTAACCGCTCCAGCCCCATAACTGATAAGCATGGCAAAATGATGCACCGTTCTCGGCTCTGCGGATTCGAGCACAAGTCCGATCTGGGTCCTTATCCCGGCATTAATGAGGAAGTTATGCAAGCCTGAGACTGCCAGCAGCGCAGGAATCGGTGCCCGGTTGCTATCAATCTCTCCCTTGTCCGAGAGAATGATAATATTGACGCCCTTGCTTGCCGCCTGCTCAGCCTGGCGATAGAGAGCCTGCATAGCCACTTCGATACCCTTGCCACCCTCGGCGACCGCATAAAAAACAGGCAGCGTCACCGCCCTGAATCCAGGCTTGTCAATGCCGCGAATCTTTTCAAGCGCGTAGTTCGTCAAGAGAGGATGCGGCAAACGAATACGGCGGCAATTCACCTCAGTAGGCTCCAGCAGATTTCCCTCTGTGCCAAGCATAACGGTGGTAGAGGTTATCAGCGCCTCGCGGAGCGAATCGATGGGGGGGTTGGTCACCTGGGCAAAAAGCTGCTTGAAATAGTCATACAGCATCTTTGGCTTGTTGGAGAGCACTGCAAGCGGAGTGTCATTGCCCATAGAGCCGACCAGCTCCACACCCTTTTCGCTCATAATCTTTATCTGGAGAGTGATATCCTCCTGGGTATAGCCAAAGACCTTCTGCCGGGCTGTGAGGCTATATTTATCCTCATCAGGATTCTTCATCTGCGGATGATCAGGAAGAGAATCCAGATCGATAATGTTCCGCTCTATCCACTCACTATAAGGCTGTTCAGCAGCAATGCCACTCTTGATCTCCTCATCTGAGATGATGCGCCCCTGGGCTGTATCAACCAGAAACATTCGACCTGGCTGTAAACGATCTTTTTTAAGAATCCTCTCCGGCGCAATATCAAGCACACCAACCTCGGATGCCATAATCACAAGATCATCTTTGGTGATGTAATAGCGTGAAGGGCGCAGACCATTCCGGTCGAGCACCGCGCCGATTTGCACTCCATCCGTAAAGGTGACAGAGGCTGGCCCGTCCCATGGTTCCATCAGGCAACTATGATACTCGTAGAATGCTTTTTTCTCGGCAGAGATCGCATCATTGCCAGACCAGGGTTCAGGTATAATCATCATCGCCGCGTGGGCAAGTGAACGGCCCGACAGAACAAGAAACTCAAAGGCATTGTCGAGAATGGCCGAATCGCTCCCATCCTCCAGAATAACCGGCTTGATACTCTCCAGCGCATTCCCAAAAACCGTCGACTCAATATTTTTTTCCCTCGCCTTCATCCAGTTGACGTTCCCCTTGAGCGTATTGATCTCGCCGTTATGGCTCAAAAAGCGATAGGGATGTGCCCTGTCCCAGCTCGGGAAGGTATTTGTGCTGAAGCGTGAGTGCACCATGGCAATGGCGCTCTCCATATCAGGATCGTGCAATTCAGGATAAAACAGACCAACCTGCTCTGGCAGGAGCATCCCTTTGTAGACAAGAGTCCTGCCGGAAAGACTGGAGATATAGAAAAAGCTGCTTCCCAGAAGGCCGGCAGTATATTTTACCCGTTTGGTGATGCGACGACGGATGATATAGAGTTTCCTTTCAAATTCGAGTTCTGACTGCGTCTCCTTGCCCCATCCAACAAAAAGTTGCTTGACAACCGGCTCCTGCGAAAGTGCTGTGTCGCCAAGTGAATCGTTGCAGGTCGGCACCTTTCTGAAACCGAGAAACTTCTGCCCCTCAGCCTGAATCATAACACGGCAAATATCCTCAATAGCGCGCCTCTGGGAGATATCCGGCGGCAGAAAAAGCATACCTGCACCATACCTGTTCTCCGGGGGTAGATCAATATTTATCTCAGCACAAACCCGGCGCAGGAACTTGTCGGGCACCTGAAGAAGAATTCCCGCACCATCGCCGGTATTTTTTTCACAGCCACACGCTCCACGATGTTTCAGGTTTTCATTGATCTGTAAACCTTGCTCGACAAGATCGTGTGACTTGACACCTTTGATATGGGCAATAAAACCCACACCGCAAGCATCATGCTCAAACTGAGGATCATAGAGCCCTGCATTTAACGTAACATCCATATTTTCAGGCAAAACTTTTCAAACAGTTTCAAAAAAAAGGCGACATAAAGAGCGTGGCGAAGAATATAAATGTTTTTCAACAATATACCCGAAAACCACATTCTCCATCAAACTATGCTTTCCCCTGGCTGGCCACCGCATCAACAGCCCTCTTCAAGGCATCCTGATCGCCAAGGTAATAACTTCTCAGCGGCTTAAGATTATCATCAAGCTCGTATACCAGGGGGATGCCTGTAGGAATATTCAAACCAACAATATCCTCTTCGGAGATGTTGTCAAGATATTTAACCAGGGCACGCAATGAATTGCCATGAGCGGCAATAATAACCTTCCGGCCTTTGCGGATTTCAGGCGCTATGGTCTCGTGCCACAATGGCAGGAACCTCTCAACCGTATCTTTCAGGCATTCACTCAAAGGAATCTCCTCTTCGCTCAGAGCAGCATATCGAGGTTCTGTTCCAGGATAGCGCTCATCACTTTTTTCAAGGGCAGGGGGAGGCGTGTCGTAACTTCTCCTCCACACCAGCACCTGCTCTTCACCATATTTCTGGGATGTCTCCGATTTATTGAGTCCCTGCAACGCACCATAATGGCGCTCGTTCAACCTCCAGCTTTTGAAGACCGGGATCCACATTAAATCCATGGCATCAAGCGCTCCCCAGAGCGTCCTGATGGCGCGCTTCAGCACCGAGGTATAGGCAACATCAAAAACAAATCCCCCCTCTCGAAGCAGCTTTCCTGCGTTTGCAGCCTCTGCCCGGCCCTGCTCGCTCAGATCAATATCATACCATCCAGTAAAGCGGTTCTCACGGTTCCACTGACTCTCACCATGCCGCAACAAGACAAGTTTTATCATAGTAGCACTCCCTTTTCTGGATTTTTTTATTCCGAATAATTTTTCCGCTTCGCCTCTTTGGCCCGCAATTTAATATTCTCTTCTCCTTTTCTCAAACTTCATCCTCCCCAGAGCCCTAAAGTTTACCCAAGAAGGAATGGAATAGTTGAAAAGCCGTGGATTTTGAAAGAAATGGCTGTAGATTTATAATCTGAAATGTGATATCTTAGGTAATTTTGGTACAGGGTACGGGGGCCGTACGTGCGCTTGTCTCCTGAGCTCAGTGGTAGTGATTGATCTGTAAATGCTCTTATACTGACTTACACAACAATGAACGTAGACAATTTCAGACTGCAATTAGGCGGAAAAGAGTATGTCCCTATCATTATCGGGGGGATGGGAGTAAATATTTCGACAACAGAACTTGCTCTTGCTGCTGAAAAGCTTGGCGGCATCGGCCATATCTCCGATGCCCTGATCACTTATGTCTGCGACAGAATCTTCAGCACCTCTTATGTCAGTCGAAAAAGGAAACAATACTCCCAATACAGCGCAACCCCTGATAAATCAGCGGTACGCTTTGACCTTGAAGAGCTTGCTGAGGCTCAAAAAAAATATATTGAACACACCATCTCCCAAAAAACAGGCAAGGGCGCTGTTTTTCTGAACTGTATGGAGAAGCTGACCATGAACAGCGGTATTGAAACCTTGAAAGTAAGACTTTCCGCTGCAATGGATGCTGGTATTGACGGGTTGACTTTGGCGGCTGGTCTTAACCTTCGGACACTCGACCTTATCCAGGATCACCCAAGATTCCGCGATGTCAACATAGGTATTATCATCTCCTCAGTCAGGGCACTTGCCATATTTCTGAAACGTGCCATACGCCTGAACCGGGTTCCGGACTACATTATTGTTGAGGGGCCACTTGCCGGAGGACACCTTGGGTTTGGACCTGCCGACTGGCACACCTTTGATCTCAAAACAATTTTTTCGGACGTACTGGATTTTCTTAAAAAAGAGGGGCTGAACATTCCGGTTATCCCGGCAGGTGGTATTTTTACCGGCACTGATGCTGTCGATTATCTCCAGATGGGGGCCGGTGGGGTGCAAGTTGCAACCCGATTCACCATCAGCAAGGAGGCTGGATTACCTGCCGACGTTAAACAGAACTATATCAATGCCAGAGAGGAGGATATTGTCGTCAACATGGCCTCAACCACAGGCTATCCAATGCGCATGCTCACCTCCTCACCAACCCTGCGCTATGCAATAAAACCAAACTGCGAGGGGCTCGGCTACCTCCTCGAAAACGGTGGAAAGTGCACCTATATCGACGAGTATTATCAAGCCCTTGCGGAAAGGAAAGCGGGATCTCCGCTTGTTGTCAAGGAGAAGACCTGTCTCTGTACCGGTATGGCCAATTATGACTGCTGGACTTGCGGCCACACTACCTACCGGCTCAAGGAGACAACCAACCTCCTGCCGGACGGAAAATGGCAACTTCCCAAAGCAGAAGATATTTTTCATGACTATCAGTTCAGCAGCGATCACTCCATCAGGCTTCCAGAACCTGAGATAACATGAAACGAAAAGCGAGCCTGTTTCTCTCAGCCACCGTTGCAATAACAACGCTTCTTGTGGTTGTTTCTGTCGCAAACCAGTTTATAGCGCTCGCCGGGCTTATCAGCTCCCTTCATCCCGCAGCAGGAGCTTTTTTCCTGCTGTTCAGCTCGGCGGTTATCCTCTTTTCTCTCATTACCGGACTCCGTTTTTTTTCTCTGCCAAAAAAGCCGGCGCTTCCGACTGATGATAATGCAAAGGTAATGGCCGCATACCTTGCCTATATGACCGGACGGCTTCCGGTTCATCCCATGCATCCTGAACCATCAAAAAATAAAAAAGATCAGCGATGGCTGCGCGCCAACCTTAAACTTCTTGATACAGACGCACTCAACATAACCAGGGAGATTGCCACCCGAAATTTTTTTGTAGGAGCTTTTGCCCAGAACACATCCTACGGAACAACCACATCGCTGCTCAATAATCTCAAGCTGGTGTGGAATATCTACACCATCCACAACCGCGATCAACACTTCAGGGAGTTCATAACCCTGTCTCGTTCCGTTTACGAATATCTTCCACTTTCAGACTTTAAAAAGGAGGATATTCAGGCGCATATCAAACCGATTATCCAGTCAGCGTTCAGCAATACCCTCTCCACCCTGCTGCCAGCCGGGAATCTGCTCGCTCCATTTTTCCTCAACCTCTTTCTGGCTGGCGCAACCAACACCTACCTCACCTGTCTTGCCGGAATTATCGCCACTCGCCACTGCCAGACCACAACGAGTGAAGACGAAAGGGAAATTATTCAACAGAGCATATTCGAAGCCTCATTCATGCTGAAAGAGATTGTGAGGGAGTGTAACCCGATTTTATCGGTCACCATCAGTAATGCCATAAAAAAAGCTGGTATCGACAGTCTCGACACCATGCAGTCCCCCTCCGCCGGAAGCGGCATGGCCAAAGAGATTGTCTCACATCTGGCCAGCTCGTTGAAGAGTATGTTGAAGGAGAATGGGTAGAGGGCAGTTATGAGTTGTTAGTTGGTTTTGCGAAGTTGGCGGAAGAAGTCGTGTAGAAGGGTCTGGCATTTGTGCTCCATGATGCCACCGAAGACCTCTGGTTGATGGTTGAGTTGCTGGCAGCCGGTCACGTTCAAGACTGTGCCTGATGCCCCCGCTTTTGGATCGTATGCGCCAAAGATAACACGACCTACCTTTGCGTTGACAATAGCTCCGGCACACATGGGGCAGGGTTCCAGCGTTATGGCCAGCATACAATCGTTGAGGTATTTGCTGCCGATAGTTGCCATTGCGGAGGTCAAGGCAATCATCTCGGCATGCGCTGTAGCGTCGCACAGTGACTCCACCTGGTTATACCCCCTCCCTATAACGCGACCACTGCTGTCGAACACAACTGCGCCAACGGGAACCTCCTTTCGTTCATAAGCTTTCATGGCTTCACGAAAAGCCAGCTCCATACACCAGGTAAAATCCATCATACTTTTTATGTCAACAGTGATTGCTGAAGAGGTGGAGAGAGGTTAGTTTCCCCCTGCGTCATTGATTATTTTTCAGGAAGATAGCCTCTCAAACACCGAAAACCAATAAAGAGATGCCGCAACCGTATCACTGCAGAAGTTTTGTGCAGTGCATGAAGCGCAGGAGTTGATTGATGCTGCAACTGAATAATGTCAACAATTATTCGTAGAATGCGGTAGAAATGTGCAGGCTGGTATTGTAACGATAACAGTTTGTCCTTGAAAACGAAGCTTCACCGTAATCTGTTGCAGGGTTGCCACGGGTTATCCAGAGTTTCAAAACAGAATGTATGGAAATACTTTTTCTTTTTGCCCTGATTGTTCTTAACGGCCTTTTTGCCATGTCAGAAATTGCGCTGGTGACAGCAAAGCGCTCTCGCCTTTCAAAACTTGCAGAAGATGGGGAGAGGTCCGCGGTAACTGCGCTGAAACTTGGCCAGGACTCAACAAGGTTTCTCTCGACCATCCAGATTGGCATTACCTCTATCGGGATTCTCAACGGTATTGTCGGGGAGAGCGCTCTTGCGGCCCCTTTAGCCAAGACGCTGCAAACATTGGGAATGAATCCTGAACCAAGCCATATTGTTGCAACAGCAGTTGTGGTTCTTGCCATCACCTATATCACCATAGTCATCGGTGAACTTGTGCCAAAACGACTTGGGCAGTTGAATCCAGAGGGAATTGCCTGCCTGGTTGCGCGTCCCATGCTTACCCTCTCGGCAATAACCCGACCTTTTGGACATCTGCTTTCGGCCTCAACCGATGCGGTTCTCCGTCTGCTGGGAAACCACTCACAAACCGTGCCGAGCGTTACGGAAGAGGAGATTCATGCGATGCTTGAGGAGGGTTCTGAAGCAGGGGTGATTGAGCAGCAGGAGCATGAGATGGTGCGCAATGTCTTCCGTCTGGATGATCGTCAACTGGGCTCGCTGATGGTTCCGAGAGCTGACATTGTCTTTCTTGATGTCTCCCAGGCGCTGGAAGAGAATATCCGCAGGGTGACAGAATCTGAGCACTCACGCTTTCCGGTCTGTAACGGCGACCTCCAGTCTCTGATTGGGGTGGTCAACGCCAAACAGCTTTTGTCGAAAACCCTGAAGGGTGGCTTGACCGAATTTACCTCCCAGTTGCAGCCCTGTGTTTATGTGCCAGAGACCCTTACCGGTATGGAGTTGCTCGACCATTTCAGAACCTCAGGCAGCCAGATGGTCTTTGTTGTTGACGAATATGGTGAAATTCAGGGGCTGGTCACCCTGCAAGATATGCTCGAAGCTGTTACTGGAGAGTTTGTTCCAAGAAATCTGGAAGATTCATGGGCTGTGCAGCGGCATGACGGCTCATGGCTGCTTGATGGCCTTATTCCTGTTCCAGAGCTTAAGGATACCCTTGAACTGAAAAGTGTCCCAGAAGAGGACAAAGGGCTCTATCATACACTCAGCGGCCTGATGATGTGGCTGCTCGGGCGTATGCCCCGAACCGGCGACATCATGACCTGGGAGAGCTGGAGCCTCGAAATTGTTGACCTTGACGGCCAAAGAATTGACAAAGTGTTGGCATCGAAGCTCTTTGATGTCCCACAACAGGAAGCAGGGAACACAGCGAATACCACGCTTGCCGAGTGATCATGGCAGCACTATACGCAAACACCGGCAAATTCAGACTATTGTTAACATAAAGGAGGTTAAACAGTTATGAAACATCAGGAAGCAGATTGTCTCTTTTGTCGCATCGTGCGCGGAGAGATCCCCGCCAAGATTATCTACCGCAACGAGCAGGTTGTGGCTTTCAGAGATATCACCCCGGTTGCTCCACAACATGCACTGATTATTCCTGTCAAACATATCTCTTCACTCAGTGAGCTCCAGCCCGAAGATGAAGCAATCGCCGGTCAGATTCTTCTTGCCGCCGGAGCGGTGGCCGAAATCCTTGGTATCAAAGAATCGGGCTACCGGTTTGTCTTTAACTCCGGCGCTGATGCCATGCAGAGTGTTTTTCATATCCACGGCCACCTGATTGGCGGTCAACAGATGGGCTGGCCGCCATTTCCTTGATCATCGTCGTTACAGCTTTGCACCACTCTTTCTGCAAAAACCGTCGATTTCCATGAATTTTATTTTGCTCCTTGCTGTTATACTGGTTATAATCAGTCCGATTTATTTTTTCATCGTTAGTACTGGAGATCATGGAATGCGGTTATCAGAGTTAAAGGTTGGCAAGGAGGCTGAAGTGACGGCGGTCAAGGCCGAAGGAGCTGTGAGAAGGAGAATTATGGATATGGGACTCATCAAAGGCACCAGATTCAAAGTGGTCAGGGTTGCCCCGCTCGGCGATCCAATGGAGATTTTTTTCAAGGGGCTCCATCTTGCCTTGAGAAAAAATGAGGCTGAGGGAATTTTTGTTGTTGAACAGCCTGATAAAGGGTCAGAGTGACCATGAGTGAACCGAACGAGATACGCATCGCGCTGGCAGGTAATCCAAACTGCGGAAAAACCTCTCTCTTTAATGCCCTCACCGGCGCTCATCAGAAAGTTGGAAATTTTTCCGGTGTCACGGTTGAAAAGCATGAAGGATATCTCGACTACAAGGGGTACAGGATTACGGTGGTTGACCTTCCTGGCATCTATTCGCTTACCCCTTACTCCCCGGAGGAGATTGTCACCAGAGAGTACCTCATCAAAGAGCCACCTGATGTGGTGGTCAATGTGCTCGAAGGGCCGAACCTTGAGCGCAACCTGCTGCTGACCACCCAGCTCATGGAGCTGGAGGTTGATTTTCTCGTTGCCCTCAATATGATCGACGAGGTTGAAGAGAAAGGCATCGTCATTGAGATAAAGCAGTTGCAGCAACTTCTCGGCTGTCACATTATCCCCACATCGGCAAAAAAAAGTATCGGACTGGATGCACTGCTCGACCATGTCATCAGGGTTGCACGCAAGGATATAACGATTCGCAAAAACAAGCTCTTTTTCCGCCCTGGGCTCGAAGCATCAGTTGAAAAGATTACCGCGATACTTATTCGTCAGAAGGAGCTGGAGGGCTTAAACCCCCGATGGCTGGCGATCAAGCTACTGGAGAATGATCGGGAAGTTTATCAGGAGGTGCAGCGCCATCCCGTCTGGGTCAAGGTTGAACTGGCTCTCCAGGAGGCGCTCAAAGAGGCTGAACGGATGCACGATTCAGAGCCGGAGATTCTCATTACCGAAGATCGTCACGCCTTTATTCGTGGAGCAATGCAGGAGTGCGTCCAGCAGCCGGGAGGAGTAAAGGCAACTCCGACCGATTATATCGACATGGTGGTACTCAACAGGATCCTTGGCCTGCCAATATTTTTACTGGTCGTTTGGGCAATATTCCAACTAACCTTCACGCTGGGCGCTCCCCTGATGGGGGGGCTGCAGCTTCTTTTCGGCCTTATCGGCTCGACCATTGGGCCTCTGCTGCCCAATGAGACGCTTCGCTCCATTGTCATTGACGGCATTATCGCCGGTGTCGGAGGGGTACTGGTCTTTCTTCCCAATATTGTGCTTCTGTTTGTTGGACTCTCTTTTCTGGAGGCATCAGGCTATATGGCCCGCGCCGCCTTTGTGATTGACCGGGTCATGCACCGCTTCGGCCTGCATGGCAAATCCTTTATCCCCATGGTCACGGGCTTTGGCTGTTCAATTCCTGCCATTATGGCCACACGCACCCTGAAAAGCCGCACCGACCGACTGGTTACCATCATGATCATCCCTTTCATGAGTTGCGGGGCAAAACTGCCGGTCTATGTGCTGCTCACTGCTGCTTTTTTTCCGCCAGAGGTGGCCGCAAACATCATGTTCGGCATCTATCTGCTTGGCATTGCCGTAGGGCTCTGGACGGCATTGATCCTGAAAAAAACGGTGATGAAGAGCGACTCCGAGCCCTTTGTGATGGAGCTGCCTCCCTATCGCTGGCCAACGCCGGCATCGGTATTTTTTCAGGCAAAGATCAAGGCGTTGATGTACCTCAAAAAAGCGGGCACACTTATTCTTGGCGCGGTCATTATTATCTGGGCGGTCAGCAACTATCCGCATAACAGCGCTCTTGATACAACATACACCACCGAGAGCAACGGGATCGCAGAGAGTGGCATGAGCGAAGCCAGCAAGAAAGCATTGAGAAAATCGCTTGAACTGCGTATCAAATCAGAACAATTGGAGTACTCTCTGGCAGGACGTGCAGGCAAAGTGCTTGAACCGCTTATCAAGCCGCTTGGGTTCGACTGGAAAATTGGTATCGCCCTTGTGACCGGCCTGGCCGCAAAAGAGGTTGTTGTCTCGACCCTTGGCACCATCTACTCTATCGGCAAGAGCAATGACTCTCCGGTAGAGCTGAAATCAATTCTCCGACACGACCCCTCATTCAGCCGCGCAACCGCACTGAGTCTGATGGTCTTTGTGCTGCTCTATATTCCCTGCGTCGCCGCAATCGGCGTGATGAAAAAAGAGGTTGGCAAATGGAGACCGGTCGTGCTCTACTCGGCCTATTCTCTCTCGGTGGCGTGGATACTCTCGTTCATCGTGTATCGGCTTGCGCTGGTCATGTTGTAGGAAACTCAGCATAGACATGCGTCATTCTTGTTCCCTGCACGAGTCACTCTATCGTGTATCCTGTATGCCTGAAGTTTCTCGTTTTTACGGAATGATCGTAGCGGTTTTTTTCAGTGAGCATAATTCACCTCATTTTCATGCTCGGTATGGCAACAATAAAATTGCAATTGAGATCAACTCACTCAAGATTTTGGAAGGTAATTTTCCGCCTCGCGCTCTTGGCCTTGTAATGGAGTGGGCTTCTCTGCATCGAACTGAGTTGATAAGTAATTGGGATCTGGCAAGGGATAATCAACAACTTCAGAAAATTAAACCCTTGAAATAGGAAAATAATTATGACGCAGGATATTGTCGCAACGCAGTATATCAATGATTATCGACTGGAATTACTTTTTGAAGATGGTAAGAAAGGTATTGTTGATTTCTGTAAATATATTGAGAAAGGCCGTGTTTTCGAGAAGCTGAAAAATCTTGAGTATTTTAAAAAATTTTCCATCAACACGGAACTTGGTATACTGACATGGTATAACGAGGTTGATGTTGCCCCTGAAGTGCTTTATTCTGAAGCAACAGGCGGCGCACTGCCTGAATGGTTCGAGAGTTGAAAAAGTCGATCAATTATTTATTATCCAGTGTCCAAATTTGTTAGCATCGCGCAAAAACCTGCATTACTGTGGATTAAATGGCAGCAGCTCCTCAAGAAGCCCCTGGCACACCTCTGCTTCAACCTCTGATGCCTCCCGTTTTTCCTCGATCTCAAGGCCAAAGCATCTGCGACCAGAATCATGATTGAGAAAAGCCATTGAGTTCTTCAAGCAACTCATCTCGCGTCATATCGATAACAGGTTGTCGATTGGTTTTGCAGATACTCATAACGTCATAAATATCGCAGCCAGCCAACTCCGCCGGTTTACCCAGCGAGACCCTCTTTTGCTGATAGAGCCAAAGAGCATAAGATGTGCGAATTTCTTGCCGAATATCGGGCACTGCCTGAAATTCGACAAAATCATTGGGTAAATCAATGGCTATTTGCATAAGAAGCCTCTGCTTTGTGATAAAGTTGATACAAGAACCATAACAAACGCATTTTCCTTTCGTACCGTTCCTTGCACCTCAAGCTTTGCCAATTCAGCACTTTTCTTGCTGCGGGAGTTCTTGGACGATTAAGCTGCCATTCTCGCATGTTGTTCATGTCGGCGAACAACCAAACCCATAAGCCTCTGCGCAAAAAGACACCAATCTCTCGTGACAGGCAAATAACTCAGGAGTCGCCTTGAACATTTCGGTAAAAAACAGGGAGAGCCGTCCTGCGTCCTCTTCATACTCATGGTTAACGGCATTGCGTATTTCTCGAATCATCTTCCAGCGCTCTACCGACTCCAACACCTTGAGCTTTTCCATAAAAGCCAATACTGAAACGCTCGACTTCAACCTCTTCTTCAATGGCTATCGCTCTCATGGTCTTCCCGAGATGCTCCTGAAACTCGCTGAACCGTACACGAAAAGCAGCGAGCATTTCGTGCTGCTCCATGCTCATGGCCAGCCAATTCGTCACAGGAAAGATTTCGCTGCACCGCTCAAAAGAGTGCGCCAGATAGTCACGCATACGCTGCACATGATCCAATTGCCTTGCAATAAGGCGCAAATGCTCGGTCTTAAGAGAACCCCCTGCTTTTTTGCGATATGATAGATTGGTTCATCCTTCACATGATCATTAACAACCAGATCAACGTGCAGGTCTAAACTCTCTTCGATAGATACTTTACAGTGCAATGCCGCCATTGGCGCATTACTCTGTGTCGTCTCCACATACAAGTCCACATCTCCACCGCGCCGCGTATCGTCAACGCGCGAACCAAACAACCATACTTTAGCGTCGGCGCCGAAGTTTTGCCGGGTTGCCTGAAGTATGTGCTGCTGTTGTATATCGCTGAGTCTCATAACGTTTTTATTCATCCGATAGAATTTGCAAGAGAGAATTATCAAAAGGGGCTACCAATTTCAGAGATGTATTCTGCAATATACCTGACATCATGATCTGAAATGCTCCATCGGTATCACAAAAGCCTTTCTCGTATTTTTTACAGTTGATGGCAGTTCGGGCAAAGAGCTACAACATTTTCAATCAAGTCGTAGCCACCACGCGACAACCAGGTCACATGATGGGACTCAAGATAGGGTTCAGCATTGACTGTCAGGAATGGAGCGGGCTTTGTGCACAGGTCACAGTCACCTTTCGCCAATATTTTTGCGTACGCTGCGACATAAGGATCCCTGACATAGGCCGTCGTTGCTGCCAATTCTATCTTATGCGAAACAGGACTCGCCATTGCTGCCCGTCTGGCAAGTTCATTCCTGTCGAGGGTAGCAACGCGCCGTTCATTCTCCTCTGACCAGGTTGCCAGTGAGCGACTATCAGGGATCGATGGCAGAACTGAAAGCAAAAACATAACAGCACTATAGTACTTACGTTATGCTAATCGGGTGTAATTCCTAAAAATTGATGACCGATTTTTTTAAAAAATTCAATGACGTAGCAACTGTACATCTATCCCTGCAACCGCAGCGGCCTCAGCGACACTCATTCCCCTCGCAACCAATCTTTCGGCAACTTCAAGTTTTCCCTCCTCCTTGCCTTCGATATGACCAAGGCCATAGTTTGACTCTACCAGACTGGCCTCATACCGCAGGTTGTCCTGGTAACGGGCATAAGCCAATTGCTCTTCTTCAGGCAAACTCAGGAGGGAAAAAGACTTTTTTGCTTTCTGAATTCCTTTTGCTTTGAACTCATCCTTGATCTCTTCGTTTTTGAAAAAGTATATCCACTCGTCAAGCGACGTTGTTGCAAGACGGTTAAAGTTGTTGATCCTGATCAGGTAGTATTCGGGGTAAATATTGTGTATCTGAATCTTGCCATACAGCTTCTGTTGCTGGATATTGAGTTGTAGTTTGTCCTTGTCATGGATACCTGTGAAGGTTGTGGTACCATGATAGATATAGTCGGTTCCGTGGCCAAGATCAAAGTAAAGGATATTGACCGAGATAACCTTTACCAGGGTTGCATACGCCTGGCCCTTTTTCTGATGCTCGGTGATGACTCGCGATGTGCCGTAAAGTATCCGTTGCAGGTAATCAAGCTCCCGATCAAACTGCACTTCGATAATGACAAGCTCGCCTTTACTGTTTTTAACCTTGAGATCAACACGATTGGATTTGTCGCGTTTGCTCTCTTTGTTGCTTTCACTCTCCAAAATTTCAAGGATAAGAATATCTTCGCCCAACAGCTCACTCAAAAAACCTTCAAGTATCTCAAAGTTGGCTTTGCTGCGCAACAGACGCTTCATTGCCCAGTCGAAGGTGATCAGTTTTCGGGGTGATCGGGTGCTCATGGTTTTCTTGAATAATTTGTCTGGCTATGGTGTAAGCGTAGTATATATGAAATAAATTCCCTGTGCAAACGATTTATAGGATACCCTGCTGGCAAAGTAAAAATGGGCTCCGTAGGGCATTCGTGAAAACCCACAGACATCCATGCCTTTTGCAATCGTGAGAAATCAAAGTTCAAAGTTCAAGGTTCAAGACGATGACAGTAATGTAACCGGCGCATCAGCAATAATGGCGGCTTGTTCCGTACTAAACCATCTTGCCATGAGCTTGGCATGTTTATTCGATACGAACCATTGCATTTATCTCATGAATTGCTGGAATGCACCCCTAATTCCCGAGCACTTTATGAAGATGAAAAGCATATCCTTATAAAATAGAATAATGTATTGGTCAATAATCATCATTTTTTGCATTATTCATAGCCACAATTATAACAATGAATTGGATGCAAAAGAGAGAGAGCCCCTGCGTTATTTAGAATGTGAGATTGATAATTACCTATTATAATCTGCGTATAATTGTGTTGTTATGAGATTGCGATACGTTTTTGAATCACAAAAAGCGTATCGCCTCAGTAATAAACGCTTTTGTTGCTTGACATTCAGAAATTTATCGTAGCCACGTTATAAAATGCTCGGGAAATAAGGATCCTGATTGATGCGTTCCAGAAACCGCGCCAGACTACGCCACTCGTCATCACTCCGGCAAGTGGCACACGCCAGTGCATAAAATTGATCATCCAAACCTGCATTGCTGTGGATAATAAATGGTAGCAGCTCCTCAAAAAGCCGCTGGCGCACCTCTGCTTCAACCTCTGCTGCCTCCAGTTTTTCCTGGATCTCCTCCAGCAGCTCTATAATTTCCTCTTCTTTGTGATAATCACCACCACCATGTTCGTAGAATTCCTGCAGCTCGGGATACAACTCATCCCAAAGGCCCATGATGATATCGCCTTCCGACTCGCTCTTCTGCGCGGTTGAGAGGGAGAGGTGTTTCTTCAGGTAGTCCAGGTATGCACCTCGAACATCGGGTCGATGCTCGGCAACCGCTTCAATCATCTGGATCAGCATCTCTGGCCTGGCTGCCTTCAGCAACTCAACCAGCAGATCCGGCTCTCTTTTTTTTTATTATCATATTATTATAAAATAAGTTCCAGCTTCTGACGCTCTTTTACACAACCATATTATTCGGAATACATCTGCTGGCGGCGGAATGCTCTACGACTGAATAACTGGTAATGCCAAACAATACTGCATAAGGTTTGAATTTCCGCCGGAACTGCTCATTCAATAACTGGATATCAGGTTTCTGTGCCCTGTCACAATGCACAATAGTGACCACATTAAATTTGGTGTAATCATCAGGAACAAAGGGAAAGCAATGATTGAGATTGACTGCATAGGGATAGCAATGTTTGCTGGCAAGAAACATACAGACACTGTCAATGGCCTTTTTCACCATATCCCAGGACTTCTGTTCAATCGTCTCTGATGCAGTCAAAGAAGCTGACGAGTAATCTTTCAACTCCATTAACCAATAAACATTACTACCAGCATCATACCAGCAGGCATCCATCTCTTTGAAATGATTCCCTGAGAGAGCCTTATATCCTAATTTCCCGCGCAAATTATGACGAGGCCATGTCCGGCAGCTCAATTTTGAGTTCCTTGAGAATATCCCTCTGTGCTTTGGTAAGCTCAGTGAGTATGTGTCCATACTTACCGGTATAGGTCACTTTGGTGAGTGTCTCCATTTCCCGAAGAAGTTCACGCACTGTG
>Ga0194060_10000229_pt1 | contig 40016 bp, 36 predicted proteins | sample SepL225m_MetaG_FD_163427 | JGI IMG/M metagenome (GOLD analysis project Ga0194060, IMG submission 163427) | Anoxic zone freshwater microbial communities from boreal shield lake in IISD Experimental Lakes Area, Ontario, Canada - Sep2016-L222-5m | ecosystem: Environmental > Aquatic > Freshwater >...
ATTCCCGGGAAAGGCTCCGGCAGTTTCTGGATGAATTGGAAGGGGTGCATAAGCCACACGAGGTGCCCCTTCCGGTCGTTCCGCCACCGCCCCCCCGCCTGCCGAAGCCGCGTTCCGCAAAAGAGACGCCTCAGCGGCGGAGTCATGAGTATCTGACGGAATCGTCTCTACCCCAACGTCTTTCGGCGACACCAGTCGCCGAATCCGCCCCAGTATTCTTGAGGCCAATCATACCGGCGCCAATCGCCAGCCCGGCGCTTCCGGAATTGCGAGAGCCCGCCTCTCTACGCAAGTTAATCATCGCCACCGAGATCCTAGGCAAGCCAATCGCACTGCGGATGAACCCATCCTAAATTTTCAGAATGCGTTCGTCCATAAGACCGACTTGCTCTTCATGGTTTGATAGATAGGGTTCAGTCTCATACGTCCCCACATCTTGAAGCCGTTGGAGAACCGTGACCACGTCTTCGGTAGCCAACTGACATTCCTGAATCATGGACTGCATCTCGGGTGAAGTTTCGGCCCGCTTCATGAGGTCAAGATAGACTCGGATAACCGTCGCCGGTTGCCCCAGATGGTGACAGGCCGCCCCCACGGTTTCGGCCATGACCCGCTGTTGCTCGGCCTTGACCAGTGCCACCGCCCGGGCCTCTATTTTTTTTATCTTTTCATCACCCTGCTTGATCACCATCCCCAGGGATCGTTTGATCGCCGCAAAATCATCATTGGAATCACCAACGCCGGTTGTCGGTAACTCACCGCGCGACATAAGTTCCAGATAAGTTCGTAACTGGTTCACTTCTATAGTGTGTCGTGCCAGCAACATCACCCCCATCGCCACCAGCGCACCAACTGAGGGAAGCAGGAAATATACTGTTTCAAGATTCAACGACCGAGACGCAATCGCATCCCCTAGCACATATGTAAAGGCCAGCAGGGGAATCACGGTCATCAGGGCCACCGCCACACCAAACTGCTGCCGGGTTCCTTGCTTGACCAAAGACCGATTTTTACCGAGACGCCTGCTCGCTCCATCCGGATAGCGATGGGATCGTTCCGGGCCATCCGCCGTGGCCGTGTCAACGGCAACCGGAACAGTCACAATTTCACCGGCTTCCGGCAAAGAGAGCCACCAGCGTTCAGGACTACCAGACGAGCGCTTTATGCCGAATTTTCCACCATGCCCCTCCGCCACCAGCCGACAATAGGTATGCCCCAGCACGTCAGCGTCATGAACAGCGCCAAGGCCGCCGCCTGTGCTGTCGACCGTCAACAGAATCCGTCCGGACACCCGCGCGACCCGGACTTTGACCTCATTCTTGCGGGGTTTCCCCTTGAGCGCCAGCCGAATCACATGCCGGAGCACCCGTGTCACCTTGGGTTTGTCGCACAACAGGGTTGCCGAGTCCCCGTCCACAGTAAGGGAGACCTCCGACGCCAGGGCCCCTTCGGCAACGGTCTCCGAAACGTTGCGCGCCAGTTCAAGCAAGTCACACGGTTGTTTATCAAATCCTTCCTCGCCCGCCATCAATTTCCGGACGCCCATCAGAAACTCAACGGACTCCTCCAGCGTTTCCGTAGCACCGAGCGCTTCATTGACATAACCGGAGGCATCCTCCTTGAATTGCTTCAGGGAGTCGCGATCCACCATCTCGAGAAGATTCGCCAAACCGGTCAGCGGCGTCTTCATGTCCCGCACAATCAACTGGGACAGCTTTGCCCGAGTTTCTTCCAATTGACGGCCTTGGACGGCGTCTTCTTTCGGCTCGTTTTCTGATGTGATCATAACGCTGCCTTTCAGAACAAATTCCCTGGGTTTAGAATTCCGGCAGGATCGAGGCTCCGTTTCACGGCGCGCATCTGACGGATTCCTTCCGCACCGTACATTTCACGGAGTAAAGCTACCTTGAATTTTCCAACCCCGTGTTCCGCCGAGACGGTTCCACCCCAGGCGATGATGGTACGAGCCCATTGAAGATATAAATCCTTACCCAGACTGTACTCCCGAAGGGATCGGGGCATTATATTCACATGGAGATGATTGTTTCCAATATGTCCGAACACCACATACTCCAATCCAGCTTCCCGCAATCCGGCCCCGTACATCGCCATAACGTCGGCAAGGCGAGCGTCAGGTACCGCCATGTCGGTTCCCAGTTTTGTCACACCCGGCTCGGAATGGCGTCTCTCGTCAATAACGAGATTAACCGCTTCGGGAACGGCATGACGAAACGCCTTAAGCCGTTCCAATTCCCTATCTGAGTCCGCCATCCACGAGGCCTGTTCCAGTCCGCCTGCCGCGCAGATTTGTAAAGGAAGCGCCTCGATCACCCTTTCCTGCGACACTTCGTCACCATGATACTCCACATAGACCGCATCAAATAATTCGGGCGGGAGATCAGGCAGCCGCGAAAAGGCGGCATTCGTCCGCTTTTGCGTGCGGAGCAAATCCAGGGAGTGACTATCAAAATACTCGATGGCCACAGGCTGGTCTTTAATGGGCAAAGTCCTGACGACTTCGACAAAGCGGATGGAGGAAGCTTCCGAGGGAAAGAATGTCATGACCCCGCATCGGCATGGCGGGACCGGAATCAGTCTGAGTTCAATGGCCGTGAATATCCCCAGTGTCCCCTCGGACCCCACGAAAAGGTCGAGAAGATCCATGTTGTCCTGCGCAAAATATCCCGCCGCATTTTTGACCGTCGGCATGACATAATCAGGCAACGACCCCGCGATCACCCGTCCCGTGCCTGTCGTGAAGGCGAATGTCCGGCCATCAGCCTTATCCCGCCCACGCCGCAGGGAGAGAAGCGCGCCATCCGCCAGTAGCACTTCCAACGCCTCAACATAGCACCGCGTTGCCCCGTACCTGAAGGTGCAGGCCCCCGACGCATTACACGCCACCATCCCGCCGATGGAAGCCGAAGTCTCGGTGGGATCAGGGGGAAAGAAATAATGAGGATTGAGGCGAAACCGCTCCAAGGCCGCCAGGGAATCCGGGCTCCACCCCGTGGTGTCGAAGGCGAGAGACTTCAGGAGGACCCTCAGGTTGGCCAAAATCACACCCGGCTGCACCGTCAGGTAAAACTCATTCCGGTGCGGATCATACCGGAGTCCCATTATCCGCGCCATCCGGCTCAGATTTAAAATCGTGCCGCCCTCCGGCACCGCACCTCCGGCAATCCCCGTTCGTGCTCCCTGGGTAGTGATGGCAACCTCCTTGTGCCCGGACACTAGCGCCGTGCGTATATCATCCGTGGTTAGGGCGAAACACAACCCGTGGGCATGCCCTCCATGCCGAGATTCGTCCCTCAGGTAATCCGGATACTCCTGCTCCACATCCAGCTTAATAATGTTATGGTTCTCACTTCCCATGTCGGAACGTTACAATCCTGCCATTCTTTTCTCCAGTAGAAAGAATTCATACGCAGGGATAGCGCACCAAGGGATACAGTCAGGAACAGGCAACAAGTTAACAAGCCGATGATGAAGATTTGGTCGGAAAAAGCCATGAAAGGCCCTTCATCGACCGTTCCATCCCTTAAGCGCACTCGCCACAATGGCCTGTCTATCCTGGGAATTGGTTGGAATTTCGTTTTTTCTCAGAGTGAACTGATCAATAACCTTGCCGCCAGAATCTTTTGCGGTAATGGTGAACTGATCTGGCGTAACCGTAACGAGACAATATTGAAGTCCCTTATAACTGGATTTTACAATGGCTCCCTGGTAAGGGTTGTCTAAGGGTGCCCCACCGCCCCCGGTGATCACGTAAACCGGCGACTTCCTGCCCACAGTTCCGATCGGACAGGTCCTCAGATAGCAATGATTATGACCGGCGAAAATGACATCAACTCCGTATTTCTCGAAAACCGGGCATAACCATTCCGCCACCTTCATATTGACGCCATCCCCGTCACTTTCATAAGACGCGAAAGGCGGCTTATGAAAATGCGCGACTTTCCAGCGGTCAGGCGGGACCCCCGCCAGGTCTTTCGCAATCCAGCGCCCCTGCACACTCTGTCCATCGTAGTCTTGGAATTGATCAATCACAATCAGGTGAACCTTGCCGAAATCCAGGGAATAGTAGGCTTCGTTGCCGGGGTTTCGCGGCAGGTTGAAATTGTTGAAATAGAATTGGCTGTGCTCGTCATGATTCCCCAGACATGGCAAAAGCATGGCAGATCGCAGCATGCCGGCGGCAGGGGTGAAGAATTCGCGTTCCCAACACTCCTTTTCATTTCCGTTTTCAGTCAAGTCGCCCACATGCAGGATGAACGCCAGATCCGGCTCCCTGGCAATAGCTTCGGCAACCTGCGCATGCGCTGTTGTGAGCGTACGCGTATCCCCATAGGCGACAAACCTGAAGGCCGTCTTGTCTCCCGCCAGGGGCGGCATGACGAATGACGACCATGAATCCACTTCTTTATCTGTTTCAACCCGGTAGCGATATTTTCGATTTGGTTCCAAGTTTCCAAGCGTGGCTTTCATCAAGCCGCTTTCCCCGTCGGTTTGCATGTTCACTACCACACCGTTAACGTCGGGCCCAGACAGTGCCGATTGCAGGCGCACCCGCCACGTCCGGCTCGTGTCATGGGGTCCGGCAAATACGATTCTCGATGTTTCCGAATCCCACTGCAGATAAGGCTGCCTCTCAAACCAGGCGTTCGCGGCCGTAGCGTCACGGGTGACAAGCGCCGCCGCAAGAATACCGACGCCCACCATCACTCTATGAAAGTGTCCAGCAAAACATAAGGAGACGTCGTGATGACCCATGTAAAAAATAGTAGCGCAATGACCGAAATAATGGAACTTCTTACTGCGAATGGACTTGAAGGGATGACTTCAGTCATGCGCATTCGGCTCAATGAAGCCATGAAGGCGGATCGAGCCATAACAGATTTCAAATGCCTAATGTGGCGACGTGAGGGCTTGATGTCTCCCTATGGTTCCCGTATAACGTGCGCCCGATGAACGAACTATCTTGGTTCCAATGGGCTGTTATGGCGCTGGCCGCCGTGATTATCGGTCTTTCAAAAAGCGGGCTCCCCGGCTTGGGCATTCTCGCGATTCCGATGGTGGCGGCGGTCATCCCGGCCAAAACCTCCACCGGCTTCATCCTGCCCATGCTGATCGTAGGCGATGTCATCGGGGTCCTGTATTACCGCCGTCACGCCGAGTGGCCCCGGTTGCTGCGCCTTTTCCCCTGGACTGTGCTGGGGATTTTCGGAGGATGGCTGTCACTGGATCGGCTGACGGATGCCCAGATTCGCCCGATTATCGGAGGAATCGTGCTGGTCATGCTGGCGCTGAACCTGTGGAGACAACGGATGGCTGATCCCGAAAGCCGCATTCCACACAGCCACTGGGTGGCGGCCATCATCGGCCTTCTGGCGGGCTTTACCACCATGATGGCCAATGCTGCCGGCCCCGTCATGATCATCTATCTGCTGGCGATGCGACTGCCGCCCGCTGCATTTCTGGGAACCAGCGCCTGGTACTTCCTGCTGGTCAATACCTTCAAGGTTCCGTTCAGCGCCCAATTGGGCCTGATCACCCTGACCTCGTTAACCTTCAATGCCATGCTGGTTCCATTCATCGCGTTCGGCGCCTGGGTTGGGATTCGATTTGCCCGCCATATTCCCCGGATCGTTTTTGAACGCCTAGTTCAACTCTTTGCCGCCCTTGGCGCCATCAAACTTTTCTTCTGATGGCCCAGGGAGGGGTTCATTGTGGTTGCGTTGCAAGTTACGTTCTGGCAGCTTCTTCCCCCATGAAAGCGACTTTCAAGTATGCCATCAGAACACTTATTCCCACCTTCGAGTAAACCGTTTCCGGGATAACCCATGGAACCCAAAACCCCTAATGCACCTAGCACCGATTTATCAAACGGGAGGTTGATTGAACGCCTTCTGCGCTTGACCTGGCAATACCGTGCCGGCTGCGTCAGGGTTCTGGCGCTCCAAATGGCGTTATTGGCCCTCACCTTGGGCGGATTTGGGCTGACCGGGTTGGGCATTGATTTTATCCGCCACACCATCCAATCCTCGGCCACTCCACCCCATTGGCCTTTTCATCTCGTCCCTCCGACCACCTGGGCGCCCATGACCGTCGTTATGGCGATCGCCGGCGCCATTGTTCTGCTGGCGCTTATCCGGGCCTTACTGAGTTCCATCTATTCCATTCAACTGGCGGAACTCTTGCAACGCCATGTGGTCGTCAACCTGCGATCCAAGGTCTATGCCAAACTTCAAAGCATGAGCTTCCGTTTTTTCGATGAAACGGCGAGCGGATCCATCATCAACCGAGTAACCGGCGATGTTCAGTCTACCCGTCTTTTCATCGATGGCGTCATCATTCAGGGTTTGATCATGATCCTCTCGCTTGCCTTCTATCTGGTCTACATGCTCAGCATCCATCTCCGGCTCACGCTGTTTTGTCTTTGCACCACTCCGCTTCTATGGATGGCAACCCTCATCTTTACCCGGCGCGTCCGTCCTCTCTATCGGAAAAACCGCGAATTGGCAGACAACCTGACATTGACCCTGTCAGAAATGATACAAGGAATCCCTGTGATCAAAGGCTTCGCACGGGAACCCGAGATTATCGAGCGTTTTGCTGTTGCCAACCGCGCGGTCCGTGACCAGAAGTATGCCCTGATCAATCAAGTCAGTTTTTTTTCACCGGCCATCAATTTTCTGACCCAGGTTAATCTGATGATTCTTCTGGGATATGGGGGCTATCTCGTCATTCATGGCCAATTGCCGCTCGGGGCAGGCCTGGTGGTGTTTGCCGGGCTCCTGCAACAATTCTCGAATCAGGTGGCCAATATCGGGACTATCGCCAATAGCATTCAGGAAAGTCTGACTGCCGCGCAACGCGTGTTCGAGGTTTTGGATGCCCCTATCGAGATTCGAAATTTGCCGTCAGCCCTGCGAGTGCCCCACCTGCGTGGCGCAGTGGCGTTTGACCATGTGGGATTTGGATATGAACCGGATGCCCCGATTCTGCGCGACATCACGTTTGAGGCTGGCGCGGGCCAATGTATTGCCATCGCGGGGGCCACGGCATCCGGCAAGAGCACGCTGTTAAGCCTAATTCCGCGCTTCTATGATGCCCAGAAGGGGCGGGTGCTTCTCGATGGCATGGATGTGCGGCAACTGGACCTGAATGATTTGCGTCGCAATGTGGGCATCGTGTTTCAGGAAAGTTTCCTCTTCAGCACGTCGGTCGCCTCCAATATTGCCTTTGGCGATCCTGCGGCGACGCAGGACCAGATTGAGCATGCCGCAAAGATTGCCCAGGCACATGATTTTATTTGCAGCCTCCCAAAAGGCTACAATACCATTCTGGGCGAAGGCGGTTCCAATCTTTCGGGCGGCCAGCGACAGCGCCTGGCTATTGCACGGGCACTCCTGCTAAATCCGACCATCCTGATTCTGGATGATCCCACCGCCGCCATTGACCCAAAAACCGAGCATGAGATCATGGAGGCCATGAACCACGCCATGCGGGGGCGGACGACCTTTGTGGTGGCACACCGGTTGAGCACCCTCAGGCGGGCCGACCTGATCATGGTATTGGATCGGGGCCGTATCGTCCAAATGGGTACCCATGAGTCCCTGATGAAAAGCAAGGGTGCCTATCAGCGTCTTGCGGCGATCCAAGAGGTAGACGTAGAATCCCAGCGCCTCATGGGAAACCCTGCGGATCCGGGTCAGGAGGCGCCATGAACAAGCCTCCATCCGGAAACCTAGCCATTCCCCCCATTCGATCCCAGCCACAGGATGAGCCAAAGTTCCGCCCCCTGGATGTCAAAATCATCCGCCGCCTCTTCCATTACACCCGAATCTACCCGACGCTGCGCAACTGGCTGACACTGTTCGTGATTGTGCGCGCCATCCAACTGCCGTTGCTTGCCTGGGCGATTGGCGCGATCATCAATGGCCCGATCAGCCATGACAGTATGCGGGGCACCCTTTTCGGTTGCATCGGGTTTGCCGGCCTGGCCGTGTTTACACAAGTTATGTTTGCGTATCGCATCCATATGGGACAGACACTCGGGGAACGGGTGATTCATGACATACGCCTCCAACTCTTCCGGCACCTGCTCACGATGCCTATAAGTTTTTTCAACCGGGTTCCCCTCGGCCGCATCATCAGTCGCATGACCTCCGATGTTGAGGCCGTGCGCTCCGGGGTGCAGGACGTTTTCTTTGTCGGCTGTGTGCAAGGCGGACAAACGCTGGTTTCCGGCATTCTCATGCTTTGGATTGACTATAGGCTGTTTCTCGTGGTCATCAGTATGGCGCCTTTCATTTGGGGGCTCAGCCACCGTTTCAGGGAGCGGATGAGTGAGGCCGCACGCGCCATGCAGGAGAGTTTCAGCCGCATCACCGTCACCCTGGCTGAGTCGGTGACGGGGATCCGCGTGACGCAAGGATTTGCCCGGCAGTCGGTGAACGCCGATATCTTTCAACAACTGTCCGCCGACCATTCCCGGTACACCTTGAATGCCGCGCGTACCTCGGCTGTATTTCTACCCCTGCTTGAACTCAGTTCCCAACTGGTCACCGCCTGCCTGATTCTGGCGGGAGGAATGCTGACCCTCAACGTTTCCCATTCGCTGAATGTGGGTATTCTGATTCAGTTCTTTTTTCTATCGACGGTCTTCTTTAGCGGTCTCCAATCGGTGGGAACGCTTTACAACCAGGCCCTGATGGCCATGGCGGGCGCCGAACGCGTTTTTCGGCTTTTAGACCAGCAACCCGACTGGGAAGACACCCCTTACTCCCGCGACCTTCCTGCCCTCAATGGCCGGGTGGAATGCCGCCAACTCTCCTTCGGTTACGACCCGGCCCGGCCGGTCTTGCATGACATCAACTTTGTGGCCGAACCGGGCCAGACTATTGCGCTCGTGGGCCATACGGGCAGTGGCAAAACTTCCATCATCAACCTGATTGCCAAATTTTATCTTCCTGACGCCGGGAAGTTGCTGATTGACGGCGTCTCCATTCTGGACATCAAGAGCGATTATCTTCACCGGCACATGGCGATCATCCAGCAGCAAAACATCCTGTTCACGGGCACGGTTATGGAGAATATCCGGGTCGGCCGTCCCACGGCTTCGGACACCGAGGTGACTGAGGCCGCGCGTCAACTCGACTGCCTCGATATGGTGGAGTCCCTGCCGCAGGGATTATACACTCATGTTGGGGAGCATGGTGCCGGGCTATCGCTGGGCCAACGCCAACTCGTCTGCTTTGTCCGCGCCCTTCTGGCTGATCCCCGTATTTTGATTCTGGACGAAGCCACAAGTTCCGTGGATACCGTCACAGAGGTTCGCATTCAAAAGGCGCTCGCCCAGCTAATGAAGGGGCGCACCTGTTTTGTGGTCGCCCATCGGTTGAGCACCGTTCGCTATGCCGATCAGGTTTTGGTCATGGATCGCGGACGGATCGTTGAACACGGCACCCACACCGAACTCCTGATCAAAGGAGGGGTGTACGCCAACCTTTATCGACAATTTGCCCGTATCGGTCTCGGGGGAAGCCGGACTTAAACCAGATGAAATACGGGATTTGAAACTGGGAAGGACGCCGGCCTCGGCATCCGGTTATTATTTGACGGACTGCTCAGGGAAAAGCCCGCCATTCTGCCATGGGTCTGGTTTTACGGGTCTGGTTTTACCTTCAAATTCCTTTTGCCTGTCGTTGTTTCTATGATATACGTGAATGTTTATGGAACAGCGGAATTCATTCACATTCGAGTTGTCTGAGACCCAGCAAGCCGCCCTCATTATGCTCGTGGAGGGGGGTAATTACAAACTGGCGACCGTCCCCTATTCCATCATCGCCGCCGATGGCGATCACTTCCGGGTGGTTCTCTACCAGTCCGGCAAGGCCGTGGTGCAGGGCAAAGGCGCCCAGGATTTTGTCACGTTTACCCTGGAACCCCTCGTGCTGATGTCAGCCCAGGTGGGCTATGAAGATGTCCTCAACCCCGAGGCCCTGGCCCCGCATATCGGCGTGGATGAGAGCGGAAAAGGCGATTTCTTCGGCCCCATGGTGATCGCCAGCGCCTACACCGACAAGCCCATCATTGAAAAGATGCGCGAGTTGGGCGTGAAGGACAGCAAGAAAATTTCGACCGACAAACGCATTCTGGAACTGGCCCGCGAAATCCGCAAATTGCTTGGGGATCGTTTCACCCTGATCCAGATCGGGCCGGGTAAATACAATCAACTCTATGCCAAGATGCGGAGCGTAAACGCCATGCTCGCCTGGGGCCATGCCCGCGCCATTGAGAACATGCTTGAGAAGGTTCCCACCTGCCCGCGTGCCATCTCCGACCAGTTCGGAAGCAAGCAGCAAGTTGAGCGCGCCTTGATGAATAAGGGCAAGAAAATCGAGTTGGTTCAGATGCATCGTGCGGAAGCGGATTTGGCCGTGGCCGCCGCCTCCATCTTGGCGCGTGAAGCCTTTGTACTTGGGATTCAACGGCTCGGCGAGCAATACGGCGTGAAACTTCCAAAAGGGGCCTCCGACATGGTTCAGGTCGCCGCCGTGGAACTGATCAGAAAACACTCGCCTAAAGTGCTGCTGGAAACGGCCAAATGCCATTTCAGGACCGCTGACGCCGTTCTGGCCCGTGTTCATGAAACTCGCGCAGTTCTTGGCGCCGAAGGTGCCGCCCAGTCAAAATCTTATGACCGCTCGAAGTTCAGCCACAAGAAGAATCCAGAATCCAGAATCCAGGAGTGAGAATGAATGCCACCAAAGCCTTACTCCGATATTATTCTGGATTCTGGATTCTAAATTCTAAATTCTGTCATTTATGATTCCCTCCCCCTCCAAACTGCCCCTGCTCCATGTCGCCCGGCTGGAAACCACCACCCGGCTTGCCGAACTCCATGACGAGCATTCCGTCGAGGGCGGGGATGATCAATGCACCTCGTGGTTCGACGCCGACCGGGATCTGGCCATCATCGAATATTACTGCGCAACAAAAGCCGAGGCGGAGCACCGCCTCCAAGCTGTGACCGCTTTCCTCGCGCCTAACCGGAACGATGACTCCCTGACCGGTTTCGTGCGGGAACTGCCCGTTGAGGATTGGGCGGAAACCTGGAAGAAATTCTTCCACGCCGAAAAGATTTCAGAACGGATCTGGATCAAGCCGTCCTGGGAAACCTGTGCCGCAGGCCCCGGCGACATCATCGTGGAAATTGATCCCGGCATGAGTTTCGGCACCGGCCAGCACGGCACAACCCGTGGTTGCCTACAACTGATGGACCGGCTGTCTGTCACTCACCCAGGAGCCACGCTCGCGGATATCGGGTGCGGCTCGGGAATCCTGACCATCGCCGCCGCTAAACTGGGCTACCGCAATCTGGTGGCGTTGGATAATGATCCCAACGCGGTGCGCATCGCCCATGAAAATGCCGTCTTGAACGGCGTGGCCGACCGGATCCGGTTTATGACCGGTGATCTGGCAGAAGCCGGCCTTGACGGCACGTGCGACATTGTCGTCGCCAATATCCTGGCCATGGTGCTGATCACCCACGCTCACACGCTCGTAGGCTATTTATCCCCTTCCCCTGACGCCCGTCTGATCCTGTCGGGCATTCTTAACCCCCAGGCCGCCGATGTCCGGTCGGCCTACGAGGCACAAAACATGAGCCTGGTAGAGGCACTTCAGCTTGGCGAGTGGACCACGCTGTATATGAAAAAGTTGTAACAAAACGGTTTATTAAACAGTTTTCCAATGAGTCGCCCTCCCATCACTCACCAGATCCTGATTAACTGGGCCGGCCAGCGCGTCTTCCAAGATGCGAAGGGCATGGTTGAGCGTGGGCTTGTGCAGGAGGCCTCATATGAAGCGCCATTCGTCAATGGCACCATCCTTTGGAGCAATCGTCCGCTAAAGACCTCCGTCCGCATCCTTCAGAACGGCACGGCGGAGAATCATTGTCCCTGCCGTGACAGCAAGGAGCGCGGCATCATCTGCGCCCATGTGGTGGCCGTATGCATCGAATTGATCCGTCGCGCCAACAACCCGGAGATTGAGGCCAAGCGACTGGAGGAACTCCGTCGCGCCGAGCGCATCGCCAAATTCAACGAAGCCGCCTATGTCAAACGGGCCCGCAACGGCACCCCGGGCAGCACCGATGCGCACATCCGGCTGACCCTCAAGGCCTCCTGGCGCCATGATATTTCGAGCGGTCGTATCCCGGTTCGTTGTGATGCCCTTATTGGAACTCAGATTTTGCCCCTCAGTTCCATCCCGCCAACAATGAGCCTAGGCCTGAACCAGAAGGATGAATCGGTTCTCTTTGTGTTGGAAGACATCTGTGAAGGCCCGGCGAAAAGCGAGATCATCCTCAAGCCACAGGACTTCGTTTCTCTCCTGCAGCTGCTCCAGGGTCTCCCCATCGAGGAGGAGAATAATCCCGTCCCGATCACCGTGACTGCCACAAAACTGGTCTCCTTCCTGCATCTGGATCTTGACCGCGACAACGGGGAACTGATCCTGATGGTTCATACGGAGATTCCCTTCCGCCAAGCCACTGAAATCCCGCTCTATATCGTGTCGGGGCGGCATGGATGGGTTTTTGGCGCCAACCATTTCTGGCCGTTGGAACAGGTTCTGCCCGACCCCATCCGGTCCATCTACGTGGAACCGGTCATCATCCCCCGCACGTCTGTACCCCGATTCATGCAGGCGGAACTGCCTATGCTGGCCGGGTTCATGAGGGTGGAGAGCGATCTCTCTGTGGATCTATTCCCCATTGAGCCCGCGCAACCCAAATACCGGTTCGTGGTGCGGGGCAGCCCGGCCTCGCTGGCCGGAACGCTGTATTCGGAATATAACGGCTTTCAACTGGTGGCCGGGAAAAATGATCCCAAGGGCCACTTTGCCATTCCCGACCCCCATGATTTTTTGCGTTATCTGGTCCGCAACCTGGAGGCCGAAAAAAAAGCCACCCAACAACTCGCCCAATACGGTTTTGCAGGAGACACCGGAGACACCCTCACCCCGGTTGTGGGATGCCGCGAGGTTCTCAATTTCCTCGGCAGTCATGTTCCCGCCCTGCGCCGCAAAGGGTGGCGGGTTGAGTTGGAAGGCCGGGTCGGCGGCTTCATGGAGGGCGCCGAGTTTGCCACGCCCGTGGTTCACATCAATTACCAGGATGATCAGGCCGGCTGGTTCGAGGTCGGCTTCGATTTTGAGGACGGCACCGGCAACCGCCTGACCTCCGCCGAAATCCAGCGCGCCCTGCGCAAGGGTGATTCATTCATTGAACGCGGCAACCGAACCATCCTGCTCGATGCCGAGGCGATTGAGGGGATGATCGAGGTCTTCCGGGATTGCTCCAGCGGGGAGAGCACCCAGCCGGGCGTATTCCGCATGCCCTCGGTCTACGCCTCGTATGTTAAAAACTCACTTGATGCCCTCGACGGTGTGGATGTCGAGGCGCCCCCCACCTGGCGTTTCCACGCGGAGCAGCAATCGCAGGGACTCACCATCCAACCCGCAGAAATACCGGCCTCGCTTGATGCCATTCTGCGCCCTTACCAGAAAGAAGGGGTCAACTGGCTGCGTTTCCTGGAGACGAATACCTTCGGGGGGATTCTGGCTGATGAAATGGGGCTGGGGAAAACTCTTCAGGCCCTGGTCTGGCTGCAGATGGAGCGATATCACCCGGCCGTCCGCGGAAAACCCTGCCTGATTGTCTGTCCCACCAGCCTGGTCGGCAACTGGGCGGAAGAAGCCCAGCGTTTTGTGCCCTCCCTGAAGGTGCTCACCCTCTCGGGAAGCGACCGCCACACCAAGTGGGCGGAGTTACCCCAGGCGAACCTGGTAATCACGTCCTATGCCCTGCTCCGCCGCGACGTTCAGCATTATCACGAACATGAGTTCGGCGTGCTTGTGCTGGACGAAGCCCAGCATATCAAGAACCGATCCACCCAAAATGCCATCGTGGCCAAGGAAATGAAGGCATTCCACAAGGTGGTGCTCACCGGCACACCGATCGAAAACAGCGTATCGGATCTCTGGTCCATCATGGACTTTCTGATGCCGCACTATCTCGGCAGCCATGACAGTTTCAGGCATAACTGCGAGCTTCCGATCGCCGGGGGCGGACCGGAGGGCGAGGCGGCCCAGATCCGGCTGCGCCGCAAACTCCAGCCTTTCCTCATGCGCCGCCTGAAAGTCGAAGTGGCCAAGGATCTGCCTCCCCGCATTGAGCGCATCGCCTCATGCACACTCAGCGCCGATCAGAAGGCCGTCTACAAGCAACTGATCGATAGCTCCCGCAATAAGCTCACGGACCTGGTGGCGAAGCAGGGCTTCCAGAAGTCCAGAATGGAAGTGCTCAAAACGCTCCTCCGCCTGCGCCAAGTCTGTTGTCATCTTGATTTGCTCAGAATGGAAGGACTCAAGGTCGAGGCGCCGTCCGCCAAAATGGATCTGTTCTTCGAACTACTCGACGAGGCGCTCGACGGTGGACACCGCGTGCTGGTCTTCAGCCAGTTTGTCTCCATGCTGACCATCCTGCGCGCCCAGATGGATCACAAGCAAATCCCGTATTGTTATCTGGATGGCGCCACCAAGGATCGCATGAGCGTGGTTCACAAGTTCAACACCGACCGCAAGATTCCCGTTTTCCTGATCAGCCTGAAAGCCGGCGGCGTCGGGTTGAACCTGACTGGGGCTGACATGGTGATTCATTTCGACCCCTGGTGGAATCCCGCTGTGGAAAACCAGGCCACGGACCGTGCTCACCGTATCGGCCAGAAGCGCACCGTATACAGCGTCAAGCTCATCACCAAGGGCACCGTGGAAGAAAAAGTACTGGAACTGCAGCGGCGGAAGAAAGCCATCATTGACGCGACCCTGACCACAGGCGAGAACGCCTTCTCCTCCATGACCTGGACCGATATCCAGGATTTGCTGACGCTCTAAAAGGAAATCCACCCATGAACACAGCCTCAGGCCCCTTTCTGGTTTGGTTTGATACCGAGTATACGACCCTGGACATTGAGCAGGCACACCTGTTGCAAGTCGCCATGGTGGTCACCGATATGCAGGGACGCCGGGTGGCCCCGCCTGAACAGGATCTCGTGACACCAGTGCGACTGCCGGCAGGGGCGCCTGTGAGTGATTTTGTCGCGAAGGAATGTCCGGATCTCGTCACGCAAGCCCGTTCGGGAAAAGCCCCCACCGTGGCTGATGTTGACCAACTTCTTGCCACCACCCTGGACGCCCTTGTGGGCCCAATGGCGGCCAAAATCAAAGACCGGCCCATTCTGGCCGGCAACACCATTCATGCCGACTGGTGGTTTGCCCAGCGTTTTCTACCTCAATTCCTGACTCGGCTCCATTACCGGATGCTCGATATCAGTTCCCTGAAGATTCTCTGGCTGGACGCTAAACTCGGGCCGGAGTTTGAAAAAGAAAACACCGCCCTGATGCGGGACTTTCTGCCCGGCTGGACACTGCCGAAGGATTCCAAGCGACACGACGCCCTGTACGACGTGATGTGTTCCATCGCCGAATTGAATTACTACCGCCGCCATTTCTTGAGGCCACCCTCCTGAACGCATGAAACTCATTACTCACCTTAAGACGATCAAACGCCTGGGAAGACTCCGCAAAGAAGAGAATGATGATTTTCGCATATATTTAAGAGAACTGCCCTTCTCCATCAAAACCATTGACCAAGCCGTGAAAACCACGTCCGATGCGGTATCCAAAAGAATTGACTGCACCCTTTGCGCCAATTGTTGTCGTAAACTCAATCCCACTTTGACCGTAACTGATACCCGCCGGCTGGCCCGCCACCTCGGCATGACGGTAAACGCCTTTACCGCCCGATATTTAAAAAAAATCCAGCAGGATAAGAAAAAGCTTCTGATTTTTCAAAAGCGCCCCTGTCCCTTCCTCAAGAATAACTGTTGCTCGATTTATGAGTTCCGTCCCCATGACTGCCGCTCCTACCCGCATCTTACCCGGCGCGGTTTTGTTTTCAGGATCCGACAAGCCGTTGAAATGGTCGATGTCTGCCCGATTGTTTTTAACACCTACGAAACGCTCAAAAACACCCTTGCCCGGCGCATCCGCCCAGCCGCCTTTGCGTGCTTCGCGATCTTCAGTTCACACGTCTTGTTTTCGGCTATGATGGGTTAAGAATTTTTCGATTACACAGGCGCTCCTGATGCAACCATAGTCAAAGTGCCCCGATGGGCCGGGCGCACTGGTCAAAGAGCCTATTTGTGGACTATTCCAGTCCCTCCTTTTTCCTTGAACACACCCCTTTGTCGTGGTATCCATTACGCCCGTTATCCAGAACAGAAACGCGTAAAAAGGAGGCTTGACGGCCCATGGGTTGGTTCACCAAATCTAAAAAGACAGCCGCCAAACCAGACTCCCCAAAAAAAGAGGAAATCTGGGTTCAATGTCCATCATGTAAAGCCCATATTTACAAGGAAGAATGGGAAAAAAATCTAAAAGTTTGCGACCGATGCCATTTTCATGACCGCCTGACTTGGCTGGAGCGGGTTGAGGTTCTTATGGACGAAGGCACTTTCGTTGAATTGAACTCGAAAATCAGCTGGAATGACCCCCTGAAGTTCTCTGATTCCAAGGGCCCTTATGCCGAAAAGGCCGTTGAAAATTGTGAAAAGACGGGCATGAGCGAGTCGGTAGCCACCGGAACGGGCAAAATCAAGGGAATTAAGGTTGCCATCGCAATCATGGATTTTCGGTTCATGGGGGGCAGCCTGGCGAGTGGAACAGGGGAAAAGATTCTTCTGGCAGCCATGCACGCCTTGAAACATAAACTTCCGTACATTATCGTGTCGGCCTCCGGCGGCGCCCGGATGCATGAGGGAATCGTATCGCTGATGCAGATGCCCAAAACCTGCGCAGCCCTGGCCCAACTTCGGGACGCCAATCTGCCGTATATCTCCATCATGACCGACCCCACCACGGGCGGGGTGTCAGCGAGTTTTGCCATGGTGGGCGATATCCATATCGCCGAGCCGCGCGCCCTCATCGGGTTCGCGGGTCGCCGCGTGATCGAGGAAACCATCAAGCAGAAGCTTCCGGATGATTTTCAAACTGCAGAATATCTCCTGGAACACGGATTCGTTGACATGATCGTGCATCGCAAGGACATGAAAGAAACGCTCTATACTATTCTGAAATACACCGGCTGCCACTGAGCCCAGTCGCCATGCAGTACGAGTGAGTCTCAAAACCTTTAACAGATGGAGCAATGATGAGTCTGGATTTTGAAAAAGACGTGGCCGATATCGAGGCCCAAATCGAGGAGTTCAAGGCCAAGAACCCCGAGCCTACCGGTGCCCTGGTCAAGGAACTTAACCGGCTGGAATTGGAGCGGGCCGACAAACTTAAGGAAACCTATGCCAATCTGACCCCTTGGCAGACTGTTCAGATCGCCCGCCATCCCGACCGGCCTCTGATCCGAGACTTCATTAAGGGCCTTTTTTCGGAATTCATCGAACTCCATGGCGACCGGCTTTTTGGCGACGACCACGGAATCATCGGCGGTTTCGCCATGATGGATGACATCCGCGTCATGGTGATCGGCCATCAGAAAGGCCGTGAACTTGACGAGAAGATTAAGTGCAACTTCGGACAAGCCTGCCCGGAAGGTTATCGCAAGGCATTGCGGCTGATGAAGTTAGCAGAGAAGTTTAATCTTCCCGTCATAACCTTTATTGATACGCCAGGCGCCTTTCCAGGACGGGATGCGGAAGAGCGAGGACAGGCGGAAGCGATTGCCCGCAACCTGCTGGAAATGTCATCGCTCAAGACTCCGGTTATCGCCTTGGTGACCGGTGAAGGCGGAAGCGGAGGCGCTATCGGTATTGGTGTCGGCGATATCGTCCTCATGCTCTCAAACGCCGTTTATTCGGTAATTTCACCCGAGGGCTGCGCATCCATCCTCTGGCGTGACGGCGCCAAGGCGGCGGAAGCGGCCAACGCCTTGAAAATCACCGCCAAATCATTGCTTCAGCTCAAGATTATTGACGAGATCATCCCCGAGCCGCTGGGAGGCGCCCACCGCGATTACGCGGGAACCATGAAGGCTATCCGAAAAAGCCTGATCAGGCATCTTGGCAGTTTAAAGAAAATAGCCCCCAAGAAACTCGCCAACCGAAGATTCGAGAAATTCGCAGCCATGGGGCGCTTCAAGTAATTCAGAAAGGACAAACTATGCCCAAGAAAAAAACGATTACCCCTCAGGATATCATACGCGATAGCGCAAACCATATTCCGCTACGCATCACGGATACAACGCTCCGCGACGCCCATCAGTCTCTCTGGGCCACCCGAATGCGTACCTCCGACATCATGAAGATCATTGATGTCGTCGATAATGTCGGCTACTACTCGCTGGAGGTGTGGGGCGGCGCCACGTTTGATGTGTGTCTGCGTTTCCTCAGGGAAGATCCTTGGGATCGTCTCCGCCAGATCAAATCCCGCGCCAAGAAGACCCCCCTCCAAATGCTTCTGCGCGGACAAAATATCTTGGGGTACAAGAACTACTCCGACGACGTCGTCGACCGTTTTATCGCACTAGCCATCGAGAACGGCGTTGACATCTTCCGTATCTTCGACGCCTTAAACGACACGCGTAACCTTGAGCAGGCGATCAAATGCGTCAAAAAATACGGCGGCCACGCCCAGGGAACCATCAGTTACACGGTCAGCCCTGTGCATACCGTCGACCTCTATGTGAAGGTGGCCCAGGAACAGATCGCCATGGGCATTGACTCGCTCTGTATCAAGGATATGGCGGGAATTCTGTCCCCCATCGCGGCGGAACGCCTGGTATCGGCCTTGGTTCGTGAGACCAAGATCCCGATTCAGGTTCACTCCCATGCGACCAGCGGCATGGCCTCCTCCACCTATGTGGAAGCGGTCCGCGCCGGTGCCGGCGCCATTGACTGCGCCATTTCCCCGATGGCAGGTTTCTCCTCCCAGCCGCCCGTGGAAACTATGCTGGCTATCTTCGCCGAAACCCATTACAACGCAAACCTCGATCAGGATGCCCTCCGTCAGGTCTGTAAATTCTTCATTGACCTTGCCCCAACACGCCAGCTCAAAGCCCATCAGGCGGATAACATCATTGATCCCGAGGTTCTTCTGCACCATATCCCGGGCGGCATGATCTCAAACCTGCGCGGCCAACTCGCTCAGCAGGGCGCCCTGGACAAACTTGACCAGGTCTTTGATGAACTTCCTCGCGTCCGGGCCGATCTCGGGTATCCCCCGCTCGTCACCCCAACCAGCCAGATCATCGGAATCCAGGCGGTCATGAACGTCCTCTCCGGCGAGCGCTACTCGCTCGTCGCTCAGGAAGTCAAGGATTACGCGATGGGGCTCTACGGCCGGTCTCCCGCCCCGATGGACAAGGCGGTGCTGAAAAAGATCCTCGGCGGCGAAAAGCCCATCACCGGACGTCCGGCGGATCGGCTTAAGCCCATGCTTCCGGACGCCACGGAAGGCGTGGATCCTAAAATGATCAAAAAGGAAGAGGACATCATTTCCTACTGCCTGTTCCCGGAAGTCTCGCTCGATTATTTTAAGTGGCGCGCCCTCCCCCCTGATCAGCGTGCGGCCATTCCCGCCGACGTGGAACTTGCCAAACAGGTGGCTTCCGAAAAAACGCAAACGGCCCCGGCGATGGCCCCGGCGATTCCTTTCCTCGCCGCTTCGGATTACCAAAGTATCCACGAGTTGGTCGATAAGATCAGCGCCCTGAATTTTTCACAGATCACGATTCAGCATGGCGGCAGCGTGATCAGCATCAATGCCTCGGGCGTCTCTGCCGGGGTACAGACCTCTCCTGCGGTCGCCTCCACCCCTCCGCCGGTCGTCACCACTACCCCGAGTTCCAGTGCGGCTCCTGCGGCCACGCAGGTGGCTCCCGTAGCGAAACCGGCGGCGGCGCCCGCGCCAACAGGACCCAGTGTTAATGCGCCGCTAAACGGCACGTTCTACCGATCACCGGGGCCTGGAAAACCCGAGTTTGTCCAGGAAGGCGACGTGGTGGAAGAAGGGGCCACGGTATGCATCGTCGAGGCGATGAAACTCTTCAACCCGATCAAGGCCCCCTACAAGTGCAAGATCGTCTCCCTATTGATCGCTCATGGCACGCCGGTCAAAAAGGATGACCCGATGATCAGCATCCAAAAGTTATAATCGCCCTGAAACGCTATGAGTACCGGACTGTTTGAAATCGGCGCCGACGGAGTGGATGCCCAGCGAATCATGGCTGAGATCCAGGCAACGGTGGCCGCCAAAATGCAGTCCGGCGCCTATGCCGGGGCGCAACTTGCCCGCGCGGAACGGTTCAATCTGATGAACCTGAAAAAGGATGAAAACTTTTTCGATTTTTATATGGAAAGCCTGCGGGAAGCCGTCTTTATTGACATCAATGACTTCGAAATCAGGGAACGACGGGCCACCTTCGCCCCGCTTCTGGTTCGCATCAAAAAAAGCATCTGGTCCCTGCTGAAGTTCTACACCTACCGCCTCTGGTCCCAGCAAAATCAGGTTAACGGGCTTCTGCTGTCGGCCACCGAGGAAGTGGATCGAAAATACCGCGACAAGCTCAAGACGCTCGAAGATCGCATTGCAAAACTGGAGTCCAACCTCCACCCCGGCTGATGGCCACGCCTCCCCGCATAGCCTTTGTTTCGCCCCGCTTTTCCGAGGGCCCCACCGTGGGGGGGGCGGAAACACTTCTCCGCCAACTCGCCGAACGGCTGGTGGCACGGGGATGGCAGGTGGACTACTTAACCACATGCGCGCGAAATCACTTTACCTGGGAGAACGAGATTCCCAAAGGCGAGGCCCTCATCGCCGGCATCACCGTTCGCTATTTTCCTGTTGATTCAGGGCGCGACATGGATGCGTTCATCACACTCCAAAACCGGATCAGCCGCCAGGCGGAGATAACGAGGGATGAGGAACTGGTATGGCAGCGGAATAATGTTAACAGCCAAGCCCTTTATCAATATCTCAAAACGGAGGGGCATCGGTACGACCGGATCATCATGGGACCCTATCTCTTCGCCCTGGTCTATTTCGCCAGTCAGATTCATCCGGATAAAACGCTTCTTCTGCCCTGCCTTCATGACGAATCCTTTGCCTATTTGAAGACCGTCCGGGAAATGTTCATGTATGTCGCAGGCTGGATTTTCAATACTGAGCCGGAACGGGATCTGGCCCAGCGTCTATACGGGTTGAATCTGGCCCATGCCCATGTGGTGGGAATGGGCATTGAGGAATTCAAAACAGACCCTGTGGCATTCCGCAAGCGCCACACACTGACCGCCCCATACATCATCTACTCAGGGCGCCGCGAACCTTTGAAGGGGACCCCGGTTCTGCTGGACTATCTGGACGTCTTCCGGGAACGGACCGGAATCGATATGCGACTGGTTCTCACCGGAAGCGGTCCTTATGATCCGCCCTCACGCTTGATTCCCCACATTTTGGATCTCGGCTTTGTTTCCGAGAAGGAGAAACACGATGCGATGGCGGGCGCCGTGGCGTTTTGTCATCCGTCGGTTAACGAGAGTTTCAGCATCGTGATTCTCGAGTCATGGTTGGCCGGAACCCCCGTCCTGGTTCACGCTGCCGGGGACGTCATGCCCTACCATTGCCGGAAATCAAACGGGGGGCTCTGGTTCCGAAACTATCCGGAGTTCGAGGAATCCCTCTCCTTGCTGCTGGCCAAACCCGCTTTACGCAATGCCATGGGAGAAGCCGGGCTACGCTATGTACGGCGGGAATACGCCTGGAAGACCGTGGAATCCAGATTGCTTGCCGCCCTTTCCTGATCCGCCTTTCACTCAGGTTGCCGCGGCGCTACTCAGGACTTCAGAGATACGAAGCAAGGAACGCTGAATGTTTCCCACTTCGCGTTCAATGACTTCAAAGCGGATGGCATTCTCGGTGCGGATGGCTTCCAAGGCATCCCGGCGCAGGGTGACGTCTTTTACCTCGGATTCCATCTCCATGATGCGCTGTTGCGACTCGGCAATCACTTCACGCATATGAATCAGGCGAACCGCCTTATCCTCTTCTGAACTGTCAATATCGGATACGTCCATGTTTTCAGGGATGGGAACCTGAACCTTGTTGTTGCAGTCGGGACAGGTGATGGTTAATCCCGCGCCACGACAATCGATGGCCAAGTTTTTATTGCAAAAAGGACAATCGAAAACGATATCGGAATCGCGTATGTCGTTGGGATCGTTGGTTTCCTTACCCGTAGCCATGGCCGTATCCTCCTTGCTCAAAATATTTCTACCACTTCAAGTCTAGGAAATCCACATATTTCAGATATTACATACTTCCCTTTTTCCGTCTTTTCAACCCGCGAGCCCTGACCATTGGGATTGTGCCGCGCGCGGTTATTTGATTACATCGCCTCCTTTCAACTGAGGCGCTCTCGAATGGAATATTTGAAATCATGAACATACTGCTCCTGGCCCCTCACCCCTTCTATCAGGAACGCGGCACCCCTATTGCCGTCAACCTGCTGCTTCAGGCGCTCTCCGGACAGGGGCACACGGTCGATGTCCTGACTTATCACGAGGGATCTGATGTCACGTATCCAGGTATGACCCTTCACCGCATCCGCCGCCCTCTTTTTACCAGGAATGTTCCTCCCGGCCCTTCTCTGAAAAAGATCGTCTGTGATCTAATGATGTTGCCTGCGGCGCTGAAAATGGCCCGCAACACGCGCTATGATCTTGTTCATGCCGTGGAGGAGTCCGTCTATATGGCCATGGCCATCCGGCGTCGCACCGGCATTCCCTACCTGTATGACATGGATTCCTCGCTGGCCAGACAGATCGCCGAGAAGTTTGGAGTCCTTAAATTTCTGCTTCCCCTCATGACGCACGCTGAGGGCACCGCCATCAAGGGCGCCATAGGGGTAATTCCGGTGTGTGACGCCCTCGCCAAAATCGCGCGGGATGAGGGTGCCCGCAAGGTGGTTTTGCTGAGCGATATCTCGCTGCTGCAACCGTCCTCCGACGCTGACCGTGCGGCCGTCAGTCACCTATTCCCGACTCATAACCGGCTGCGATTCATGTATCTGGGCAACCTTGAAACCTATCAGGGCGCCGATCTTATGTTGGAAAGTTTCGCTCGCTTCATCAAAGCCGGCGGCCAGGCTACCCTGGTCATCGCGGGCGGGAAGGATGCGGATATCCAACGCTACCGCGCCATGGCGTCTGTCCTGGACATTGCCAACGACACCCAGTTCCTCGGCCCCCAGCCCGTCAGCCGCATGGCGGCCTTGTTCGAGGTGGCGGATATTCTGGTGTCGCCCCGCATCAAGGGAAACAATACCCCTATGAAGATTTACTCCTATCTCGCCTCGGGCAAGGCCATCCTCGCCACCGACTTGCCTACCCATACCCAGATTCTCACCCCCGCTGTGGCCTACCTCGCGCCTCCCCAGCCTGAACCTTTCGCGGCCGCCATGAGCCGGCTGGCTAACGACAAGTCCCTGCGCGAACAACTCGGCCAAACCGCCCGCGACCTGGCCCTGCGGTCGTATTCCCGGGAATCTTTCCTAAAGACGGCCAAGGACTTGTATGACTGGGTTAAGACGGAACTCCATCCCCAAATCTGAGTTTACTCCCAGCGGGAATTGATCTGATTGCGCACACGACCGACAATGTCGTCATGATAATGGGAGTCTTCATCAGGATAGCCGCTGGCACCGAACGACAACAGGGTGCATGACGCACGAACCTCGTCGGTAATGAAGCGCGAAATCTGGGAATAGATATGCTTGTCACTCATGCTGGACCAACGTTGATAGTACCGCAGCGGCCAGGTGATGTAGAGAAAGTTCCGGGCGCGCGTCATCGCCACATACGCCAACCGCCGTTCCTCCTCGATCTGCTTTTCGTTGTCGGTCGCCATGTCGGACGGTAGGCAGCCATCCGAGGCATGGATCACATACACCACATCCCATTCGCAGCCCTTGGCGGAATGGATGGTAGACAACACAAGCCAGTCCTCATCCTTAAGAGGATTGGCCGCGATCTCGCTCGTTGAATTCGGCGGATCCAGCGTCAGGTCAGTCAATAGTTGCCGCCGGGACTTGTATCCCGAGGCCACCTGCTCAATATGTTCAAGGTCGCGGCGTCGCGCCTGGGCATTCTCATACCGCTGGGCCATCAGATCCTCGTAAAACAGTCTGATGCGCTGCACCTGGGCGGCTGGCTGGCCCTCCCCCGCCGTCACCAAGTCATCCATTAATTTACCAAGTTCTTTCCACCCGGCCTGGGCTGACGCGGGGGGCGAAAATGTCTTTAAAGCCCGCGAATCATGGGCCTTGCTGATATGGTTAATCACCTTTGAGGCCGTGGCCGGACCGATTCCATCGATCATCTGAAGAACCCGAAACCAGGCAATTTCATCAGAGGGATTTTCGGCGACCCTCAGGAAACTGATGAGATCCTTGACATGCGCCGCCTCAAGAAAACGGAGGCCACCGTACTTGTGATACGAAATATTCCGGCGGGTCAATTCGATTTCAAGCGAGTCGGAGAGATGCCCCGCCCTGAACAGCACCGCCTGCTTGTGCAACGGAATCCCCTGCTCATAGTGTTCAATCACGCGATCCACCACAAACTTGTCCTGGGTGGCTTCATCCCGGCAGGTCACAATGATCGGGCGTTGCCCCTCCTTGCGGGCAGACCAGAGATCCTTGGTAAATCGGTCATGCGCCTGACTGATGAGCCGGTTTGTGGTTTCCAGGATGGGCGATACGGAGCGATAATTCTGTTCCAGCGTGATCACCGTGGCCCCTGGAAATTGCTTCGGGAAATCTAAGATGTTCCTGACATTGGCGGCGCGGAAACTGTAGATGCTCTGGGCGTCATCCCCCACCGCCATGATGTTCTGGTTGAACTTCCGGAGGGCACGCAGGATATCGGCCTGCACCGTATTGGTGTCCTGATATTCATCCACCAGCACATGATCGAACCGGCCGCCGATTTCGCGGGCCATCTCATCGCTGCTCAAAAGTTGAAGCCAGTATAACAGAAGATCGTCATAATCCAGCACTCCACGCTGCTGCTTGCGGATCACATAGTTGGTAAACAGGCTCTTGAGTTGATCCTTGTATTCCAGACACCAGGGATAGTGCTTGGTGAGCACGCTCTCCAATTGCTCCCCGCCATTGACACAGCGGGAATAGATTCCCAGGCAGGTTCCTTTACGGGGGAAGCGCTTGTCGTTCTTCCCGAGATTCAACTCATGGCGGACCACATTCAGAAGATCCCCCGCATCCGCCTCATCCATCACGGTGAAATCGCGTGGAAGACCAGCCTGTTCCGAATACATGCGCAGGAGGCGATTAGCAATGGCGTGAAAAGTCCCGCCCCAGACACGCCCCGTCATGTGGGCGGTTTGAAGGCTGACGGCTGCGGCCCGCTTGAGCATTTCCTCGGCCGCCCGCCGGGTAAACGTCATCAATAGAATATTTCCCGGATTGACCCCTTTTGAGATCAGATAGGCAACGCGATAGGCCAGGGTTTTTGTTTTACCGCTACCGGCGCCGGCTACGACCAACAGCGGCCCCTCCCCATGAACTACAGCCTGCCGCTGCTGGGGATTAAGATCTGCGAGCCAGTCGAGATTATCATGAACCTGTTCAGCCATCTGCTCCATCCATTCACAAAAGGTACATGATGCCAGAAACCCCACCGCGCTTCAAGCGGCAGTGTTTTTTGGCTTGCCAGCAACCGTTACTGACGCCATGATACGCCCCCTTTGATGAGGTCAAGAATGGTTGCCTGACAACCTATCCTTGGTTTCGAACATCGATATTGGTGGGATTCCGGAGTGGTCAAACGGGGCAGACTGTAAATCTGCTGGCTATGCCTTCTAAGGTTCGAATCCTTATCCCACCACCACTTTACAAGAGCCGTTCTATCAGGTAAATCCTGATGCTGAAATCAGGCCTTTCCCCGCTTGCATTGAAGGGATGCCTCTCTACAATCATCTTCAAGAGATGGGATTCTGGCGAAACATGCACTCCATTAAAGCCGTAATCATTGATGATGATCCTTCTGCGGTGATCTATTTGCGATCCATTTTGCAACGCCGGGGTTATGTTGTTCAATCCTATGAAAATGCTGCTGATTCGCCCCTGCATAAAAGTAGTGGGTGCCCGTGTTCAATGCGGGAAACCGGATGCCCAGATATTATAATTTCTGATTACAACATGCCGGTGGTGGATGGTGTGGAGTTGTTGGAATCGCATAAAAAAAACGGCTGCCGCTGCCGTCATCTCGCTCTGATTTCCGGGCAAGGGATTGCAGAAGTGAATTTGAATAAAATGGCGAAATACGGGACACGATATTTCACCAAGCCGATTCATCTCAACGACTTTTACGACTGGCTGAACCGAATTGAGCACGAAATTTTCGAAAGCCATTCGGGAAGCCAAGATCCTCACCCGATCAAAACAGTTACATTATCGGGCGGAGAAATGGACGCCACTCCTTGCTAGTGGGTTTCCAAATGCTCCCTTGACGTGGTGGATCTCCGGCCTGTTAAATGGCCGCATGCCAGAACTTCCGGAAGTAGAAACCGTGGTGCGGGAATTGAGGGCGCATGGCCTTGAACATGCGGTCATACATGATGTCAACATTTCCTGGCCGAGGATGGTCATGGGCCAGACACCCGCCCGATTCGCCGTCGCCTTGCGGGGGCGCACCATTCTGCGTGTCACGCGGCGCGGAAAATATATCGTGATCGTCCTCAATAGCGGACAACATCTCCTGATTCATCTGCGCATGACTGGCAAATTTCGCTTTGCAAAAACAATCGAGACTCCAGGAACGCATGACCACGTCGTTTTCTCCCTTTCCGATGGACGGCGCCTTTTTTTCAACGATACCCGAAAATTTGGACGCCTCCGTCTCGCTAGCGCGGCGGAAGACGGATTAGGCGATCTTGGCCCGGAACCCCTGGACAACGCCTTTACCAGCCAGGTCTTGCGTGCCCGAATGAAGGGCAAAACCCGTATGATCAAGCCGCTGCTGCTGGATCAAACCTGCGTGGCGGGGCTTGGCAATATTTATGTCGATGAATCGTTATGGCAGGCAAAGATTCACCCTCAACGTCGCGCGGATTCCTTGACCGCCTCCGAGACCCGGAAGCTTCATCAAGCCATTCGAGAGGTGTTACAGCGCGCGGTCGAGAACTGCGGCACCACTTTAGGAGCCGGCGAAACCAATTTCTACGGCATCACGGGGCGAAGCGGACACAATGCCGATTCACTGAAAGTTTTTCGCCGTACGGGTAAGGCCTGTCCCCGCTGCGGCAACATCATTGTTCGTACCGTGATTGGACAACGCGGCACGCATCTCTGTCCCTCTTGCCAAATACCATGAACACCCGCCCCACCCGCCGATTCTTGCCCCTGCTGATCTACCTGCTGCCTCTTATCGCCGACATGCTGGTGGCGCAGTTTATATTCATTAATGCGGTGCGTCTGGCCCGTGCAGGCGCCAGCGCATCAGTCGTAGCGAACACCCTGACCGTATGGAGCCTTGCTTATCTCATCACATGCCCCGTAATTGGCCGGTTTGTTTCGGCCAGTAATGCGGCTCACATGATGGTGGGTTCCATGGGTGGCTTCCTGCTGATCGGACTCCTATTCACAGTCATTCCTGGGGTTGCCGGGGTTTATGTTCTTATGGCCGCAGCGGGTATTGCGGCAGCGTTTTTTTTCACACCGTTCCAAATTTTCATGAAGGCCGTGGACGGCTTAACCCAAAAACCCATCACGTATTCGACCGGGCTCTACACCTTTTCATGGAGTGCGGGGTATGCCCTGGGGCCTTTTGTTTCCGGCTTTCTAATGGATCGTGGGGTCGCAACACCGGATGGAGCGACCTCGGGATGGAAATACGCCTGCTATTTCGCCGCGGGAGCGGCCGTGGTGACCGGCGTGTGCATTGTCCTCCTGAAGCATCTTGCCCAAGGGAAACCTCAAGAAGCGTTAGCCAATACCGACGACTTGGTCTCCCGGCCGGTTGCGGATTACTCCCATCAGCCTGACCTGGCATGGATGGGATGGGTGTCCGGAGGCGTGGGAATGGTGGCCATCACCTTCATACGCGCCGTGTTTCCCGCCCGGGTCGAAGCCTGCCTGCATCTTACTCAAAGCATGCAGGGGTTCCTCTTTTTTCTTGTTAGCGCATCCCAGGCGATCACGGGATTGGTGCTGTGCCGCAGCCGCTACTGGATGTATCGCCCGACGGCAGTTGCCGCATTTGGGTGCCTGGGCATCATCGGCCTGCTGATTTTCGGATTTAGCCAAACGCCTCTGGCATTCAGTATCGGAGCTGTTTTGTTCGGATTGTACTCGGGAAGTTTTTTCTTCTATCTGGTGTTCCATTCCCTGGTCCACCCCCGTCGGAGCGCGCAATACGTGGCCATCAACGAAACCGTGGTGGGAATATGCGGTATGGTGGGCGCCATCGTGGGAGGAGGACTGGCTGACCGGTTCGGCTTTGGATTAGTCTATGCGGCGGGAGCCGCACTGGTGCTTTTAGTCATGGTCTTGCAGGGGACCATTCATTCGACGCGGTCTGGACAATTCTCCAACTAATCCACTATAGTTTAAGCGCAGTCAGTTAAACCAACAACGAGGGTCATTCCGTGCTTCATAAAAAATATGGTACAACAGGAATTAGTGTGTCAGCCATCGGGTTCGGCGGCATGCGCTTTACGGATCAGAACCAGACCGAACAGTGCGCTGCGCTTGTCAAATACGCCTATGATCGCGGGATTAATTATTTTGACACCGCACCCGGCTACGGCAAATCCGAGGAGTTGTTTGGGGTCGCGTTCAAAACCATGCTGGCCGAGCGATCCCAACGCCCGTTCTACGTCTCAAGCAAGACCTTTGGCGGCGATCCCTCCAGTGTTCGACGTGATCTTGAAACCTCCCTCACGCGCATGGGTCTCGACTATCTGGACTTCTACCACATGTGGTGCATCCTCACTCCCGAAGTCTATGCTGAACGGAAACGCAACGGCACATTGAAGGAGTTTGAACGCCTCAAAGAGGAGGGCCTGATCCGGCATATTTGCGTCTCTTCCCACATGACCGGTGGCGATATCGGAACCATCCTGGCCGATTATCCCTTCGAGGGGGTGCTGCTTGGCTATTCAGCCATGAACTTCGCCTATCGCGATGCCGGGCTTGAGGCGGCGGCAGCAGCAAAACGCGGCGTCGTGGTGATGAACCCGCTGGGAGGCGGAATCATTCCGCGCGAGGCGGGAAGATTTGATTTCGTGCGTACCCGTGGCGAAGAAACCGTAGTGGAGGGCGCGTTGCGTTTTCTGATTAACGACCCGCGTATCACGATCGCCTTGGTGGGCTTAAGCACAACCGGACAGGTGGATGAGGCGGTGAGTGCGGCCGAAGGTTTCCGCCCACTGTCGCCCGCTCAGGTGGCCACAATCCGGGCTGGGATCAAGGAGTCCTTTAACGAACTTTGCACCGGCTGCCGATACTGCGACGAATGTCCACAGGGCATCCCCGTGCCAAAATATCTTGATGCCTACAATCACATGCTGCTGGGGAAAGGGCCCCAGGATATGATTAACCGCCTGTTATGGCACTGGGGAATTTCTCTCGAGGATGACTACCTTGATCGCTGCACTCAATGCGGTCTCTGTAACAAGGCATGCACCCAGAAACTGCCAGTCCACGAGCGGTTGGCCGCTATCCGCGATGAAATTGTGAAAGCCCGTGCCATCGCCAAGACTTAACCAGTAACGGAGCACCATGATTCGAGCGTTTATCTTCGACTTGGATGGAACTCTTTTGGATTCCGAGATCCTCTGGTGTAAGGCGATGCAGCAACTGCTAGTTTCCCGGGGTCTGCCCTGCACGGACGCCTATGCCTGTGAATTGGTCTTCGGCAGGGCATGGAGCGACATTTGGGCTCGTTTGCAGCTGGATTATCCTTCCATGAAGGAGGATGCCGAGACCTTGGAATTGGAAAGCATCAACTACTATCAAGCCTTACGCGGCGCCACGGATATTCGAATTCACAGCTCCATCGCACTGCTGGAGAAACTCTCGCAGCGGCACCCCGTCGCCATTGTCTCTGGATCCACTCGCCGTCAGGTGTCAGACGCCATCACACTGATGGGCGTGGGTGAACGACTGCAATTTTACCTCGGCAGCGAGGATTATCCACGCGGCAAACCTGATCCCGCGTGTTTCCTGCTGGCGGCCAAACGTTTCGGCATCGATCCGGCAGAATGCCTCGTATTCGAGGATTCGTCCGCCGGCGTAAGCGCAGCCAAGGCGGCGGGAATGCACTGTGTAGCGCTGTGCCGCCCCGGACACCCCCACCAGAACCTGAGCGGGGCTGACAACATCCTGGCGGATCTGGCCGACTGGCGCCCGCCATCCATTTAATATGGTGTTGCATAATTAGTATTAGCATCTATATTATAACACAGATTTGCCTTCTATACGGCGACCAGGCGGTTGCCGGAGGCAAATGGTCGTACTATCAGGAGAGACAATGAAGAAGACGTGTTTGATTGTGATGGCAGTAATGGCATTGGCTTCAACAGGCTTAATGGCGGAAGAGGCGCCAGGCCATGATGGTCTGGAAGCCCCCAAGAACGAGAAGGAACTGGCGATCCAGAATTTGACCATTGTGGGAAAAGTCGTCAAAGTTGAAAAGATGAAAAAAGATGGCACCCCGATGATGACCTGGTTCAACCTGATTGATGAGGAGGGCAAAGAGGTGCGCCTTCCGAAGGGCAAGGTTGAAGACTTTGTAAACGCCAAAGTGAAAATTACCGGCACCGGTTACACCCTTGAGAAAAAGGGCAAGGCGGTCAGGGCATTCAAAACGATTACCACGATTGATAAGCTGGCGGATCCTACCCCCGCCAAATAATTATTCGGATACCCACACGCCTCCCCCGCTTGCGAGGGAGGTGTTTTTATAACCTGAAATGGCACCGCACATACCATCCCGGCGATTCTTCGCGAGGTTCAGGGTGTTCTAAAAAACATTGTTTTTTCGCATGCAGGCATCGCGGCGCAAAGGAGCAACCAACAGAATGTCGCGCTGGAGCCGAACTCGGGAGGCCATTCTGACTTTCAGGATTAGCTGGGGGACTCGCAAAATCATCCGGATCCGGAACGGCTGATTTCAAGAGTTGCGTATAAGGATGACGCGGCCTCCCGAATACGGCGCGTGTCGGCCCCTCCTCCACCACCCGGCCTTGGTACATGATCAAGACCCGGTGGCACACATAGTTAACCACTGCAAGATCGTGAGCCACCAGAAGCACCGCCATGCGCCGTTCCTCGCTAAGGTCGCGGATCAGGTTGAGAATCTGGGCTTGAACTGACACATCCAAGGCGGAGACAGGTTCATCGGCGACTAAAAGGGACGGGCCCAAAGCCAGTGCCCGGGCGATCCCGATCCGCTGGCGCTGTCCGCCGCTGAATTCATGCGGATAACGCCGGGTATACCCCGCATCAAGCCCAACCTGGTGCAACAGCGTTTTGATACGTTCCGGTCGCTCCATGCGTGTGGCGAGACGATGAACCGACAGGACCTCGTTCAGGGCGGCGCCAATGGTCATCCGCGGATTCAAAGAGCCCAACGGATCCTGAAATATCATTTGCGCCCCACGCCGAAAGGATTCCAAAGACGCCCCTTTAAACTCATGGATATTCTGTCCGCGAAACAAGACCTGGCCATCCGCCATTGGCTCGATTCCGAGTAGCGCTTTGCCCAGCGTGGTTTTCCCGGAACCGCTTTCGCCAACAATCCCGACACGTTCCCCCTCCTCTACCACCAGGTTGACGCCATCCACCGCCGCCCACAAATGGCGGTGTCCTTTGTCGTCATGGCCCCGATACCGGACCGTTATGCCTTTTGCTTCCAGTAATGACATCGCACCTCGTGTCCTTCCTTAACGCGATCCATACCCGGTTCAATCTGGCGGCACAGATCTCCTGCCCCAGGGCATCGCGGCTGAAACCGGCATCCGGACGGGAGACGGGCGGGATGAGGAACCGCCCCGTCAATTCCCACCATTCTATCCACATGCCGATTCAATCGCGGAACAGCCGCCAGCAATCCCTTGGTATACGGATGAGCCGCATGGCTCAGAATCTCCGCCACGGGCCCGGATTCCATCACCCGCCCCGAATACATGACATAGACCCGCGCCGCATTTTGGGCAACCAGTCCCAGATTGTGGGTAATGAGAAGCACCGACATCTTTAACTGTGACTGGAGGTCGCGCAGCAGCGTGAAAATCTGGGCTTGAATGGTCGCATCCAAGGCGGTGGTCGGCTCATCAGCCACGAGAATCCGGGGCCTACACGCCAGCGCCATGGCAATCATCACGCGCTGCTGCATCCCTCCGCTAAACTGATGCGGGTATGATTTCCGTCGAAATTCAGGGTTGGGCAAGCCCACCAAACTCATCAACCGGATCACCTCATCCGTGACATTCGAAACTTTCCGGTGAAGACGGATGACCTCGGCTATCTGATTCCCGATCGTTTTGACCGGATTCAGCGAGGCGGAAGGATCCTGGAAAATGTAGGAGATGGTGGCGCCACGCAGCGCCCGGACCCTGGATTCCGGCAGGGCGAGGATATCATCACCTGCCACCTGGATACTCCCGGACATTTTAAGACCGGCCCCGGAAACCAGCCGGGCAAGGGCCAAAGCGGTCAGGCTTTTTCCGCAGCCACTTTCCCCGACCAGCGCCACCGTTTCGTTCTCGTGGACGACCAGATCAATCCCATCCACGGCACGAATCACCCCTTCTTCCGAGGAAAAATGAACCTTCAAATCGGAGATATCAAGAATGGGTGGCGACGAATTCATCGTTAAAACGGCAAACCATTACCCGGCTCATCGGTAGTCTCTTCAGAGGCACCTTGGGACTCGGCGAAGGGTTCCGCTGTAATCGTTGCGCCGTCCTTCACCAGAATTTCGATTCGACGCTCCACCTGATTAAGCTTTGAGGAGCAGAGTTTCACCAGCGCCTGGCCCTCCTCGAATCGCTTCATCATGTCTTCCAGGCTGAGCGTTCCTCCTTCCATCTCCCCGACAATGATTTCAAGCCGCCCCAGCGCCTTCTCGAAACCCACGTCTTCGGTCACCTGCGCCTGTTCTTCCGTTTTCTTTTTAGCCATGAGTCACCTCTGATGTAAATTCACCTTCCCCTACCTTCGTAACTATCCGCTCGCCTTGTTGAACTTCACTGGCCGTCCGGATGGCACGTCCATCGGCCTTGAATGTAATGCTGTACCCGCGTTTCAATACGGCAAGCGGGTTAAAGGCGTTCAGCTGCCGCTCCAGTCCATACACCCGCTGAACCCGGTCTGAAAACACCAACTTGAGCGAATGCGTCATCCTGACCGTCAAATCGTCGGTTTGCTGCTGCCCATCACGGAATTGGCGTTCGAGGGCATGACGCGTCTGGGCCTGAAGCCGATCCAACCGCTGGCGATACACACGCGCCGCATTACCGGGTTCCCTGAACACATAGCTCCTGGCCGCTGCCCTGAACCTGCTTTTTGTTTCAAGCAGGGAATGTTTCAGGAGTCGTATTATCGATCGGGACTGATGCCTGAGCGCCTCCATAAATTCGTCTTTCCGCCCCACCACAATCTCAGCCGCCGCCGAAGGTGTGGGAGCCCGGAGATCGGCCACGAAATCACAGATAGTAAAATCGGTTTCGTGTCCAACCGCGGAGATGATCGGGATATCCGATTGCGCAATGGCGCGTGCAACAACCTCTTCGTTGAAACACCAGAGGTCTTCCAGACTTCCTCCGCCCCGCCCGACGATCATGACGTCAATTCCGCCACGACGGTTCAACAAATGAATCGCCTCAGCAATCTCCTCAGCCGCGCCCATCCCCTGAACCCTGGATGGAGCGATGACGATATGCAGATTCGGGAACCGGCGCCGAAGCACATTCAGGATATCCCGGATGGCCGCGCCGGTCGGCGACGTAACCACGCCGATGTGCTGCGGCAACAAAGGGAGCTTCCGCTTTCGGTCAACGTCAAACAGCCCCTCTTCCGCCAATTTCTTCTTCAGCGCCTCGAAGGCGGCCTGCAGCGACCCCTTCCCGCCTTCTTCCAGGCGGCGGACGGCAATCTGATAACTTCCATCGCGCTCATAAACCGTCAAGGCGCCATGAGCCCGCACCCGCAACCCGTCGCGCGGCACAAACGGCAGCCCCCGCATATCGCTCCGCCAGATCACCGCACGGATTTGGGCGGCCTCATCCTTGATGGTGAAATAGCAGTGCCCGGAAGGCGGCATACGAACATTAGACAGTTCGCCCTCGACGCAAACGCCCTTGAAATTACCCTCAAGCAACCGGCGAATGTGCTTGGTCAATTCGGTGACGGTCAGTATCTCTGGATGCGAATGACTCATTTCGGATGGTCTAGGAACTCCCGGACACGCACAATTTTTCTGGCCCGGCCTGTGGTTTCATCCACGTCAAGCAATGCTCCCTCCAAGGCCACATTGCCTTCGGCAATCTCGAATTTAGACGGCATACCCGTCAAAAAACGGTTCATTACCGAGGCATAATCCCGCCCGATAATTGAATCCTTTGGACCGGTCATCCCCAGGTCAGTCAGGTAGGCTGTTTTCTTTGGCATAATCGTCTCATCCGACGTCTGGACATGGGTATGTGTGCCCACCATCGCACTGACCCTCCCGTCCAGGTGACGTCCCATGGCGATCTTCTCTGATGTGGCTTCGGCATGAAAGTCCACCAGGATGACCTTGCCCATGTTCGGTTCCTTTGCGAGAAGCGCATCCACGGCCCGGAACGGACAATCCATCGGGGGCATGAACACCCGACCAACCAGGTTGATCACCGTCACCCGGCCTTTGGGTGTCTCGACCGTAACGATTCCGCGCCCGGGACACCCGGGCGCAAAATTGGCCGGCCGCACGATGCGTTTCTCAGTCTCCAGGAACGTGATGATCTCCTTTTGGTCCCACATATGATCACCCATGGTCAGGACGTCGGCGCCGGCATCGAAAAGCTCCCCGGCAATGACACGGGTAATTCCCTTTCCTCCCGCTGAATTTTCGGCGTTGGCCACAATCATATCCACCTGACCGCGCTGTTTCATCTGTCCGGCTATCCGCGCAAATATTTTGCGCCCCGGCCCACCCACCAAATCTCCCACCATAAGAATGTTCATCGTGCATACTCCACAGATCGGGTTTCACGCACCACCATGACCCGGATCTGGCCCGGGTACTGAAGTTCGCTTTCGATTTTTTTGCAAATATTCCGGGCCAGACACATGGCATCGTGCTCGTTGACTTTTTCCGGCTGTACCACCACGCGGACTTCGCGTCCAGCCTGAATGGCGTAACTCTTATCGACGCCTGGGAATCCGTTGGCAATGGCCTCCAGTTTTTCCAGCCGTTTTACATAAATGTCGGTGGTTTCCGAACGGGCCCCTGGCCGCGCGGCGGAGATGGCATCCCCGGCAGCCGTCAGGACCGCATAGAGGCTTTCAGCCGGCACATCCTCATGGTGGGCGGCCACGGCATTCAGCACCACGGCATTTTCGCCCAGACGGCGCAACAGGTCCGAGCCGATCAGCGCATGGCTGCCCTCAACCTCATGATCCAACGCCTTCCCAATGTCATGCAGCAACCCGATGCGCTTGGCCAGAGCGACATCCAGCCCCAATTCACCGGCCATGACCCCCATCAGCTGCGCCACCTCCATGGAGTGCATGAGCACATTCTGGGAGTAACTGCTCCTGAACTTGAGCCGTCCCAGGGTTCGAATCAGTTCCGGCTCAAAACCTTGAAGCCCCAATTTAAAGACAGCTTCTTCACCCGCCATACGGATGCGTTCAAGCATTTCCTCCTGCGTCTTGATCACGACTTCCTCAATTCTGGCCGGGTGTATCCGGCCATCCTGAATGAGCTGTTCCAGGGAAAGTCTGGCCACTTCACGACGAACCGGATCGAACCCCGAAATGACCACCGCCTCAGGAGTGTCATCAATCAAAAGGGTAATGCCGGTGAGCGCTTCAAGCGCCCGGATATTCCGGCCATCCCGTCCGATGATCCGTCCCTTCATCTCATCATTAGGCAAGGCCACGCTGCAGGTCATCAATTCCGAGGCGTGACTGGCCGCATAACGTTGAACCGCCAGCGTGACGATTTTCTGGGCTTCGCGTGCTGCCGTATCCTTGGCTTCTTCCTGAAGACGCCGGATCAGTCCACCCACCTCATTATGGACATCCGCCTCCACACGAGTCAGAAGCGTCACGCGCGCTTCGGCTTCTGTCATCCCGGCAATTCGCTGAAGTTTGGCCTTGGCCTCATCCACAAGCCGGGTTAGTTCCTCGCGGCTTTTCACGAGCTCCGCCGCCTGTTTTTCCACCTCGGATGTACGCTGTTCCAGGGTGCGTTCTTTTTTATCAATCAGGGCGACTTTGCGATCAAGATTGGCTTCCCGCTGGGCGATACGGTTATCCAAGGCCGTCAATTCCTCCCGGCGCGTCTTGGTGGAGACCTCAAAATCCTCGCGGGCCTTCATGGCCTCGGCCTTGGCCTGCAATCCAGACTCTTTGAGTAGATTGTCCGCATCCTTGCGGGCATCTTTCAGGAGTTGATTGGCATCCCGCTCCATCTGGCTGGACCGGACGGAACTCAGCCATACACGGATTCCATAACCGATCGCCAACCCAACAGCCGCTGCCACTGCCGCTGCTATAATCATTTCCATTTCAAACCCTCCTTTTACAATTAACAGGCCTGGAGGTTTCTCCCGCCCGTCAATATCATGTTCGATTCACTTTACCTTCTGTCACCACGATATCCATCCCGACATCCGATTCGGTCACCGGTAATTCGGGAACCAATTGATAGTGAAAACAAACCCCGGCCTTGCATGGCACTTTCGCCCCCAACCGCGCCAGCATCCGGTCATAAAAACCTTTTCCATGTCCCAGCCTTGCGCCATTCGCTGCGAAGGCTACCCCTGGCACCACCACCAGGCCGTAAGCGTCGGGCTTGGCCCAGAAAGGCGCGACCGGCTGTCTGACACGAAATCCTGCCGGCCTTACCGATTCTTGGGGTGTGAGCCAGGCAGGCATGTATTCCCCGTCATCCCGCGCGGCCGGAACGGCCACACGTTTTCCAGCCTTCCAGGCGGCATCGAGGAGGTCATCGACATTGACTTCGCCTGGCAGCGACAAATAGGCCAGAATCACCTCGGATCGCACGAATTCCGGCAAGGCAATAACCCTGTCAACGATGGCGCGGCTGGTGGCGAGCACCCAGCCGGGATCCGATGCCGCCCGCCGCTTTCGCATATCGTTCCGCAAGGTGTCTTTTGTCATTTTAGCCCCGTTGCCCCAGGTTCGTTTTCCCTGGGAGCATTTTTTAACGCCGCCCATTGCGCCATGCGCTTGCGGATCACATCCTCATAACCCGCCGTGCCGGGTTCGTAATACACCGCCGAGGTGGGCATGTATTCCTGGTCAACAAAATGCCCTTCAAAATCATGGGCATATTGATATCCCGTATGACCCAGTTTTTCCGCCCCTTTATAACTGGCGCTTCTCAGGTGTTTTGGCACCGGCAATACCCTGCCGTTTTCCACATCAGCCAGGGCTTTATCAATGGCCAGGTAGGCGGCATTACTTTTGGGGGCGGTGGCGAGATAGGTTGTGGCTTGCGCGAGGACGATGCGCGCTTCGGGCATCCCGACAAAAGCCACGGCATCCATGGCTGAGGTGGCGATCGTCAAGCCGCGGGGGTCGGCATTTCCGATATCTTCCGACGCCAGAATCACCAGCCGCCGGGCAATAAAACGGGGATCCTCCCCAGCATAAATCATCTTGGCCAGCCAATAGATGGCGGCATGAGGATCGGATCCGCGCACACTTTTAATGAATGCGGAAATGGTATCATGGTGCCCATCCTCGTCGCGGTCATAAACCACCGCTTTCTTCTGGATAGACTCCTCCATGATGGCCCGGGTGATATGGATCCGGAATTGCTCATCCGGGGGCGTCGACATGACCGCGATTTCCAGGGCATTCAAGGCGCGGCGCCCATCGCCTTCACAAACCCGTGCCAGATGCGCCAGGGCGTCCTCATCGGCATCCACCGGGCGTCCTCCAAACCCGCGTTCATCAACCAAAGCCCGTTTCAAAAGCAAAATAATATCCGCCTCCGATACCGGATTCAGTTGAAAAACCTGGGATCGCGAGGTCAAGGGACTATTGATGAAAAAATAGGGATTGTGCGTGGTGGCCCCGATCAGGGTCACGGTTCCGTCTTCCACATGCGGCAGCAGGATGTCCTGCTGGGATTTGTTGAAATGATGAATCTCGTCAATGAAGAGAATGGTTTCAACGCCATCAACCTTTTTCCGGTGATCGGCGGCTGACAGGATGGCACGGAGACTGGCGACATTCGCCAGGACTCCACTCGTGCGTTCAAAACGACGCTTGGTGGCCGCCGCGACAGCTTCAGCGATGGACGTCTTGCCACATCCCGGGGGGCCATAGAGAATGAGACTGCCAAGCCGGTCGGCTTCAATAGCGCGGCGAAGGAGTTTGCCTTTCCCGAGAATGTGATCCTGTCCGATGACTTCATCCACGGTGCGTGGACGCATACGAGCCGCCAGCGGTTGCAGGCGTGTCATGACTCCAGATTGTTCATTCTCAAAGAGATCCATGGTCCCGTATCCCCGAAAAAAATACCCCACCTTACCGTAGGGGCACGATCTCTTGACCTCAGTATTTGAGGTGGGAGCTCTAGCGAGCGGGTTCCGAGTCCCGTGATTGACGGGCATGCGGGTACCGCTCTATTTGAACTCCCTTATTCCAATTATCGGGTTAGAGATTCCGGCCCGTACACGAATAAGGCAGGGTATTACGTCTAAACTCCTGGACGTGAACCCCGGTTTGAGAAAGATCAGCCTCGATCCACCATTTCAAAGATCCTGCCACCACAAAGCCTGCCAAGGCCATGAGCACCAAGATCATGTTCGCTATTCCTGATTCAATCATTTCACACATGCCTTATTCATCCGAACTGAGATCAGCCTTGTCGACTTCATGCCCTGTGTTCGGAAGGCCATGCATTCCAAGCATAACCCCCTTACACAATTCCAATAATACTCCTTTTCGTTTCACTCCGTCAAGACCCCCAAGGGCTCCCAAAACTGCGGGAGATTTCATAAAAGCCAATCCTGGGCAGTAACTTAATCTTAATCGTAATCGTTTTTCTTTGAACCAACGGGCGGAATCGCAATCAGAAGGGAAAGCCGAGTCCGATTACGATTAAGATTATGAGGGGGAAACGCCGTCAGCCGGTTGCCTGAGTACGACAAGGGAACTGCTTGCAGAACGCCTGCATATTGGCCATCCACGATTTGGAGGCGGCGAAGCGGATGGTAATCTTACGGCGATCCCGGATGACGCGCGCTGCCACATGGAAGAGATGGAAGCGGAGAGCCTTGAGCCGGGATGTGAAAATCGAGGGAAATACTGAAAATCGGCAAAATCGAGAAAATCGAGGGACATACTAATAGTGCCCTATCCATACGACAACCCCAATTCTATCGTGTGAATTCATGACATCACTGATCCGGCCTATGGATTATCGAAAACCCTGGCCCTGGATTCCGTCAATCAGGGGATACCGGCCTTAAAATCAGGGAATGCAGATCCCTATTGATCCGCTCCAAACAAACCCCGTCTAGCCCGGCGTTGCACCGGGTTTACGGCCATCACAAAAATACGCCAGAGATCGGCGTTAGGCCGGAGCGGGGTCTCCCACCACATCAACCCGTAACTGCCGGGCGGTGAACAAATCACCCCACGCCCCGCCTTTCATCGCTCGCGCTCCCTC
>Ga0194060_10000230_pt1 | contig 39882 bp, 29 predicted proteins | sample SepL225m_MetaG_FD_163427 | JGI IMG/M metagenome (GOLD analysis project Ga0194060, IMG submission 163427) | Anoxic zone freshwater microbial communities from boreal shield lake in IISD Experimental Lakes Area, Ontario, Canada - Sep2016-L222-5m | ecosystem: Environmental > Aquatic > Freshwater >...
TGATTCACTACCCCTGGGTGAATGGCGAGCCGTATTTGGATTCGGATCAGGATGGGCTTCCCAATATTTCTGAATCCATTCAAGGGAACAGTCCCGATCCGCAATATTATCATACCGATCCCTCGCCCTATTGGCTGACCGACATGAGTTATAGGCAAAGTTTCGCCAATCTCTACTATTGGACCGGGAGCTATTTTGGGTTCAGCCGGTGGTGGTATTGGAGTGGGGTTGTGTTGAGGGATGATGACGCTGCTCCGGACTACATGTTCGATTTCGAGATGAATGAAGGTTTTGATACCGATAACGACAATCTGCCAGATCGCGCGGAGTTGGTGGATACCAGTGCCAGCCCGGGCTCAACGGATCCCATTGACAGTGGAGACCCGATCAAGCATCGCGCACTCTATCTGAATGGTGTGGCAGCCGCAGCGCGGACTTTCGGCCCGACAACGGCGATTGCCTGGAATCAGTTGAGAACCTTCTCGGTTGAAGCCTGGGTTCGACCACAAAATCCCGCATCAGGTGTTGAACAAGTGATCGTGGAGCGTCCGTCCTTTGTTCCGAACGGGAACGCGCTGGGCTACCCCTCGGGTATTCGGCTCAATTTCCGCCTCGGGGTTGATGCAAGCGGGCGGCCCTTCATCGGGTATCACGGTGCGGGCTTTGATCCGATCTTCAATGAGGCGAAAGCCGCGCCGAGCGGTGCATTGCAGGCTGACCAGTGGACCCATCTGGCCGGGGTGTACGACGGTACGGCCAAGAAACTGATTCTCTATGAAAACGGCGTCATGGTGGCGATGATGCCAACCGCTGAAATCCCCTGGAATGGGTGGTTAGGTGGATATCCTGGCGCCCCGTTAGCCGTTAATTATCTATCGGTTATGATGCCGCTGGTCATTGGCGCCCGCGAAAACAACCCGAATGGCTGGGTGGACGGTGTGCCGATGTTGGTTACGGCATCGGCCGGGTATTATGCGGGTCTGAACGCGGTTCAGCAGAATCCGAGCTTGGATCACTACTTCAAAGGCTGGGTGGATGAGATTCACGTCTTTGATGGCGCGAAGTCTCAGGGCGAAGTCATCAACGGGATGAAGACCCGGTGGACGCATCAGGCGGCGTGGGCTTACAATGGCTCTAATGCCAAAACGTTATTATATGCCTACAGTTTTGATGACCTTCAAGACCCGGATTACGGTGATGTGGCTCCTGCCGGCTTCAGTTTGCTGACCGGTTACATGCCGGGCTACGCCGGAGTTCCATGGTGGATGACGGCCCCGGACGTCTCACGTGTTTATACCGATTACCGTTACGTGCCTTGGACAGAAAACCTGACCGAACATCTGCCGCTCAATCCTCCGTGTGATTCGCTCCTCGTTTGGGATCCCGTTAGCAACCGGTTCCCGAACGCGAGTAATCCCTACACCTTTAGTTATCTCACATCCACCCGATATTTGACCCAGTATCATCCGTTTGTATTTGGCAGCCCCACGGGAGTGGGGGCCGCTGACATGCTGCCCTTGCGTTGGGCCGTAGCGGATGAGGATGTGGTTATGTGGGACAATAGCAATACGCGCTTGCCGTATGATTCGGACGGCGATGGGATGCCGGATGATTGGGAAACTGCGCACGGGTTGGATCCCCGCAGTAGTGATGGCATCAATGGCGCCGATGGAGATCCGGACGGTGATGGACTCTCCAACCTTTATGAGTACATGGTCGGCACTGATCCCTGGAGTGTGGATAGCAACGGCAACGGAATCTGGGATATGGATGAGGATTCCGACGGCGACGGGCTTTCCAACCGTGAGGAATTACGTCTTCTGACCCTCCCGAATGACAAGGATACCGATGACGATGGCGTGAGCGATTGGGAAGAGGTCACTGGAAGCACGGATTGGGCCTTTGATGCCACGCGCCCGAAGACCAGCCGTCGGCCCAGTGGCATCAGCGATCCTCTGAATCCGCTTGAGCCCCTTATTCCGCGCTCCATGTTGTTTAATGGAAATGCCCGGCTGTTGGTGCCGCCCAGCGACAAACTCATGTCGCGGGATTGGACGATCGAGATGTGGGTCAAGCCCGCCACGAATTGTAATGGCGGCGTGTTGTTGAGCCGCTATGTGCGTGGACTGGCCGCCGGCCAGGAAGGCATCAATTATGAAATGGGTCTGAATACCAACGGGATGGGGGCCGGCTTGATCAGGCCTTACGTCAAGTATTCGATTATGACCAATTCTGTGGAAGTCGCGACGCGTGTGGACGGAACAGGGCCGACGGAGCAACTGAGTTCACAGCAGGGGATTCTGATCCCGCTCGACACCTGGACGCATCTTGCCGGTGTCCATGACTCCCTGACGGACACCCTGGCGTTGTACATCAATGGCAAACTTGCCGTTTACCGCACCGATGCCACCGCAGTGCCGCCGACGGTGTTCGGTTACACGACCACTCATCGCGGTGACGAAGTCACGATGGGCGCCGCGCGTTCGACGGGCACGATTACCAACGGCTACAAGGGCTTGATGGACGAAGTCCGGATCTGGAACATTGCCAAGTCCGCGAAAGACATTGGCGACCGTTTCAATGCGCCGCAAGCTGTGCAGGGAACCGCCGCCTCGGGTTCGATTAAGTTGAATAACCGCACCATCACCACCTCGGACGGACTCTCCGTCGAGATGGCTACACTGCCGGAAGGGCAGCCGACCCGAATTCTGGTGCAGTTCGCCTCGCAATCCGTTGCCAGGAACACCAATGCGCTTCTGGCGGCCGGCGTGAAGGCTCTGAACTATGTTTCCCCGACAGCCAGAATGGTGATGGCGACACGCAGTCAATTGGCGGCGCTTGGGAACTCTGTGCAGTGGAGCGGGTTACTACAGCCAACGGACAAGCTTTCCAGCCTGCTGGCCGTGGATGGCGCCCATCCCGCACGGGAAGTGCTGGTCAAGTTCTTTGGCGATACCGCGCCGGATGCGGCCGTGCAGGCTGTTCACGCGGCGGGCGGTACGGTCTACCAGGATCGCTATCTGGGTGGACACTATCTTGTGGCGACCCTGACCGACGCGCAACTAACCGGCCTGGCTGGCAACAATGCCGTGGCCTGGGCCTCGCCCTCGGCGCCGTTCCTCACGTCGTCCAGCAATACGGTTCACTATTTCGGTGACGACATCAAGGAAGGGCTGGAAGCGGCTCCGTTTTCGACTGTGGGCGTAGGCTGGGATGGCCCCGGCCGTGGCTCAGCCAACCTCAAGTATTACTTCGCTAACGATACTACCAAGCTTTCGGCGAAAGTGGCGCGTCAGGCGGTCCGCGACCAGATGGCCAAGTGGGCGGCGGTTGCGGCCATTACTTTCAACGAAACCACTGTCCGGGAACAGCCGTTCTCGATCGATATCGCCTGGTATCGTGGCGACCACGGCGACGGCTCGCCCTTTGACGGGCCTTACGGCGTTCTGGCGCACGCCTTTTTCCCGAACGACATTAATCCCGAGCCGATTGCCGGCGATCTGCATTTTGACGAGGATGAAACCTGGTCGATTGGCTCCGCGGGCGGCATCGATATCCAATATGTGGCCCTTCATGAACTCGGCCACAGTTTGGGAATGGGCCACTCGTCCGATCCGACAGCCGTCATGTTCCCGTTCTATGACGGGACCCAGGCGGCGGTTTTGCAGAAGGACGATATCAACGGCATTCTCACGCTCTATGGGGCGGCCAGTTCGCTCGCCGAATACCGGTTCGATGATGGCGGTGTGCTTGCGCAGGACTTTACGGCGAGCAGCGATTGGCTCACCGGGTGGGCCCACGCCGCCATTCTGGATGGAGCGCTTTTCTGCACCAATTCGACACCGCTGTTGGACAAGGATTCCGACGGTGACGGCATGCCGGATTGGTGGGAACTCGGGCATGGGCTCGACCCCTACGATGCCACCGGCAACAACGGCAGGCAGGGCGACCCGGATGGCGATGGCCTGCTGAACTACAATGAGTATCTCGCGGGAACCAACCCCCGGAATCCGGACTCTGATAGCAACGGGATCAAGGATGGCGACGAGGACGCTGATGGCGACGGCCTCTCGAACCTCGAGGAACAGGATCGCGGCACCCTGCCGAACAAGAAGGATACCGATGATGATGGTCTGACAGATGGGGAAGAGGTTAATGCCGTTGTGGATTGGGCTTATGATCCGACCCGGCCCCTGACCAGCCCGCGGCCCAAAGGCGCGACCGACCCCTTGGATCCCCTGCAACCCGGTATCCAACGTTCCATGCGTTTCGATGGCAACGGCCGGCTGATTGTGCCGCCTGACAACAAGATGATGTCCCAGGATTGGACGGTTGAAATGTGGGTCAATCCCGCCTCAAATAGTGTTGGCGGGGTGCTGTTGAGCCGCTATATTGACGGCGCGATCGCCGGCGAAAGTGGCATCAATTACGAGCTTGGATTGGTTACGAATGGGGCGCCCCCCGGAACCCTGCGCGCCTACGTGAAATACGGATTGACCCTTAACAACGTTGAACACGAGGTGCGGGTTGACGGGTTGGCCTCGAACAACTACATGGTAGCGTTGCAATCGCTGCTGATCAGCACCGGGAAGTGGACCCATCTGGCGGGGGTTTGTGATAGCCTTACCAACTCGCTCTCCCTCTACGTGAATGGCAGACTGGCCTGTTACCGGACTGACGCCTCACTGCCGCCGCCCACGGTGTTCGGCTTCCAGACGAATCACATGGGCGACGAAGTCACCATCGGCGCGGCCCGCTCGAGTGGCGCGATTGCCAAGGGCTATGCCGGCTTGATTGACGAAGTGCGGATCTGGAACATGGCTCATGATGCCGCGACGATCGCGGGCGGATATAATGCGCCGGAAGCCTATCCGAAACAATACGCCGCCGGAGGAATCTCCCTCAAGAATCGAATCATCATGCCGGTGGGCGGGCTTTCGGCGGAACTGCTTGCTCTTCCCGACTCCCAGAGGGCCCGAATGCTCGTTAAGTTTGCGTCGGAAACAAACGCTAGCGACAGCGCTGCTCTATTGGCAGCGGGAATAACGCCGCTAAACTTTGTGGCGCCGTCTGTTCGGGTGGTTTCGGCGACCCGGGCGCAACTGGCCGTCATGGGAACGAAAGTGCTGTGGGGTGGCCTGATAGCTCCTACTGACAAAATCTCCAACCTGCTGGCCGTGGACGGAAATCATCCGCCGCGAGAAGTTCTTGTCCGGTTCTTTGGCGACACGACCGAAAGCGCGGCCGTGCAGGCCGTTCTCTCCGCGGGCGGCACGGTGTACCAGAACCGCTTCATCGGCGGCACGTACCTCGTGGCCACTGTGGATGATGCGAAACTGTACGCTCTTGCCGCCAACGATGCGGTGTCCTGGTTCCTGCCGGCGGCGCCGTTCCTGACGGCGGGCGGTGCGGTGTACTATTTCCCCGACGTGTCCGTTGGGGGATTGGAACTGGCTCCCTTTGCCGTAAATGGTGTTGGGTGGGATGGCCCCGGACTTGGCTCGGCCGAACTCACCTATCATTTCCTGAACGATACCACGAAGTTGCCGTCCCAGACGGCGCGTAAAGCCGTCACCGACCAAATGGATAAGTGGGCGGCTGTAGCGGCCTTGACCTTCAAGGAAACCTCGAAAACAGGGCAGACTTACTCGATTGATATCGGATGGTACACGGGCAATCATGGCGACGGATCGCCCTTTGACGGGCCAGGCGGCGTTCTGGCTCACGGGTTCTATCCGAACGACATCAATCCGGAGCCGATCGCCGGCGATTTGCACTTCGATGAATCAGAGACTTGGTCAATCGGTTCGGCGGGCGGCATTGATATCCAATATGTGGCCCTGCATGAATTGGGCCATGCCCTCGGATTGGCGCACTCGGCCGATACCAAGGCCGTGATGTATCCATTTTATAATGGAACCCAGAGTGCGACGTTGCAACCCGACGACATTGCCGGAATTCTGGCGCTCTATGGGCCGGCCAAAAGACTGGGCGAACTGGCCGAGTTCCGTTTCGATGATGGTGGCTTGACGGCCCAGGACTTCCAGGCTCAAAAGGATTGGTTGACCGATTGGGCGCATGCCGCCAAGTTGAATGGCGATGCGCAGTTCTGGACAAAGTCGACGCCGGCTTTGGATAAGGATTCCGACGGCGATGGCATGCCGGATTGGTGGGAACTGGCCAATGGGTTCAATCCGTATGTCGGAACAGGGGCGGATGGCGGTGCGGCCGATGCCGATGGCGATGGGTTGTCGAATCTGGCGGAATATCTGGCTGGAACCAATCCCCGCATGACGGATACCGATAGCGACGGATTTAACGACTATGACAGCCGCCAGGGCCCGGGGTCACGCACCTATGGCGAACTGTGGGATGACGGCGATGGCATTCCGGATGCATGGGAAATCCTCTATAAAGGGCCTTGTTTGACCACGGGCAAGCGAGGATTGGATCCGGCCTATTATGACGCGAATCTTGATCCTGACGAAGATGGATGGAGTAACTTTGCCGAGTATATGGTCAACACCGATCCGTTGGTAGCGACCAACTACCCGACTCCCGTGGTGGCGGTGCATGTCCGCTATTATGGGCGGTTGGGTGCGTCCCTGGCGCAGTCGCTGGGAGCAGGTCAAGTGAGGTTGAACTTCTATCATACCCCGGCGATGGATGGGTATCCAGATGCCACGTTAACCACGGCCACGGAGGCCACGTCGGTCACAAACTTCACGACTGGCCATATTCATGAAGGCAATAATTATGTCTTTGGCTATCTGGATGTGAACGGTGATGGAACGTATCAGCCGGAGACGGAACCAGCCGGTATCGGGCAATTCCAGCCCGTGAATATGGGGTGGGGCACTATCAATAACCTGGAGATCGGGTTAACGGATACGATGCCGGGGTACCCGCGATTCTCGTGGCCAGCCGTGGCGAATGTAGATCGGTATGTGATCACGAATGCCGGGCCGAACGGGTTTGTTAAAACCATCAATGCGCCGCGCAATTACTGGCATGAAGGCGACTGGTTGAGCGTGGGAACGTATGGGGCAAGCGCGGGAACGGTGGTGATGTTGATCTCCGGCAACGCATGGCCGGTTGGTTATTTCACCAACTACTCGTTCGTGATATCGGCTGTATCGCTGTCAACACCCAGCATTAATACCCCGCACGACACGGTCTATCCGTATGCCCGCAATGAAATTGAGGTCCTGAGGGATGCCAACGCAACCGGGTATCGGTTCCAGATTGCGCTGGCGAGTAATGGGACGCCAGTGATCGCGACTACGAGCATTGTGCCGTACATGGATCTGAATGCCGTCAGCAAGTTTACGCTGCCGATCTATGCCGGGGACAGTTATGTTCCGGCGGGAGGCAACTATGCGTCCTCGGTGTGGACCAACGGGCGTTACTGGGCGCGCGTCCAGGCCTTCACTCCGGGCTCAAGTTCGTCGTGGTCATCCTGGAGTGCCTTTAATTTCAATCTCCAGACACCTTCTGTCGGAGGAAAATCTCTCATCAATGGAGATGTTTATTATTTCGGCAAGGTGTCGCGTGGGTTTGGAGCGGGCCAGTCCAACCGTTTGACGGTGATTGTACAGGCGTTTGAATCACCGGGCTTCAGTGGCGTGGCGGATGGCCAGGTGCAGATTTCCTATCTGTGCAATACGAATGCGCCGTCGCCCAAGAAGGGTGACTATTCGTTGATGGGGCTTGGAACCAAGCCGTACTACGTCCGCGCCTTCATTGATCTGAATGGCAACCGTACCCTGGATGCATTTGAGCCGGTGGGTTATGCCTTCGAAGCGGTGAGTCAGGGCGGGTATGTGCCGATGAAGGTGGATCTCTCCGGCGAGGGCAGCTCCGCCAAAAATAACGTGCGGATCGTGATTCGGGATCGCGATACGGATGACGATCAACTGCCGGACGGATGGGAGTGGATGTATTTCGGAGCCCTGAACCGAGGTGCCTATGATATCGGGGCAAATACGCTGACGCTCCTCCGTAATTATGAGATCGAGCCGATGGATCTGGATCCCACGAAGGAGGATTATGACGGGGATGGTCTCTCGGATGTCTTTGAAATTACCTATGGCGACATGATGGCGGGACGCCCCTTGAATGTGAATCACTATGATCCTTATGATCCAGTGACCAATCCGCATGGAACGGATCTGAATCCGGCCAAATGGGATACGGATGGGGATGGATTGTCGGACGGTTACGAGATTGCCCACGGACTCAATCCGTTGAACCCGAACGATGGCGCCGCCGAGATGACGCGGGCGCTTACTGCGGGGGAAAACATTACAGGGTTGCCGCATATCTCGCAGGTGGCGGTGGTGACACCGGATCAAGGGCAGTTCTCCCTGACGTGGCAGGGGAAAGTCGGCATGACCTATGAAGTGCAGTACAGGGATAACTTGTTAAATGATTGGCAGCCAGCGCCCGGGGGGAGTCGTTACGGTGAGGCCGTGCACACCTACGTGGATCAGTCACCCACGGTGATAACCCGGTTCTACCGTGTTGTGGTGAAGTAGTTTCTGATAACCATTGACCGTTAAGCGGCATTTTCGTAATTTGCAGCAACTCAATTATTAAGAGGGCGAATAGATATGAAGCACCTGATTCAGAATGCGTTGGTTGTGGTACTGGGCTTGGGGTTGATGAGCTGTGAATGGAGTGGCAGCGGGGATAATAATTCCTGGAATGACAGCACGAGCATTGCCAATTTCAGCGGAAATTACCAGGGGAATGGGGGGTATTTGGTCAGTGATTACACGTCCTCGTCAGGAGGCGGCACTACCGGTTCAACCACAGTCATTTCGGGTGGCTTCATTCCGCCAATCGAAACGAAAGCCCCGTCGACTTTTTCGGGCTCGTCAATTTCCTTCACTACCTTGAACGTGCCGATCAAGCCGGGTTCGATCACGGTGTTTTTCGAGGATGGTTCAAAGGGGTCGATGACAGACAATGGATCGGGTAGTTTGAGCGGAACCTACCTCAACGCGATCCCAGGTTCTCATGCGGCGAATGGAACCGTTGTTTATGAAAATGGACAAATCAGTATTTTCTTTCCTGATATCTTGGGTTTGCAAAACGCATCGATTAAGATTCGGTACACCGTGAGTTCAGGTTCAAGCACGACGACCTCCACGGGGTCTTCCTCCGGGTCTGCAGCGGGCAGTTCCGGTGTCAGCATCTATGCCTTCAATGTTCAGCAGAGTGGAAATAAACTTAAGATCATTGATAACAACGGCAGCATTTATGAGGGCAACTTTGGTGATGTGAAGACCACCGGAAACCTGAACGCGAACTCAACGGATTCAACGTTTGTGAATGGGGATCAGGTGATTGCGCCATTTTCGGCCTCCGGCTCCAGTGGGTCAGGCATGCATGTGAATATGGCTGGCAATTTCCAGGGGACGGTTCAAGGAGTGGCCGTGACGACCACGACGAGCGGATCAGCAGCCACGAAGCATACTTCATTTTCGCTTTCGTCCCGTGTGATTCTCGGGACGTGGATCGAAGATGGCGGAAAGACCGGCGACATCAAGGGCATCTCGCCATCCTCGGCGAGCGTGACCGTGACGAGCAACACCACGACGAATGGCCTGTAATCTCGCCTTATGGATGGCTTAGAGCGAATGGATAAGCCGCGGCGCTGGCCGTGGGCTGTGGGTTTGGTGCTCCTTATTGTTGTGGCCATCGGGTCGGCGGTTTGGTTTCGCGCCCAGTCTCCCGCTGCCCCCATCATGATTGCCAACGAGCAGGGTGCGATTGAAGTTCCCGTGGTAACCAACGAGCCGGTTTCGCCCAGTGTGGCTACTCAAGCGATGCCGGAAGCCGGCATCACTCATCCGAGTGATCAGACCAATCTGACGGATCTGTCCGATGCAAAGTTAAAGCCCACCGCCCCCGTCCGCCTTTCCGAAGCCGATGCGTACCTCGCTGCCGGCAAGAAAGAGACGGCGCGCGAGACCTATTACGAAGCGCTCGCGGCTGGCCCGGATGATTCCCTGCGTGCCACCATTGAGGAGAAGTTGGGCCGATTGAACGCCGAGATGATCCGGTTGCCCTGGCCTATGGCAGAGAAGCAGGACTATGTTGTCCAGACCAACGACGCCATCAAAACCATTGCCCGCAAGTTTGGAACCACGGTCGAAATGATCGTGAAGGGGAATGAACTGAAACGGCCCGATATTATTCGTCCCGGCCAGCGTTTAAAGGTCTTTACCGGCAAAATGGAGATGGTGGTGAGTAAATCCCGGCATGATTTGCTGTTGACCGCGAATGGTCGTTTCTTGAAGCGGTATCGTGTGGCCACGGGCCGTTTTGAGAAGACGCCGGTTGGCACGTTTGCCGTTTCAGAGCGCATTCCTGAACCGCCCTGGCATCGCGAGGATGGCAGGATCGTTCCCTTTGGGGACAAGGAGAATATTCTGGGATCGCGTTGGATGGGACTTAAGGCTGCGGGTAACACCCCGGAGATCAAGGGCTACGGCATTCACGGCACCAGCGACCTCGCCTCCCTGGGGAAATCAGAAAGCGCCGGCTGTATCCGCCTTAAAAACGAGGACGTCGAAGAACTCTTCGAGCTGGTGCCCGTGGGAACCCCCGTCGTCATTCAGGAATAAGTCGGGGAGGCTTCACCACTGATTAATGAAATGGAAGAAATTCAGATAAACAAAGACAATGTTTCGCGATTTTTACAACTGGCGTGTACGCCATTTGTAAAAATCGCGAAACGGTTTCTGGGGGAGTTGAATAAATCAAGAGACGGAACGAATACGAAACGGGCTCGAAGCGTGGGGGAGTAGCCTGCTCATTTTGCGGATTTCCGGAAGAACCGTTGCGGTAATTTTGGTTGGGTACTCCCAACCACAATTGCCGCAACATTCTCTTCTCTGGATTTCTTCCATTTCTTCAATCAGTGGTGAAGTCTTTTCTTCTTCGTTTCTCCGTGATACAGTCCACGCTTTGAATTTGATCAGGAGAATAGAGAATGCACCCTTATAGAACACACAACTGTGGTGAGCTGACGCTCGACCATGCGGCTCAAACCGTCCGGATTTCGGGCTGGGTCTTCCGGAAACGGGATCATGGTCAATTGTTGTTTATCGATTTGCGGGACCATTATGGCGTGACCCAGGTGGTGATCACGCCTGAGCGCGCCTTTTTTGAGGAGTGCCAGAAGGTTCGTCCCGAGAGCGTTATCATCGTGACCGGCACCGTGGTGGCCCGGAGCCAGGATACCATCAACGAGGCGCTGCCAACGGGGAGAATCGAGGTGCTCGCCGAGTCGCTTGTGGTCGAGAGTCTGGCGGAGCCGCTGCCCTTCCAGATTACCATAGAGGAGGATGGACCGGAGGAGACCCGCTTGAAATACCGGTTTCTGGATCTTCGCCGTGAACGGCTCCACAAGAACATTCTGCTGCGTTCCCAGATTATCGCCAGCTTGCGCCGTCGCATGATCGGTCATGGTTTCACGGAGTTTCAGACGCCGATCCTGACCAGTAGTTCTCCCGAGGGGGCCCGCGACTACCTGGTGCCCAGCCGAATCCATCCCGGTAAGTTCTATGCGCTTCCCCAGGCGCCCCAGCAGTTCAAGCAACTCCTGATGGTGGCGGGATTTGATCGCTATTTCCAGATTGCCCCCTGCTTCCGCGATGAGGATGCGCGTGCCGACCGTTCGCCCGGTGAGTTCTATCAGCTCGACATGGAAATGTCGTTCGTCACCCAGGATGACGTGTTCGCCGTGGTGGAGGATGTGATCCATGGCGTGTTTGCCGAGTTTTCCAAGGCCACCCATGACAAACCGCCGTTTGAGCGCATTCCGTATGCGACGGCAATGGTGAAGTACGGAACCGACAAGCCTGATCTGCGCATCCCGATCATCATGCAGGATGTGTCCGACATCTTCCGCGCCTCGAAATTCAACGCGTTTCGCACTGTGGTTGAAAAAGGCGGCGTCGTCCGGGCGATCCCGGTGAAGGGCATTGCCGACAAACCCCGCAGTTTCTTCGACAAGTTGGTTGAATATGCCCAGTCGTTGGGTTCCAAGGGCCTGGCTTATCTCGTCTGGGAAGGCGGCGTGGTGAAGGGCCCTATCTTGAAGTTCCTGTCTGAAGAGGAGTTAAAGGCGTTGGCGGCGCGTGCCGCCATGACTGACGGGGATGTGATGTTCTTTGTCAGTGACCAGGCGAAAGTCGCAAACAAAATTTGCGGGGATCTTCGTACGAAATTGGGGCGCGACTTGGATCTGATCCCGAAGGGGATCAACCGGTTCTGCTGGATTGTGGATTTTCCGATGTTTGAATTCGATGAAGAGACCCGCAGCATTACATTCTCTCATAATCCGTTTTCCATGCCGCAGGGCGGCATGAAGGCGCTGTGCGAGAAGGATCCCTTGGACATTCTGGCTTTCCAGTACGATATCGTCTGTAATGGCGTGGAGCTTTCCAGCGGGGCAATCCGTAACCACAGTCCGGATATCATGTACAAGGCCTTTTCCATCGCCGGCTATCCGCCCGAGGAGGTGGATCGTCGGTTCGGCGGCATGATCAACGCGTTCAAGCTGGGCGCGCCGCCGCACGGCGGGATTGCGCCGGGTGTGGATCGTATGGTGATGCTGCTGGCAGGGGAGAGCAACATTCGCGAGGTGATTGCCTTCCCGATGAACCAGAAGGCACAGGATTTGATGATGAATGCGCCGAATACGGTGATGGACAAGCAGTTGCGGGAACTTCATTTGAAACTGGATTTACCGAAGGAAAAGGAAAAGAATCCAGAATCCAGAATCCAGAATCCAGAATGAAGAATCCAGAATGAAGAAAGAAAATGTTATGGGCGAGGGGCAAATATTTCACTGTATTATTCTGAGTTCGGGATTCCTCTTCTTATTATGATTCGAACTGGCATAGGCTTTGATATTCATCGGTTCGCTACAGGGCGAAAGCTCATTCTGGGTGGCATTGAGATTCCCCATTCTGAAGGGCTTGACGGCCATTCGGATGCGGATGTGTTATGTCACGCCCTGGCGGATGCCCTATTGGGGGCCATTGCGGATGGCGATATCGGGCAGCATTTCCCTAATACCGATCCCCGCTGGAAGAATGCCGATAGCGTTGAATTGTTGCGGCATGTGGTTGGGCGTGTTGTGGCGAAGGGATTGCGCGTGGTGAACGTGGATTGCGTGATCACGGCTGAAAAGCCGAAGGTCATGCCCTATGCGCAACGCATGCGGGAGCGCCTTGCGCCGGTGCTGGGCGTCGGGTTGGATGGCGTTTCCATCAAAGCCACCACTATGGAGGGACTGGGATCCATCGGGCGCGGAGAGGGGATTGCCGTGATGGCCGTGGCGACCGTGGAGAAGACAAGAAAAAGGAATCCAGAATCCGTAGTCTTTCCCTCACCATGAAAATTCACAACACATTGACGCAACAACTTGAGGAGCTGGTTCCGCTTGAGGGGAATCGGATACGCCTCTATACGTGCGGTCCAACCGTCTACAACTATGCCCACATTGGTAACTTCCGCGCCTATATTTTCGAGGACTTGCTCCGGCGCACGATGAAGTATTTCGGGTTCGAGGTCTTTCAGGTCATGAACCTGACCGATGTCGATGACAAGACTATCGCCGGGGCCATTAAGGCAGGGGTGACGCTTGATGCTTTCACCAAAACCTTCAAGGTCGCTTTTTTCGAGGATTTGAAAGCTCTGAATGTGGAGCCTGCGGAACAGTACCCTGCGGCGACGAATCATGTCCCCGAAATGATCGACCTCATTCAGAAGCTTATGGCCAAGGGCCACGCCTACCAGTCGGAGGATGGCTCCATCTATTTCAGCGTGTCCAGTTTCCCGGCCTACGGGAAGTTGGCGCATCTCGATATGGCGGGATTGCGGCCAGGCGCCCGGGTGCAGCAGGATGAATACGAGAAGGAGAATGTTGCCGATTTCGCCCTGTGGAAGGCGTGGGACCAGAAAGACGGCGATGTGGGGTGGGATTCGCCCTGGGGGCGTGGCCGGCCGGGGTGGCATATTGAGTGTTCCGCCATGGCAACCCGCTATCTTGGGGAGAGTTTCGATCTGCATACCGGCGGCGTGGATAACATTTTTCCGCATCACGAGGATGAGATTGCCCAAAGCGAGGCGGCCAGCGGCAAGCCTTTTGTCAGGTACTGGATGCATTGCGCCCATCTGGTTGTGGACGGTCGAAAAATGTCCAAGTCGCTGGGCAATTTCCATACACTGCGCGATGTCATCGCCAGGGGGTATTGCGGCCGTGAAACCCGGTATGTCCTGATGGCCGGCCATTACCGGCAATCGTTGAACTTCTCTTTTGAGGCGTTGAACGCTGCCCGGAGTTCTCTTCAACGGCTGGATGAATTTCAGGCACGTCTGGCAGATCTGGCAGGTAGGGCGCTTGCGCCGTCGAGCGCCGTGGCGCCTGTCCATGCGACGGCCAACGGCGTGGCCGCCCTATCTCTACCCGAATGGGCTTCTGGCGCAAAAGCCAAATTCGAAGCTGGTCTTGCCGATGATCTTAATATCTCCGAATCCCTTGGCGCGCTTTTCGACATGGTTCATGCCGGAAACCGGGCCATTGATGCCAAAGCCTTGTCGGCAGGGGAGGCCGGCGCGGTGCAGGCATTGTTGGCCCGATTCGACACGGTTTTAGGCTTTCTGGCTAAACCCGCCGACACCGTTCCCGTGGAAGCCCTGAATTTGTTGGAATTGCGCCAGCAGGCGCGTCAGGGAAAAAATTGGGCCGAGGCGGATCGGGTGCGGAACGAACTGGCTGCCTTGGGCTGGGTCATTCAAGACACCCCTCAGGGTCCGAAGTTGAAACGGAAATGAAACAATTCGGCAAATTCATTACTTTTGAGGGGCCAGAGGGCGGGGGGAAATCTACCCATATTAAACGCCTGGCGGAACAGCTGAAAGAATTGGGATATGAGGTGTTGCTCACCCGTGAGCCCGGTGGCACCCCGACCGGCGAGGCGATTCGGGGACTCCTGCAGCACGATCACGCCGGGGAAGCCATCTGTCCGGAGGCTGAATTGCTTCTGTTCGAAGCCAGTCGCGCCCAATTGGTACGGACGGTTATCCTGCCGGCCCTTCATCGCGGTGCCTGGGTGTTATGCGACCGGTTTGCGGACTCCACCACGGCGTATCAAGGCTACGGGCGCGGGTTTGATATAGAGACTACTCTCGCCTTGAATGCCCATGCCATGGGGTCATGTATCCCCGACCTGACGATTATCATGGAGGTGGATGTGAAGACCGGGCGGCAGCGTTTGACGCAGCGTAATCTGGCCTTGAACACTACGCATGACCGGATCGAGCGGGAGGCGTTGGAGTTTCATGAGCGGGTGCATGCGGGATTTCTGGAACTGGCGAAACGGTGGCCGGATCGGATCAAGGTCGTAAATGCGATGCGGGCGCCAGAAGACGTTGCTTCTGATATATGGGCGCTAGTGCAGAGGAAATTGGGAATCCTGGATTCTTCTTCTCCCCATGCCCACTGAAAGCACATTATCAAGGGCTCTGCTTGCTTTTGAGGCGGCGGTACGCGTGGGGCGGGTGGCGCAGGCCTATCTGGTGGTTGGTAATCTTCGCACGGAGGGGATTCCATTGGCCGAGGAGGCGCTGCTCCATCTATTCTGCCAGGGGTTGATGAAGCCGTGCCACGAATGTGCCGCCTGTCTTCAGATTAGGGACCATAAGCACGTGGATGTGGTTTGGGTTGAACCCGAGAAAAAGTCCCGTGTGGTGGGGGTTGATCGGGTCCGTGATTTGCGGCGTGCGATTTATCAGACATCCTACAGCGGTGGTTGGAAGGCGGTTGTCTTTTGCGGGGCCGACCGGCTTGGCGAGGATGCGTCGAATGTCTTTTTGAAAACGCTTGAGGAACCGCCTCCCCGCTGCGTTTTTTTTCTGCTCACCGACACGCCCCAGGCAATGCTTCCGACCATTCTGTCCCGCTGCCAGCGAATCCTGGTGTCCACCGAGTCGGAAATCCTGCCGGACCCCTGGCGGGGTACGCTGATTGAAATCCTTTCCTCACCCCTGGGAGCCGGCTTGATGGGGCGTCTAACCCGATCCAGCAAACTCGAGAAACTGCTGGCGGATATCAAGAAGTCGGTGGAAAAAGAGGAGAGGAAGCGGTATCAAGAGGAACAGGATGTGAATCGTAATCCCGATGAAAAGGCCAGTGCCGTCAAGGCCAGGGATGTCGTTCTCGAAGCGCGGATTGAGGCTCGATTCAGGGGCCTGCGGATCATGGCCCTGCGCGCCATTCTATTCTGGTATCGGGATCTTCTGGTAACCGTGTGCGGGACGGACAGTTCGTTGTTGTGTTATCCCGACCAGAAAGAGGTCATTTCGGCCATTGCACGGGACCTCTCCTATGCTGATGCCTTGGCAAATGTTCGGGTTGTTGAAAGCATGCAGCGCCAGTTTGACCGCAATCTTACCGCCGAATCCGTGTTCACCGGCGCTGTGAATGGGTTGACAGCTTGAAGAGAGAATCCAGAATCCAGAACTCGGAACCCAGAATGGGGACTAGGGAAATATTGGGCTGTGATCTTCTCATCCGCTGTCTTATTCTGAATTCTGAATTCTGGATTCTGGATTCCCCCTCGGAGTGACATTGTGTTTCGAGAACTCGTCATACATCTTGAAGATGATTCGCTGGTCAATGCGGTTTGTCCGGATGAGTTAGTCATTCACCCAGGAGACCCCTGCGTGGTGGAGTGCAATCGTGTCCCCGAATTTGGGTGTGTTGTGCAATTGATCGAACACAAGGGAGAGATGCCTGTTAAGGGCACGGTACCGTTTGTGATGCGCCGGGCGACGTTGCAGGACCAGTCCAAGGCCGCGGAAAACTCGGTGGTCGGTCGCCTGGCGAACAAGACGGTGCATAAACGGGTGGAAGAGCATAAACTGCCGATTCACGTCGTGCAGGTGCGTTATAGTTTTGACCGGTCTGTGTTGCATATCACCTTTACTTCTGAAGACCGGGTCGAGTATGCCGAACTGCTCAAGACTCTCTCCGGTGAGTTGCGCGCGCGCGTTGAAATGAAGTCACTCGGGATTCGCGATGCCGCGAAACGGGTTGGCGGGATGGGGGTGTGCGGTCGCCCCCTATGCTGCAAAACCTGGATGAAGGAATTTAACGTGGTGACCGTCAAGATGGCCAAAACCCAGCGTCTGGCGCTCAATCCGGGCGCTATTAGCGGAACCTGCGGCAGGCTGAAATGCTGTCTGAAACATGAGTTTGACAGTTATCAGAGAGTGGGCGATAAATTCCCGAAAGATGGCTCGCAAGTGAAATGCGAAGCGGGCTGCGGGTGTATTTGGGACAAGGATATCCTAAGGGAGCGGGTCAAGGTCCGGCTGGACGATGGTCGAGTTCTTGATTATCCGCTCGCTGAAGTTCATCCTGTATCGGAATTGGCCGCTCATAAAGGAAGAAAGCAGGAGAAATGACGATGAAAATTCTGGTGTTAAATGGCCCAAATCTCGGCCTTCTAGGAACCCGTGAGCCGGGGATTTATGGCGCTACAACTCTTGAAGACATGATGAAGCGGTTGATAGAACGAGGGCGTGAGCTTAACGTCATTGTTGATTGGTTTCAGAGTAATATTGAAGGCGAGCTGGTGTCGCGAATAGGGGCGAGTCGGGGAACGTATGATGGGATTATCATGAATCCCGCCGCCTACACCCACACCAGCGTGGCCATTCGTGATGCGCTGTCGGCGGTGTCCGTGCCCTGTGTGGAGGTGCACCTGTCCAATATTCAAGCCCGCGAACCGTTCCGCCACACCAGCATGACGGCGGCGGTGTGTCTCGGCCAGATTTCCGGCTTTGGCCCGCTGGGATACCTGCTGGCATTGGAGGCGCTCGTGGAGCATCTGAAGCAAGCGCGGTAGATCTGTTAAAGGACACCTGTGAAATCGAACCGGTTAGAAGGCTTGGAAACATTTCTGGTTGATCTGATCCAACGTAAAGATACGTCGCGGATAAAGGACCGGCGTGTGCTTTTTCTTCTCTGGTTTTTACGTCAACTCTCACACGGATTCAAGGGTATCGTACGCCTTCGGCATCTGCTCTATGACCACGGCATCCTTAGGCATCACACGCTGGGGTGCCAGGTGATCAGCATTGGCAATTTGACCGTTGGCGGGACGGGTAAAACTCCGGTTGTGGAGGTGTTTGCACGAACGCTCCAGAAACGGGGACGCAAGGTGGCCATCCTCAGCCGTGGCTATAAAAAGAAGGAACCGCCCATCCTGAAGCGCCTCACCCAAAAAGTTCTCATGCGCGAGGCAAGGACTCCACCACGAATTGTCTCCGATGGCCGGAATCTGTTGCTCGATTCCGCTTTTGGTGGCGACGAGCCCTACATGTTGGCGTCCAACCTCAGCGATGTGGCCGTGCTGGTCGACAAGGATCGCGTTAAGAGCGGACGGTATGCCATCAGCCGGTTTGGATGCGATACCCTGATTCTTGATGATGGGTTCCAGTATTTGTCGCTCCGTCATCATGTGGAAATTGTCCTCATTGACAGCAAGAATCCTTTCGCAAATGGCTATATGCTTCCCCGTGGTCTGCTGCGTGAGGATGTTAAGATGCTTTCCAGGGCCCATTATATTTTTATCACCAAGTGCGACGGGAGCGAAAATACCGCCCTAAAAGCCGATATTCGTTTGCTGAACTCGAAAGCAGAAATGATCGAGTGTACGCATCGCGCAAGGTATTTGAAAAACATCTTCACAACGGCTCGTGAGGAATTGGCGTTTTTGAAGGGACGCGCCGTGGTGGCGCTCTCAGGCATTGCCGCCCCTGGCGGCTTTGAGAAGGAGCTGGAGCATCTGGGCGCGCATTTGACTCAGAGGGTTCAGTTTATGGATCACCATCGTTACACGCAGCAGGAAATCATTGAAGTCATCAATAACGCCCGGAGCAGTGGAGCGGAAGCCATTATTACCACTGAGAAGGATGCGGTAAGGTTTCCCCGCCTTGACCGCTGTGATCTTTCAATTTATTTTCTGAGGGTGGATATAGAACTTCTGTCCGGAACGGAGGACTTCAATGCCTGTATCGCCCGAATCTGTTACAAGTAATGCGCCTCATGGTGCCGGGTCGGCCAGGATCATCATGGTGAGTTTGAGCTGGCTGGGTGACTGCGTGATGGCGATGCCCGCGTTGATGGCCTTCCGGAAACGCCTTCCCGGTGCGCATATCACGATGCTGGCCAAACCTTCCGTAGCGCCACTCTGGACTCTGTTCCCCGGAATCGATGAAGTGATTCCTTTGAATAAGGGGTTTCGTGGTATGCGGGAAACGATTCGTCTGGTGAAGGCCGGACACTTCGACTTTGCCTACATTTTTCCAAAGTCTTTCAGGTCGGCATGGATCCCATGGCTTGCGAATGTGCCGGGGCGGCGGGGACTCTCTGGTCAGGTGCGGGGATGGATGCTGACGGAGTCGCTTCAACTGACAGAACAGGCATGCATCGGTCACCAATCGCTCGAAATTGCAGAGGTACTGCACATTCCCTCCGAAAGCTTGAAAACGCCTCCCTTTTTGGTTGTCCCGGAACCAGCCATGGAACGGGCGCATCATTGTTTGCAAGGGAGCGATTCATGGGTCGCTTTCTTTCCGGGAGCAAGTTACGGTCCGGCCAAGCGATGGCCTGCCGACCGGTTTGCATGGGTTGGGAGGAAATTGATTTCGGAGCAGGGGGCCCGCATTGTTGTGCTGGGTGGCAAAGCTGATAAATCGGTTTGCGACACAGTGGTTGCCGCGATCGGGGAGGGTGCTGTTAGCCTGGCGGGTGAGACCGATCTGCCGGAGCTGGCCGGCTTGCTCCGCCTATGCCGTGCCGTGGTCGCTAACGACAGTGGCGGCATGCATCTTGCCGCCGGGATGGGGGTGGACGTGGTGGGCATTTTCGGCCTCACCGATCCGGTCAAAACGGCACCTGTGGGATTGCGAAGTCGCGTTATTACAGCAGAAGGCGTGACCCGGTCTCGTGATATTTCCCGTGATTCGTCGGAATCTCGGGCGGCGCTTGAAAGTATTTCAGGTGAGACTGTCTATCAGGCCGTACTTGATTTCATGGGTAAAAAGTGTCCGTGAAAATTTCAATCATAACCCCCAATTATAATGGTGCGCGTTATCTTGAGGAATGCGTTCGGACGGTGCATGCACAGGCCGCTCCGGGCCTTGAGATTGAGCATATTGTGGTGGATGGGGGAAGCCGGGATGGCTCATTGGAAATTCTCCATCGTTATCAGGCCGGAATTACGCGCCTGATTTCCGAGCCGGACGCAGGAGCGGCATCGGCTATCAACAAGGGAATACGGGTGGCCACGGGCGAGGTAGTCGGGTGGTTGAATTCAGACGACCGCTACTGTCCGGGAGCCTTGATGAGGGTGGCGGAGATGATGCAAAGTCATCCGAAGAAGGCGCTGTGTTTCGGCCATTGCCCGATCATCAATGAGGAGGGTGATGAGATTCGCGGGCGGATTACACGCTTCAAGGAACTTTTATTTCCGTTTTCGTCCCGGTTCATGATCCAAAGCATCAACTATATTTCCCAGCCGGCGATGTTCTTCCGGCGTTCGGCCTTTGCCGCAGCGGGGCCTTTGCGAGAGGATTTGCGTTGTGCGTGGGATTATGAATTTGTCCTGCGGCTCTGGCGGCAGGGTGGGGCTGTGCATGTGCCCGGCGGGCCGCTGGCGGAGTTCCGGTGGCATCCGGGGTCGTTGAGCGGGCAGGGATTTGTGGGGCAGTTCCAGGAGGAACTGGATGCGGCGATAGCCGACGCAGGCCGCTATTCACTTCAGGCCATGCTGCATCGTGCCGTCAGGTGGGGTATCGTGACCATTTACAGCCGGATGGCGAAGTAAGGCTTTCTCCAATTCCGTGACTCGGAGTTCCATTTCAGCGGCATGTTGGCAAATCCTCCGCTGGTCTGTGCGCAGTTCCGAGAGGGCCAGTGAAAAGTCAAAGACGACCAATAGCAGAAACGCAAACACCACCATGGTAATGGCGCTCACATACTGCATCCCCGTCAAGATGGCCAACCAGCCGACCGCATCGGGATAGATGGCGAAAATCAATAAGATAATGCCGGTAAAGACCCATAACAGCGCGTAACGCTCTTCCATGGCAAATCGACGGACCGCCTCAAGCGTGATCATCAGCACCAGGGCGCTCAGGAATCCCAGTACTATCCTCATTCGCAGAACCAGGGAGGCGGCATTCTTGTCTTGAAAAAAAGAGGGATTGAAGGCGGCCAAAGCACATCCAATACCGATTGTGATCCAGGCCATCCCCAGAAAAAAACGCTTCTGTTTCTGCGTCACCATGCCGAGACCGACACCGGTTATGCCGATGCTGAGGACGGTGAGAAAGCCTTGTTGCAGCGTCATGGCATCTCCTTGATGAGGTTATGTCGGGCATAGCGGGGGTTGACCGTTCGGGCACGGTCCACAACCAGCGCAAGCCCCACCTTGAGCATATAATAGAAGGCGTCCCATGAGCGGATGGACGATTCCCCCGTGGTGCGCGGCCGGAACCGGGCTCCGACTTCACAAAAACGATAGCCCTGCCGCCGGAGAAGCGCCAGGGATTCGGGCTCGGGATAATCCAGGGGATAGGATCGTGAAAAATATGAAATCAGGGGCCGGTTCATCATTTGGAATCCGGAGGTGGGGTCGGTGACGCGTGCCCGGCAGATGAGTGAGAGTAGAAATGCCAGACCCCGGATGCCGGCATGGCGAAAGGTCGTGCTTTTGTAGGAGTCTTTGTCGTCTTCCAGAAAGCGGGAAGCGACCACGAGATCAACATTCCCTTTGCTCATGGCTGCCACCAATCGTGGAATTTCAGTGGGAGGGTGCTGACCATCACCGTCACAGCGGATCACATAATGATAGCCGCCGGCATAGGCATACCGAAATCCGGACTGTACGGCACCGCCAACCCCGATATTACAGGGGAGATCAAGGACGGGAACGCCGTGTTCACGGGCAACTGCGGCAGTGCGATCACTGGAGCAATCATTGATGATGACCATGTCAGTCCCGGGCGCCGCGGCACGGACCTCGGCGATGAGACCGGGCAAAGCAGCCTCCTCGTTAAAAGCGGGAATGATGATTAGTGTTTTTTTCAGAATCTCGTACATGGAAAAAGACGATACTGGAAAAAGTGTGGCTTGTTAAGATGTAACTGCACTCTCAAGGGATGCCGTTGTACCCGGCAATGCTCCGACAGGTCCGGCGCCGGAAATGGGTGAGCAACCAGCGGACACCGCGAAAGACTTGGGGCGGAGTGATGGCGATGACCCACGCCCCGAACTTGTGGAAGCGCCCATGATTGGCATGGCGGATATGCTTGTGGTAGGCCGCCAGGGAAAAGGCGTGGTCCGCACGCAGATACCCATACCAGAGCATCGTGCCGGTTCCGTGGGCTTCATCCATGGACTCGCTCGCATTGTCGCACGCCTCAACCCCGTAGAGTGGCTCAAGGGCCTTGGTCATGTGTGACCATCCATACATGACCTCAAACGCGGTATGGCTCCAGGTGAAAATCCGGGCGGTTCCGCACCGGTTGAGAACCAGTGGCTTGGCAATCAAATACAGCTGCCGTCCTTTCAGGTATTCCAGGATCATGCCAACATGCGCAAAATAGGTATCGAGGTAGAGATCCCGGTTCGTGGTGCTCCAGAGTCGACGGTTGACAACGCAGGCGCCAATGAACCCTATGGACCACGCCTCACTTTCAAAGAAATCCTCCGCCCGTTTCTGTGTGTCCTGAGGGAGCGGGAGCGCTTTCTCCTTAAGCACAAGGGTGAGAGTCTCATCCACCGAGGAGTAGTTTGTGTAAACAAATGGCAATTCCTCTTTCGCCCTGTTTAAAACGGAAAGAACGGTGGGAATGCCGTCGGGAACCATGCGGTCATCTTCACCCATGATCCAGGCATATTGACAGGTGCAGATGTCGACCGACTTGAGGATGTTTCTGTCAATCCCAAGATTGTTGATGTTGCGGGCGTGAATGATATGGGGATAAGCCCGCTGCAACTCCTGGATGGCCGCGACGTTGGTGTCATCCGTGGAGTCATCTGAAATGAAGATGGGGATATTCTGCTCGCCGCTGGATCGTATTATGGACTGAATGCAGGCCGCCAGTTGATCCGGACGTTTATAAGTCGGTATGCAAATGCCAAGTTGGGTGCTAGAGGTCATGATTGTTTATATTCTGAATTCCGCATTCTGTCTTTATGATTTCCACCCAAATCTTCTCAAAAGGCGGCCACCGATGACTAACAGGGTTAACCAGGCGGCGATGGGGCCGGGGAAGTGACGCCATAGCAGGGGGATGTAGTCGGCCTCTAGCGTAATGTCGCGCATAAGGGTGCTCGCGCCGGTGGCGTCGTTATAAACGGCAATCGTCACAGGTAGATATTCAAAGCTGATTTCAGGATCACGGAAACAACGCATATTAAGCTCCCAATCGGCTTGAGTGCGGTAGCGGAGATTGAACGGGTGTTTTTCCAGCGCGGTCCGCGGGTAGAGAATGGCCTGTTGGCAAATGTTTGCCCGGGCCAATTTGGCGGCAGAAAACGGGCCGTCATAAGTGCGTCGTGAGTGTCTCCAATAGGCGTTCCCGTAATACAGTGTCGTGGGGACTTGAAGGCGCGGAATAAGCTGCGCAGGAGAAACGGCCAACTCGTCATCACTTCCGAGGAACAGGATCCATTGTCCGCGAGCCTGTCGCAGGCCTTTATTCATGGCGTCATAGATGCCGTGATCTGGCTCACTAACCCAAAAGGTGATGACGTCTCCATGCCGACGAAGACTATCCACAGTTCCGTCGGTTGATCCGCCGTCGATGATGATATGCTCAATATCGGGGCTTGCATACTTGGTGACACTGTTGATGCAGGCCTCAATGGTCGCCGCGCCATTGCGTACAACCGTGATGATGCTGATAACGGGATTATTTGCTTGGAATGTCATGCCAGCACTTCTTCATAGAGTGACTGATACTGGCGGGTGATTCTGCTGCTGTCAAATGTACTTTCGACCTTCTGCCGGGCCATGGCCGATAACCGTGTCCGGTTGTTGTCATCAAGCAAGACCATTTGAATCCCTTTGGCCAGATCGACGGCATCGAATGGGGTGGCCAAATACCCGCTGACGTGATGGTCGACAAGCTCGGGGATTCCGCCGATATTGAAGGCCACGACGGGCGTTCCGCACGCCATGGACTCCATTATGGAATTGGGTAGGTTTTCCTGAATCGAACTTAATACCGTCACATCGGCGGCGGAATAAACCTGCCGCATGGACTGCTCATCTTTCAAAACTCCCAGAAAGCGGATGGGGACATCGGCGTTTACGGGTGTAACTGGGGCCGCCTGTCCGACAACCAGCAACTCCACTTTATCTCTCCATCCCGAGGCGGCAAGGTGTTGTAAACAGGCCTTCAGATGGCGGAACCCTTTGTTAACATCAAGCGTGGCGTTCATGGCTGAAACCAAGATCAGTTTTCGGTTTTGCGGCAACCCCAATGCCAGACGGGACTCGTTCATGGGAATAGGGCGGTATTGGCTTGTGTCAATGCCGTTCGGAATGACCTCCGTCCGGCGTTTCCCGAATAGCGAACTACTGCGGGAACACTCGGCCAGCCAGTGGCTCGGGGTCACGATGGTAATGGGTGTGTGCTGCCAACGTTTGGTTTTCTGCTCCCATATCCAGCGACTGAGATCGTCTGCCACCGTGGAAGCAAGTTGTGGACACATTCCGCATTGCTTCTGATAAAGCGTGCAACTGCCAGGGACATGGCAGCCTCCCGTGAAAGCCCAGGAGTCATGAAACGTCCAGACCACCGGCCTGTAAAGCCGGCCCACATCGGCGAGGGACATGAAGCCCCGGCAAATCCAATGCAGGTGGATGATGTCGGGGTTCAGGGATTCGATCTGGCGATTGATCGTGGTCGGAAACCATTCCGTGGCCCAGTGGGTCGGGGGGCGCCCGCGGTAGGCAAGTATAGGTAGAATTTCAGCGGCTGGCCGGAATTTGCCCAGAGTACGGGCCAAAGGACAGTCCCGCTCCTCCACGCTGGGATCGCCACTGGTCTTAGTTTGGACTAACATGCGGGAATCAGTTCCGCCCGCGCGCAATCCCATGTGAATTCGCCATGCGGCGCGTGCCGCGCCGCCTTCGATGTCAAAGGTGCTGAGATGAAGAACTTTCATGAAATAAGCTTATTTTTTAGGGCGGCTAGACTGATCATCCAATACCGGTAGGATCGCTTGGGGTCATGGGAGCTTAAGGATGAGTCGGAATACCGCTTGGCAACACTGAAGCCGAACCGGGCTGTGTGTAGGCAGGCTCTGAACCAAACATCGCTTAGGACGCATTCAAGGGCCTCCGGTGCAAAGCATTTCGCGTGTTGGTTGGCCTTGATGAGCGTCATGAGCCAGGACTCGGCCTGATCGAGACGCGATTGACTCATGCCCAGACGCCCCATGACCAACTGCCGGTGAAACCGCAATTCCTCCGGCAGCGGGCTGAGTCCGAGGGGAACAAATTGGGCCCGTATGACCCGAACGGCCTGCTCGTCCATGGCGGACCAATCGGAGCCGGTCAAGCTTTGTCCGTGGACACGGTAGTTTAACAGTACCTCGGGCAGGTTGGCGCCCTGGACGTGACTCAGGGCACGGGTCCAGAGTTCAAAGTCTTCCGTGGGGAAATAACTGCCGTCGAAACGGAGATGATGTTGCTCAACAAGATTCTTTCTGAGCATGACCGAGGGATGGGCGAAGGGGGTATCCAGTAACGTGAACGCCCGGATCTCTTCATGGCGCGTTGGACGTTCCAATACGGTTTTAGAGGAGTCGCCGAAATACCGGATCCAGGTTCCGCAGAGACCAATTTCGGGATGATCGTTAAGGAATCGGGCTTGGGTTTCGAGGCGACTCGGGAGACTGATGTCATCGGCATCCATGCGGGCCACATACTGTCCCTGGGCGTTATCGAGACCCAGATTCAGCGCGCCGGATAGTTTTAGGCGTTCATGACTCTGGATAAGCCGGATGCGAGAATCCTTGAAGTTTTGGATGATGGCGATCGAATTATCCGTCGAGGCATCGTCCACGATTAGAAACTCAAAATTCTTCAGGCTTTGGCGAAGCATGCTGTCCATGGCTTCGGCCAGGTAGGCGGCGCCGTTATGGACGGGCATCAGGATGGTAACGAGTGGGGTCATGGGGTTTCGGCAACGGGGCGATTGGTAGCAATGTCGAAAACCACCGAGGTGTTGATGGAGGACTTTAGGCGCTCTCCTGAGGCATCGGTGGGAATGGTAAATCCGAGAGGCTGAACGCCTTCCATGAAGGAGATAGGCCGGTCATCCTTGGGATCCGGGATATCCGTCATATCGTGGATCCGATAATAGAACCTGCCGTCAGGCGGGGTTAAATAGACCCCGTAACGGCGGTTCCCCCGCACCTTGGCTTTGCAACCTGTGGGGTCGGTAAGAATATCGGCGGCCACCGGCTTGACCAGATAGCCCATCTGGAGAGGCTTGCCGCGTTTAAAAAACCGAAGATCCATGTCGTATTCAGCACCCAGGGAGGAGTCGACCAGGTTTGCGCCTTCGCTCTTGGTCGTCTTCCACGGACCGAGCTGACGCCAGACTTCCGTGCGGGTCAGGCTGGGAATTCCAGAGCCGCAGATGCCGGGCATGACCCAGCCGCCTGTGCGAACTTTCAATCCGCGCGAGGAGGTTAGTGTTTGCCGACGCCTGAAATGCAGGCCCATACGCTTGAAATCGTGATAGATGCCGCCAAGGTTATTGAGCCAGGGCGTTCCAAATCGGTCGTGGAGGGTGCAGCGGCGTTGGAAATCAAGACCGATACTCCCGAGAAACCGATGTCGGTCGAGAAGCTCGACGAGATCGATCAGCCAGTCGCCCTTGCCGGTGAATTGGACATCCTCGGGCCAGAGGATCAGGTACTCCCCGAGTGCCATATCCACGATTTGGTTCATGGCCGCTGCGTGGGTTTGCTTCTTAAAGATTTTCTGGTGTACCCAATCGCATCGATCAAGGTACTCGCGCAGACCGGGCTCCTCGGACTCATTGTCCGAAACGATCCATTGAATGTTGGGATACTGAAGGCAGATACGGGCGGACTCCAATGTTGCCTGGAGATAGTGCAGCCGGTTCCAACTCAGGATGCCGATGGTAATGAGGGGATGTTTCATGAAGTTAGTTTTTGAAACACGATGGAATGGCGTTGTTGCCAGGTCTTGACATCGAGTTGAGAGATGGCGCGCTGACGGGCGGCGGCGGACATTCCCGAACGGCGTGACCATGCGGTTTCCATGGCGGCGGCCAACTCATCGGGTTGCGGCGGGTGATCCTGATCCCAGTCGCGGGGAGCGGGAACGCCCACTCCGGCCTCCGGCCCCACAAGTTCGGGTACACCACCTGATGAGGAATAGACAACCGGTAATCCGCAAGCCATGGCCTCAACCACCAGGCGGGGGCAGGGGTCATTATACTTGGGGTGGAGCAGGATATCCGCCTCCCGCATCAGAGTGGGGGCTTCTTCTTGGGTGTAGGTTCCGCGCCAGTCGATGGCCTCATCCACTCCCGCTTGTATGGCCACGTCGCGGATTTCCCGCTTGCAGGCGGCTTCATCCGGGCGCCAGCAATAACGGCCAGCCACAATCATTTTGGCGGCGGGGCATTTCTTGCGAAAGTCGGCAAACGCCAGTACGGAAGCCTCAAGCCGGTAGCGAAAAAGGTGGCTGCCGGAAACCAGAAACACAGGATCCGAGGCGAGCCGTGGCGAGCCGGGAGTGAAGACGGTTGTGTCGACGGGATTAAAAAGAATCTCACCGGGACCCTGGCGGGCGCCCAGATAGCGTTCAGCACTTATCCGGCAGAAATCGCTCTGGTAGAAAACCCAGTCAGCAGCATGATACGCGAGGGCGAGGGGCCGATTGGCCTCTTCCCACCCCTGGGGCTGCCAGGCGGGATAGGCGACCCCGTTCTGGTTGAGGACAATCGGGCAGCCGACCCGCTTGGCCGCCCGGATCAAGACTGGCAGGTGCGGGGGCAGGGCGCTACTCACGAGATAAAGCAGGTTGGGCGACGTGGTGGTATTGGGGAATTGCGCGACCAAATCCTGACATTTGATGATTCCCCCCGAGGCCGATTCAAAACGGGTGGGAAGCTTGTCATAGCCATAGAACACATGGGGATTCCCATCCCGCCTAGGCGACCACCAGCGCCGGCGCTCAATCAACGCCGTTTTTGCCAGCCAAATAGGTTTTAGCAAGTGATTCATGTGATACGTCAATACCGGGGGCATCATAGCAGTGGTATGGCGAAAATCGAGCGTTATGGGTTCCTAAGACGGACCTCATCACTGGATGCGCTCGCGCTTGGAGATCCGTTCAATGTATTGCACAACCCTCATAATACGGGTTGTGCAAAGCATGGCATGTTGGCTGTTTTTGTTGGAACCGCTTCCTAGAACCACGAAAACGTTTCAGATTCAAAATGCTGCCCCTTAATCCCTCTTTGTCGTATGGCGATCTGTTGCCAGGCGAGAATCCCGCCAGGGTTGGCCTGCACGATAGGATTCTAGTCTGGCTTGCCGGGCGGGAGTTGTCCCGAGACGGTCGACGATTTGTGCCTGAATCTGTGCGGCACGAGCCGGATCGCCGGATTCGGCCAGTGCCGCCGCCAGTGTTTCGAACGTCTCAGTCTCAGGGCCTGCATTACCATTGTTGACGAAAGCATAGGCAAGACGTAATGCCTCGGTGCCGTCGCGGATAGCCGCATCGGGACAGGTCGCCAGCAGCCAGGCCAGCCGACATTGCGCAGACAACCGATCGGGAAATAGAGCCAGAGCCTGTCGGTACAGGGCGACAGCCTCACGTGGCGAGCCGGTGATGGCCAGCAGATCGGCCTTAACCTGAATCACGTCCGGATTTCGTGGCGCGAGACCGTATGCCGTGTTTACCTCGCGTAGCGCCGTGTTGGTGTCGCCCGTCACCAGAGCCGCCGATGCCAACCCCAATCGCGCCAACGTATTGCCGGGCGCCAACGTCACGGCCCGCCGGAGTGTGGTAACGGCCTCTGTCCCACGGGATTCGCGCAGTTGTGACAGTCCCAGATTGTTGAGCAGTTTCGAGACGTCCACAATACGGCGCGGATCGCTCGGGACCGGTGCGTCCATGGGGGCCACTTGAGCGAGGACGCGCTCGGTGATCGCCATAACGTCCTGGTCACGGTGGCGGTCGTATAGTTCGCCCGTCAGGCATACGGCGGCACGCGTGTTGTCCGGTCGTATCTGTAAAACGGCGCTCCACATCTGTACCGCATCCTGGTAGTCACGATTGCGCACGTGAGTGGCCGCGCCCAAAGCGGCCGCTACCGCCAAGGCCGGCAACGCAAAGCCGATGGACTGGGCCACAGGTGAAGCCAGCTTCCTGACCAGGAACGCGAACAGCAATGCCCATACGACGGCGAAGGCGGCCAGTGGCAGATACATCCGGTGATCGAAAGCCAGATCCGGATGCGGGAAGACGCTGGAGGTGGGCGCCAGAAGCAATAGGAACCCAAGGCCAAGAAACCCGAGTCGCGGCTTCGAACGGGCGAACAGCGACACGGTGGCCACCACGAGCAGAAGGGCAGGCAGGGCCGCCCAGGGGCCCCCGAATGACGCTGGCGTCGACGACCAGCCGTAATCGATGCAGAGTGGGTGGGGCCAAGCCACCTGCCGGAGATATTGCGATACGACGCGGGCCTGGGCGGCGAGGTAGGCTAGCGAAAGCCCTTCCGGTTGATAGTCGTGGACACCGGCTGTTAGTTGCGGGAACGCCATGGGTAGGGCCAGATAGAGAATGGTCGAGGCTAGGCCGACATGGAGGAAACGGCGTCGCGCCCATACTTCGCGCCACGAGGCACTCAGGAAAATCCGATCAAAGGCCAAAACCAGCAGCGGCGTTACGACCATCGTCTCCTTGCAACTCATCCCGACAAGGCAAGCCGCGACGGCGGCGGCATACCATGTCGGCGACCTGAATCCGCCCGTGGCCCCGCGCAACACGGCATAGAGCGTGAGCAGCGTACATAGCCCTGCCATGAGTTCGTAGCGTTGGCAAACGTACTGGACAGCGGCTCCGGCGAGCGGGTGGACGATCCACGTCAAGGCCGTGACCCAGGCGATAAGGAGGGCTGATTCACGAACCCCGGACGGGGTGCCGGGTAGCGCCATGGTGCGCCGAACGAGCCCGAAGAGGACAAGTCCGGCCACGAGATGCATGAGCAGGTTTCCGGCATGGTAGTCCGCCGGGTTCAATTTGCCCGTGGCGTAATTCATTGCCAACGTGAAATCGACCGTTGCGCGCGGCCCGAGCCACTCGGCCGCCGACTGCGGGAGAACGTGGCGTAGCCGGGCGTTCTCAACGATCACCTTAGTGTCGTCCAGGAAAAATTGGCCATTAAACCCGTTGCTGAATGCAAGCAGGCCGGCTGCTACGATGGACGCCATGGCCAGGAGCATACCCCATGATCGCCTACTGTTATCTCTTATGGCCATTTGCCCACAAACCCTTCCAAAAACTTCTTCCACAACGGGGCCTGTCGACTATATTCGTTTTCCCTAGCGGTGATGAGCCCCGTGGAAATGGCGCGGGCACGAGCGTCTGAATGCTCAAGGCAAAATTGTGCCCAATGAACAAGGCCTTCCACGTCATCCACCTCCGTCATCCAGCCGTTTTCGCCATGACGCACCAGATCCATGGCTTGGCCCACACGGGTGGTCACCAGTGGGATGCCGCTGGCCATGGATTCCAACACCGCCTTGGGGCCGCCTTCCTGACGGGATGTTACCATGTAGAGGTCGAGCGTCTGGAAGAGTTCCCCAATATCGGCATAACGGGGCAAGTTGAAATGCCGATAGGGGATTCCCTGCTTTTCAAGGCCGGCTTTGATATATCCGCGCGCCGGCCCGGAGAGCACGACGAGCAGTTCGGGGACGCTGGCTTTCAGGGCGGCCATGGCCTTTATAAAGATGTCTGGCCCCTTGATTAGTTTGGGTTCCATGCCCGTGTCCCACCCGACCCCATCCTTTTGGAAGGAGCCGATCACCGTGGCGGTTTTGGGAATCCCATACTTGGCGCGGTAATCCAGTTTCGAGGCCGGAGTCTGGGGGCGGAAAAGCGATAGGTTGATACCGATAGGGATAAGGTGAATTTTCTTAGGATCAATTCCCGTGGTAAGCAAGATATCGCGCATCTCGCTATGGCTGACCTGAACTCGGGACAGGCGGTCATGATGCCGCTTCACTTTGTCAAATAGATCGTCAAATTCCTGGAAGCCGGTGCCGGGCTTGCCGTGAAAATAGGCGACCCCAATTCGATGTGAGGAGCGCAGCCACTCGTCTGAGAAAAGGTAGAACTGGCTTCCGTAAAACACCGATTGATGCCGTGATCCCTGATTCCAGCAAGGGGTTGCGACCTTGATGCCGAGTGAAGCAGCGACGGAAGCAATCGCCCGCATTTCCTCATCAATCACCCAGGAGGCAGTATCGCTAACGAGTATCAGGCGGGAATGGGGCTGCCACGTTGAGGAGACGGCTCGCCGCCCCAGTGTTAGCGGGAGTTGAGAGGCTTGCGAAATGAAATGGGAAAACGAGAACATGAGTTTATAAGCGGGGATTCCCCGCCAGTATGCTGATTTTTGATACGGCCATGGTAATGCGGCGGGCCACCCAATGCGATGGTTTTTCGACGAGAATGTAAAAGAGATAGCATATGCCTAACACAACAAGTCCTTTGATCGCCATTTGAAGCCAAAACAGATGAGGCCATGGCGCCCAGTTGTCGATCACGCTCAAGCCAAATCCATGCACGAGATAGATGGAGTAACTCCACAATCCACCCCATTCCATAAACCGTGAAATAGGACGGTTATGTTGCTGGATCAGTTCCGCCCGGATCCAGAAAAACACCAAAATTGCGAATAGGTTCAATGACCACGAATAAGGTATGGGACTGTGATAATGCAGGATGGCGCATAGGGTGCCGGCGGCCCAGGCCGATCCCCTCCAAACCCAGATGGGGCATCTTAATGTAGAGGAGTGAAAGCGGTCGAACTGCGAGGCGAGAAGGCATCCGAGCAGCCAGCATGGAAAGGCGAGAATCCAGTTGAACTGGTGACCCCAGCTACCATAATCCCGAGGAAATCCACGCCAGGCAATCACAAGATATCCCAACACAAAGAAACAGGCGAGAAATCGGAGCCAGCCATGGGTTGTGACGGGAAATCTAATGAAAGGGTACAGCGAGTAAAAAACGAGTTCGACAATAAGGCTCCAGCCGACGGCATTGATCAATTGTTCCGTCGAAATGTGGAAACTTGGAGACAAGTAGCGTGCAATGAGGAGTGGAACGAGGACGCGCAGATAACGCCGGGTCAGAAAAGGAAAAATCGGAAAATCGCCCGAGTTGGCGCGAAAGGGATAGTGAACACAGAAGCCTGAGATAACAAAAAATACGATAACGGCAGCGGGGCCACAGAAAACGGCGCCCCAAACACCCCAAAGAGTGTTACGGTCAACCGCCGCTCCCCAATGGAAAAGAAATACCCACAAGGCCGAAATAAACCGCAAGGAGTTTAGTCCCGCCACATATTTTATAGGGGCAACGTGGCTGGTAGAATTTGATGTAATCATGGTGAAGTTGGGGAATGTTCTGGCGTCGGTTCTGTCGGACGTTAAACAAGAATCGGAACGTTCTTTATCACTTTCAAGTCCGTGCTTGGAGGCCGAGCACCTTTAGATATTGGCTCGTGACGGTTTCAATTCCCGGTACTTTGATTGCAGATTGGATCCGGGCGTAGGTGGAGACGAGTTGTTTCAGCAAGGCCGGGATTTCCTTGGGCTCGCTGAATGGCAGGCCCGCTTGGCCGGCAATCGCAGGATGGCCTCCGCTGTTGAGGTAGAGGGCAGGAAGACCACAGGCCAGAGCCTCCAAAAGGGAATTGGAACAGGGGTCGTTTCGGCTTGCAGTGACATAGATGTCGTGTCCGCGAAGTTCCTGCGCCAGGTCGATGGAGGCGAGGGGAGCCTTCATCCGGATGTTGTTAAAGATAACAGGTGATCGCCCAATAAAGGTGTATTCATAGCGGGACCAGTCCAGGTGTTCGTCAAGCCATTGATAAACGGGAGCGCCTTTGTTGACATTGTCGGACCAACTGACGGAGATGATTTTGATTTTTCTTCCCGTGGCAAAGGGGATCCGTCCGGTGGGATTGAAAATCGAAGGATCCGTGGCATTGGGGATGACCTCGGGGTTGAGGAAGTTCAAACCCAGTTCCAGGTGTTTCTGGAGACTGTATTGTGACTGAAAGATTGTGGCATCAGCCATTTCATGGTTGAGGGCGGCGATACGGCGATCGGTACCGTCGTCGAATCCGCGATAAACCCCGATGGGGCCATCGACGCGGTGAATCATCCTGCATCCCCGTCGTTTGAAGGCTCTCAGCCGGGCGGCGTCGAAATTGAAAGAGTTGAAGAGGCATGCCCGTGTTGTCTTTGAAATCGTGTTGCCCTCGACCCGAAGGCCGCGTTTTTCGAACTCACGCCAGATCGCCCGCATGAATTGATGCCCGCCTCCCGCTGGCGGCGGGGCAAAGTCATGAAACAAGGCGAGGTCAAAGCGCCGATGGCAAGCGCGCCATGTATCGAAGCGCAATTCAGTGGCTCGTCGCGCATTTTTAAAGATAGCGAGGGGGTAATTCATGTAATAAAAAATCCGGAAACATCTTTTCGAACCTGCGGCCCCCGCCGATACCCATCATCTTTCCCGGTTTTTCTGAAGATGAGCGAAAAGGCTGTCCGTAAATAAAAGGATATTTTGCCCGCGATCGTTTGTTGGGCAATTTGCTTCCGAATTTCATCCGATGGACTAAAACGTGGCATAGCTAACACTTGTTTCGAGCTGCGTCGTGTCATGCACATGTGTAGACATCGGAAAGACGAGGTTTCCCAAGGTGTAGTCAGGTGCATGGAGTAGGTAGCATCTTGTTGGTTAAACCCAGGTTTAAAAACGATTGTCCCGTTGTGCAGCCGTTGCGGGCAGCCTGTCCATGACGTCAGGTGCGCGAAATTGTAGAGTTTGGTCATAGAGCGTGCAGGCGGCGAAAGATAGCCCAGTGCCTCATGGGTCTGCCGATCCAGTCTTGAACAGTTCAACACATTGCCGTAGATGCGGTGATAGCGGTTCAGCGCGCCTTGTTTAATCTTCACGCGCATCTCGCGTAGGCCGTTTGGGTCATACAGTTCGTCGCCATCCACGGCAAAGATCCAGGTGGGTGTTCCTGCGTAGCCTTCAATTGCCCGGTGGGATTCCGCGAGATTCTGGATGCGCTCAAGATGGATATGTGGATATTGGGCTGCGAGTGTCTCAAGGATCGGATAGGTCCCGTCCGTGGAGAAATTGTCATAAACAAGCATCCGGTCACAGAAATGGGTCACATTTTCTAGGGCCTGCCCGATGAATAGATCCTCGTTTTTGACCAGGACAACACCAACTATTGCAGGTTCACTCATCGGTCTCCCTTGGCATCGATGACCGCCAGCATCCGATCCACCATCCGATCCCAAGTGTAATGGGACAGGCAAAAGGATTGCCCCTCACTGCCCATTCGGGCTAAATCGTCAGGACGGGATAGTGCATCAAGAAGCACACGGGCAAATTCATCGGGTTCCTGTGTATGGAGAATGAATCCATATTTTCCGTTTCCGCTGATCTCGGGAAAAGCATTACAGTCGAGCCCAACAATCGGCATGCGGCAGGCCAGCGCTTCAAGATAGGCAATGCCCCACGCATCGTATTGAGAAGGCATGAGAAACATGGAATGTTCATCGTACAACTTCTGCAATATGTCCCCGCCCGGGGGGAGGCGTCCAAGTCGCTGTAGCCAGGGCCACTCCGTGTATTGCGGGGGATAGGACTCCTGCCCCACCAGTGTCAGGGTAATGTCCGGATCCGATTGGCGTGCCCGGCGCACCGCCTCAACAACCAGAGCACCGCCTTTTTTGACGAAATTTGATTTGGCCACAAAGAGCAACTTCTTGTTCCGATAGTTTTTGGGGCCGAAATAGGGCGTAATCCCGCCAAAACCGCTGCCCACCGCTGTCACGCGATCTGCGTCGATGCCATAGTCGCGTTCGATACCCGCTTTGACATACTGGCCCATGCAGAAAATGTGATCTACCTGCGCGAGACATTGCCGCTCCCGTTCGTCAAGCGCCTTGGCCATGTTCGGGCTGACAAGTTTCCCGATTTGTGCCGCCATCCATGAACGCCAGGTGGAGTCGATCAAGAAATGGTTACGCTTCTTGGGCTGTCCGTTGCGCCACGGAAATTCCCGGGTTCCGATGTGGATGATATGGCCCTCGGCAAGATCCCGGACACGGCGTTGGGTGGCCCAAGTCCGGGCATGATGCATCACTGTGCTTGTGCCCGGCCTTCGATCCTGTTCCTTTAAAAGCCAGCGCCCAACCCGGTCTGCGAAATCCCAGGCTTTTGCCACCTGCACCTGCTCGGCGACTCCCAGCCGACCCCTTGATTCGAGAACACGGGTCAGGTGGAATGTCGTCCCTGACCACATTCTTGGCGAACGCGGATTCCCCAAAGGACACAGTACGTGGATGGGTTTTAATAGAGTTGTGTCGCTCATTGTTAATGAATACGCGCACGGACTGTATCGACGATGTAGTCGGCCACCTTGGGTTTGGTGTAGGCCGTCGAGGCGAATGAGAGGCATGCTCGCCCCATTTCGGCCAACCGGTCATGATCGGCAAGAACGCCTCGTAACCATCCGGCCTGTTCCTGGAAACGGCAAAGCGGGATTCGGGTGAGGATACGGTAGCTTCCCGGATCCTCCAGTGGCGCCCTGGGATCGAAGTCGCCGCTATTCGGTAATAATTCAATAAAGTGGAGGCCGGGGTGCAAAGCGAACTGTGCCGGGGTTTCTGTCAGGGGTGCCTGCTCGATCAGCAGGGGACGCCCCAGAACAAGGCTCTCAGTGGCTTTCCATGGAAAAATGGCATGGGGGAAGGTATTCACAACCGTTAGGCGCCCCTTGGTGATCTGGCGTGAGAACTCGCGGCGGCTCAGATTGGAGAATACGGTTTGGTTGTCTTCTAAAGTGCGGACAGTGCGGCTAGTCAAGCGATAGCAGCCCGTTATCCCCGCGTTGCGGAGCGCTTGCTGGGTATGCCATCGTATCCAGAAATGGCTGGATGTGGATGTGAGCGGCTCCTCGGCGTGCTCATAAGGCGAGCGCCCGCCATCGCGGACAGGATTGGCGTATACACCGGCTACATGGCATACATCCTGGCACGGTCGGTCGGTTCGCAGCCAATGTCTCCATTGCCGGTCGCGTTGAAACCGCTCCAGGCCCTCTGCAAAAAAAAGGAACGGAGAGAGTTTCGCTTCGAGATGGGATAATTCGGCATTCATCAAAATCCGCCGGGCAAGGCCCCGGTGTAAATTGGCTTTGAAATAAACATCGCAGTGCTCCAATGCCGCAAGATCGAGAAATTGGGCGTGGTCGCTCATGTCGAAAAATACCGGGTGTCCGTCGAATTGTACCCACGCGCTCTCATGTTCGCGGGGCTGGGTTAGGCGGGGAAGGGGGCGGGCCTCATCGGTGGGCCAAGCCCCGGCATGGTTGACCAGCGCCGAGAGGAAATAAGCATAAAAGCCATTATGGCCGCGGCGCGCGATCAGTTCAGGTTCGTGAATGACGATGCGCATATCAGCGAGGGTTCGAAGGCGTCAGCGTTTTAGCGGTCGCACGCTCGCAAATTTCGATCAAACGATTGGCGAACGTCAGAGTCGTGGCATTTTTAAGCACAGCCTCACGGGCATTCAACCCGAGTTGCTTTGCCCAATCCGGCGTATCCAAGACACGTTGTATGGCTGTTGCCAGATGAGACACACTGCCGGGTGGCGTTAAGACGAGCGTTTCGCCATCCCGCACCGTGGTTTGCGACCAGATGCCTTGGGTTTTTGAGAGTACCACCGGGCGGCCGCAGGCCATAGCCTGCAAGGTTACGCTTTGGCCAGAAGGTTGCACTGTTTCCACAAGGGGCACCACAACACAGGCGGCCCCACGGTACAGATCACGTAAGTGGGTGTCGCTGACTCCGTCGGCATAGGTGCCGTGAATATGCCGGACGTTGGCAGGCGAGGGCGAGGGTAGCGTATGTGATGTCACGAGGATGACCGTTGTCTTCAGGTGTTTGGCCGCCTCAATGAGTGTGGGATAATCGCGGCGTCCATCGTTGCCAACAGCCAATATATAACCGGACTCGGACGAAGGTCCGGGCGTCCAGAAGGTGGTGTCCACTCCAAACTGATTGACATGCACATGCCCTTGCGTGCCGGGGTACGCCGCCTGGATGGGGGCGACCTCGGATTCGCCGAATACCATGGATTGCATTCGTCGCATGAGGGCAACGGTGCTGAATCGTCGGACCGGGCTGATTCTGTGATTAAGAAGCCCGCACTGGATACCAACGATGGGGGGGCGCAATCGTCCCACGCTTCGCCAAACCGAAAGTGCGAAGGCGTGGGCGCCTGTTGTCCCAATCACCACATCGCACTCGCGCAATGCGGCGAGCAAATTGCCAGTGGCCTGCATGGTTCCACCGTCCAGTTTGATGGGGCCATGGCCTCGCAGGAAATTGAATGCGGCGCAAGGCCAGTGGGCCGGTGTGGACGAATTCGCCTCGAAATACCGGATGTCATAGCCCTGTGCTTCCAATTCCACCGCTCCGTAGAGGAACTCGCTGGGCGCATCCCCGCGCCGACAGGCATCGACCCGGCTGAGGCGACCTGGATTATAAACGAAACCGATTATCGACACGATCGTGATCCTTTTTTATGGCGCTCGCTCGGCCGTTCGCGCCTGACCATAGCCTGCACCTGCGCAAGGTCAAATGGATGTCCCGCCGCTACAAAATGTGGATGCCAGAATTCGGGGTTGCACCGCTCCCACGCATGGCACCCGAAGGGGAGCCGTTTTCCGGTTTGCTCAAACAGTGTAGACGGATTCGTTTCGAATGCAAACTCCATGGCCTCATTGACCTGGGGGACACGGTAACGCCACCACCAGCATTCGGGTACGGCGACACTCCAAAAGCCATCTTCGTTGCGGCCGCCCCATGCGCGCCGTGTTCTCCGCAGGACTGTCAGCGCCTGAATCATGGTGTCAACACGACGGAGGGAAAACCCGCCATTGCCCACACGGTGGTCCAGTGGCTTAAGAAAACGAAACAAACGGCTGCGGATCCAGAAGGGGAGCCCTTGGCGTGTTTCAACTTTGTTTGGCCAGTCTTCGCCAATCCAGGGGGCGCCAATATAGTCGTAGCCCCGCGCACACCACTCCGATAACTCGTCTTTGAACACAAACACATCAAGCTGGTGAATCAACATGTATCGAAAGGCAATAAATCTTCGATAGAAATCCCGTGACAACAAGAGTGAGCTGTAGGCGGCGATGCCGGTAAAGAATGATGGCGCGAAGCGTTCCACGGGAAGTCGATCCAGAGGGGAAGGCAGTGCTAATCCCTCGGGGGCCACCACAACGATCGGATGGCGTTGAAGGACCTCGAGACACCTATCAACCGAAATGCGCTCCAACGGGGACAATTCGGGTTTGTAAGCCACCAGTACCACCACGGCTTCGCGGCGGGCATTCATAAGGGCCCCCGTTTCCGCCGCTCTATTGCGTTTTGGTAAATAATCTCCAGTCGTGCCACATGGGCTTCTACCGTTTGAAACTTTCTCCACCCTTCGCGGGCTCCCGCCGAAAGCGTTGCCAGACTGTCCGGGTTCCTGGCCAGAGAGGAGAGACGAGCCGCCAAGTCGCCAGGCTGACCCGGGTCGAAAAGCAGTCCATCGTGTCCTTGCGCGATATACTCCTTCATGGCGCCACAATTGCTGGCGATGACCGGCAGGCCGCGCGACAACATTTCCGCGCCCACGAATCCGTATGCCTCACGCCAAATGGAGGGGACGACGCCGACATCCGCGTTCTGGCAGATGGCGTCAAGATCCCCGTCGCGGTAGGCGCCCAGATTATCAATCAACGGATGCACCATTGATGAGCAACCCCAAGCTTGCAAGCGAATGCCTTGTTCCCCTGATTTTAGTAACCAATCCAGTTCCTGTCGCAAAAGATCCAGCCCTTTAGGTCGGCGTTGGACATTCAAAACGAGCGCACGCAACGGGGTATTTCTGGTCCGGTCGCCACGCTCGCACGGTCGGGTGCGAATCGTATGGCGGGTCGGGTGTTCGACGGATACGTTATTTTTGCATCCACCGATTGCCTGGTACAAATTCGCGACGGTTTTTGAGACCGCTAGGATGCCATCAAGGCTCTGGAGCGAATGGTTGAACCGGTGTCGGCGCTCGATGTAATCGGATTGTTTCCGGGATGAACGTACCGTCGACCGCACAAGTCGACGCAGAAGAGGCCACCACGAATTGAATCCCCCTTTTCGGGGTAATAGGGTCGACAGAGCGGATGCCGCGCCGTAGATCTTGCGTTCGGCGCTTGAAACGCCCTCGCAACAACACCCTTTGCAAACCAGTTGCTCGTTCGACAGATTACACGCTGATCCATCGGCGAGCAGAAGCTTTATCGTGGGGCACAACCCGTAATAATCGTGCGCAGTCAGCAGAACGGGAATACTCCGGGCCTGGAATACACGCACCGCTTCAATCGGAAAGCCAATCAACTCATGCAAATGTACCAGATCAGGCA
>Ga0194060_10000231_pt1 | contig 39851 bp, 42 predicted proteins | sample SepL225m_MetaG_FD_163427 | JGI IMG/M metagenome (GOLD analysis project Ga0194060, IMG submission 163427) | Anoxic zone freshwater microbial communities from boreal shield lake in IISD Experimental Lakes Area, Ontario, Canada - Sep2016-L222-5m | ecosystem: Environmental > Aquatic > Freshwater >...
AGGAACTTCTTCTTGATGACGGATTGCTGAAAGCTATGGAAGAGGTTCAGGATGAAGAAACTGTCGAATATGAGGACGTAAGAGAACTGATTAAGCAATTATGAAAATTATCCTCAGAAAAACATTTCTAAAAGATATTCAGAAAGTCAGTGAACCGCAAAAGAGTCAGGAAAATCTTTTCTTGAAGAACTTCATGCCAGCCCTTCGATTTCAGAAAGCTCGCATAACATTAAGAAGTTAAAAGGAGAAAAGAAAAAGGGTGACTTTTTCAGAATCCGCTTCGGCGAATACAGATTGGGATATGAAAAAAGAGAAGACGAAATAATCATATATCGTATTCTGCACAGAAAGGAAATTTATAGGTATTTTCCATAAGGTAATCGCAAACTTAAAGCCTATCAATCAGTTGCAGTTGATGCCCTACGGCGCACCTGAACTTTGTGTTATACGGACGATGTAAAGGAAAAGAAAGCCCATGAAAAATCAAGACCTGAAAACAAAAGCCCGAATATTGGTTTTCATTATTGAGCAGGGGGGAGATATTGGACGACTATCTCCATCCCAGCCAGAAGGTATACCCTGGACATCGAATCATGGTACTGAGCGTGACCAATTATGCATATCTCGTACCTTATGTTGAGAATGAGGAAGAGTTGTTTCTGAAAACCATTATCCCGAGCAGGAAGGCCACTCAGCAATATTTTGGAGAAAAACATGACGGCTAAACTGACCAAGGAAGAGAGGGAAATACTGGATAGCTTTGAAAAAGGTGAATGGATTCCTGTCGCCGACCTTCCAAAAAGAAGAAAAGAATTGGTAGAGTACGCCTGTAATACATTAAGGAAGGACAGAAGGCTGAATATTCGGATTTCTGAAAGAGACCTCACTGAGTTGCAAAGAAAGGCCGTCAAGGAAGGTTTGCCGTATCAGAGTTATATCTCAAGTATTATTCACAAGTTCATTAACGGAACACTGGTTGATGGAGCAGCAAAAGAGGTGCAAATCAGGCGCTGATGATTTACCCTGTGGAGCCCCGACGAGGTTCGTGATTCAATCAGGGATCATGCCCTGTATTCCTGAACCCGGGGTTACACCATTCCCACTGGTACGTTATCGATGGTTGAGGTGATCGGGAGATACATGGGGGCAAGCGAGATGATGCATCCCTGCCCGATCGGTTGTTTCAGGGTTTGAAGTACCTGGAAATGGCGAATAGCATCTTTTCCTGGACTTGCCGATTTTTTTATTTCTACCGGATAGAGTGTGCCGTTCTGATGAATAAGCAGATCGACCTCTTTGGCATCTTTGTCGCGATAGTAGTAAATGGGGGCACGCTTGCCGTTGTGCCACCAGCTTTTGATGATCTCCGATACTACCCAGCTTTCAAGAATGGCTCCTGACATTGCTCCCGCTTCCAGTGTTTCGGGTGAAGTCCACTCGGTCAGCCAGGCAGCAAGTCCCGTATCGAGGAAGTACAGCTTCGGGGTTTTCACCACTCTTTTATTGATATTGGTGTGCCATGGTTCGAGCAGGTAGAGGATTCCTGAATTTTCAAGAATCGAGAGCCATCGTTTTCCGGTCGCATGGTTGATGTCGCTGTTGCGGCAAAGATCCTGGATATTGAGCATCTGGCCGGTTCGTGCTGCACAGGAGCGGAGAAATCTCAGGAATGCACTTTCGTCGCCGACATTGGCCAGATCCCGCACATCACGTTGCAGATAGGTCTGGACGTATGAACTGTAGAACAGGTCATGATCGGCAGGATTCTCCTGATGAAGAGCGGGAAACGATCCGAGCCAGATTTTCCGGTAGAGTTCAGGCAGAATCCATTGCCGGCTTTCTGCACGTTGTTTCATGACTTCCGGAATCGGCAGAAACGGCTCTGCAGAAGGAGTGTCAAAAAGCTCTCTCTGCGAGAATCCAAGCAGGTTGACCACCCCGACACGACCAGCGAGCGATTCAGTGACCCCCTTCATCAAATGGAATTGCTGTGAACCGGTGAGCCAGAATTTTCCGGCTTGCGGCTCGTTGTCGACCGCCATTTTGATGTATGGCAAGAGCTGGGGTGCGTACTGGATTTCGTCGAAGAGAACCGGTGCGGTAAAGCGTTGCAGGAACAGGGCAGGTTCTTCCCTGGCGAGTGCACGGAGCATTGGGTCGTCAAGAGTGGCATACGACCGCTCTTCTCCTGCCAGGTGTCGAAGGAATGTTGTTTTTCCGGTTTGGCGAGGTCCGGTCAGCAGCATGACGGGGAATTGTTGACTCGCTTGCAGGAAAAAGATCTCAAGTGTTCTGGTCTTGTACGGCATGACTCGGCTAATTTTATTATAAAGTATAAAAATAGCCGAAAAAATGAAAGGGTGCAACAGGTAAAAAAGATGGTTCTCCCTTCAGCCATCCCGTTTTTGCGCGGTTTGTATCTGACGGGACACTCAAAATGCTGGTCTGGCTGTTTTTGTTACATGGTACTGTTCCGGCACCGTTTATGGGTATCGAAGAGCCGGAGAATTTCTTGCATCCACGCCTTCTCCCTGAACTTGCAGAGGAGAGCCGTGCAGCCAGTGAGCGTACGCTGCTTCTGATAACAACCCATTCGCCCTTTTTTTTAAATGCGCTCCGTCCGGAAGAGGTTCGGGTTCTTTTGCACAATCGCTCGCACAGCTTCATCAAGTTTTATGAGGCCATTACAGATGCGGTAGCGTGAAATATTCTGGTAAAGATTCCTTTTACAAAGTTTTGTTCTTTCACAACCAGTGGGTAAGTTGTATGTAACTCCAACTAAAAATGAGTGTTCATGGTATTCAAGATTGCATTTCGACCGGATCAGATAACTGATCGGTTTTCGTTTTGCGCTCATAAACAGGAATTGATTGACGTAAGTATCGAAAACTTGGCAGTCGTGCTGATTTAGTGCGTAAATTGCACTAATGGATTCCTAATCTGAGCGATAATCAAAGCCAGGTACCAGAGCCGAGTCCGAAATCCAGCAAAGAAAAACAAGAAGTCAAATTTATAGCCAAAAAGCCGAAATATACCTGATTTATACAAAAAAACGAATATCAATGAAGGTGGTACACTTTCACCGGAATGCTCAATCAATCAGACGATTTCAGCATCGAAGCCAACGATTTCCGAGGTCAACAAAGGTCTGCTGTATGATTGGAATTGACGCAGAAAAGGCACTCAAGGCCATAGGATCACTTGGCGGCGGGAACCATTTTATTGAAGCTGGTTTTGATCAACATCACAATCTGCTCATCACTATTCATTCAGGAAGCCGGAACTTCGGGAAGTGTGTTGCTACCTTCTATCAACAGAAGGCAAAGGAATGACTTGAACGGTATTTTATCCGTGACCAGTACAAAGAGCTTGAATTTATGCCAATCGATACTGATGATGGAATGAATTACTTGCAGGGCATGGCAGTTGCCCAACGGTTTGCTTCTGAAAATCGCAAGGAAATGATGCGCCGTCTTTCCATGCATCTACGAGCTGAACCAATCGATTTCATTGGCAATGATAATGTGATCCGCAAAGGGGTAACTTCTGCCAAGTCTGGCAAAAAGGTAATTATTTCATTCAACATGGCTAAGGGTATCTGACAAGCATCACCAGATCAGCACAGAGCCAACACCTCACCCACCAGCTTGTCAATACCTTTGGCCACCTCTCCGATGGTCGGCCCAAGCATATAGGCTGGTGTGCTGACAATCTTGCCCTGCTTGCTGACAACGGTGTTCCAGACCGGGCACTCAATATGGCGGGCACCCATGGTGTTGATGTCTGCCGCACTCTCAGAATCATTGCCGATAGTCAGTTCAATATGCTCCATACCCAGTAACCTGGCGGCTATCACGGGGGTGATGCAGATAAAACCAAGTGGCTTGCCAGCCTTGTGGAATGCCTGTATGACTTTGGCAACATCGCTGTTGATGTCGCAGGCAGCCCCCTTGAACGCATAGTTGCTGAGGTTTTTTGCTGCGCCGTAACCACCCGGCAGAATCAGGGCATCCAGCACTGTTCCATCAATCGTTTTCAGATCAGAGATGGCACCCCGCACAATTCTTGCTGATTCAACCAGGACGTTGCGGGATTCATCCTCCGTCACTGTGCCGGTAAGGTGGTTGACAACATGGTGCTGCATGATGTCTGGCGCAAAGCATACCGCTTCAGCACCAGCCCTGTCGAGAGCAAGCAGTGTCAGCACAGCCTCATGGATCTCCGCTCCGTCCAAAAAGCCGCATCCCGAAAGAAGAATGGCAATTTTTTTCATAGAACTATAGTTTTTTATATCATTACCTTTAATGATGTATTGCGACTCTTGCGATCATGTTTTTTTTACTGTAACAGGACGCTTTACAAGTATCTCTTGTATTTTTTCATCCAGTATTACCATTATGATTACTCCCGAGGAAACCCTGCTGCTGCTTATTGATGTGCAGGGCAAGTTGGCAGAGAGTGTTTTTCAGCCAGAAGCTTTGACCGGAAATATAAGCAAGTTGCTCAGATCCTGCACCATTCTTGGTGTGCCGGTGCTGGTGACCGAGCAGTATCCGAAAGGTCTTGGTCATACCCTCGCTTCTTTGATGGATCTCTTGCCCGGCAATGTTCCTGTAGAGAAAAAAACCTTCAGTTGTTGTGGCGTGCCTGAGTTCATGCGGCAGCTCCGCTCATTCAACCGTAACGATATTCTGGTCGCCGGTATCGAGGCTCACGTCTGTGTCTACCAGACCTCAGTTGAACTGCTTGAGTTTGGCTACAACGTTCATCTGGTGACGGATGCCGTTTCATCAAGAACGGAAGGAAACAAACATCTTGGCATTCGATGTATTGAAAAAGCTGGCGCATCGCTGACCAGTACAGAGATGGCACTCTTTGAACTGTTGCGTCTGGCAGAAGGGGAGCGGTTCAAGTCAATTTCGAAAATCGTGAAAGAGTAGAGCTGCCTGATGAGATCGGGAACTGCTCCTGTTTTCCCACAACGGCCTGAAGCATTGATTTCAGCGTTGCTTCGCCTTCAAAAATATCGGGTTCAATTTTGAGATAATAGCAGGGTCTTGTGGTGATGAGCCGGATAAGTTCGGGACGACCAAGCATACGGAAGTAATCTTTTTCCGTTGTTACAATGCTGAGCCCTTTTTCTTCCGCCTCCCGGCGCACCGCGTGCAGTTTTTTTGCGCTGTAGGGCTCGTGATCCCTGAAAAAGCGGTGAGCTGCAACGTTAATTCCCTCTTTTGTGAGGCTGTTGAGAAAGCTTTCAGGGGTGGCTATGCCTGCGAAGGCGAGAAAATTGAGATTTTTTTGAAGGATCGCCTCATCTGCGGTCTGGAACTCCCCTGAAAAACAGACCAGCTCTCCATTCTTAAGCCGGGCCTGGACAATGGGACGACCCGTTTTTTCCAGCTCCTTGATGATGGAGGTGGCCTGCTCTCTGTCGGTGATTTTGTTGAGCAGAATCAGATCTGCCCGGGAAAGATTTTTCAGTGGCTCCCTCAGGTGCCCTTCAGGCAACATTTTGGCCTTGACAAAAGGTTCTGCGGCATTGATAATGGCGATATTGAGCACCCGGTCAATTTGGCGATGCTGGAAAGCGTCGTCGAGAATGATCACCGATGGTCCCCTTTGGGTAAAGCGTTTGGCAATCTCCATGACCGCCTTTTTTCGTTTATTGGCGACCATGACAATAGCTTCGGGATTGTTCCATGCGAGCATCGCGGTTTCATCGCCCGCTTCCCGGCTGCTGAGCCAGATTTTTTGACCGTCAGAGACAAGTTGTACCCCTTTCGACTCCCGGAGGTATCCTCTTGAGACAATGGCGGGCTTGCATCCAATTGAAAGATAGTACTTGACGACCCAGTCAACAAGCGGGGTTTTTCCTGTTCCCCCAGCCGAAAGATTGCCGATGGAGACAACAGGAATCGGCGATTTCCATACTCTGAAAAGTCCCCGGTTAAACAGAGTATTGCGAAGCTGTACGATACAAGAGTACAGTATGGCAAAGGGGCGGAGAAGTATAACGCGTGGATTACCCATGGCTGAAGTGTTCTGAGATGGTCGTTGTGTACGTTTGAAGCTCTTCTTCGCTGTGGAATGTTGGCAGCTCAAGAAGGTGGAGTGTGATCGCGGCTTTGCTGAATGGTTTTGGAATTTCAAACTGATCCCAACTCCTGAGTCTCCATGTGCTGCTGTAGCATATTTCCGCAAAGAGCAGTGGAAAGTGGTGACTTGAGGCAAGACGCAACGTGCCGAATTTGAACTTGTTAACCGGTCCGCGTGGTCCATCGGGAGTAAGGACGACCATTCCATGGTGTTGCAGAACCTCCAGCATGGCACTTTTTACGGTATCGCCCCCTTTTGAGCTTGAGCCACGGATCAGGGAAAAACCACACTTTTCAAGGGTGTCGGCCAGCACTCGTCCGTCTTCGGACAAGCTGACAACCGCAGACAATGTTTTTCCTGGAAAAAGGGTGCGGGCAAGCAGCCAGCCGATGATCATCTTTCCATGCCAGAAGGCGAAAATGGCTCCCGTCTCACGAAACGTCATCTCCTGGCTCGGTGGGGCTATCGATATGCGGAGGCTTGCATAGAGTAGCTTCAGCACGACAGGAAGGATATAACGGGAAATCACCGGAGAGAGTGGCATTGCGGTCAGGAATAATTGGCAATCAGGTATGCTGGGAGCACAGGAATAAATTTTAAAATTGTTTATTTTATGCTTGCCGCATTATAAAAATCTTGGGTGCAATTTAACAAACCACGTTGATAAACCACATACTGGAAGAGAATCAACTCTACGCGAAAAATCATGAATGTTTTGATTATAGGGGGTGGCGCTCGCGAACATGCTCTCTGTTGGGCTGCTGCACAGAGTAACAGGGCGACAGCAGTATTTGTCGCGCCGGGGAATGGAGGAACCGAACTGATGGGTGGCAAAGTTCACAATGTGCCGCTGCAAGCGACAGCGATAGATGATCTGCTTGAGTTTGCCCGTCAGAATGCTGTTGAGCTGACGATTGTGGGCTCCGAGCAGCCGCTTGAACTTGGTATTGTGGATCTGTTCCGCAGCGCAGGTAAAAAAATAGTTGGCCCCACCCAGGCGGCTGCTCGTCTTGAGTCAAGCAAGGTCTTTTCCAAAGAGTTCATGGGGCGCCATGGAATTCCGACGGCTGGTTACCATGTTTTTCGGGATGCGACTGCCGCCAATACCTCTCTCGGGCAGCCGCAGACCTCATATCCGCAGGTGATCAAGGCAAGCGGTTTATGTGCGGGGAAAGGGGTTTTCATAGCACTCAACAAGGGGGAGGCACTGAGGGCAGTCAAGGATATCTTTGAAGATCGTATTTTTGGCGATGCTGGAGATGAGGTGGTCATTGAGGATTTTCTTCAGGGTCAGGAGGCGAGTGTTTTTGTGCTGACCGATGGCAGAAAGTACCGCCTTTTTTTGCCTGCCCAGGATCACAAGAGGATTGGCGATGGCGATACGGGCAAAAATACGGGTGGTATGGGAGCTTATGCTCCGGCCTCTCTGGTGACTCCTGAGGTGATGCGGAGGGTAGAGGAGCGGATTATCCAGCCTACCTTGAAGGGGATGGCCGAAGAGGGTTGTCCCTATACCGGTTTTCTCTATGTCGGTTTGATGATCGATAACGGAGAGCCCTCAGTTGTTGAATACAATGCGCGGCTTGGTGATCCCGAGACACAGGTGGTGCTTCCTCTTCTGAAAAGCGACTTTATTGCAGCTCTTCAGGCAAGCGTTGACGGAACGCTGGAAGAGGTTCCCTTTGAGATGCATGAGAAGTCGGCTGCAACGGTTGTGATTGCTTCGGCTGGTTATCCTGATCGCTATGTCACTGGCAAGCCGATTACCATCTCTCGGGATGTTGCTGCAATGGAAGAGTGTTATCTGTTTCATGCGGGAACGGCCATCAAGGATGGACTGCCTGTGACTGCTGGTGGAAGAGTTTTTTCGGTAACAGCGCTTGGCGATACTCTTGGGGAGAGCATTGATCGTGCTTATCGTGTTGTTGAAAAGGTCGGCTTTGACGGAGCATATTATCGTACAGACATAGGAGCAAAGGGGCTGTAATATGAGACTACCCAGACGTAAATTCGAGATTATTCAGGAACAGGCGTTCCATGAGTTGCCTTATGAGTGCTGCGGGCTGCTTGTCGGAACGCAGGAGAGTGATCATCGAGGAAATATTGAGAATATTGTTTATGAAATTGCGCCTTGCAAAAACTGTCTCTATTTCGGCAGGGAGCAGGGGTTTGAGATTGCACATCAGGAGTATCTTGATGTAAAGCGGGAAGCAGCAAAGCATGGATATCGCATTCTTGGATCCTACCATTCCCATATCAACACTCCGGCAATTCCCTCCCTGCATGATGTTGATTTTGCTCATTCAGGCCATACCTTGCTGATCATTTCGCTGATGAACGGGCAACCGAAAGAGGTAACGGCCTGGCTTCGACGTCATTCGGGGGGATTTCACCAGGAGCAGATCCGTGTTGTAGAGTAGCTTGCCGAGAGTGAAGTGGCGCAAAACTCTTTGACTTATTTTGTACATTACCCTTTTTTAAAGCTCACCAAGTATTAAACCCGGAAAAAACGTGCCGAAACGGGAAGATATCAAGTCGATTTTAGTGATTGGAGCAGGTCCTATCGTTATCGGTCAGGCCTGTGAATTTGATTACTCCGGCACCCAGGCGTGCCGTGCACTGAAGGAGGATGGTTACCGCGTGGTGCTGGTGAACAGCAATCCTGCAACCATCATGACCGATATAGAGTTTGCCGATGCAACCTATATTGAGCCAATTACTCCGGAGTATGTTCAGAAAATTATCGAACGGGAAAAACCTGATGCACTGTTGCCCACCATGGGTGGTCAGACTGCCCTCAATATCGCAGTCGCTCTTGCCGAGTCGGGCATTCTTGAGCGCAATGGTGTCGAGCTGATCGGCGCAAAACTTCGGGCCATCAGAAAAGCTGAAAATCGTGAGTTTTTCAGCGATGCGATGAAGAAAATCGGTCTTGATATGGCCAAAGGTTTTTTTGTCCGCAATGAAAAAGAGGCGAAAGAGGCGCTGGAAGAGATTGGTCTGCCGATTGTGATTCGCCCCTCCTTTACGCTGGGTGGCACGGGAGGTGGTTTTGCCCAGACCAAAGCCGACTACTATGAAGCGGTTCGGAGAGGGCTTACAGAGAGCCCCATCAGTGAAGTACTTGTTGAGGAGTGTCTGATTGGCTGGAAGGAGTATGAACTTGAGGTTATCCGTGATCTGGCTGATAACGTCATTATTGTCTGCTCTATTGAAAATGTTGATCCCATGGGGGTACATACTGGCGACAGTATTACTGTGGCTCCTGCCCAGACGCTCACTGACCGCCAGTATCAGGAGCTTCGGGATGCTTCGATCAGAATTATTCGTGAAATCGGGGTTGAGACCGGTGGCAGCAATATCCAGTTTGCCATCAATCCGGTTGATGGTCGTATTGTGGTGATTGAGATGAATCCCCGTGTATCGCGCAGTTCAGCGCTTGCTTCAAAGGCAACCGGTTTTCCGATTGCCAAGGTGGCGGCAAAGCTTGCTGTTGGCTACCGGCTTGATGAGATTCTCAATGACATTACAAAAACCACTCCGGCCAGTTTTGAGCCCACAATAGACTATTGTGTTGTCAAGATTCCTCGTTGGGATTTCGAGAAGTTCAAAAATGTTGATGCCCGTCTTGGCGTTCAGATGAAATCGGTTGGCGAGGTGATGGCCTTTGGTCGCAACTTCAGGGAGGCGTTGCAAAAGTCGCTTCGTGGCCTTGAGATAGGGCGCGCAGGGTTAGGTTCTGACGGCAAGGATATTATGAATGTGCTTGATATGACCCAGCAGCAGAAAAAGTTTGCCAAAGAGGATATTCTCGAAAAAATCAAAATACCGAAAGCTGACCGAATCTTTTATCTCCGTTATGCCTTCCAGGCAGGAGCAACCATTGATGAGGTGCATCAGTCAACCGGCATTGATCCCTGGTTTCTTGACAATATCCTCCAGATTGTTGAGCTTGAAGATGAGCTTCGTGAACTTGCTGCTGCCGACTGACCTGCCATGAGCTATCTCGACAGGATTTTGGTGGAGAAAAAGCGTGAAGTCGCGGAGCTCAAGAGGGCGAAGCCAGCGCAGCGTTATCGGGAGTTGCAGGGCTCTCTGGGGGCCACCCGTGATTTCAGGCGAACTCTCTTACGACAAGGGGGAGGGTTGCGCCTTATTGCCGAGATTAAAAAAGCATCTCCCTCGCGAGGTCTGATTGTCAAGGATTTCGCTCCTCTTGCCATGGCAAAAAGCTATGCCGAGCTTGGCGCTTCAGCTTTTTCTGTGCTAACGGATCGCCTCTTTTTTCAGGGCTCCATCGACTCTCTGCAACAGGTGAGCCGATCATTTTCTCTCCCTGTTTTGCGCAAGGAGTTTATTATTGATGAGTCCCAGATATTTGAGTCGCGCCTGATTGGTGCTGATGCCATTCTGCTGATAGTGGCGGCACTTGAGTCCGTGCAACTCGGGGATTACCTGCAGGTGGCAGCCGATCTTCACCTGGATGTGCTGGTGGAGGTGCATGACAGGCGGGAGCTTGAGATTGCCATTGAACAAGGAGCCTCAATGATCGGGGTCAACAACCGGAATTTAAAGGATTTCTCGGTCGACCTTCATGCTTCGGCTGCGCTTCGTCCACTGATCCCCGAGGGGGTGGTTGCCGTGGCAGAAAGCGGCATGAAAACTGCCGCAGATATTGCCCTTATCGAGCAGGCATCCTATGATGCCGTGCTGATAGGGGAGGGGCTGCATACCAGCCCCGAGCTTCGCGCAATTACCTGGTCATAGCTCTGATTTTTGCAGCAGTGCGTGCAGGGTCAACAGATTTGAAGAATGCGGTGCCAGCAATCAGTGCATCGGCTCCTGCCGTTACCACATCCTGCGCATTTTCTTCGGTTATACCACCGTCAACGGCGATGACCATTGCCGGATTTACCTTCAAACGCATCTCATGAAGCTGCGCGATTTTTCCAATTGCAGAGGGGATGAACTTCTGCCCCCCGAAACCGGGGTTGACCGACATCAGCAAAACGAGATCAAGATCCGGCAGAACGGATTCGAGCGTTGAGACTGGTGTGCCAGGATTGATTGAGACTCCAGCTTTAGCGCCGAGGCTCTTGATGAACTGAATGGTGCGGTGCAGGTGTGGACAGGCCTCCTGATGGACCGTTATCTGGTGTGAACCTGCCTTGACAAAATCCTCGATGTAACGGTCGGGATCGGCAATCATCAGATGAGTGTCGATAATCATCGGTGTACATGCTGCAATTGCCTGAACGATGAATGGCCCGAAGGTGATGTTGGGGACGAAATTTCCATCCATGATATCGCAGTGCATCCAGTCTGCGCCTGCTGATGTGGCAATCTCGATGGAGTTGGAGAGTCTGGTGAAGTCACCCGAAAGAATGGATGGAGCAAGAAGCGTGGATGGTGTGGGCATGGTGGTGCGTCCTTGATGGTGAAAAAAAGTAACCGGGGCAAATAATTAAAAAGCTTCGCCAATTCCAAAATTGAAGGTGCAGTTGCTCAAGTTCAGTTTTGAAAGACGCCAGGGCACTGTCTCAGCGGGGTCATGCAGTTTATAGGCAAAATCAAAACGGAATGGGCCAATTGGAGAGCCTACCCGCAGCCCAACCCCGGAGTCCATCGCAAAGTCTTTTCTCAGAGAATTATAGGTGAGCGAGTAGGGGCCCGTTCTGTCCCAGATATTTCCGATGTCGGTAAAAAAGGCAATTCCGGAAGACTGATTAAAAAGTTTAAACAATTTCAGACGGTATTCAAGATTGAGCTCAAGCTTGATATCAGCGCCAAAATTTGAGGCAGCCTTACTTTTGCTGTTGCCTGGTCCGAGAGTGTTGTAGAGCCATCCCCGCATGGAGTTTGAACCACCTGCATAGAAACGGCGCTCTTCAGGTGTCGACTCGGCTTTTCCATAGGGCATCATCCACCCGATACGTCCCCTGGCGGCAAGCTGGCCTTGCGGCGAAATGTTTTTTGAAACACCTAAAGCGGTTTCAACCTTCATATACTGTGAATAGGTTATCCCCAAAACCTGCGGATCTTTATCCGTAAATCCAGAATACTGCCGGGTATCAATGTATGTGTCTATGAGCCAGGCAAGACTTCCTGACTCTTCAAGAAGCAGGTCAAGTTTCCATATTGTCTTTTCGGGCATGACACTTGCTCGATTGGTCGAGTTTAAACGAAGCCTGAAGCTCTGGTTCACATGGGTACTCATCAGACTGTCAATTGCTGTATTGACTGCTGGTTCGTTGTCGGGATTAATTCTGATATTACTGGCAAGATCTTTCTTGAAAAGTTGTTTGAACCCGCCAAGAGAGTCTTTATTAACCCATTCGACCTCAAAAAAATCAAAATTCAGGCGAGATGATGGATTCAGGCGGGCGTTATAGGTTGCACGGACCAGACCGGTTTTACTCGACAGAAGCACAGGCTGTCTGGTTGCAGAGTATTCTACAGTTGTTGAATAAAAGCTTCCTGTTTTTTTGAGAACAGGCATGACAAGGCTGCTTTTCAGACTGAATTCGTAAGGAATAACCTTCGTGTATTGGCTCGCGTCGAGATTTGCCAGTACTCTGTTGTCGGAACTGCCCTGTGTGCCGTATTCGGTAGAGGTACGGAACTGTTCTCCGCCGCCAAAAAGGTTCTTGTTTTCATAAGCAAGAGAGGTGCCAAAGAAGAGAGGTCCATACCGGTTATCCATCAGTATCTTTGGCTCAATCTGGTGCTTTGGCGCGGTTTCAAGACGAACAGTGGTGTAAAGTTCACCCGCACGCACCGAATCAGGAGTGATATTGATTGACGAAAAGATATTTGTGGCTCCTAAATTCTGGAGGGTACGTTGTTCAAGACTCTGACGGGTCAACCCCCCCGGTCGGAATTCAATTCCACCCGTGATAAGATCAGCAGACACCTTCTGTTTACCGACAATTAAGCCGTTAATATTGTCATGAGTAAATTTCTGTGTTATGGGGTTGGGCTCACTTTTGCCGGATTCTTGTGCGACAGCGTGGATTGCTCCGTATTTCAGCCGTTGCGGCAAATTGAGTCTGAAGAGGAGTCCGGCCCGGTTTCCTGTGGTATCTACTTTGATGCGGATACTGTCTTCATGAAAAAAAGGATAACCATACTCCTTGAAAAAGGATACCGTTCTGTCACGCTCGTCAATCAGCCGTTCAACAGAAAAGATATCATGGAGTTTCAGCCGTTGTTGGCTGAGATACTCCTTTTTAAGCTCATCAGAAAGTCGTTCAAGTCCGTTAAATTTGATCGAGTCTATTCTCGATGGTTCATGTTCAAGAACAAGAATGTTCAGTTCCAGCTTTTTACCCTTACTTCTGTGGGCAATGGTGTAATCGACATCAGCGTGGAAATAGCCCTTGTAGGAATAAAGCTTTTTGATCAGGAAGATGTCTTTGGCAAACTCGACAGGATTGAATGGCTTGTGTACCCCTCCAAACAGGCCAAGCCCAAGGAACGATCGGCTTTTGGTGGTGCCTATAGTCTGCCGAAGCTCCTCAGAGCTGATGGCTTTATTGCCAGTGAATCGAATATCGCTGACGTATGCAAGCTGCTCCGACAGCTCTTTTCTCTCTTCTGCTGTCTGGCTGTGTACCCTCAAAGCACACAAGACAAGAAGGGCGATAAGAATTAATGCTTTTGCCAACCATGAATCCCGTTTTGTCGTGCGTTCTCTCGTACTATGTTAATTGCTCTTCATCATCATACCCAAACTCCTCGTCAGTGGGGTAGTCAGGCCATATTTCATCAAGACTTTCATACATATCATCGCTTTCAGGAAGATCATACAGGTTCTCAATCACCTGTTGGGGCGCACCTGTCCTGCTTGCATAATTAATCAACTCATCTTTTGTTACAGGCCATGGAGCATCGGCTATATGACGGGCAAGATCTAAATTCCAGTACATACTTCTCTTGATTGAATTATTCGGGTTAGGAGTGATTATCTCTCAGTTCAAGTGAACTTTTTTGTGTTGTTATGAATTTATCAGGGTTTATATCATTAAAAAAATATGCAGTCGGATTGACTTTGACATTATCTTTTTGTACTTCGTAGTGCAGATGGGGTGCTGTTGATATGCCGGTATTGCCCGAGAGCGCAATAATGTCGCCTCGACAGACCTTCTTGCCCTGTTGTACCAGCAATTTTGAGAGATGTGCATAAATGGTTTTATATCCGTATCCGTGATTGATCGCGATGGTTTGTCCGTACCCCTTGTCATAGCCTGAATAAACGACAATGCCATCACCTGTTGTCTGGACTTTTGTCCCTTCAGATGCAGCCATATCAATACCCTGGTGAAAAAGAGAGAGGTTATAGAGCGGGTGTACTCTTAAACCGAATGTGCTGGTAATAGAGCCATTCACAGGTTTGATGTTTGGAACACTTGAAACAAAGGAGGTTGGATCCGGGTTGTCTGCAAACTCCCCTGTTTCAAGGCCGTTGGCGTTCTGCCGCTCTATCTGCATGACCATCTGCTCAATCATCTGTTCTGCATTGGCAAGAAAACCCTCTGCTCTTTTGGTCTGGTCTGGCTTTATTTTCCCGTTCTCTCCGGCTTTTTTTTCTGTAGCGAAAAGAGCTGTTGGAGTAAATACGGCAAACGACAGAAAAATTGTTACTGCCGAAAAAAGAAAAAAAAGTACTTCCCGCAGATGGCTGTAACCAGAGTCAACTGCTTTTTTGCGGTATTCAGACGGCATTGCAAGCCGGGATGTCGAAGTCATGCGGTATTTATGGTGTGTCTGAGCAAGGAATTTCTCTTTGAAATTATTGGGCAAATATAAAAAAACTTTTTTTTATAAGTCAATGATTAATGGGCCTCCAGCCAGTTTTTTCCAATTCCTGTATCGACCTCGACGGGTACGTTTTTAAGTCCACAAGTTATTGCGGCATCAATCATTGCCTGTTCAACAAGGGCAGAAAGCGACTCTTTTTCTGTCGTGGTGGTTTCAAAGATCAGTTCGTCATGAACTTGCAGAAGCATCACAGAGTGCATCTGTTTTTCGCGCATCCGTGTGCTGCAGAGAATCATGGCGCATTTTATGATGTCAGCGGCTGTTCCCTGAATCGGGGTATTCATCGCTGCCCGTTCTGCGGCTTTCTGCACATTTGTATTGCGACTGTTGAGGTCCGCGATGTAACGACGCCTTCCGAGAAGAGTGGTGACATAGCCGATTTTTTTTCCTCTTTCGATAATGTTCTGCAAAGAGTCGAAGAGACACGGATATTTTGCTTTATAGGTGTCGATGATGACTTTGGCCTCCTTCTGGGAAATATTGAGCCGTCGTGCCAGGCCAAAAGGCATGATCCCATAGAGAACTCCGAAGTTTACCTCTTTGGCTTTGCGGCGCATATCGCCGGTAATCTCATGCAAACCAAAAATTACCCTGGCCGTTGCGGTGTGGATATCTTCACGGTTGTGAAATGCTTCAAGAAGTTGGGGGTCTCCCGAAATTTCCGCAGCAATCCGGAGTTCAATCTGTGAGTAGTCAGCCGACAGCAACCAGTTTTCGGGGGTTGATGGAACAAAAGCGCGGCGGATCTCCCTGCCAAGAGGGCTCCGAACAGGAATGTTCTGAAGATTTGGATTCGAGGATGACAAGCGCCCTGTAGCGGTAACACACTGATTGAAGGAGGTGTGCACTCTTCCTGTTGAAGGATTTACTATTTTTGGCAGTGCATCAATATAGGTGCCCTTGAGTTTCTGGAGGCTTCGGTACTCCAGGAGGTCACGTGCAACAGGATGCGCTGTGGCAAGCTCTTCGAGCACCTCGACATTGGTTGAAAAGCCGGTTTTTATTGTTTTTCGTGCAGGGAGCCCAAGGACGTTAAACAGAATGTGCGAAAGCTGTTTCGGAGAGTCGATGTTGAAAGGGGCACCAGCAGTACGGTAGATCTTTTCAGTGAGCAGCTCAAGCTCTTTTTCTGCGGTAACAGAGGCTTGTGCGAGATGTGCTGAATCGATGCTTATGCCTGCGTATTCCATGCTCGCCAGAACAGAGACCAGGGGAAACTCTATCTTTTCACAGAGCCAGAGCAGCTCTTTTTTTTCAGCAAGTTTTTTACGGAACAGGTTTTCAAGCTGAAGGGCAAGATCGGCATCCTGACAGGCATAGTCAGAGAGTTTTGCCGGTTCAACGTCAAAAATATTCACTTTTGCTTTTCCTGTGCCGACCAGTTCATCAAAGGTTGTTGTCTGGTAGCCGAGATAGCGAGCCGCCAGATCATCAAGATTATGTGTCTCTTCAGGGTTGATCACATAACTGGCAAGCATGGTGTCAAATCCGACGGGCGAGAGTTCGATGCCATACTTTTTCAGAACAAGAGTGTCGTATTTGAGATTTTGGCCTATTTTCAGCACCAATGGATCTTCAAGCAGGGGCTTGAGGAGTTTTAACACCACCTTCCGATCAAGCGCGCTATGAGAAAATGAGATAAAGTGTGCTTTTTTCATTGCAACTGACAGAGAGATACCTGCCAGTTCAGCTTCAAAGGTATTGAGACTGGTTGTCTCCGTATCAACGGCCAGGCGTGCAGTGCCTTGCAGTGATGCCATCAAATGGTGCAATTTTTCTGTTGTATCAATCAGCTCATAGTCTCCCTCACCCCTCGGTGAGCGAAGCACAGGCTGTGCTTCAGGGGGAGTCTCAAGATCTGTTTCATGCGGAGCCTCATCGCCACTGGGATTCTGCAAAAAAGCCTCAAAAATGGTTGGTATTCGTGATGCAATGGATTTAAAGCCAAGTTTTTGCAGTAGTGGCACCAGTTTTGTCCGATCCGGGAATCCGCACGCAAGATCATGCAGTGTCAAGTCAATCTGCAGGTCAGTGCGTATGGTGACCAGTTGCGTGATCAGCTCCAGAGTGGGACGAAATTCTTCAAGACTCTGCCGGGTTTTGGGAGAGATATGGTCAAGATTCTTGTAGATATTTTCCAGCGACCGGTATTTTTCGAGCAAGGTTGTGGCTGTTTTCGGACCGATTCCTTTTGCCCCGGGAATATTGTCTGAGGTATCCCCGGTCAGAGTCAAAAACTGGGTGAAAAGCTCAGGAGGAACTCCAAAATGTTCCTTAATTTCTTTAGAGCCGAGAAGCTCCAGTTCATTCTGGTTTTTGCCGGGCTTGAGAATATGTACACCCTCGTGAACAAGCTGGGCGAGATCCTTGTCAGGGGTAACTATGTACACCTGGCAGCTCTTTTCAAACTTTTTTGCTGCTGTGCCGATAAGGTCATCAGCCTCGTATCCCGGGGTTTTGATAAGCGGAATATTGAAGGCATCAAGAATTTCGAAGATAGCATCAAGCTGCACAATAAGCTCTTCAGGTGGCGCAGCCCTGTTGGCTTTATAGGTCGGGAGAAGCGCGTGCCGAAAGGTTTTTTCCTTGCTGTCAAAGACCGCTGCGAGATAGTGTGGCTTATACGTTTCAAAAATTTTTAATAACGCGGTTACAAAACCATAGACCGCGCCGGTTGGCATTCCCTCATTACTCGTCATTCCGGCCCGTTGCAGGGCAAAAAAAGCACGGTAGACCATTGCCATCCCGTCGATAAGAAAAAGGGCTGGTTTTTCACGGATGGGCGCCGGTTTTTCTGTTTTGCTCTCCTGGCTGTCAGGCGGAAAGAAGTCGAGTTGACGATTGTTCATGCTTCCACTACCCCGTAGCTTCCAAGAACATTCACCATGGTGGCAAATTCCCTGAGATGGTCGAGTGCGTTGAGGATATTCGGGTTCTCCCGATGGCCAATAAAATCCACATAAAAGAGGTACTCAAAGGCCTTTTTTCTGAATGGTCTCGACTCGATTTTTGTCAGGTCGATCTTGCGCATGGCAAAGGTGGCCAGAGCGTTAAAAAGGGAGCCTTGTTCGTTGGGAAGCGCAAAAGCGATTGATGTTTTGTATTGTGATGTATCAAGTGCGGTTGCATTTTCCAGCAGCTTCAGGGACGGGTGGTTTTCATTATGCGTTATACAGAAAAAGCGGGTGATGTTCCACTCTTCATCAGCCAGATTTTCTTTCATGATTTCCAGCCCATAAAGTTTCCCGGCCCTTTTTGAGGCAATGGCAAGTTTCGTCAAATCTTTTTCGGCAGCAATCATTTTAGCACTGCCGGCAGTATCATAGGCAGCTTCAGCTTTGAGTCCCTTGTGTGTCGCAAAAAAATTTCTGCATTGAGCCAACGCCTGGGGATGGGAGAGTACCTTCACAGCGTTCTCTACAGAAGCACCCTGGAGACCAAGCAGGCAGTGTTCAACTTTCACAAATGTTTCTGCTGCTATTGTTACCGGATGCTGGAGCAGAAGGTCATAGTTCTGGTGAATGCTGCCGCCGAGTGAATTTTCTATCGGGATAACAGCATAATCGACTCTGCGCTGCTCAACAGCGGAAAAGACCTCTTCAAATGATTCGCATGGAACTGGAACTCCAATCCGGAGCGCTGCGATTTCACTATATGCTCCAGGTTCTCCCTGGTAGGCAATCATCAAGTTTGTCATTGTTTTTTCTTGTTGTTAACTTGCGGAAACGGGCCGCGTTTTGGTTTTATTTAAAGAAAATAAATCTATTATCATAGGCGGGATTATCGGAGGATTAACAAATCAGCAGTTTTTTATCATGTCAGGACATAGTAAATGGGCAACAATTAAAAGGAAAAAGGCAGCGACTGATCAGAAACGGGGCAGCTTGTTTACCAAGCTGGTCAAAGAGATTACCATTGCAGCTAAAATGGGCGGAGGTGATCCGGCAGGCAATCCACGTCTCCGGCTTGCCATCGACACGGCAAGAGATAACTCCATGCCAATGGATAACATTCAGCGCGCCATCAAAAAAGGCACTGGAGAGCTTGAGGGGGTTATATGGGATGAGATTACCTACGAAGGGTATGGCCCGGCTGGAATTGCGCTGATTATTGAAACAGCCACTGATAATCGCAACCGCACAGTGGCTGATCTCCGTCATATTATGAGCCGCAATAATGGTTCGCTTGGTGAAAGTGGCAGTGTCAGTTGGATGTTCCAGCGCAAGGGCACTCTGGAGGTGCTGAAGTCAGCCGCGAGTGAGGATCTGCTGATGGAGAGATTGCTTGATGCCGGTCTTGAAGACCTCAGCGGGGAGAGTGACGACTATTTTACCGTTACTACCGATATCAGGGAGCTTGAAACTGCAAAGCAGGCGCTTGACGCAGCAGGAATTGCCTGGGAGAATGCCAAAATTGACCTTGTATCCGAGAATTATATTGAGCTGGAGGCGGAGGATGCACGGAAAGTGATCAAACTGATCGATGCTCTTGAGAGTAATGATGATGTGCAGGCGGTCTACAGTAATATGGAGATAAGTGAGAGCGCAATGGAGAGTTTAAACGAGTAAACGATGGTTGTTCTCGGGATTGATCCCGGTAGTCTTAACACCGGTTATGGCATCATTCGTCATGACTCCAGTGGTTTTTCTCTGCTTGTCTGTGGGGTGATCCGGCTTCACTCCAGTAAAAGTCATCCTGAACGCATAGGTCAGATATGCAGGGAACTCGAAGAGGTGATTGTTGCTTTCCAGCCGGAACGACTGGCTCTTGAAACCGCTTTTCTCAGCAGGAATGTGCAGTCAGCCCTGAAGCTTGGTCAGGTACGTGGTGCGGTTATAGCTCTTGCGATGAGTCGTCATCTTGCTCTGCATGAGTATGCGCCTCGTGAGGTCAAATCGGCAATCACCGGCAGAGGAGCGGCAAGCAAGGAGCAGGTTGCTTTTATGGTGGCGCGTATACTTGGTATTACTGAGCCTCCCAACTCTTATGATGTTACTGATGCGCTCGGCATAGCGCTGTGTGATCTGCTTCGGGGAGAGAGTCGTGCCCAGGGTTCGCCTTCCGTGAAGAGAGGGAAGAGGGGGGGAAGCTGGTCGCAGTTCGTCACTGCATCGCCCGGGATGGTTATCCGTTAGTTTCTCGAGCGAGTCAGGAAGTTTTGTATCTTGCGAAGAGCTGATATGACACAATAAACTAAATGCATCACTGTGGAAGGTCGTATCTTTAATCTGCCGAATTCTCTCAGTTTTCTGAGAATACTCTTGATTCCCTGGTTTCTCTACTCCTATCATGATGGTCATCTCAAGATTGCGATTGCCATCATGATAGTTGCTGTGCTTAGCGACTGGTTTGACGGGCGAGTGGCCCGATGGACCAATGAGGTCTCTGAAATGGGGAAAATTATTGACCCTCTTGCTGACAAACTCTGTCTTGCAAGTGTAGCCATCTATTTTCTTGTGGTTGGCCAGCTTCCCTTATGGTTTGTGCTTTTTGTGGTTTTCAGAGACATCCTGATTTTTATTGGCGCAGTCTATGTAAAATTCCGCCATTCTGTTGTAACGACCTCTCTCTGGCCGGGGAAGTGGGCAGTGGGATTTGTCTCCATGCTGTTTATTGTTATGGTCTGGCCCCATCCTTTTTTTAAACTCTATCCTCTCAAGGAGCTTTTTTTATACCTTTCTACCGCAGCACTTGTCTACTCCTTTTCACAGTACTGTATTAGATTTTACAGAATTCACAAGGGATTGTATTACTGAGTGCCAGCGGTTAATCATTTCTCCTCAACACAAAGAGCACTTCCGCGAAGTATCGTGCCAGTCAAAATGATGTGTTATGATATTGACAACTTTACAAAGAAAAGACCTTTATCGTCAACGGGTATCTCTAAGTCTTTTATTGAGTGATGCTTATCGTGTTTATTGGGTGATGGCCTGTTATGGTGAGAGTGTTGATAACTTGTTGGCAAGATGTTGCTGGTCGTTTAAGAAGCGCCCGATCCATTTGCTGAGCGGGCCGCTTCTTAAGGGCAGTTACTTGTTCTTTGGTACCACAGTGGCCATCAGAGAGGCTTCACAGGCAAGTTCACCCCGAACGTATGCTTTTGCATCAAACTGACAGACGTTTCTGCGTCGGTTTGTCACAACAGCTTCAATGACAAGAGTATCACCCGGAAGAACCGGTTTGCGGAAGCGGGCTTTGTCAATACCCATAAAGTAGACCACACTTTCCTGAATATTATCATTCCCATTAAGCATCATGATGCCACCAGTTTGTGCCATAGCTTCAAGGATGAGGACTCCAGGCATGATAGGGTTTCCGGGAAAATGGCCCTGAAAGAAAGGTTCGTTGATGGTGACGTTTTTGATGGAGACAATTCTTTCGTCCAGTTTGAACTCCACAATTTTATCGATCAACAGAAAAGGGTAGCGGTGTGGAAGTATTTTTTGAATAGCGTTGATATCAAAAATCACCCCCGCTTTTTTTTCATGCTGGTACTGCCGGGCAAGCTTGTTGCGATCGGCATATTTTTTCAGTTGCCGTACAAATTCAACATTAGAGGCGTGGCCCGGTCGGGCGGCAAGCACCTGTGCCTGCAACGGCATACCAAGCAGAGCAATGTCGCCGAGCAGGTCGAGGAGCTTGTGACGTGCAGGTTCGTTGGTAAAGCGAAGTTCGCGATTGTTGAGAATGCCATTTTCGCCAAGAAAAAGATTCTCTTTGCCCAGTGTTTTTCCCAGCGCATCAAGCTCTTCATCTTGCATTGCCTTGTCGATAATGACAAGAGCGTTGTCGATATCCCCCCCCTTGATAATGCCCTGATTTGCAAGTCCTTCAACTTCACTGAGAAAACAGAAGGTCCGTGAAGAGGAGAACTCGTTGACAAACTCCTTGTCCAGATCAAAAAGACCCGAGTGCTGTGAGCCGAGAGCAGGATTTTTGTAATCCACCATCACCGTGACCCTGAAGCTGTCGAGTGGCAAAGCTACAATATCAACGCTTTTTGCTGCATCATGGTATTCAATGGTCTCATCAATGACCAGGTAGTTTTTTGGTTCATCCTGCTCCTGGAAGCCAGCCTCAAGAAGCGCTTTGGCAAAGGGGTGAGAGCTTCCATCCATGACCGGAGGCTCCGGGCCACTCAGCTCGATTCGGCAGTTATCAATCTGGAGCCCGTAAAGGGCTGCAAGCACATGCTCGGTGGTATGTACTTTGACACCGTTCAGTGCAATGGTGGTTCCCCGCAGGACATCAACGACATTGTCGATCAGCGCCGGTATTTCAGGGCTGTTTTCGATATCGGTGCGGACAAAACGGTAGCCGTAATTGATCGGGGCAGGTTTAAACGTAATGGTACATTTTTCGCCGGTGTGAAGTCCCGTGCCACAGAGAGAGAGCTCTTTTTGAAGAGAGCGTTGATGAATGAGCATAGTGTAATCGTTGCTCCTGGCCGGGTTGTCGGGCAGGAAATGAAACGCAAATTGTAATACCGGAAAAAATGCAGGTGGTCAAGATACAAAAGAAGAGGTTCCTGTTCAAATCAGGAGCCGGAGTGGCGCGCCATCAGCAGTTCTGTCTTGAAATGTTTCAGCGTTTTCTCAAGCAGCAGAGGATGGGTCACAACACTGCCAGCAAGAATGCTTCCTCCCCTGAAAATATCACTGTTTCCTGAAAAATCGGTAACTATTCCCCCCGCTTCACGCACCAGCAAGACACCCGCAGCAAAATCCCAGGGAGAAAGTTTAAACTCCCAGAAACCATCAAAGCGCCCGCAGGCCGTGTAGGCGAGGTCAATGGCCGCTGATCCTGCGCGTCGGATGCCGGCAGAATCGTAGATGACATCACGTAACATATTGAGGGTGGAGTCGAGGTAGTGGTACTGGCTGAAGGGAAGGCCGGTTGCCATGAGAAAACTCTCTTTGTCTTTCCGGCTTGATATGGCAATTTTTTTCCCGTTCAGGTAAGCTCCCTCTCCAGCTTCAGCCGTAAACAGTTCGTCAAGTACCGGCTGATAGACAACAGCGGTGAGCAGTTTGTGATTGCTGTCTCGCAGTGCTATGCTTATAGAAAAAACTGGAAAGGAGTGAATGAAGTTCAGAGTGCCATCAAGAGGGTCAACAATCCATGTTCGACCCGACGAACCGTTCATGACGGTGCCCTCCTCGCAGAGCATGCTGTCGTCCGGAAAGCTTTCGGCAATACACGCGCTAATGGCGGCCTCACAAGCCTTGTCAACAACCGTGACAAAATCCTTGAACTGCTTGAGCTGGATTTCGGAATGAGAAAGTTCGCCAAATTTTTCGAGAGTAATCGCTCCGGCAGCCTGCGCAGCGTTGATGGCTACTCGCAGCTCATCGCTTCTCTGTGTCATCTATCAGCATCAAAAGTGTTATTTTGTTTTGGGGGTTAATATACTATTTCTTTGTTTGAAATATGGGGGCGCGGATTTCAGTTCAAAAGTATTCTCCCATGTCCTGGCGGTACACTCGGCAGAGCAGCCAGGGGAATTAACAGCAGCAGATATCTGTTTCCTGTCGAGTACCAGTAAAAGGCTTTACAATTATTCTTCCAATATTTATGAAACTCAGTATTTCAACGCTTCTGCTCTGTATCGGTTTGTGTTTTGTTTTTGCCTATGCTGGCAGCACCTTTACTCCGGTGCCAGGTTCCGAGTGGTACTACTCTTTGCTGAAGAGGCCTTCGTGGAATCCGCCGGACTGGTTGTTTCCTCCTGTCTGGTCGATACTCTTTCTGCTCATGGGCACCTCGTTGGCTCTGGTTGTGGAGCAATGGGGCGAAAAAAAACAGATACAGGTGGCTCTTGTTGTTTTTGGAGTGCAGCTCCTGCTCAATCTCGGCTGGTCGGCCACCTTTTTCGGGCTTCACTCGCCCGTGATGGCTTTGGTGGTTATAGCTTTTCTGTGGATTGCCATTGTGTTGACGATTGTGCAATTCAGAGCGTTTTCACCCGTTGCGGCTTACCTCCTGATTCCTTATCTCTTGTGGGTGAGTTTTGCCGCGTATCTTAATTTTATTATCTGGCAGCTTAACTGGGTCAGTTGATATTTTGTGATTGGTTGTCACTTCGATACGCGCTTTGCGCTACTCAGTGACCGGCGGTCGGTGGTGCAGAACACAAAAACGAAAAGCGCAGTATCGACTGCGCTTTTCGTTTCAATATAGTAAGTGAAAAGCCGGGGCTCAGTCACTCTCCTGATCACGAAGATTCTCAAGCACGCCGAAATCTTCGAGCGTGGTGATATCTCCCTTGATTTCGTTGCTTGTGGCAAGCTCGCGAAGAAGGCGGCGCATGATTTTGCCGCTGCGTGTTTTTGGCAACCCTTTTGCAGCCCATCTGATTTCATCGGGTTTTGCAATGGGACCAATCTCCTTGGCAACGTGGTTGCGGAGCGCATCACGAAGTGCCATATCGCCGACATACTCATCTTTCAGTGTGACGAAGGCAACAAGAGCATTGCCCTTCAGTTCATCAGGACGGCTGACAACGGCGGCCTCTGCAACAGCCTCATGTGATACCAGAGCACTTTCGACTTCACTGGTGCCGAGACGGTGACCAGAGACGTTGACCACATCATCGACGCGTCCCATGATCCAGATATAACCATCCTCATCCTTGCGAGCACCATCGCCGGTAAAGTACATGTCCTTGAAGTCAGACCAGTAGGTTTTTTCATAGCGCTCGTTGTCGCCATAGATGGTACGAAGCATTGATGGCCATGGCTTTTTGATGACGAGATAGCCACCTTCGTTGGGTTCACATGGGGTGCCATCTTTTCGGACAACGTCAACCATAATGCCAGGAAGCGGTCGAGTGGCAGTACCAGGTTTTGTCGGGGTTGCGCCCGGTAGTGGAGAGACCATGATGCCACCGGTTTCTGTCTGCCACCAGGTATCAACAATAGGACATCTCTCCTGTCCGACAACCTTGTGGTACCACATCCAGACATCAGGATTAATCGGTTCGCCGACGCTTCCGAGCAGGCGGAGTGAATTGAGGTTGTGTTTGGTGACCCACTCGTTTCCGGCGCGGATAAAGGCGCGGATAGCGGTTGGTGCGGTGTAGAGAATGGTGACCTTGTGGCGGTTGATGATATCCCAGAAGCGATCCCACTGGGGATAGTTCGGAGCGCCTTCGTACATGAGCATGGTTGCGCCGTTGAGCATCGGGCCATAAGCCATATAGCTGTGTCCGGTAATCCATCCCACGTCAGCCGTACACCAGTAGATGTCCTCATCCTTGATATCAAAAACGTACTTGAAAGAGCTTGCTGCATGGACCATATATCCGGCGGTCGTATGCAGAATTCCTTTTGGTTTGCCGGTTGAGCCGCTTGTGTAGAGCACAAAGAGCGGATGTTCAGAATCTACCTCAACCGGTTCGCACTCATCGGATGCAAGACCCATGAGATCATGCCACCAATGGTCCATGCCGTCGTGCATGTGAACAGTTTCGCCAGTTGCCTTGAGTACCATAACGTTGCGGACCGAAGGTGTGTTGACAATAGCTTCGTCAACAATGTTTTTCAGGTTGATCGAACCACCACGGCGTCGTGAACCGTCGGCGCAGATGATCATCTTGGCGCGCGAATCATTGACACGCTCCGTAATAGCGTGAGCTGAGAATCCTGCAAAAATAACGTTATGGACAGCTCCGACACGGGCACATGCAAGAACGGAGATAACCAGTTCTGGTACCATACCCATATAAATAGCTACCCTGTCACCCGGCTTGATTCCTGCAATTTTCAGTACATTGGCAAACTTGCAGACCTGGCGATGCAGCTCTCCATAAGTCAAAACTCGCTGGTTTCCCTCTTCTCCTTCCCAGATAATGGCGGCCTTGTTCTTTCTCCAACTTTTTACATGAACGTCAAGAGCATTGTAGCAGATATTGGTTTTGCCACCATTAAACCATTTCGCATAAGGGCTGTTCCACTCCAGTACCGTGTCCCATTTTTTGAACCAGTGGAACTGTTCCGCAATTCCACCCCAATAAGCTTCAGGATCTGCTTCTGCTGCGGCATAAAGTTTCTCATACTCTTCCATTGAAGAGACATGCGAATTTTTCGAAAACTCCGCCGGAGGGGGAAATTTCCGCTTTTCAGACATGACAGAGCTGATCGATACCTCTTGCTGAGTGTTGGATGTTGTTTCGTCTGTAGCTGTAGCCATTGATACCAGATTTTATGTGTTGAGAAAAAAGAAAAGCCCCCCCATCACAGGCATTCGGGAACATGGAAAATAATCAGTTGAAGCTGACATTAAAAGCCCGATGGCAAGTTTCTTTTCTTCAGCTTCAATTTTATTGAAAAAATATTTCCAGTAACTCTGTCCACTCAATACAGCTTCTTCTTTTTATATCATTTTACCGCAAAATTTACAAGTTTATCTGCAACCACGATCTCACGAAGAATTGTTTTGCCGTCAAGAAATTTGAGAGCCGTTTCAACTTTTTTTGCTTCAGCAAGCAGAAACTCTTTCGGACTTTTCGCCGGTGCAGAAAAGGTGCCTCTCAGCTTTCCGTTAATCTGTACGGCTATGGTCAAAACAGTATCCTCAACCAGTACTGGTTCATAAGAGGGGAAAGATATCCTGCTGATTGACGTGGAGTGACCCAGAGCCTCCCACAACTCCTCTGCAATGTGTGGAGCGTAGGGCGCAAGCAGGACGAGCAGTGTTTCAATCGCGGTCCGATTATTGCAACCACTCTTGTGCAGTTCGTTGACAAAGACCATCATCTCAGAGATGGCGGTATTGAATTTGAGACTTTCGGTATCCTCGCCAACTTTTTTGATGGTTTTGTGCATACGTCTCAGCAACTCGTCGGGTATTGAGTCCAGGGAGAGTGCTGCCATTTCACCCTCAAAGGTGGGATAAACCAGTCGCCACACTTTTCCAAGAAAACGGCTGATGCCTTCGATGCCGTTGGTGTTCCATGGTTTTACCTGTTCAAGCGGGCCAAGAAACATTTCGTAGAGTCTGACTGCATCAGCACCATAACGTGTAAGGACATGGTCGGCGGGGATGACATTGCCGCGTGATTTGGACATTTTTTCATTGTCTTCACCAAGAATCATTCCCTGATTAAAGAGTTTCCTGAATGGCTCTTTTGTGCTGACCACGCCAAGGTCAAAGAGCACCTTGTGCCAGAAACGGGCATAGAGCAGGTGGAGCACAGCATGTTCGGCACCACCGATGTAGAGATCGACATTCATCCAGTAGCGCTCCTGCTCGGGGTCGACCAGTTGCCGACTGTTTTCAGGATCGATAAAGCGGAGATAGTACCAGCAACTTCCCGCCCACTGCGGCATGGTGTTGGTCTCTCGTCGGAATGCGCCGTGTTCATCTGTACCGTAGAGCCAGTGCGGAATATTGGCGAGTGGTGATTCACCGGTTGATGATGGATGATAGGCCTCGACCTCCGGCAGCACAAGAGGCAGTGCTCTCTCTGGCCGAAGGATCCCATCTTCATAATGCTTGATGGGAATAGGTTCTCCCCAATAACGCTGGCGGCTGAAGATCCAGTCACGAAGTTTGTAGTTCACCTTTCTTGTGCCGAAACTTTTTGTTTCAAGCCATGCAGCCATCCGATCGAATGCTTCAGCACAAGCAAGTCCGTCAAGCGAAATTTCAGCGTTGGCTGAGTTGATGCAGATGCTGTTTTTATCCTCAAAAACAGCATCCTGAACATCATGGGGGCTTTTGATCACCTCAAGAATTGGCAGGTGGTACTGCTTGGCAAACTCCCAGTCACGGAGGTCGTGGGCTGGCACCGACATGATAGCTCCTGTGCCGTAGCTGATCAGCACAAAGTCGGATATCCAGACCGGCAGTGGCTCGCCTGTTGCGGGGTTGATGGCATAAGAGCCGGTAAAGACACCTGTCTTCTCTTTCTGAAGGCCGGTGCGTTCGAGCTCAGTTTTCAGCTTGGCCTGGCGGATAGAGTTTTTTACCTCAACCAACTGCTGCGCGGTGGCAAGCTTTTCGGCAAGCGGGTGTTCCGGTGAAATGACAAGATAGGTTGCTCCGAAAAGGGTATCTGGCCGTGTTGTATAGACCCTCAGTTTCTTGTTGTGGCATCGCAGCTCAAAATCGATTTCAACTCCTTCCGAGCGGCCAATCCAGTTGCGCTGCATCTGCTTCACATTATCCGGCCACTCAAGCTCGTCGAGATCAGCAAGCAGGCGGTCGGCATAGGCGGTGATTTTCAGCACCCACTGTCGGAGAGGTCGGCGGATAACGGTATAGCCATCAGCTATTTTTTCTTCCACCTCCTCATTTGCCAGCACCGTCTTCAGCTCTTCGCACCAGTTGACATCCACCTCCGACATATAGGCGAGTCCTCTGTCGTAAAGCTTCAGAAAAATCCATTGGGTCCATCTGAAGTATCCTGAGTCGGTCGTGTTGATCTCGCGAGACCAGTCGTAAGAGAAGCCCATTGCCTGCAACGTGCTCTTGAAGCTGCGGATATTCTCTTCCGTGGTGATTTTCGGGTGTGTGCCTGTTTTGATGGCAAACTGCTCTGCGGGAAGTCCAAACGCATCCCAACCCATGGGATGGAGTACATTATAGCCGCAACTGCGTTTGTAGCGCGCCACAATATCCGAAGCGGTGTAGCCTTCGAGATGGCCGACATGGAGCCCGGTGCCACTGGGGTAAGGGAACATGTCGAGTACATAGTATTTCGGCTTGGCGGAATCATCTCCGGTTTTAAAGCTGTTTTCTGCCTGCCATCGGGCCTGCCACTTTGACTCTATTGAGGAAAAATCGTATTTCATGTATTCTTTTTGGGTGAAACGATAGAAGCAATTATGTTATAAGAAACTATAAGCAGTGGCAGTAACATCAGGATCAACAAAAGCTATACAGCAATGTTACAAGTTTTCAATAATCCCTTTTTTGATATCCTCTCCATACTCCGTTAATGGAGCGGGAATTTAAACATAAAGAGGGAAAGTGAGAGAATAGTATTTTCGGGAGGATGAATATTTTTGCTTTTGTGAAATAGTACATTTCCTACCGACTTCTTTTCCCGAAACCCTGCCCCGGTCGCCCATGTCCCCCTGTTTCTTCTGGAGCAATAAATTCATAGACTTTTTCGGCTGTCATCTTATTGGCGACAGCGATTTCAGTCAGAGTCTGCTCTTCGGAAACAACGGTTAACCCCGCTTGTTCCAGCTTTGCTTTCAAGGCGGCAGCGTCACCGCCCAGCCCTGGTTGCTCTGCCAGTTGCGTAAGGTTCATAAGCTCTGCATGTGGAACAGGGGGTTGCTTTTCCTGACGTTCCCAGGAGCCGGAAATTGAATCGCCTAACTTGATCACTGACGAGAAGGGCTGGAGGCCAAAGTAAGTCCCTGTTCCAAACAACAAGGAGAGAGCAATTATGACGAGCAGCTCCCTGGGATTGTTAAGCCCAGCACTGGTTTTGGATTTCAGATAGCAGAGGAAGGCTTTCCAGTTGATAAAAAAGAGGTGGAACAGAGAGAGGATTAAAAAGGAAAAGCCGAAGATGATATGCTGGTGCTGCCATCCCCTTTTTGTTAAACCGATTATTTGCCAGTCAGTCCAGTTGGCGACTCTTCCGGGAGGAGAGATATAGAGGATTACCCCTGAAACCAGCATCATGAAAAGCGCGATGAAAAGGCCGAAGCTGATAAAGACCCGCCAACTGAATGATTTTTTCATGGCTTGGTGATTGCTGGTTTCCATTGACTGGTCGTATGGCACACAGAGCAGTTCGCCTGCGTCTGGCGGTGCAGATTATCATCAGGCTGGTCACGTTTATGACACCTGATACACTGCGATGAAGCATTCAGCCTTCTGTGGTCGAAGCTTGCGTGCTGTTCAGTGGTTTTTGCGGCATTTGCAGCAGAGCTGAACAGCATGGCTATCGTGATAAACAATAATCTCTTCATGGCATCACACCTCTTGATTTTGTATTACCGATTCATTCCTGCGCCTCGCCCCATTCCCATATTCGGGTTGTACTGATCCCATACCCATTCAGCTACGGCGCGTAATTCAGCATCCGGCAGCGTGAGGGCAGGCATAAGACCAAATCGGGTAATGGCTTGAGGGTCAATTGCGCTGTTTTTGTTCGGTGATTTCAGGTAAGCAACAATGTGATTCATACCCTCTTTTTTTGTCTGGAACTTCAGATGGTAGCGGTTAGCGAGCGGCATAATTGGCGGGGCAGCTTTTGGCGGGGGCATCACGGAATGGCAGACACTGCAACTTCTGGTAAAAATCTCCTGGCCACTCAATGCTTTAGCTGATACGATTGGCGGTGAAAACCCTGACACCAAACCGGACAGAATACAAACGGACAGAACTCTTTTCATGATTATTCTCCTGTTACTGTTTACCCATCTTATCGACCTGATCAACTCTTTATTGTCAATACATATTCGATTAATAATGCGGTAATATAGTCATATTTGAATCAGAGGTATTGACTTATATACGCATACTGTTTGGTCTTCACCATTTTTAGTGCAAGTTCTCTACTGAATACGACGATTTTTTCAGTAGAACCGTGCGTAACTGTTTTATCTATTTTCTCCAACCATTTACAGGAAAAAAGCAAAAGCTTTTGAGAAGCGAGGTACCTGAAGGCTGAAATCAGGATATTGGGAGTCACGTCATGGGATGACCCCGTTTAGCGTAAAAAAACTGGCTATTCAAAAAAAAATCTCTATACGGGCACAAACAGTTGATCGATAAATAAAAATTCGCGATATTTATACCAATAGGGGGTATGGGTATAAAGCATCCCCATTTACCCATAGAAAGTACGCTCTGTCATTCATATTGATAATGTGGAGCCATGAACCGAAAAATTTCAGATAAAGTGAAAACCTATGAAAAGCTCTCTTGAAGTGAACCCCGCTGCGGCCCTTGCCATGATTCAAAAGGGAGCATTGCTTGTTGATGTACGCGAATCGCGTGAAATTGCCGAAAAGTCATTTGATCTGCCGGATGTTATCCAGATTCCTTTGGGTGAAATGAAAAGCCGGTATCGTGAAATACCTGAAAACCGTCAGGTAATTGTGGCCTGTCGCAGTGGTAGTCGCAGCATGATGGCAACCAGCTTTCTTGCGGGGAAGGGATACAGCAAAGCAATGAATATGCAGAACGGAATAATGGGATGGGAAAGGGAGGGGCTGCCACTCAAAACACAACCGAAACAAGCAGGAGGAGGATGGCTGCAACAGATATTTGGGTGAAAATGAGAATAAATGCACATTCACGTGTATAGAGAAAGATGTGCAAAGCAACGCTTAACGCTACTCCATGTTGCTTTGCACATGCTTTAAGGATCCACCCTTACCGGTTGTCAGGAGTGTCCGCCAACGACAACCCTCATAATCTTGACATTTAACACAACAAATCGAACAAGCTGCCACAGCAGGTTTTTCCGCCAATAGAGTATCCCTTTTGATGGTACCGGCGGATAAGCTTCATCGTAATATGCTTTAACTTTATTGGTGCCCATAGTATTTCATGTTTGATGTTATCATTATACAACAGTTATTCAGGAATTAACCACCAGAATGGATAACCCTTTGCTTTATGGAAAAAGAGATAGTGCAGGATTACTTTCAACCAGTGCCCTGCCAGACCAGCCTCTCCGAGAGAGTAGTTCATATCGCGACCCCATTCAGGATATTTGTCCCAGTCAGGAACAACAGGAAAGAGGGTCATTGATGCGCCGAGTCCATCCAATGAACCAAAACCCGCTGATACAACACATGCGGCGCCCATTCTGCTCATTGAGGCTTTATGGCGATGCTCTTTGGCCCCCTGAATTTGTTCAGCAATATTCAGTGCTACAATTTTACCCATAACACCTGCAGGCATACCAGTTCGCGGTGCTGTCGGAAAAATCTGACGGCCACTCGGGCTTGCCATGGGTTTGGAAATAGGATGCGGAGGGGCAAAGGCTATGCCAGGAGCATAGATATTTTTGTAGAGAGGATTCTGGTAAAGAGAGGGCCAGTCATCAGCCTCCCACTCCTCAAAAGGTTTTGCCTCATAATTTGCATCAACTTTCATAAACTTGTTTGGCGCAAACATCTTTTCGGTAATTTCGACTCCAATCTTGTCATAAGCCGTCAGACCAGCTCCTGAAAATGAGGGGATGAGCATGGCGAAGTCAAATTCCTGAATACACTCTTTACCATCCAGTGTTTCATAATATGCCTTGCCTGGTTCAACCCTGTGAACTCCGGCTCGTTTTATCCATTTGATACCATATTCGGCCATGAGGGATTCAGTGAAGACCTTCGTCGGAGTGTAATAGCCCCCCCTGTTAATAAAAGCACCTGCCATGCCAAAATCACCCAGCTCATACTCATTGGAGATCCAGGTGATCTGCGCCATATTACTCAGACCCCGTTTTGAGATCTCCCAGGCCACATTCAGAATGTATTCAAAGGCTGCCCCCTGGCAGGTTGCCATTGCATGGCCCGTGCCGATCAAAATGCGCTGCTTCTTGCCAGCCTGCATCTTTTTGATATTGTCCTGAAGATGTTCCCATGCGTGGGCCGCATGGTCGTATGTACAAACTGAAAAAGTGTTCTTGTCGGGACCGAGCCCCTCGGTTGCCTCAAAATTCAGCTTTGGACCGGTGGCATTGACCAGAAAATCATAGTCAACCTTTTCGCGTTCTCCCATTCTCAACAGGTCGGTGTACTCAATGGTCACATACCCTTTCTTGATTTCACTATCCCCTTCCGGGTGTATTGCAACAGCTTTGGCCTGCTTCAGGATGATGCCCCAGCGGTTATAAACTTTTTTCAGTTCAAAGCGGACATCATCAATTTTCATCTGGCCAACACCAACCCAGATGTTTGACGGAGTCCACTGATAGTAACTGTTTGGGGTAACGACAACAACCTCATGCTGTTTGCCAAGTTTCTTTTTGAGAAAAGAGGCTGCGGTATGTCCTGAAACACCTGCTCCTAAAACTACAACTTTTGCCATAGAGACTCCAGCTTTTAAGTGGTTTTGAACGATGTTCTGATCTTCTGGGTTGTGCGGCAGAATTACTCAACTGTCAGCCGTTTACTTGAACGCATGACCGGACTCGATGCCAACAGCCTTTAAAATTTTGGCCACAGGGCAAAAGCCGGTAAATGCTGCCTGAAAAAGGTTTGCACCTACAAAGCCGGTAAACCAGAGCCAGTTCGGGTTGTGATAGAGAGAGAGTAAAACGCTTGAAAGCACAAAACAGCCTGCAATTGCAAAGACGATACGATCGATATTCATACGGGTGGGTGTTAATGATTATGGATTATGGAACTCTCTCAAGATTTCTGTTTATTCATTATCCCGGGTTGCTGATTCTTTTTTTGTTGCCGTAACAAGAAATACTGGATATGCTGCCGTAAAGCCTGCTCTGTTTGTTTTGTTGAAGGTGTATATGGTCTCAAACGACTTCACCTCCAGACCGGCACCATGCAGTAACGCAGCAAGCTTCGTACGGTCAAATCCGTGATGAACCTTTTCAAGCGGGTCGTCATGAAACAACCCATCTTCCATGTCAAGATCAGCCAGTGCGAGAGTGCCGCCGGGAGAGAGCAGAGTGGAGAGGCGGTTCAGAAACCCTGCCGTGTCATCAATATGGTGAAGCGTCATGCTGCTGTAAATCAGCTCAAAGCTGCTGTTGTGCAGAGCGCACTCAGATGGTGATGAGAGATTTATACAGCTTGCCTCAATGCTCTCTATGCCCGATGTTCTGATTTTCTCCTTCAGCACGGCGAGCATCTCACGGGAGGTATCAATTGCCCGGAGGGTTTTCACCAACGGAGCAATTTCCATGGTGAGCAGACCTGTGCCGCATCCGAACTCCAGAGCATGCATGGTTTTGTTCGGGCTTGTTGCAGTAATGATTGCTTTGGCAACAGTGAGAGCAACCGCTCTGCGTTGAGGATTTGCGTCCCACTCGGCGGCTTCGCGATTAAATTTTTCTGAACTGTTCCAGGTGCCGGACATAGTGATAAGTGTAGAAATTATAAAAGAGTAAAAAGAGCCATCAGGGCTGTAAATCAGAGATGCACCCACCCTTCCGTTTAAGGGATGCGCCGCAGTGAGGGCACAGTGTCTCTCTGCAAGGCTCTCCCTTCAGGTGCGGCAGCTCAAAGCTGCATGCAGGACAAACACAAATATCAGGACGGTTAGTTGGAAAAGAGTCACAGAGAGAGCGTACAACTCCCCCCTGGATACAGAGTTGTTTGCCGCCAACAATGGCTTCTGCAACTTTTTTGCGGGCAGCTTCAAGAATACGGCCAAAGGTTGGGCGCGATACATTCATCTGCACCGCAGCCAGAGCCTGATATAAACCCTCCTTGTCGGCCAGCCTGATAGCTTCGAGCTCGTCAACAGTCAGCATCACGCTTTCCAGCACGTCGGGCGATACCTCTTCGGGCTGGAAACAGGTTACCTTCGGTAGCTCCCGGACACAGCGGCAGAGTGTAGGCCGTCCTGCTCGATTGGTTGTCATAGCCTGAGTTTGGAAAAATTAGGTTTTACCGGGTAACTGCTTTAACAATAAACTCAGGCGGATCCATAATGTGCTTTTTAACCGCGCAGAGATTGGCTGCACTGATAACCGCATCCTTGTATTTTTCAGGAAAATCCGGTGGCAGCTCAATGGCGATTTCGATTTTTCCAATGCCCTTCCCCGACTCTTTTGAAAAATGTGATTGAACAAGCCGGATGCCCTCTGTCGGGATGCCTCTGCTCTGGCAAAAAGAGAGGACAAAAATACCTGCACAGGTTCCGATTGATGCAAGAAAAAGGGAAAAAGGCTCAGGAGCTGAACCCTCTCCACCAGCATATTCCGCCTGATCGGTATGAATGGTAAAGCCATTAAAGTCGGCATTCACCTTTTTCCCGCCTCCGAACGTCACGATCATTTCGCTATTCATGATAAAGAGTAGTGACAATAGTTGCTTTAAAACTTAAGTAACATTATAAGCATAAGCTCATAACAAAGCAACCCGCCAAGGCTGTTTTCGGTACTAATCGAAAAAATAATTCTGAATTATTTATCCAGGCCAGTACCGTTGAAATGAAACAAATAGTGGAGGTGATCTCTTTTCATGGTGAGTGGAAGATGACAAAACCGGAAAAGGGGGGCAGATTTGGAGGGTATATTGTGATTGACCGGGAAAAACAAAAAAGCAGTACAGCGTGAACTGTACTGCTTTTTCAGTATTGATAGTATTTAGTTGCTCTCTTTGGGTTTCTCCTGGTCAACCGCCTTGATGGAGAGGGCAAACTTGGTCTTGCCAGTGCGTGGATCCTTGCGCACATCCACCAGTTTCACCTTTACCTTCTCGCCGATCTTAAGATGATCGCCCACCTTCGTCACCCTGGTGGTGCTTGATATCTCGGAGATGTGAACAAGGCCGTCAGTCTTGGGGAGGAACTCTACAAAGGCTCCAAGCTCATCGCGAATGTCGCGCACCTTGCCAATATAGATGGTGCCGACTTCGGGTTTTGCTGTAAGGCTTTTTATGGTGGCCAGAGCTGCATTGGTACCCTCACTGGTCGAGCAGGCGATGGTCACCGTTCCGTCATCATCAATATTGATCTCCGCGCCGGTCTCTTCGGTAATGCTGCGGATGGTCTCTCCACCCTTGCCGATAATCATGCCGATACAGTCGACAGGCACCTTGATGGTGGTCAGTTTTGGAGCAAAGTTTGCAAGTTCATTGCGGGTTGAAGAGATTGCCTTCTCCATTTCGCCAAGAATGTGAAGCCGTCCTCTGCGTGCCTGCTCAAGAGCGGTTTCAAGAATATGATAGTCAAGCCCGTCAATTTTGATGTCCATCTGGCAGGCGGTAATACCATCTTTGGTGCCTGACACCTTGAAATCCATATCTCCAAGGTGATCTTCATTGCCGAGAATATCGGAGAGGACAGCATAAGAGGATCCCTCTTTGATCAATCCCATGGCGATACCTGATACCGGTTTTTTAATTGGAACACCACCATCCATCAGGGCAAGCGTTCCACCGCAGACCGATGCCATTGATGAAGAGCCGTTTGACTCAAGAATATCAGAAACGATGCGGATGGTGTAGGGGAACTCCTCCTGGGCAGGAGCAACCATTTTGATGGAGCGTTCGGCAAGATTGCCGTGGCCGATCTCTCTGCGCCCGACACTGCCAAGCCGTCCACACTCACCGACGCTGAAGGGCGGAAAGTTGTAGTGGAGATAGAATTTTTTATCGGCGCTGTTGGTCAGGGTATCGACGGACTGGGCATCTTTTTTTGTGCCGAGAGTAATGGTGACAAGTGCCTGTGTCTCGCCTCTGGTGAAGAGTGCTGAACCGTGGGCTCTCGGGATGATGCCCAGTTCAATACTGATCGGGCGTACCTGATCAAGTGCCCTGCCGTCAAGTCGTTTTGAATCGTCAAGAATCATGTGGCGCATCACCTTTTTCTCAATGGCATGAATCTGCTCTTCTATGATATGCTGGTTGACACAGAGCGCTTTCTCTGGATCAGCGGCGATCTCCTCGTTGCTGATGGTCGATTTGAAGTGCTCGATGGTTGATGCAATGATTTCGCGGTAGATCAGGGCTGTCTGGTCAGCACGCTCTTCCTTTGCAAGTGGAGTATAGGCAAGCTCCTTGAGACGGGTTTCGCAGAGTTCGCGAATGACATCAGTAAGCTCCGCCGGTATTGAAAGTGGAGCAAACGGGCGCTGCGGTTTTGCCACTTCTGCTGCTATTTCGTTTTGAAGAGCGCAAAGCTTTTTGATTGCCGTGTGGCCAAACTTGATCGCTTCAACCATCTCAGCTTCCGATATCTCTTTCATCTCACCTTCGAGCATACAGATGGTATCGTTGGTGCCACCGATACAGATATCAATGTCGCTCTCCTGTAACTCGTTGATGTCAGGGTTAATAATATAGAGGCCGTTGATTCTGCCAACCCTCACCTCCGACATCGCGTTGTGAAAGGGAATGTCAGAGACCATGATGGCGGCTGAAGCAGCCAGGCCGCCCAGTACATCAGCATCATTGATCTGGTCTGAAGAGATAACGGTGACAATAATCTGGGTTTCATAGAGGTAGCCGTCAGGGAAAAGCGGGCGGAGTGCCCGGTCGATCAGTCTGGCTGAAAGAATCTCCTTTTCGGAAGGGCGACTTTCGCGCTTGAAAAAACCACCGGGAAACTTGCCGGCAGCCGAATATTTTTCGCGGTATTCAACCTGGAGCGGAAAGAAGTCCTGGTTGGGTGGCGGACTCTTTTTGCTTGATACTACCGTCGCAATCACCATCGTATCGCCAAGGCGGACAACTACTGCCCCATCGGCCTGTTTTGCCATTTTGCCGGTCTCAATCGAGATTACCTTCCCCTGGCCAAGATCAATTGCTTTGTTAACAATCATGAAAATCGTGTTGTAAAAAGTGATAAAAATGCTGCCCGGTTTTCTCAAGCAATAAACAAGTTCAGCAATATAACATAAAAAATATCTTCTGGCACATTGTTCCCTGGCTTGCCCCTATGCCCGGATCCTCAGGTTATCGATAAGCCGGGTAGAGCCACAGATGGCGGCGACAAGCAGCCGGTACTCTTTACCCTTTTCTGCAGTTTCAGCCAGTTCAAAACTGATTGCATCAACAAAATTGACGTAATCAGTGCGGCAGCCGGGCGTGGAGCTGATTATCTCTTCAACCTCTCTGGCAATGGTCTGCAGGTTTCGTTCATCTCCTGCCATCCGTTTTTCAGCGTGGCATAGACCCTGGTAAAGGATGCCCGCCTTGTTGCGCTCATCACTTGAGAGGTAGATATTTCTTGAACTCACTGCCAGGCCATTCTCCTCTCTGACAATAGGGGCAGGTACAATGGTGACCTCCATGTTGAGATCTGTCACAAGCTGGCTGATGATGGCGAGTTGCTGTGCATCCTTCTCTCCAAAGATTGCGCGATGTGGTTTTGTGATATTGAACAGTTTGCTCACTACCGTTGCCACTCCATTGAAATGTCCAGGTCTCAGCTTTCCTTCAAAGTGTTCACCAAGAGCCCCGCACTGCAGTGTTGTCTGAAAATGGTCGGGGTAGATGCTGCTCACTTCCGGGGCAAAGAGATAGTCGACTCCGGCTGATCTGGCAAGAGCGACATCCTGTTCGAAAGGTCGCGGGTAACGGTGGAGCTCTTCAGTGGGGGCAAATTGCATCGGATTGACAAAAATCGTGAGTATAACGGTTCCTGCGCTTTGGCGGGCAAGCTTGATAAGGCTGAGATGCCCTTCGTGAAGTGCTCCCATGGTCATAACAACAGCAATAAGCTGACGGTTGAGGCGAAGCTTTTCAGCGATGACCTGCATCTGGCCGGGTTCAGTGATGATCTGCATGGTTTTTCTCTGATTTGATTGTTTTTTTCCCCGATGGATGGACAATTACAACAAACTCTCCTCTTGTTTTTCCATCGACAAGTTGTTGACGTATCTCCTCAATGGTTCCGGTAAGATACTCTTCATACATCTTTGTCATCTCTCGTCCAATGAAAATTTGTGCGTCAGGCAGGAGATTGCTCACTTCGTCAAGGAGCTTGATAATTCTGTAGGGCGATTCGTAGACAACAAAAGAGGCCTGGAGTCCGGTAAGATATTCAAGACGACTTTTTCGCCCTTTTTTGTGAGGAAGAAAGCCTGCGAAAAAGAAATTGTTGACAGGAAGTGGACAGACCGATAGGGCCGCTGTAAGCGCACTTGCTCCAGGAACAGGAATCGTGAGAAGGTGTCGTTCATGCAGCGCATGCAGCAGCGCATATCCCGGATCGCTGATAACGGGAGTTCCTGCGTCGGTGACAAGAGCCACATCAACCCCCTCTTCAAGCAGAAGAATAATCTGGCCAATTGCCCTTGGCTCGTTAAAGTTGTGGTAACTGATCAGCTTTTTGCCTGAAATTTCAAGATGGTTCAAGAGAATTGATGTGCGTCTCGTATCTTCACAAGCGACAGCTCCAACCTGTTGCAAGGTTTTTATTGCTCTCAGGGTAATGTCTTCAAGATTGCCGAGCGGCGTTGCAACCACGTACAGTATTCCAGAATGTGATGGTTCGGTTGACACAGGTATGTGAGTGGTTGAACAAAAGGTTTCTTATGTAGATTGATGATGGTTATAGTATAATAATAAAAGTACGATAAACAGCGTTCATGAGCAGATGAAGGATAAGGTAGAGTTACTGTCGGTCGGCGACTTGCGGGTACAGTTTCCTGGAAAAAAAAGAGGAGTGATGGGGAGATCTCTCCCCGTTCCAGTAGTCAACGGAGTGTCGTTTGATGTTTTTAAGGGAGAGACGCTTGGGTTGGTCGGTGAGTCAGGTTGTGGAAAAACAACACTTGGCAGAGCGCTTGTTCGCCTTGGCCCTGCGGTTGTGGCTGGCAAGGTTTTTTTTGAAGGTCGGGAGATCTCCAGTATCGGGAATCGTCAGTTCCGCTCTCTTCGCAAAGAGATGCAGATGATTTTTCAGGATCCTTTCGGTTCGCTTAACCCGCGTCTGACGGTTGGTCAGACACTTGAAGAGGTTGTGCTGGTGCACGGTATTGCCCGTGGTGAAGCTGCACGCAGGAGGATGAGTGAACTGCTTGATGTTGTCGGATTGAACAGGGAGTACTTTAACCGTTATCCTCATGAGTTTTCAGGCGGCCAACGACAGCGCATCGGCATCGCCCGGGCACTTGCGGTCAATCCGAAGTTTATTATATGCGATGAGCCGGTCTCGGCACTCGATGTCTCTATCCAATCGCAGATTATCAATCTCCTCAAGGATCTTCAGCGTGATATGGGGTTGACCTATCTTTTTATTGCTCACGACCTGTCGGTTGTCGAGTATATCTCTGATCGTGTTGCTGTCATGTATCTTGGTAAAATTGTTGAGATTGCGGAATC
>Ga0194060_10000232_pt1 | contig 39745 bp, 39 predicted proteins | sample SepL225m_MetaG_FD_163427 | JGI IMG/M metagenome (GOLD analysis project Ga0194060, IMG submission 163427) | Anoxic zone freshwater microbial communities from boreal shield lake in IISD Experimental Lakes Area, Ontario, Canada - Sep2016-L222-5m | ecosystem: Environmental > Aquatic > Freshwater >...
GGAGCATCCGTTCCTTGTCGAACGCAATCCCGGCTACGGCTATGACATGATGAAGGCCGAAGCTGATGGGCACTTTCCTTACATCGACGAGTTCTGGAAGACCTTCGGGCACTTCTTGAGTACTCCGATCGGAGGCGAGAGCCTGCAGGCAGTTCAGATTCGGGCTTATCTCTTCCTCGACGAGATGCTCAAGTTCTATGTGGGCGAGAAGGTCTTCGTCTTCGCCCACAGCGGAACCATCCGCTGCCTCGCGTCATTGCTCGAAGGCTGGTCGATTCACGACGAGCGTTGGGATCCGAAGAACGGCTCCGGAAACTGCGGAGTGACGGCCTACGGGTTCAGCAAGCGGACCGGACGGCCGAAGCTCTTGGTCAATAACCGCATCTACTGGAAATAGTCGAGGCGGTTTTTTTATTATGTTTGCTGGCTCAATGCTTGACATTTGGCTAAAAACATGGTAAATACGGGTCAGTGTTACTCAAACTCGAAGGAGGAGAACGATGAACGTGGCAATGGTTTTGATGATGTGCGCGGTCGCAGCGCAAGAAGGAAACGTTGCACTCGAACCCTGGTCTGACGGCGATATCATCGTGCTTTCGGCGGAGTCCGGCGACCCGCAGAAGGTTCACGGGAGCGCCAATGATTTCGCTCGGCTCGTCGGGGAGCGGCTGAAGAGTGAGTTTCCCAGGAAGGTTGTGAACCCGAATGTCGAGCTTCGAATTTGGAAGCGCGACGGCAAGTACGTGTATCTGCTCCTTTGGTCGGCGCGCCTGATTCCGGTCAGACCCGAGCAGGCCGACTGCTACTTCGATCGTCGCGGCACCATGGTGTCGGGCATCTCACTCGAGGCTGCAGACAAGGCGCTCAAGGCAATTGAGGAAAAAGAAAAGAAGCTCGAAACGGCGCGCGCCGATTTCCAGACCAAGTTTGGGAATTCGAGCAGTCCGACCTCGTTCACTCGCATCTCTTACGTTGGTTCCGGCATGGAAAAGATGGCCTGGGTGATTCAGGAGTCTTTCCTGACCGCCAAGGACGTGAAGTGCAAGAAATAGAAGAGGAGCGCTCGTGTTCGAAATACGCTCCGTTTGCCCCTGGGCCGACGGAGCTTTTAAATTGCGTAAACTGTAGAATATGCTCCGCTAGCAGTTGGGCTGGCGGTTCTTGTATCAGATAGGTATTATTTAAATCAATATGATAATAAACTCGCACTCGGTAATGATTCCATATCAGAAAGATTGGCCGGCTAAGTTCAGTTCAGAAAAAGAATTGCTTCAGAAATTGTTCGGAGCTGCGGCTCTTCAGATTGAACATATCGGTAGCTCTTCGATACCAGGCCTGTGCTCAAAACCAATTGTTGACATCGCGATCATGATTGAGAATCATGAAGAAGCTGATGCCTATACCGAGCCGCTTTCTAAAGTCGGATATAAGTTTCATTCTTTGAGCACCGAGCGGCATTTTTATACAAAGGGCGACCCGATTGAATATCATGTTTCGATTGCATACGCGAACCGGGGTGGCTTTTGGAAGAGACAGATCCTGTTCCGTGACTATCTGCGTACTCATTTCGAAGCGCGTGATGAGTATGCGGCGCTTAAGACGGATTTACTCAAAAAAGCTCCGACGGGAAAAGGGGAGTATTTGAGCGGAAAGACGGATTTTGTTTATAAGATATTAACTTTGGCCGGATGGAAAAAGGGTCAGAAATTTCGCGATTAGTTTATTGCACCTCGCGGCGCCCGGTTAAAGCGTCGCCCAAAGTGAGCGGGTCAACATATTCCAAATCCGCGCCGGTTTGAAGCCCGCGCGCGAGGGCGGTGATTTTGAGTCCGGTTGGTCCAAGCGTGCGGGCAAGATACATACTTGTCGCTTCGCCGGGAATATCCGGATTGAAAGCTAGGATTATTTCGGTGATTGGCTCGGTATCAATTCTGTGTAAAAGAGTTGCGACGTTTAAGCGTTCAGGCGTGATGCCTTCAAGTGCGTCCAGGTGTCCGCCAAGCACGTGATAGCGGCCTTTATACGAACGCGAACCTTCGATCGCATGAAGATCCCGCGAAGTCGCGACTATACAAAGCACGGAAACATCACGCTTTTCATCGGTACAATAAGCGCATGGATCGCGCTCGGAATCCAAATGGCATTTCCCGCAGCGATGCATGTTTCCGTGCAAATTAGAAAGCGCCCGGGCGAATTGTTCGGCTTCGGCCGGGTGATTTCTGAGTACGTGATAGGCGTAGCGCTGAGCGGTTTTCGGACCGACTCCGGGGAGACGGTTGAAGGCGGCGACCAGGCGCTCAAGGGGCTCGGGAAGTCGGGGCATGGTTTTTACTCACCTTTGAGCAAGTCAGGTAAAGTTCCACTCGCGCGCATCTTTTCGACCATGATTTTCTGAATCTGCTTCATGGCATCGCCAAAAGCTTCTTTAACTCCGGATTCAATCTTTTCTTTGTTACCAATCAAGGCGTCATCAATCATGACGCTCAAAACCTGCATGTTGCCATCGAGCTTGATTTTGACTTTACCCCAGTCGGCTGATCCTTCGGCAACTTGTTCGGCCATTTCGGTCTGCATTTGTTTGGCCTGTGAGCGTAAATCCTTGATTTGTTTGAGTTGGCTGAAAACTGACATAATTTTCTCTCGTTTGGTTATTTAGTGCGTATATTCTAGAACGGAACCGCGTTTCCCGCCATATCTCCGCGGCTCTTTGTGTGAGTTATGCCGCCGGCATCAGCAAGCGGAACATTGGCGTAGTTTTTGTCGAGATTTCGGAAACAAGCTCGCTCAGCATCGAAGAACAGGCGTACAACTCCGGTCGGACCGTTACGATGTTTGGCGATATGAACTTCAGCGAGCGCTCTTTCTTCCGGTGGAATATCCTGTTCCTGATAGTTTTTATCGGCGACTTTGCGATAGATGAACATGACCACGTCGGCATCCTGTTCTATTGATCCGCTCTCACGTAGGTGAGCGAGCTTCGGAATAGCTGGCTTGCTAAGTTCGACGGCGCGGGCGAGCTGGGAAAGAGCGAGCACCGGAATATCCAATTCACGAGCGATACTTTTCAGACCACGAGTGATTTCGGCGACTTCCTGCACACGCGATTCGGCGCCGCCGCGAGATTCCATGAGCTGCAAGTAGTCGATAATCAAAAGTCCGAGCCCGTGTTCCATCTTCAAACGGCGGGCCTTTGTACGGATTTCCATGATATTCGCACTCGGCGAATCATCGATGAAAATCGGAGCTTCGGAAAGCACACCGAGCGCGTGACCGATGCGCGAGAAATCGTCGTCTTCCTGGCGTTCGGAAAGCTTGCCGTTACGCATCTTCCACAAGTCAACGCGAGCTTCGGCACAAATCAAACGGTCGACGAGCTGTTCTTTGCTCATTTCGAGCGAGAATAATCCGACCGGGACTTTGCCCTGAATCGCGGCACCGCGGGCAATATCAAGCGCGAGCGAAGTTTTACCGACCGAAGGACGGGCGGCTAAAATGACCAAATCCGACTTCTGCAAGCCGGCGAGCAAAGAATCCAGGTCTTTGAAACCGGTCGGCAGGCCGCGGAGCTTGCCGTGTTCCAGATGTAGCGCATCAATGCGTCCCATGGCCGATTCGAGCACGTCTTTAATCGGCGTGAAACCCTGTTTCATGTGGGTTTGTGAAACGGCGAAAAGGTGATGTTCGGCTTCGTCGAGCGTCTTTTCGATATCATCTTCTTGAGAAAAGCTAAGAGAAGTGATTTTGCCGGCGGCATCGACCAGGCGGCGCAGAGTCGCTTTTTTAGTCACGATTCCGGCGTAGTGTTCGATGTTCGCGGCTGTCGGCACGGTATTCGAAAGCGTTACAAGATAAGTTCGACCGCCGATTTGTTCGAGCTGTTTTTTCTCGTCTAATCTATTCGCGAGCGACAAAATATCAATCGGTTCGCGATTGCTAAACAAATCCGACATGGTTTGGAAAATATTGCGGTGAGCTTCTTTGTAAAAATCTTCCGGCTTGATTTTGTCACCAATTTTAATCATCGCATCTTTATCAAGAAGCAGTGCGCCGAGAAGGGACATCTCGGCTTCCATGTTTTGGGGTGGAATTCTTTCGAGGGAGTTTGCCATGACGGAAGATTAGCGCTACGGAGCGCGAGATACAAGCACGCTTGCGAGTTCGCGGGGGATTGATTGGGGAGAAAACACATTACTACAGAAAGTGCGGACCTATTCGCTCGTCGGGCTAGAGGGGAGCCATAGCCCGACGACGAATTGGCTCCGTACACTTTCTTTACTTTTCGGCTATTCATCGTCATTTGGGGGAGGAGAAAGGGGAAAACACACATTAAAAAACCACCAAGTTGTCTTGGTGGCCGGTAAGGGCTTCGTGCAGCTTTGCCGCGTGTTCAGACGAGTTACGGGTGAAGAAACAATTCGCACGGCACACGCGCAGATTCGTCGCGCCCTTCGAGATACGCCGTCCATCGATCGTTTCCTCTTTCGTTGAAGATGAAGTAGCCGACCGTGCTCTTGTTTATCGGGCTGAACATGCATCCAGGCGGAGGAACTATCATGAAGAACGGCTTACCGACATCGACGTCGTGAATGATGTGTTGGATGGTTGTCGTGATGATCGGTTCCATGCTGACGAAATTATCGGTCGTGACTGAGATGACGCGCCCGATGAAATCGACCACATGCCTGTGAGGATCTGAGGTGGTTCGAAAAGCTCTTTCCATCAGCGCACACCTTCCTACATCGCTGCGTGGATTGATGTGCGGACGCTTGTCGCCTGATTCGCTGCTCATTTGTCCCTCCCTTCTTATCGGGTGCTGAACATCATGTAGATTTCGAGAGAACGTTCCTGCAGGAGTGCTTCAGCGGTTGGGTCGGGAACTTGCCAGATGGAGGGCTTCCCGTTTGGCGGGAAAATGAACTCCTGGGCTTGGCGTCCGAGGATGTCGACGGGAGCCAAGGCGCGCATCAGGATTGACCAGTTCACGTTGTCGAAGGTGCGGAGCGCGATGGAGCCGATCTTCCCGCTTGAGGACAGGATCCTTCCGGCTTCGTCGCGGTAAAAAACGACGAAACCGGTCTCTGAAAATCGCCGGTAGATTCCTCCAGCACTGTCCACGATCTCGGGATTGAGATTGAAGGCTCTCTCCAGGGTGTGTAGGACGTTCTTGTCGAGCATGTGGTCCAGGGCTTCTTCTTTGGTTGGGACTGGCAGATTGCTCATCGGCGTTCTCCTCGGGCCTAATTGGGCCGCGAATACTGGTTTGTTCTCGTTTCTGACAGGTGCGACATTATCTTATTTTAGCTCTTTTGTCAATACCGGCAGGCAAATAAAAAAACCGCCAAACCGGGTTGTGTGGGATGGCGGGAACGGCGAGTGTCGCGGCTATGCTTGTTCTTGCGCTGGTTCGACTATACCGACAAGTTCAAGCGCGTGTTCCAGGATTTGCTTCTGTTGCGCGAGCTTCTTCTTGCTTCTGGCGTGCTCGACTTCTCTGTCGAGAATTTCGCGGCGCGAATCCTCTTCGATGAGAGCTCCTTTCGAAGTTGCGACGGCTTTGAAAAGCGCATCAACTTCTTCTTGCGTGACGGTAACGGCAGTCATGGGTTTTGGCGTCGGAGTCGGAATTCGCAGGGAAGCCTTTCTCTCGGCGCGTTCTTTGGCGAGTTTCGCCTTTTCGTTCGCGGCCACAATGGCTCGCGCTTCGGACGCCAGGCGTTCTTCACGCAGGCGTTTCTCGTTTCTAAGTGATTCGATCTGCGCGGTCAAATTTCGGAGCGGTTCAAAGAACCAGTAAGTCCAGTTCATCTTTTTGATCGGAAACTCGGGGTCGTGGGTGAGGAATGCAGCCCAGAGCTTGACTCGCTTCTCATGTCGCCACTCTATCAACGTGAGGACGAGGAGAATCCAGAAGGTCCAGCGCAGTACGAGCCAGCTTTCATCTGGCATGACCAGCCTAACAAGTTTCCATCCCTGTTGATCGAGCTTGTTACCGAGTCTCTTGAGGCTGTCTATGGTGGCTTCTTCCTTGGGTTCAGATATGAGAACCGGCTTAGACAGCTTGGAAACGTTGAAACCTTCTTTGAGTGAAGATCTTCGCGGCTTTTCGGTTTCTCCGTTCACGAACAAGTCGAGAATGGCAGCAGCCTCTTCAAGATCATCATTGAAGTCCACCGGAAAAACCGAGAAACCATTCGTGATGACGAACTCGCGTTTCAGATTGTGGCTCTTGAGCAAGGCCAGGATCGCGCCAGGCTGATTATCGATGCTGGGTTTAAGAGAGTGGAACTTTCCGAATTCATAGGCGAGGAGACTGAGTCGCCCAGACTTTTTTTCGTAGTCGACGACCACGAAGTTGTTCCGCTCCTGGTAGTCCGAGGGCCTAAGATTCTCGTTTGTAAAGGGATTGAGCGTCATGTAATGCAGCGCCGTCTGGGGGTTGAAGAACACCTTGGTGAGAAACATATCCCCCTGAAAATGTCTTTCGGCGGAAGCAAAAGCATTGTGGGAGTACATAGTCCCGATTTCCGGCTTTACCAGGTTTTCCATGAGCCAGTCATCGGCGCAGACGACAGGAACTCGATTGTCCAAGAATATCGATTCTCCTTTTTCCATCGAACAGAGCACCATGAGCTTCAGAATCGTTTCCTTCATCGAACCCGGTTCGGCTCGAAAAGGGTCTGATTTGGCCGTGTAGACCATCGCTTGATACGCGATGGCTCGGGAAGCAAGGAACCTTTCGTCACGATTTCTGATAGAAAGCTTGGTTACGGCGTAGGGAATCAAAGAATCCCATGAAAGCTTGCCAAGACGCGCAGGCTCTCCACCATTTCGCGCTGACTCAATCAGGAGCGCGGAAGGATCATTTCGTATTTCGAAGTCGGCGATTACCAGTTCCTTGTATTTCTTGTCGACGCTGATAACGTGGAGCATGACAAAGCCACTCGCTGAGTATCGTGAAAATCCACCGAAGCGATGGGAAAGTTCGATCTCGCGATTGTCTTCGTGTAGATTCTCGGTCAGGCGAAATCGTTGACTATGGCAGTTGCCCCAGGTGTTCCTTTCTGTGCAGAAGTAGGACCCCCAGGTTTCGCCGAGAGTGAGCAGCGCTTGTGCTTCCACGATCGGCTGAGATTCAGCCATCTCCTCGGTTGCGAGAATGGTGATATGAGCTCTGCCATCAATCTGCCAGACGACCGGTTCACTGATTTCGGAGAGAATCGCGTCGAGTTCATCGCCTGCGCCACTCATGAGCGTAAGCGTGAGAAGGGTTGTGAACAGCATCTTTACGGCTCCTTTCACCGGTTTTCTGTGACCGGCTGGTTTTCAACGTGCGTGGCTTAAAATAGCCCAATTTTGGGCGCAAGTCAAGAGCTGCTCGTTTCTGGTATAATAAGCCTGTTGCCATTTATCTTATGAAGCTAAAAGACTTTTCAGAGTCGGTGCTCCTCATGGTTGGGATGATTGTCGGTGCTGGTATTTTTTCGGTTCCGTACGTTTTTGTTCGCTCCGGGGTTTTGATCGGCGTTCTGACCACGATTTTGGTATTTTTCGTGATTAGAATGATTCACAATATGTACGCCGACATCACGATTGTGACTCAGGGGCGGTATCGGCTTGTTGGTATTGCTTCGGAATTTTTGGGTTTTTGGCCTGGAAAAGTCGCTTCTCTTATAGTGATGATGAGCGGTTTCACGGCACTTTTGTCGTATACATTGCTTGGCGGAATATTCTTGAATGCCCTGTTCGGTTCGATGATTGGCGGTGGGGTAGTCTGGTATCAGCTGGTATTTCTGGCGCTCGGCGGTTTGAGCTTAAGCTTTGGCGCAAAACTTATCGGAAGTCTGAATTCAGTTTTGACTCTGGCTCTGATATTTCTTTTTGTAGTTCTGATCGCGGTTGCGGGTTACGGCGTTTTTATACCGAATCTCACAACGGTGTTTACTTCTCATCTGTTCGGCGTCTACGGCGTGATGCTTTTCTCGCTTCTCGGGGTTAGTGCTGTGCCAGAGATGTACATGTTGCTCGGAAACAAGGCACCGCTCGAATTGCGTAGCACGGTTAAACTTGGAACAATTATCGCGACCGCGATTACGCTGTTATTCGGTGTCGCAGTCGCTGGGTTCAACGGGCCATACACGACGTCTGATGCGATTACCGGACTCGCGGCTCAACTCGGAACCTGGGTGCTTGTGATTGGCGCGGTTCTCGGCCTTCTCACGGTATTTACCAGTTTTATTATATTGGCGTTAAGTTTGGACGAAACCTGTCAGTCTGACTTTGGATGGAGCTCGACAACTTCTTTGTTATTCTCTTTTGCGCCGGTACTCGCATGTCTGGTTTTTGGTTTCACTAACCTGGTTGCGATCATGTCTTTCTCGGGCACGGTCTTTGGTGGTGGGATTTGTATCGTTGTGGCACTGGCTTATCGAAAGATACTCCGCGACCCAATATTGTCGCGTGGATTGACCATGAAGAGCTGGGCTCCGATTGTTTCGATTATTTGTCTGATTGTGGGGATGGCTGCTAGTTCGATATAAAAAAACTTTGTAAAACAAAATACCCGGGTCTTGCGACTCGGGTATTTTGTTTTCCGGGACCTGGATTCGAACCAGGATTCACGGCTTCAAAGGCCGCTGTCCTGCCTTTAGACGATCCCGGAATAATTATGTTGTCATCCCGAAGCCGAGGGATCTTGGCATGGTGACGCCGAATAGAATAGCTTTATTTTTGACGGTCGTAAAGAGTAATAAGTCTGTTTCTGTTTAAGCTCCAGTTCAAAGCGATAGCTTTCGTCAAACTCTAGGCAAAAATATTTCAGCTTAGCTGTGGCTAAACAATAATATTTATAGCCGTCGACTTTGCTCGAAATCTATCGTTTTGCTCAAGAAGCTTAAACGGAAACAGACTTAATGATATTCTTATAGTCTATGGCACGACTCATCGAGTTAAATCAGGAGCTGCTTAAATTAGCCGATCCGGTTCAGGCCAAGAACTGTCTCTGGTTTTTCAAAACCGGCAAGGGCGAATACGGGGAGGGTGATAAATTTTACGGTATCAAGGTGCCAAAACTTCGTAAGTTGGCTAGCAAATTTGAAGCTTTGACGCTTGCGGATTTGGATGCACTCATGAGAAGTGAAATGCATGAAGAAAGATTTATTGCGCTCGTGATTTTAACTCGCAAGTATGAGCGCGGTGATGCGCGGACGAAATCAGAAATCGTGCGCTGGTATCTGAAGCACGCCTCGCGGATTAACAACTGGGACCTGGTTGATGTTTCGGCGCCTCGAATCTACGGCGACTGGATTCTGACCCACGGTTTTAGTAAGCAGGATAAGCTCATAGAATCGAAAAACCTTTGGCGACGACGGATTGCAATCGTCGGAACTTTCATGCTGATTCGCGACGGTAGATTTGATGAGCCGCTTCGCGTGGCCGAAAAACTCTTGCACGATAAACATGATTTGATTCACAAAGCCGTCGGTTGGATGCTGCGCGAAGTCGGGAAGCGCGACAAAGCGGTGCTTGAAAAGTTCCTGCATGAATATGTAAAAATGATGCCGCGGACAATGTTGCGCTATGCGATTGAAAAGTTTTCCGCAATCGAACGTGAAAAGTATTTGAAGGCATGATAGTCTGGATGTCTATGGTTCGATACTCAGTCATTATTCCTGCCTATAACGAAGAGCGCACCATCGAACGTGCGCTATTTGAAACTCGGGATGCTTTTCGGGGTTTTAACGAGCCTTTCGAGATTATTGTGGTTGACGACGGTTCGCGCGATGGGACAATTAAAGTCGTGGAATCACTGAGAGAGTCTGTGCCTGAATCTGTTTTGATTAAGCATGAGCAGAACCAGGGGAAGGGAGCGGCTGTCAGAACCGGCGTCGCGGCTTCGCGGGGAGAGTATTTTGTTTTTTTAGACGCTGATCTAGCGACGCACCCGAAGGAATTTTCAAAGTGTATCCCGCTTTTTGCGACCCACGATATCGTGATCGGCTCGCGGCAAATGCCGGGTTCCTTGATTGTCGAAAGTCAGCCGGCGCATCGGGTGCTTGCCGGGAGGTTATTCAATCAGGCAATCAGAAACTACTTGAAGATTCCGTTGATTGACACGCAGTGCGGATTTAAGGCTTTTCGTGCAAGCGTCGCGAAATCGCTTTTTGCCGACATGTCCACAACCGGATGGGTTTTTGATGTTGAGCTGCTTGGTCGAGCTTTAAAGTCAGGTTTGAAAGTCGCTGAGATTCCGGTTTCCTGGAAGAATGGTGCTGAGAGTCGAGTTAAATTTGGCGACGCCTGGCGAATTATCCAAGAGCTTCGAGCTGTCAAGCAAAGGTTGAATTAAGCGCGCTTGCTCGGAGCGCGTTTTTTAGATAATCTTCGGGCAGGTCTTTTCAGCTTCAGCAACCAAGAGGGAGGTGAAGGGTGCATACTCGCAGATATTTCGTAGGGTCGTATGCGCAAGAAGTCGGAGAGAGGATTCTTCGCGAGTTGGATGTGCCGAAGGGGAACATCGAGCTTGGGAAGTTCTCGGACGGAGAGACGCGGGTCGAAATCCTGGAAGATGTGCTCGAACGAGACGTTGTCCTCATCCAGTCATTCGTTCCGCCGTTCCAGAATGACGCTCTCGTCGAGCTCATGCTTATGGCTGACGCCGCCCGTCGGGCTTCAGCTGCCAGAGTCGTGGTCGTATCTCCGTATCTTGGCGGTTCGCGCCAAGATGCTCGCAAGGAAGAGAAGAACGTCCCGATTACCGCAAGCATGCTCGCGACCGTCTTCGAGGCAATCGGAATCGACTGCGTCATCACGGTCGAGGTTCACTCGGACAAGATTTCCGGTATGTACCGCATTCCGTTCTTCACACTTCGGCCGCGAAATGATTTCATCGAGTTCTTCAAGGGCATCCCGGCAATCAGCGAAGCCTATGCGCACGGAAACCTGGTGATCGTCTCGCCTGACGCTGGTGGTGTTGAGCGCGCCAGGGCCTACTCGGAGAAGCTCGTAACCGATCTCGCTTTCGTGAACAAGAAGCGCTCGGCCCCCAATAAGTCGCACGCCGACAAGGTTATCGGCGAGGTTCGCGGAAAGACCGCGATTCTCATTGATGACATGGCCGACACCTTCGGTTCGATGTCGGACGCCGCGCGAATCGTGCTCGCGGAGGGCGCGGTCAAGGTTTATGCCGCCGCCATGCACCCGGTCCTTTCAGGTCCAGCCATCGAAAGACTGGAAAAGTCCGCGCTCGAATCACTCATCGTGAGCGATTCAATTCCGCTTTCCAGGCGCGCTCTCGAATGCAAGAAGATTCTCACAGTCTCGCTCGCCCCGCTCATCGCGAAGAAGATTCGTGCCAAGCTCACGGGTGTGGATGCCTAGTCGCGAAAGCTTTCAGCCGTCTCTGGCCCACAAGGCAGAGCGGCTTTTTTTATTGCAAAAGTTTTGTGTAGGGAATAAACTTTTTGCGCGCTGACGACCGAAAACCAAGGAGGCTCGCATGACTGTTGTCTACCCGCCGGATATCAAGCGGATTTCCGGCCCGCTCATTTTCCTCGCCGGTCCGATTCAGGGCGCGCCGGATTGGCAATCACTCGCCACTACGTACATTCAAAGCAAGAACGCCGGGCTGCACATCGCGTCCCCGCGCACGCCGCCGCCTTGGCATGGCAGATTCGATGAGCAGGTCGATTGGGAGCATTACCATCTTCGCTATGCTTCCGGGAATGGTGTCGTGATGTTCTGGCTCGCGAAGGAAGAGGAGCATGTCTGCGAGCGAGCTTATGCGCAGACCTCCAGGTTTGAGCTCGGCTGGCACATGGCCCGCTACATGCTTGAAGACGCGAACGTGGTCGTCGGCATCGAGAAGGGCTTTTCCGGCGAACAGTACCTTCGTCACACGCTCCTCCGGCAAGCGTCCGGCATTCCTGTCCTGACTTCGCTTGAAAATACCTGCGATGTCGCGATCAATCTGGCTCGTTCTGCCTAACCCGCATTCGCGCGGGTTTTTTGTTTCAGTCATTGCCTGGTAAAATGGTGGCATATGTCATATTTGGTTTTAGATGCCGGCACCACGCGGATGAAAGCCTATGTTTTTGACGATAAATTGAATTTGGTTATTCGTACGGTTTTGCCGATGAAGAAAAAGATTTTATCTCATGGGCGCGTCGAGCAATCGCCAGAAGAGATGATAACTTCAGCGCGAGCTGTAATTCGCGCGGCATACGATGAAGCTGCTCACGAAGGAGTTAAGCCGAAACTTTTCGGAATTACAAATCAGCGTGAAACCGTTGTTGCTTGGGAAAAAAATACGCTGAAACCAATTGGGCCGGCGATTGTCTGGGAGGATTCGCGTACAAAAGAGCTTTGCGCGCATTATCATTCGTGGAGCGAAACTGTGCGGAAGAAAACCGGGCTTCCGATTGATTCCTATTTTTCGGCAACAAAGATGCTCTGGTTGCTTGATAATGACACGGCGGTCGCTGTGGCTTCAGCGCACAAGAATCTAAGCTTTGGCACGGTGGATAGCTGGTTGCTCGCGAATCTGGCCGAGGGAGCGCCGCATTTAACCGATACCACCAACGCTTCACGTACGCTTTTACTCGATGCTCCCGGAGAAACCTGGGATTTAGGTTTGTGCGGATTTTTTCGCGTACCTGTCACAACTCTCCCGAAGGTTCAGCCTTCGGTTTCTAATTTTGGGTATTTGAAGCATGATGTCTGTGGTGCGATTTTGAAGGTTTGCGCGATTGCCGGTGATCAGCAGGCGAGTCTTGCAGCTATCTCCGAAGTCAAAGGTACGACGAAAATAACTTTTGGTACCGGAGCATTCTTAATGCAGTCGCTGGGTGCGGATTTTAAACTTCATCCCGGGTTTATGACGACCAGGCTCGCGACCACGGGGAAGATTTGCTATGGGCTTGAGGCTAAGATTGAAGGAACGGGAGCGATGTATGAAGAAGTTCGCGCGGATGAAGAAAAAAGCTTGAAAGTTCTGAAGCGTCTTTCTGAAGAACTAAAAGTATTAATCGCTAAGCTTCCTTTGAAACCAAAACTCATTACAATAGACGGCGGTATGGTACAGGATGAGCGACTTGCATCGATTCTCGAAAAGACCTTGAAGATAAAAGTTGTGAATCAAACGGTGCCAGATGGAACGGCGCTCGGGATCGCCAAACTACTTTCAAAATCATTATGAAAAAAATACTGAAGGTCTTAGTTGTAGGTGCGGGCGAAATCGGAACGGCGATTGGTAACCAGCTTAAGAAGAGTAAGCCGAAGCCCGCGATTAGTTTTTGGGATTGTGATAAGGGGAAAATCGCGGATTGCCCTCCGCTCGATGCCGCTGCTCGTGACGCCGATGTCGTTTTCTTATGCGTTCCGTCTTTCGCGCTCCGTGATGTCTGTCGCGGACTTGCGCCTGGATTATCAAAGAATGTCGTGATAGTTTCACTTACTAAAGGTGTGACCGAAGAAGGATATTTTGTAGACGCGATTCTGACTCAGGAACTTTCGGCGTTCGCGCACGGGATTTTGGGCGGGCCGATGCTTGCAGAGGAATTGGAAGATGGCTTGGGCGGAATCGGAACATACGGCTCATCGAGCGAAAAGGCTCGCAAGATGGTGGCGCGTTTGTTTTCAGATACGGATGTTTTGATTGAGACGGTTGAGGAGCCGCGCTCGGTGGCGCTCCTTGGAGTGTTGAAAAATATTTATGCGGTGATCCTTTCGATGGCGAGCGAACTTTATCCGGGTGATAATCGCGCCGGATACTTTACTTCGCTCGCATTTCGCGAAATATTTCAGATTGTAGATTCTCTTGGCGGAAATCCTAGTGTGCTTTTCACGGCTGCCGGTATCGGGGATTTGATAGCAACTTCGCGCAGCAAACACTCCCGCAATAATGCGGTCGGTAAAATGCTGGCGCTCGGAAAAAAGACAAAATTTTCGGAAGGAGTGCGCGCCTTGCCGATAGTTGCGAAAATGCTGAACCGCGGCGGACGTGAATTCACCCTGCTTATGATTTTGAAAGCGGTACTCGGGGGCATGAAGCCAAGAACAGCTTTTGCGAAATTATGAAACAGCTCTGGAGTATGCCGGGGAGGGAATTTGTTCTGATTGGTTTTGTGCTTTTTGCGCTGGCTCTGGATATTTTTCTTCCCGTTTCGCGAAGTATTCTGTTTGTAGCGGCGCTTATCGGTGCGATTCCGACTCTCATCGCTTCGGTGCGTTCAATCTGGAAACGTGAGATGAGCATCGAGACTTTTAATATCTTCGCCGTGGTAGTTTCTTTCGCGACAGGAGAATACCGAAGCGCGGCTTTTATCGTGCTCATGCTGGCTTTTGCGCGGCTCCTAGACTGGAAGACTCAGTCACGTACGCAATCGGCCGTAGAAGAGCTTCTAAGACTTAAACCGACCACGGTTATTCGTGAAGGCAAAGACGGAAAAGGGGAGAGTATTTCGGTTAGTGATGTTTCGGAGGGAGACATTATTATCGTCAAAGAAAGTAATCGCGTGCCGGTGGATGGGATTATTGTGCACGGAGAGGGTGCGGTTGATGAGAGTTCCGTGACCGGCGAATCAATGCCACGCGATGTTGGGATTGACGATCATATTGTTTCTTCCACACTGTTAAAATCCGGATTTTTGAAAATGAGGGCTTTGCGCGTCGGCCGTGATTCGACAATCGAAAAGATGATTACTCTCATGCGTGAGGCAGTTTTGCATAAATCACGTTCGGAGCGCCTGGCTGACAGGTTTGCGACTTTCTTTTTTCCACTCGTTCTACTGGTTGGTGTCGCTGTGTATTTTTTCACACATGATTTTTCAAAAGTTGCGGCAATTTTTCTTGTAGCCTGCGCTGATGATATGGCGGTCGCAATCCCGCTCGCAGTTTCGGCTTCGCTCGGTTCGGCGGCGCGACGTGGGGTAATCGTGAAGGGCGGGGAGTGGATCGAGAAAATCGCAAAGATTGATACGCTCGTACTTGATAAAACAGGTACTTTGACCTATGGTGCGATTTCAGTTTCTGGGGTTTATGCTGAAGGAATGAGCGAAAAAGAACTTTTGACGCTTGCAGCATCGGCGGAAAAGTTTTCCGAGCATCCGCTTTCGCAGGCGGTGGTCAAAAAGGCTTTAGCGGAAGGTATAAAGGTGACGGACCCGAAACAGTTTTCGATTATTCGTGGAAAAGGCGTAACGGCGCAGATTGATTCTAAAAAAGTTTCGGTTGGTTCTGCAGAATGGATTTGTTCTGGTGGTCTGGAGCCATCCGGGGAACTCACGAAAGCTGTTAAGCGTGCCCATGAATTCGGAGAGATGGCCTTTATGGTTTCGGTTTCGGGAAAAATCTCTGGCGTGATTACGATCTCCGATACCCCGCGTGCTGAGGCAAAGAAGAGCATCGAAGAGTTACAGCGCATCGGTATCAAGCACGTGGTGATGCTTACTGGCGATCATGAATCCGTCGCCCGTCACGTGGCTGATGCGCTCGGAATTCGCGAGTACAGTTCGAAAATGACGCCGGAGGGCAAAGTACGCGAGGTGGAAAAGCTGACCGGGCACGGAACGGTCGCTATGGTGGGCGACGGCATCAACGATGCTCCGGCTCTTTCGCGCGCTGATGTTGGGGTTGCGATGGGTTCGGCGGGCACGGCGGTTACAGTCGAGGCTTCGAATGTGGTTATCATGAATGATGATTTATCCCGTATCGGAGAATTAATTTTATTGTCGCGTCGGACCATGTCGGTGATTCGTGCCGACGGCTGGATTTGGTTTATCACGAATATTTTTGGCTTCGTACTTGTCTTCGCCGGAGTTCTCGGACCGATTGGCGCCGCCGCCTATAATTTTGGTACCGACTTCTTACCGCTCATAAATTCCGGTAGGTTATTCAGGCGTGGCAAAAATGAGGTATAATGTGTTTATGCAAAAACTAAAAGCTCACGAAATTAGTCATCAAAGAGTTAAGTTGGCTTTTTTTGTTGCCGCGTCGCTGGTTTGTTTTTACTTGGTCTGGATGGTTTATCGACCATTTCTGCTCCTCGTTGCTTCAGCGGCCGTGGCGGCAATCGTGCTCGCGCCGTTTCATCTTTGGTTTTCCAGACGCATCGGTGGCCATGACAGATTTTGCGCCTTCATCGCAACTCTCCTTGGAATCGTTATGCTCGGAATACCGCTCGTGATTGGAGCTGTTCTGCTTATTAGGGAATTGAGCGCCATCGGGAGACCGGATATGCAGATTTTCGATAATCCGATTTTTAAGTATCTGCCGGCAGATGTGATGTCGCTTATCAAATCGATTGATATTCAGACTTTCATGGACAAGATTTATGGTTATCTCGCTTCTAATATTTCCGAAATCCTGGCGAGTACTTCCAGATTTGCGCTCATGACGCTGCTATTTTTTGTGACGGCCTATTATTTGTTGGCTGAGCGAGAAATGATTTACCACAAAATTCTGGCCATGAGTCCGCTTTCCGATAAAATCGACAATGCTTTGATTAGACGCTTAACGCACACGGTGCGTTCGGTGGTACTTGGAAGCGTTTTAGTTGGTGCCGTGCAAGGCGTGCTAGCGACGATAGGTTTTCTGATTTTCGGGTTACCGAATGCACTGGTTTGGGGCGTACTGACTCTTCTCGCGGCTCAAATACCGATGATTGGAACCGGGATTGTGACTTTGCCGGCAGCGGCTTTCTTGGCACTATCGGGACATTCCTCATCAGCCATCGGACTCGCGATTTGGGGTGTATTACTTGTAGGTACAATTGACAACTATCTCAAGCCAAAGCTGGTCGAAGGAAAGACTGACATGCATCCACTTTTAATATTACTTGCGATGATTGGTGGAATTGAAGCTTTTGGTGCCGTTGGAATCGTACTTGGACCTGCGGTACTTGCAGCTGCGCTCGCGTTCCTCAAGATGTACGAAAGCGGAATACTCTCGGGATCATTGAAACTCTAGAAACAAAACACCGCTTTAAAAGAAGCGGTGTTTTTTTAGGCTTTCTTTTCGTATCCGGCGATGCAAGCGAAGGCGATCCAGAGCACGAATCCGACGATGTACGGTATTTTCATGAAATTATCAGGTAGAAACGGGAAGAAGTAGGAAAGAATTAGGAAGATTAGTGTAAGTCCAGCACAGATTCGTGCGAACCAAAGCTGATATAAGTAGTCAGTCGTGGCTACGACGATAGCTGCGACGGCGATTGTCGCGATAAAGGCGGTACGAATCGGTGAAAACCAAAATGGGTCATGGATAACCGAAGTCAGCTCGAGAAGGGCGATTATGGCCCAAAAGTTGCCGGTTGCGAGTGAATACACAAATTGCATAGAAGTATATCGTATCATAATTTCGGGTCTTGACTAAAGGCTCGAAATGATGATAACTTTCGGTGACAGAAAGCGAGGAGGCGCCATGGCGATTCCGAAGCCGGAAAACCTGAGTGATCGGATTGATGCGCTTGTGAAGGACTTCCCGAACCACGAGTATGGGAGAACCTTGAAAGCCGAGCTTGTTCGGCTGGGGCACGGAGAAGCAACCATCCGGTGCAAGGTCGGCGGGCACCTCACAATCACGCATGCAATCGTGCCGCGCGGCGAGGATGTACCGAAGCGTCTGGCGCAGGGAGGGGTCGAATTCTCGCTCGCGAACTATGCAGCGGTGTTTGCGGCCATGACGCTTTTCCCAAGCGGACACACAGCGCTTCGCAAGTGCCTGAACGGGGAATGGCCTCGCCCTGTTTTTGAAGGTGACGTGCTGCAGGCAATTGCCACGGTCGACGTCTTTGATGGTGAGCACATCGCGGTTTCGATTGTGGTGTTCGCGAATGATCAGAACAAGTCTGTCGGAAACTTTGTCCTGTCGTATCACAAGCCGCACGGCCTGTAAGCACCTTTCTCTCGTTCGTCTTCAGCTGTCAGCTCTCGGATTCTCTCCGAGAGCAGTTTTTTTAGAAATTTTCAATCACGCGTTCGAATACATCGGCCAACTTTTCGATTTCTTCCTGAGTTTCTGTGCCAATTGCAAATCGAAGAAAGGGACTTGCGAATTCTTTGGCAAAGCGCGCCGTTAAATAAATGCGAGTGGTATTGAAGCCGAAAGCGGTACCGGCATTAAGTTTTACCCCATTCGAGCGAGCTTCTTTAATTGCGGTGTCGATAAACTTGCAGGCATTAGCTACAACATCAGTTCCGGGTTTGAAAGAGATTGAAAAGATCATGCCGTGAAACTTGGCATTCTTGGTCCATTCAAAGCAGGAATGATTCGCGAGGCCCGGAAAATTTACGTGTGAAAAAATAGTTTTATTCAGACTTCGAATTTTATTCTCGAGTCGGTTAGCGACATAAAGTGTATTCCTCTCAAATCTTTCCAGACGCTTGTCGAGCATTTTGCGGTTCGGTTTTGGCATCGAAATCACTGAAGCGTCCGGCATATTGGTGCCGGCATGCATCCTGGTGCCGAAAATATTTATATCAGAAAAAGTTTCGACCCAAATCACGCCGCCGGTCACGCGATCAAAGCCAAACTGATGAAGTTTGTTCAGGCTTTCACGAACCACGAGCGTCAAATTCGGATTTTTGCGCGTCCAGTCGGTGTATGGCTGATATCCGGTCGCGAGTCCGCTGTTATCAAGCACAAAAACCGTTGGGGTCGTGATAATCTTTTCAAGCTCACTCAAAATACCGCGTAAATCCGGCATGACGACGGCTTCGTTATTGCAAAGACTGTCCAAGAATATCGCGCTTGGTTTGTGGATTTTAACCGCTTCAACTAGTTCGGCAGTTTTCCGTTCATCAATAAATATCACGCGGTCACCGCATTTTTTTTCGAGTAAAATTTTATTTTCAAAATAGGTTGCGTCTCCGGCGATGACTTTGCCGCTTAGGCGATTATCATGTTCGAGGCTGGTTAAAATCGTGGTGAAGGCGGACATGCCGCTTGAAGTAACATAAGCTGTAACCGGAACGAGCAGGGGTTTGTCGATGTAGGCGCGGCAAAAATCAGCTTCGTAATTTTCGGCGTCCAGGTGATGATCGAGTTTGTAATCGTTCGTAGTGCCGTGAATTTTCCCGGTTTGCGTGCCGGCCTGCGAATTATGCGAATGCTGGTATGATGGTGATTGCCAGTCGCTCGAAGCTACGATGCTCGCCATGACGCCCTGAAGAGCACGAACTTCATCATGCAGACGGAGTTTAATTTCAATCAAGCGATAAGAGTCGCGCGCTTCCCAGCGATTTCGCGTTTTAAGGGCAGTCCGAAGCTCTTCGCGCATGTTTTTGTATCTCGCACTCAGATCGTCCGCCATCGAAAGTAAGATTTTCTTGGTTTCCGGCATGGCGTGACTCGGGTGTAGCGCAAAATGCATCTTAAAACTCGTGAGCCGCCACTCGGCATCACGAATGAGAGTAGTCAATTCTTCCAGATCTTCAGCTAAATCGGTGAGCGTGGCTGATTTCATACTTTTGCGATTATACAGGTTCTGATATTATTTTGTATATGTTCAATTCACTCTTTTGTAAGAAAAATCGTCCGGCGATTAAGCTTGAAAGCGTTAATCTTGGTTCTGGTCGGGTTGAGCTTCCAGTTGCCGAAATCCAGGGTCTTCGACCTGGAAAAACTTTGCTCATTACAGCTGGAATGGATGGCGATGAATATGCCGGAATCGAAGCAGCCTATCGTTTAGCTGATGAATTCGCCGCCGGTGATTTTTCTGGGCGTCTCATCGTTTTGCCGATTATAAATTTACCCGGTTTTGAAGGCGAGTGCAGTTTTAATCCGTCAGATGAGCGCTTTCCTAAGTTCATTTTTCCCGGAAGCAGTCACGGAACGTCGAGCGAGCGTTTGGTTAACTGGCTCTATACTGAATTTGTTTCCGAATGCGATGTGTGGCTTGATTTGCATGGAGGCGCCATCACGGAAAGAGTGAATCCTTTTTTGTGGCTTTACGAAACCGGAGTCGGACTTGCTGATGATTTTACAAATTTGCTACGAAAGAATACTTCAACCGAAACCGTATTGTGTGAAGCGGTCACGGCAAATCACAAGGCCTCGCAGTTGGCGCGCGAAGGCCGGGTTTACGTTATGGCGGAGTCGGGTGAACGCGGAAATCTACTCGAAGCTGATATTTTGCGGCATGTGAATTGGGCGCACGAAGTTATGGGTCAGATGGAAATGATACAAAATCCGATTCCGCGCACTAAGACAATTGATCAGCTCACAAGCGTGGAATATATCCAAGCGCCGTTCGATGGAATCTGGCGCGCTCATGATTTATCAAAACTCGAACTTAGCAAAGGCGTAATTATCGGGCACATAGAAAAACTTGATGGTAGCGGTGCGCGGACGGTTGAAATCCCGCACGGAGGCAAAGCGCTTTGGTGGAAAGAAACCATGTCGATGAGTAAAGGTGATATACTTTTAGCAATCGGAAATTAACTATTTCCCCCTCATATGTCGTATCAAGTGAACGCCACAAACGAAGTCGAGAAAAACAGTTATTTTCGTCAGGTTTTATTTACTGGTGTGAAGTCTCAGCTGGTTGTGATGAACATTCCTCCGGGCGGTGAGATTGGAGAAGAGACGCACAAGCATGTCGAGCAGACCCTGATTATTCACTCCGGTCGCGGTATGGTTGTGTTGGACGGTGTGAAATCTGATTTGGTGGCAGGCGATACCGTCGTTGTAACGCCCGGAACTAAGCACAATTTTTTGAATACCGGAGCCGATGATTTAAAAATCATCACGGTTTACGCGCCGCCGAATCATATCGATGGCCGCGTTCATAAAACCAAAGCAGAGGCGGATGCGGATTTTGAAGACGAAAAGTTCGGTGAGGCGAATGTTTAGCTCCGGAAAAAATAGAAATAGGATATAATACACGGAGCGCACTCCTAATATTTTTGAATTTACACTTATGAGGAGGAAATTTGGCTTTATCATGGCGCTTCTTATTCTTTGGCCATCTTTTTCATTTGCTGAAGAAATCATATCGTCAGGTGAGCCCTTACAGATTATTGCGCCATCCGAAGTTTTGATTCCTGAAGTAAAAGCCCCAGACTTATTCGGTGCGATTGATCGGGCCAAGGTGATGCTTAAAGAGCACGTCGCCGAAGAAGAAAAAAATAATCCGACTCCGAAAATTGTAACTTCGCGAAATATCGCATTCGATATCACGCTTGCGGTTTGGGACCGTGCGAGCGATGAGATTAAACTCGTCGAAGCCAAAAAAGATAAAAAATCATTAACACTCAAAACACCTTATCCTCATGCGATAATGGTAACTTTGGATAATGGCGTGAATTCGCGATACGCGCTTCCTGCTGGGGCGGATAAGCTTGTCGTTGGCGTTGTACATCCAATTTTTAAAGATGTGACGGTAAAGAAAAAGCAACCAAAGTTCGAATTGCATGATAAGGTTTATATCCCATATAACACAGCTTTTTACACGCCCGAAGCATTGCGCCGCGGCTCTGATTATCTTTCCTACCTTTTGCGCGATGCCTATGATCAGGTTCGCGCCGCCGGTATCAAGTCGCGCGCTTTTCCGGATAAACTTCTTGCTGATGTAGCTGATCCGTATCTTGTAAAATCAATCGCGATCATTGAACACGCTGATACACAGATCTATTCCGACGAGGAACCGGAGCGTGCTGTCGGAAGATTTTTGATTACGCTTGCGTTAAACGGCGAAGAAGCTTTTGATTTTTCGGTGAGTTCCGCCGGGGCGCGTGGTTTAGTTCAGTTTATGCCGGCAACCTATAAGCTAATTGCCAATAAACGCCCAGATTTGAATTTAATTCAGGATTTTGTGAGCGCCATGGCTGATCATACAAACGCGGTTAAAGCGCAGATGGTTTTGCTTGATGAGAATCTAGCCTCTATGCCAAAGGCGGTGCGCACTTTGATGCTCACGGAAAGCGGAAGAGTCGCGCCGTACTTAGCTGCCGCCTACAATGGCGGGATAACGCGCGTTCGTTCTTCTTATGCTTCCTGGGGTGAGGAATGGTATAAATATCGCATGCCGAGAATGGATGAACTTCAAACGCAGGCCGATAAAATGGACGCGCGCATAAAATCCCTGAAAAAGACTTTGACTAAAAAAGGCTTGGATGCAAAGTTGAAAAAACAATATACGAATGAGCTTTCGAAACTACAAAAAGACCGCGTTGCGGTTCACGATGAATACTGGGACATCAAGAACCATTCTCTTTACAGAGAGACGGCAAATTACGTTTCCAAACTAAACACCGTCTATGCGATGCTTTCGGCTGGCTACTTCGCCACACCAAATTCGATAGACGGTGGGATTGGGAAGGGGATCGCTGCTAAATAGTTTAATTTGCCGCTTTCTCAACCACGAGTGTGACGGTGGTATTTTCTTCGTTTCCAACTATTCCTAGGGTCAGTGTCCGCAAATCTTTTTTATAAGACAGGTACATGCCGGCGCTCGAATTTGCATCTGAATCCTTGGCCCAGCCTTTGGACTCAAGTTCTTTTTGATACCATTCGCTGACCTTAGACTGAGCATCGGTTGACGTTGCAAGCAGCGACGTTGCTGCGTTTTCTGTTTTTGAAACCGTCGCCATGTTGATTTTTAATCCCGTATAAACCGGAATATCGGTCGGAAAATCTTTCGGAAGCGACACGTTTTCACCGTAAGCTACGCGATTCTCGCCATTTTCGAAATTTAGATTATTGCCGCTCAAATCAACTTTTCCCTTGTCGCCGAGCTGCGAGTTGATGTAGCCTTCAGTGGCTTTTTCAGCTATCATCTGTGATGGAGATTTACAGCCGAAGCCAAACAGAACGAGTGAACCGAGGGCGATTGCAACGAGTGGTTTTTTCAACATATAAAAAGATATTAGTGTTAACCTAAGTATTGTAAACATTATGTCCGATAAGCGCAAAAAAATTCACCGTTTCTTTTTTCCGTTTGAATCTGGAGCGAAATCGGTTCTGATGAATGACCCGGAGCTAGTTCATCAGTTCTGCTCGGTTTTGCGATTTAAACTTGGTGAACAGGTGATGCTTGTGCATGAAAAAAATCAGGCACTTGCTTCGGTCGCAAAAATCAGCAAAAAGGAAGTTTTACTGGATGTGTTGAGTGTCGAAAATGTTGCTTCGGAACCGTTAAAGAAAATCGTCGCCTATATTTCGATGTTCAAAAAAGAGCCATTCGAATGGATGCTTGAAAAACTCACCGAACTTGGTGTGTCTGAAATTGTGCCAATGGAAACGGCGCGAACGATTCGTTTTCCTTGGAAGCCCTTGCGCTATCGCACGATAATCAAAGAAGCCGCAGAACAATCTGGGCGCGGAATTATACCGTTTTTGAGTGAGCCTATTTCATACAAAGAAGCCTTGAAGTATGCTTCTAAAAACGAGAGCAACTATATCTTCGAACTCGACGTCCCGGCGCTAAAAACATCAAAGTCAAAGACGATTGGATATTTTATCGGTCCGGAAGGCGGTTTTGATGAGTCAGAAATCAATGCTGCAGAAGCGGCTGGAATTCAGACTGCTGGTCTTGGAAAATTAACTCTGCGAGCCGAAACAGCAGCCATTGTGGCGGCGTTTAAGCTTCTGGAATAAGCCTGTTGGCATTTAAGCTTCTTGATCAAAATTACAGATTTCGAGCAAAGTCGAAGGCAACAAATTTTTTCGTTTAGCCCCAGCTAAGCTAAAAAATTTTTGCCTAGAGTTTGCCGAAAGCTGTCTTTTTGAGCTGGAGCTTAAATGGCTACAGGCTTAATCGCGTCTTTAAGCCATTCATTCAAAAGCGACTCAAGTTCGGCGTAAGAATTTACCCGGACAAGACGCTCGCGAATTTGTTTGGCGCCGCGCGTGCCCTTGAAATACCATCCGAGATGTTTTCTGAATGTCGTGATGGCTTTTTCTCCGTATTCAGCAAGGTGAAGCTCGGCATGAGCTAAAACTATTTTGACGCGTTCCTCGGGAGTCGGAGCGGTAAAGTCTTTGCCGGAAATTAATCCTGCTTCGAGCTCAGGGAATATCCAAGGGTTTCCGAGTGCTCCGCGTCCAATCATGATTCCGTCAGCGCCGCTTTCTTCGAGCGCTTGGCGCGCTTTTTCTGAATCGGTGATGTCGCCGTTAATCAAGACAGGAATTTTAACGGAATCTTTTACGGCACGAACCGCTTTCCAATCAGCGACGCCGGTATAGCCCTGGGCTTTAGTGCGTCCGTGAACAGTAATTAAATCAGCGCCGGCCTCTTCAAGCACGCGGGCAAATTCGATGCACTGTGTCGGATCTTTCCAACCGAGTCTGATTTTAACCGAAACCGGTTTTTTCGTTGCGGCCTTCATAGCGTGTACAATTGCGGCGGCGCGCTCCGGGTCATTCATCAAGGCGGCGCCGTTAAAATTCGAAACAATTTTATAAACCGGGCAGCCCATATTGATATCAAAACCGTCGGGAGAATACTTCTCGTCGATGATTTTGGTGGCCTTAGCCATGGTTTCCGGGTCTGAACCAAAAAGTTGTTGGATGATTGGGCGCTCGGAAGCATCAAAAAACCCCATCTTTACTGACTTCAGATTGCCGCGAAAAATTGCTTCCGCTGAAATCATTTCGCGGAAAATTATCGGGTTTCCAAGCCGCTTCACAATCTGACAATAAGAAGAGTCAGTCATGTCAGCCATGGGCGAGAGCGCGATTATCGGTTTTGCTAAAGATTTCCAGGTAAACATAGGCGCATTCTAGGCGCAAGAGAGCCAAATGTCAACTGTGTACTACCTGTGACTTCACGCCACTTAAAAGAGGAGTATTCTAGTTCTTGCAAAGGTCGATTGGTCGGGGTTCGGTCTAATTATTGAAGTCAGTACAATCATATGGTCAAATGTCCAAAGTGCGGTAAGGAACATGAACCAGTTTGTCCATAATAACTAAGAAGCTAAGGCGCCATTAGGCGCCTTTTGGTTTCTCGCAAATTTGCACTAATCTCATTTTCTGCGTTATAATGCTGACAATTAATCCTGATTTTAATATGTTGCAGCCGTCTTCTTTCAACATCAACGCAGTTTTCGACGAGATTGTGGAACGCGGTCGTGAAAACGGAGTAGTGGATCATGAGGCTTTCCGTGATTTGATTGAAGAGGTTTTGTACGAGCATGAAACCGAATTGGGTGAACTTTCGGATGATAATAATGTTCAGGCCAAGGTTGAAACTCTGCTTGTGCGTTTTGACGAATATTTGGATTTGATTAAATAACACCGTTTCGGCACGTTCCGTATGAAGGGAAGCATCTTTGGAATAGCACTAATTGTGGTGGTGGCCTTCGGCGGCCTCTTTGTGATTCAGCAGAGGCGTGCGGCTCGGGCTCCCGATCATCGCCTGCATGTCGTGACGACAATTTTGCCGCTTTACGTTTTTACAAAAAACATCGCCGGAAACGTTGCCGATGTTTCGAATCTGGTGCCTCCCGGAACCGAGCTTCATGACTATGCTATGTCGCCGTCCGATGCGGCTGCGATTGTCGAAGCGGACGTGGTTGTTAAAAATGGCTACGGGTTGGATGATTTTGTTGATACTGTAGTTGCAAATAATAGCCGTGCAAATCATACGGCAAAAATTGTCGATGCCGGTTCGCTGGTTGATAGTACCAAACCTGGTCTCGGAGCTTCTTCTCCAGACGGCTCATTTTCCGTTTCGCCGGAAAAATCGCTCGGAACAAAGCATGCTAATCCACATATTTGGGTTAATCCTGCATATGCGGTTCACATGGTTGAATCTATCCGGAACGGCTTAATGCAAGCCGATCCCAAGAATGCCAGTTCATATGCGGTAAACACGGAGAATTATCTTGAACGACTGCTCGCGGTTGATGCAAAATTTAGAGTTGCAACAAGAAATTTTAAGGACCCGATTTATGTTGCCGAAGAGCCGTCGATGACCTATCTTGCAAGTGAATACGGTCTGATCGAGGCGGCAGTGGTTTCTGGTTCGCCGGAAGCCTCTCTTTCGCCGCGCGACATGTCAGAAATTATCAAACTGATGAAGGAAAATAGAATCACGGTAATTTTCAAAAATAGAACAAGCGCTGCGCCGTCCGTAGCTTCAATCGCCAAAGACGCCAAAGCTAAAGTCTACGACTTCGACGCGTTCGAATCCGGTGATACCGGAGTTGATTTGTACGAACGTGTAATGGAAAAGAATCTTGAAACTTTGATTCGAGCTTTCAAATAAAATACAGCCATGTCCTCTTTGTTAAATGCGCACGATATAACGGTAAAATACGGCGGCCATCTGGTCGTTGATCACGTTAGTTTTGAACTGAATCGCGGGGAAGTGATGGCAATTGTTGGACCAAATGGAGCAGGGAAGTCGACACTCATGAAGGCTGTTCTAGGTCTTATTCCCTGCGAAGGAAGGGTTCATTGGCATGAAGATGTTCGCATCGGATATGTTCCGCAGCATTTAAATTTTGATCGTGACTTTCCAATCACAGTCGAAGAGCTTTTTGCTTTAAAGATTACAACCAAGCACGTTCAGCGCGAAACGAAACGGTTGCTCGAAGAAGTTCATGCCGGTCATTTAGCAGGGAAGCTTCTCGGTTCACTTTCCGGCGGTGAAATGCAAAGAGTTTTCATTGCGTATGCGCTCGCAAATGATCCGGAGATATTATTTTTTGATGAACCGTCTTCGGGAATTGATGTGACTGGCGAAGAAACCATTTATGCGCTGATTCATGAGCTTTCGGAAGCGAAAAAGCTGACCATTGTGCTCATTTCGCACGATTTGGACATTGTTTACGAACACGCCACAAGTGTTTTGTGCCTGAATCGTCGAATGGTTTGCCATGGAGTTCCGCGAGTTGCGCTTTCGGCCTCGAATATCGATAAATTATACGGTAAGCATACCGGCGTATATGGACATGAGCACTCTCATCACGATGTTTGATTTTGTCGCCCTGCCTTTCATGCAAAGGGCGTTTGTTGGTATTTTGATACTCGCTTTGCTTTGTGGGGTTTTTGGGGTTTTCGTGATTTTACGCAGAATGGCATTTTTTGCTGACGCGATTGCGCATTCGAGTCTCGCCGGTATCGCGATTGGAATTTTGCTTGGAATTTCACCTAATATCGCGACCCTAGCCGCTTCGCTGCTCGTAGCGTCAGGAATCGCGTTTTTGATGTCGCGCACAAAACAATCTCTCGATACGATTATCGGCATCGCTTATGCAATCGCGCTTTCAGTTGGTGTCATGTTGATCTCGATTTCGAGGGGTGTGGCGGTAAATATTAATAGCTTTCTTTTTGGCGATATTCTTTCGGTCGACTGGAAAATGATTCTTACGATGGCGATTGTTACGGTATTTGTTCTCGCGATTTTGTATAAATATTGGCGAGCTTTCGTGCTTATGTCGTTACAGAGTGATCTGGCGGCGGTTCAGGGCATCAAAGTGAATCGCATGGAGTGGGTTTTTATGTTGCTGCTCGCGGCGTCTGTCGCAGTCGGAATCAGAATCGCTGGTATTATCCTGATCGGCCCACTTCTGATAATTCCCGCCGCGACTGCGAAAAATGTCTCCCGTAGTTTGAGAGAAACCGTCTTTCTTTCCGTAATTTTTTCGATGATTTCAGGAACGCTCGGACTGTTTGCAAGCTATGTGTTTAATGTTCCGTCTGGCCCGACCATCATCATCGCGTCAGGCTTACTCTTTTTTGCTAGCTTGATAAAAAAATAAGACACTTCAAGATCCCTCGGCTTCGGGATGACAACTAAAGCTGATGGATGCGCAAAAAAGGAGGTGTGGTCAAAATGTAAACAAAAATCCTAGTCGATTGTTCGCGAGCATTCACCGAAAGCGTTACACGCTTCGGAGGAGGGCGCAGAGAATAATCGCTAGGATTTTTGTGTAGTGTCTAGGACTCTGGATGTGCGAATCTCATCTCCCAAGCTTCATCAACATCAACATTAAGCTTCAAGAATACTTTTTTGCCAAGCGCCACTTCCAACTCCTTGCGCGCCGCCGTGCCGATTTCGCCGATTTTCAAACCCGCACGACCGATTATGATTCCTTTATAGTGCTCGGAATTCGTGAGAATCGTGGCATGAATATGATAAATACCTTTTTTCTCGCCGTATTCATCAACGCGCACCGAAACCGAGTAGGGAACTTCATCCTGCAGATATTTGAAAGCTTTTTCGCGGATCAATTCCGCAATCCAGTCGGTATGCTCGAGCGTTGTGACCTGACCTTCCGGGAAATAATATTCGCCCTCATTCATGAGCTCAAAAACCTTATCCTTAAGCTCCTCGATGCCTTTTTCTTCGAGCGCGCTGACCCTGATGACCGCTATATATTTGTCGAGTTCGCGTTCGTATTCGTGTTCAAAACTTCGGGTAAACAAATCTGATTTATTTATAACGAGGATTTTTTTCTCTTTCGGGATCGCTTCAAGCAAACGCAATAGTTCACGTTCTTCGTTTCCGATTGCGCGCGTCGGATCAACGACGTAAATTACGACATCGATATCGCGCAAAGAATCAGCGACGATAGTATTCAAGCGTTCAGTGACGATATCGCCGGTTTTCTGAAAAAGTCCCGGGGTATCAATAAAAACAACCTGTCCGCGTTCATCGTTCAGAATTCCCTGAATACGACTGCGAGTGGTTTGAGGTTTTTCCGTAACGATAGCGATTTTTGTACCGATAAGCGCGTTCAAAAGCGTTGATTTTCCGACGTTCGAGCGACCGACGATGACTGCAAAGCCTGACTTTGGCATATTTGGAGGTGATTGAGGTGATTAGATGAGATCTAAAATAGTAATGATTTCGACATGTGGCGTGTGCGGGAAGAGGTCAAAAGCCCGAATTGAGCTGATTTTATATTGGTTTAAGAATTTTGGGAGCTCTTCTACGAACCTGGAATACTTGCAGGAGATGTAAACTATACGCTTTGGCGCCATTAAGCGCAAAGTTTCGATGACTTTTGGGTGCAGTCCGGCACGTGGCGGGTCTAAAATTACAATCGGAGCTTTTGACTCTTTCCAGCTCAAATCCTCCGATTTTGCAGAATTGAAAGTTGCGTTTGCGAGGTTATTCTCGCGAGCCGTCTTTTCTGCCGCTAAAATTGCAAGCGGATCAATTTCAACACCGTGAGATTTTATTCCCGCTTTAGCGAGTCCGAGCGCAAAAAATCCAACCCCGCAATAAAGATCCAAGACTTCCGACGCATTGGTGCAGGCGACATTTACCGCCTCGAAAAGCTTCTCTGCCATCGCGGTATTGGTTTGAAAAAAGCTTCCAAAAGGAATTTGATATTGAACGCCGTTAGCTTTTTCGGTGAAAATATCAGAGCCTTTTAAAACTGTATATTCCGTGGCGATTGAAAGATCAGTGATGCCGTCATTCACGCCGTGAATTATGTGAGTTGCAAGTTCGCCGAGAAGTTCCACGAAATCCGAAGGCATTTCCGACTGCGTAGTCGTGACCAGATGCACCATTCGTTCATGACTGAATTTTCCCTCGCGAATTACCAGATATCTCAAAAATCCTTTTTGCGTATCGGGAATGTATGATTTTAACTCGTGACGCTTAGCCCAGGCGCGAACGCGTCTTAAAATTTCAACCGACTCAACCGAAAGCAAAAAACAATTTTCCAAATCTAAATACGAAAACCATTTTCCGGGCTCTTTTAAACCGAGCTCACCGTTTGGACCAAAAACATAGTCCATGCGGTTGCGGTAGTAAAACTGATCTGTTGCCGGTTCAACTTTTTCCACCGAATAGGGAAGCGAGGCATCCGAAAAAGACTTGTTTATCAGGTTGCGTTTGTGTTCGAGTTGTTTTTCATAATTGTATTCCTGCCACATGCAACCGCCGCATTTTCCAGCATAAGGACATTTCGCAGGCACGCGGTCTTCCGAAGGTTTTACGATTTTGTCGATGCGCGCCTGAGTCTCGCCCTTATCGCGCTTTACTGTCGTAGCTTCGATTATATCGCCGGGGTAAGCGAAGTTTGCTTTAGTAACTCTGCCGGGGGCATCAAAAATACCGGCGCCTTTTTCGTCAAAGCGGTTGATTTGACCCTCGATTTTGGTGTAGAGTTTCATAATGAGATTGTAAGTCTGTTGCCAGATAAGCTCCAGTATAAAACGATAGCTTTCGGCAAACTCTAGTTAAAAATTTTTTACCCTTCTACTCATATTGGGTAAGTCGGGTACCTTGTAGTTTAGCTATGGCTAAACAAAAAAATTTACCCTTTTGCATTTATTTTTATAAGTCGGGTACGTTGTTAACGTCGACTTTGCTCGAAATCTATCGTTTTACTCAAGAAGCTTATATGGCAACAGACTTAGTGCTGATTCTAGACAATATTCGCTCAAATTACAATGTCGGCGCTATCTTTCGAACGGCCGATGCTTTTCGTGTTCAGGAAATAGTTTGTGCCGGTTACACGCCGACGCCTGAAACTGAAGGCTTAAAGAAAACGGCGCTCGGTGCCGAAATTACAGTGCCGTGGCGCGCTGAATCGCTCGAAGCTTCAATCAAGCGTCTTCGTGCTGATGGCTATCAAATCGTGGCGCTCGAAATCGGCGGAGAAGATATCGCAAAATTCAAGACACCAGAAAAAATCGCGCTGATTTTGGGCAATGAAGTTGAAGGCGTGAATCCGGAAATATTAAAATCAGTCGATCATCGCCTGGAAATTCCGATGCGAGGTAAGAAGGAATCGCTCAATGTTTCGGTGGCGTGCGGAATCGCTCTTTTTGCGCTACAATCAGGTAGATTATGAAGGTATCAATCGTGATTCCCGCATACAACGAAGAGAAGATGATTGCGGTCTGTCTTCAAAGTTTAAAACAACAGACTTGTCAGGCTGATGAGATTATTGTTGTTGATAATAATTGTGTGGATGCCACAGCATCAATCGCGCTCGATTTTGGAGTAAAAGTGATTCGAGAAGAGAAGCAGGGGATTGCACAGGCGAGGGGCTGTGGCTTCGACGCTGCGACCGGTGATATTATTTTGCGCTGCGATGCTGACACGATCGCGCTTCCGGACTGGGTCATGAAAACTAAAAATCATTTTGAAAAATACAACTCTGATGCTGTCACTGGGCCGTGCTTTATGCACGACCGCGGTTATGGCAAGGCATTCGGATACCTACATCGGGTGTCGTTCTTTTGGGCGAGCAGATTATTTCAGGGGCATCACACACTTTTTGGATCGAACATGGCGCTCAAAAAGTCGGCCTGGGAAAAGGTTAAAAATGAGGTCTGTTTGGACAACAAAGCAATGCACGAAGATATCGATCTTGCGCGACATTTGGTGCTGAAAGGTTGCTCGGTTGCTTATGATCCAACAATATTAGCTTCGATTTCAGGACGAAGGATGTCTGATTCTCTTCCAAATTTATTTAAGTACGTTAGGCGTTGGTTCCGGACAATGCGTCTTCACTCTTAGTAACGGTCCAGCTGGCAGAGAAAACGATAGCTATAACTACGATTCCAATTAGGAAATTTACAATTCCGGTGTTTGAATTTTTTAAGATTATATCCAGATCGAGGATCGTGGCGAGAGAAATGAAATTCAAATCACCCTTCCAGATAGCGATAACTGCAAGATAGCTAAGATGAAAAATCGCAAATGTTAGGATGGTTCGGAAGGTCGCGCGAACAAATTTTGATTGGTTTTTCATATTCAAACAGTATGAGCTGTTTTCGTGAAATATTCAAAATATCCACCCTGTACACTCCGAAGAAACTTCCGTGATATAATTAGTTTGTATGAAAAGCTACATCTACGCTCTCGCGCTCGCCATCATGTTTTCCGTGCCTTTTTCAGTTTCGGCATTTAATGCTGACGTTGGTTTTGCTGGGAATGATTCAATATTTTTCGATCAGAAGCTTGTTGCGGGTTCAAAGATCCGCCTTTATGCTCGGGTGACGAACTTCGGTAGTCTTGACACACAGGCCTTTGTTCAATTTTATCAAGGCACTGTTTTGGTTGGTCAGTCACAGGCAGTTTCTGCTCGGGCGAGTGGTTTAGCTGATGAGGTCTTTGTAGATTTCACCGTTCCTCAAAGTACTTTTAATATTCGAGCGGTCCTTATCGGAATCGAGCCGGCCGATGAAAATCCAGCGAATAACAATGTCACGACACCAGTCTTCACGCCCATAACCGATGCTGACGGTGACGGTATCCAGGATCAAAACGATAACTGTAAATACGCCACAAACCCTGATCAGCGCGATCTTGATAAAGACAATATTGGCGATGCTTGCGATGATGATATCGATGGTGATGGAGTTGTGAATTCAAAGGACAACTGCTCTTTTGTCGCAAACGCAAATCAGGCGGATCTTGATTCCGATGGTATTGGGGATGCTTGTGATACTATCGATAATCGGCCAGTAAAATCTTCTTCTGGCGGTTCTGCGAATACAGCTGTGAAAGCACCGGTACCAGCGCCGGTTTCAGCTCCTCAAGCGGTAAGTCCTGCTCCTGTTGCGGCATCTGCTGATGCAAAGCCGGTCATAAAATCCGCAAAAGCACCAGTTGCCGAAGCTCAAACCGCGAAAGAGACAACTGTAGCCGCGGATCAAAATGAGAAACCGACGCTCGGAAATTTTTCCGTTTCGCCAAAGGCCACCTTCAGTTTTCAACAAAAAGCTTGGAATCGTTATGCTTTTCAGGCTCAAACCTACGATGGTGAAAACGTCACTTACTCGTGGGACTTCGGCGATGGGACTTCGGCGAATACCGCCAATGTTGAACACATCTACAAAGGTCCCGGCGATTATCGCGTTCATTTGACCGTAGCTGGTGATAATGGTGCCGTCGCCGATGATTCGGCCAACATTTCCATTAGTTTCTTCAACTTCTCAAATTGGCAGTTCGCGACTCTTCTCGGGTCGCTCGGCGTGTTTCTAATGGTGCTCGTGGTTGTGATGGGTAAGCTGAAAGAGGATGATTCGGAAGAGGAATAGAATGATATTGGTAAAAGAGACGAATTTCTGATAGTCTGCTGCGCATGTCTAACATTAGAAATTTTTGCATAATCGCGCATATTGATCACGGTAAATCGACTCTCGCCGATCGTCTTTTGGAAGTTACTGGTACTGTGGATAAGCGCAAAATGCGGGATCAGCTTCTTGATTCCATGGATCTGGAGCGCGAACGCGGCATTACGATTAAGTTGACTCCGGCGCGCATGAGCTATTCATCGAAAGGCGTTCTGTACGAGTTGAATTTGATCGATACTCCCGGTCACGTCGACTTTAACTACGAAGTCTCGCGCTCACTCGCCGCCGTCGAAGGCGCGTTGCTTTTGGTTGATGCAACGCAGGGGGTTCAGGCTCAAACGCTTGCGAACCTATATTTGGCGCTCGAACAGGATTTAACCATCATTCCGGTTTTGAATAAGATTGATATGCCGGCCGCCGATGTTCCAACGCGAAAGCGTGAACTTATCGAGCTTCTAGGCTGTGACGAAAACGAGATTCTCTTGGCCTCGGCAAAAACCGGTGAAGGCGTTCCGGAAATCCTGGAAGCGATTGTGGAAAAAATCCCGGAACCGAAGGGGGATCCGAACAAGCCGCTGCGCGCGCTGATTTTTGATTCGCGCTACGATGACTATCAGGGCGTAATTGCGAATGTCCGTATTCTCGACGGATCAATCAAGAAAACCGATGATTTATTTTTGATAGCAACCGGCGCTGAAGGCGAAGCGGTTGAAGTTGGTTTTTTTAAGCCCGAAAAGATTCAGTGCGATGAGCTTCGTGCCGGAGAAATTGGTTACGTGGCGACGGCGATCCGAGTTATTAAGGATGTTCGCGTCGGCGACACCATGACTCTTACTAATAACAAGGCGATTGAAAGCTTAAAAGGTTATCGTGAAGTTAAGCCAATGGTTTACGCCGGTATTTTTCCGAAAGAAGGCGATACGTATGAGGACCTGCGCGACTCGCTTGGAAAATTGCGTTTGAATGATTCGTCGCTCACATATGATCCGGAGTCATCTACAGCGCTCGGACTTGGTTTTCGTGTCGGCATGCTCGGCATGTTGCACATGGAAATCGTCAAAGAGCGGCTAGAACGTGAGTTTAATGTGCCGATTGTAGTCACGACGCCTTCTGTGGCCTATCGCGTCACTAAAACGAATGGTGACGTCTACACAGCTCGTGGTGCTACGGACTTGCGTGATCCGACGGTTATTTTCAAGGTGGAAGAACCTTGGGTGCGCGCTGATATTATTTCGCGTAAAACCGACATCGGTGGAATCATGCAGCTCGTTCAGGAAAAGAAGGGCTCATATCAGACTACGGAATATATCGATGCTTCGGGCCGCGCTGAACGCGTACTCATGCATTTTGAGTTACCGCTCGCTTCGATTATTACTGACTTTTACGACAAATTGAAAGGTATTTCTTCCGGCTACGCTTCGCTTTCATATCAGGTTTTGGATTTGCGCGAGGCTGATGTGATCCGTTTGGATATTTTGGTCGCGGAAGAGCCGGTCGAGGCACTCGCGTCGATTGTTTATCGCGAAGATGCCGAGCGAATCGGACGTCGTATTTTGGTTGTACTTAAGGATGCAATTCCGCGCGAACAGTTCGCTATCAAATTACAGGCTTGTATCGGCGGAAAAATTGTCGCCTCAGAAAGAATTCAGGCTTTCAGAAAAGACGTTGCCGATTTATCCGGTGGCGATGTTACGCGTAAAAATAAACTTCTCGACAAACAAAAGAAGGGCAAAAAGAAGATGGCTGAGCTTGGTCATGGCCGAGTCGATATCCCAACGGAGGCTTTCATGAAAGTCCTGCGGCAGTAATTTTCTATTATCAATCGATAGCTTTTTAATATGATTTTAAGCAATCGTTCTCTTCGAGTTATCGCGTCGCCAATTCGGAAATTTGCGCCGTTCATGAAGGCGGCTGAAGAACGGGGGACGGATGTGATCAAATTGCATATCGGAGATCCGGATTTATTACCGCCGGAAGCCCTGCTTGAAGGAGTCAGAAACTATTCCGAAAAAAACTTGCCTTATGCGCCCTCAGCCGGTTTTCCGGATTTTATCGGCGCATGGCTCAAATATTACGAAGATTTTGGAGTTAAACTTAATTCTGAAAATGTAATCGCGACAATCGGCGGAACTGAAGCGATTCAGCTGGCCTTGACTGTAATCGGCGACTCGGGCGACGAACTACTGGTTTTTGAGCCGTTTTATAGTGGTTTTAAGGCGCTTGCCCCGGCTTACGGAATCAATCTTGTTCCCGTGCCGCTGCGTTTTGATGAAAGTTTTAAGCTACCAAGTTTGGCGGAGATGGAAAAGCTCATCACTCCGAGAACCAAGGGCATTCTGATCATAAACCCCGATAATCCAACCGGAAAACTTTGGTCTCACGAAGAATGTACGGCAATTTTGGAGCTCGCAAAAAAGCATGGGATTTTTGTTTTATCGGACGAAACTTATCGCGAAATTGTTTTTAAGGGTGAACCATCATGTTTGCTTGCGCATCCGGATTCAGGGGATCGAGTGATTATAATCGATAGTCTTTCAAAAAGATTTTCTGCTCCAGGAGCAAGACTCGGCGCTCTGACTTCTCGAAATACAGAATTCATGGCCGCGGCACTTAAAATTGCCATGGCTCGTCTTTCGGCGCCAACGCTTGGTCAGCGAGCCTTTATTCCGTTGCTCACGAATTCTAAAGAGCACACAGCAAAAGTAGCAAAAGAGTATCTGAGCCGTCGCGATGCGCTGATTTTGGGACTTCAAAATATTCCGGGAGTGAAATGGGTTGTGCCGAACGGCGCTTTTTATATGGTCGTGAAGCTTCCAGTTGATGATGCCGAAAAGTTCGCCAAGTTTTTATTGACCGATTTTTCGCATGAAGGAAAAACTGTCATGGTTACGCCGATAAAGGATTTTTATCTGACGCCCGGAATCGGTCATGATGAAGTTCGGATTGCGCTGGTTCGCAATGAAAAAGTCTTAAATGAGGCGGTGAATCTTCTGACGTTAGCCTTAAAAAAATATAACGAATAGGCTCTATGCCAAATAGGGAGTCTGGAATACGGAACGAAGGAGAGATGATTAGCCATTCCGAATCTTTGGATGTTGGCGGAAACAAAGTTGAGTATATTTTAAACGATGGCAGCGGTGCCAATAAGCCTGACTTTGAAGTTGAGATTATTAATGCTGACGATTCTGAAGAAATTAATGAAAAAATCGCAAAAAAGCTTTCCGATGAAGTCTGGTCTTTGAATCCAAAATTCAAGAAAGAAGATTTAGTTGAGCATTTTGGAATCAAACTCGATAGTCGTGTAGTCGATGTTTATAACTTTGCCGAACCGCTCTCCGAAGTCGAGAGAGGCTCTATTATTCGAACAATTTCTCGCCTTTACGAGATGTTGCCGGATAAATCTTTATGGCGTCTAGAGTCGATTCAGATAACTCACGAAAAAGAACTCAATCTGAAGGGCGGGAGCTTTATTCGTGGGCGTGAATATGTAAAACAGAATAGATTCGAGATTTATCCGCAAGGCCGTGCCGATAACAAGTATCGCGAAGGTGAGTTACTGTGTAGCGAGCTTCAAGGTGTGGTTACGCATGAAGTAACTCACGTAGTATTTGAGGAACTTCTTGAAAAGAATTGGAACTCTCCCGAACTTGGTTGGGTGCGTACCAATGATTTTAGAGTCGAGCTTCCTGGCGGTATGCGAAGCGGTTCTTATAATCGATTATGGAAAGAATGCCCGACGAGTTATGCGTCGCTAACAGAGGCTGATGACCGGGCAGAGAGTATGGTTGCATACTTGTTTGCGCCGGAGTCATTGCATGAAAAAAGGAAAAGTATTCTCGATAAAATACTTTTGAAGCACTCGGAAGAAAAAGTCTATCCGATCGTCGAATTGCCGCTCGAAATTCCGAAATTTGGAAGGCCGCTGAATATCAATATTGTCCCGTCGAAGATACCTGGTTTATTCGGAACGGTAACTCTGAAAAAGTCAGAAACTCCATCGCCTGTAATTACACTTGAGGATTTGAGAAAGAAACTTCTGGCATAGATATTTATCGCAGCAAAATTATTTGATTGTGGTAGGATAGCTTCTTATGAAATACAAGGTTGCTGAAGTTGCCCCGAAGGAATTCAAAGAAGCGATGTTACCGATTCATGAGGTTATTTCAAATATTCTCTGGCAAAGAGGCGTTCGCACTAAAGAAGAAGCCGAAGCGTTTTTTCATCCTTCCTGGGAAAAGCACGTCCATGATCCATTCTTGTTTCAGAACATGAGCTCTGCGGTCCGGCGAATCCTTAGCGCACTCGAGAAAAGCGAAAACATCACTATTCACGGTGATTACGATGCTGACGGCGTGACCGGGAGCTGCGTTGTTTATGAAACTCTGACTTTATTGAAGACTTGTTTTTCGGGTTCAAGCTCGCAAATTGGAATTTACATTCCTCATCGCGAAAACGAGGGTTACGGTTTGCGCATGTCGACTGTTGATAAGCTTGCGGCCGAGCAAGTTAAGCTTATTATTACAGTTGATTGCGGCATCGGTTCCGTTGCGGAAACTGATTATGCACATTCGCTTGGTATTGATTCGGTGGTAGTGGATCATCACGCGATGCCACCGGAACTTTCAAAAACCGCGATTATCATTCATCCCCATGTTCCTGGGGAAACTTATCCTTTTAAGCCGCTCGCAGCTGTTGGGGTCGCTTTCAAACTCGCCTGTGCTTTGTTAATCGAGGCGAGATTCAAAAACTTTGCAGTGCCCGTCGGGTTCGAAAAATGGTTATTGGATTTTGTGGCGATTGCCACGATTACCGACATCGTTCCGCTTATCGGTGAAAACCGGGTCTTCGAAACTTATGGTCTAAAAGTATTGCAGAAAACGCGAAGACCGGGGTTCAGGGCGATTTATCGCGTTGCCGGCATCGAACCGGAAACAATTACTTCGCAGACAATCGGTTTTGGAATCGGACCACGAATTAACGCAGCAGGTCGCATGCGTCATGCAAAACTGGCTTTCGACACCTTAACAGCAACCAATCAGGAGGACGCGGATGTATTTGCCAACGAATTACAGCTCGCAAACGTCGAGCGTCAAAAGGAAACCGAGAAAATGGTTCTCGTCGCTCTTGAAAAGGCTAAAGCTCAATCGAATGAAAAGGTGATTTTGCTTGCCGAAGACGGTTGGCCTCACGGGCTCGTCGGTCTGGTAGCTTCAAAACTAACTTCTGAATTTCATCTGCCGGCTTATGTCGTGGGTAAGACGGAAAAGGGCCTAGTTGGCTCTGGAAGAAGTATTCCCGGCTTTCACGTCACTGACGCCCTGAAGAAGTTCCCGGAGTTTTTGGATAGATTTGGTGGGCATCCTCAGGCCTGCGGTTTCACGGTGAAAAACGAAGCTTCGCTTGCCGCGCTTTTTGAAGGACTGCGTGCGCATGCCAGGATTGTGCTTGAAAATCATTCTTCAGAGAAAGAATATAATGTTGATGCGCTTTTGCCCCTCAATGAATGCACCCTGAGTCTAGCTGAGGCATTTGGGGCGCTTGAACCATTTGGTGACGGAAATCCGAAACCGACCGTACTCGTGACAAAAGTTATCATTAAGGGTTTCAATACGATTGGTAAAAATCAGGAGCACTTGCGAATTTCGAGTCAGGTGAATGGTGTTAGGCTTTCACTGATTGCGTTTAAAATGGCGAATCGCATGCACGAATTGTCGCTTGGAGCGGAAATAAATGTAATTGGAGAGTTCGGAATTAACGAGTGGCAGGGAAGGCGGGATGCGCAGGTTGTGATTAAGGATTTTGAAGTTTGTTCATGATATACTTGTGGTATGAATCACCATCATTTAAGAATCTATACTGACGGGGGTTCGCGCGGAAATCCTGGTCCGGCTGGAATCGGCGGGGCTATTTATGCGATTCATGAAGATGGAACCGAGGAATTAGTAGCGGAAGTCTCGGAATATATCGGTGAAACTACGAATAATCAGGCCGAATATCGCGCGATCATCGCCTCGCTTACCAAGGCGCTTGAATTTCATCCAGAAAAAATCGACATGCGCATGGATTCGGAACTCGCAGTTAAGCAAATTCGCGGCGAATATAAAGTAAAAAATCAGGATTTAGCTATGCGTTTTTTGGAGGTAAAAAACTTGTGTACGAAGTTCAAGAATATGACCTGGACTCACGTTCGGCGCGAGAGAAACACGGCTGCTGACGCGCTTGTGAATCTAGCCATCGATCAGGCGATGAATAAAAGACATAAAGAGACATAAAACACACGCTTATGGGACTTTTTGGAGGGGGTAATAAGGACTTTTCTATCGGAGTTGATGTTTCGACTTCTGGCGTGAAGCTGGTGGAGTTAGTTTACGATAAAAACGGGGCTACACTTTCAACCTACGGGTATGCCGAATTCCCGTTTGTTATGGGTGATCTTGATCCGCTCGATAACATAAAAGGAACCTCGGGTTTGCTAAAGAAAATCGTCTCCGAATCGGATGTGAAGAGCAAACAGGTCGTTTGTGGAATGCCGATGTCGCGCGTTTTTACATCTATTCTGAATGCGCCCATGGTTCCGGATAAAGAAATCGGCCATTACGTTGAACAGCAGGCGCAAAAGCTTGTCAGCTCACCGATTAGTGAGATGAAACTTGACTGGAAGGTCCTCGATCGCGCCGAGGCTGAAAAGGAAAAAAGAAAATCTTTACGAGTTTTGGTGAGCGGAACCAGAAAAACTCTCGTCCAAAAATACGTG
>Ga0194060_10000234_pt1 | contig 39661 bp, 30 predicted proteins | sample SepL225m_MetaG_FD_163427 | JGI IMG/M metagenome (GOLD analysis project Ga0194060, IMG submission 163427) | Anoxic zone freshwater microbial communities from boreal shield lake in IISD Experimental Lakes Area, Ontario, Canada - Sep2016-L222-5m | ecosystem: Environmental > Aquatic > Freshwater >...
CTACGATCGAGAATGCGCCGCCAAAGCAGTAGCCGTTCACCATGGCAATAGTCGGCTTTGGAAACTGCCTGAGCGTACGGCCCCGCCACTCGGTGGCAATCCGAAAGACCCTGTCGTACTCGGCCGGCTTGCCCTTCAGCTCGTGAAAAAACTCCTTCAGGTCCATTCCCGCACAGAACGATTCGCCGGCTCCAGTAATCACGATCACGACTACGTCGTCGTTGTAGCGCAGCTCCTCCAGCGCCGCCGTCATGTCCAAATGAAGCTGAGGGCTCATCGCATTCTTCTTTTCCGGCCTGTTCAAGATGATCTTCCCGACCTTGTCCCCGATCTCCACGATCAGCGTCTTGTATTGCATGTTTTCTCCTTCAGCTAGTGATGAGCGCCCCACCGCGCCGGATCGCCCGGTGTTTGGCGAGGTTGGCGGTCTCCACCGCGCCGCCGTACGATTGTGCATTCTAGGATGCGCACCGATACAAAGACAGGTTGATTTCAGAATCAATCGTCGTGCGCGTCGGTCCGTCAGGGTTGATCCTGCAATCAACTCGACAAGAACCGCGCCAGATGCAACACTCTTTTTTGCACCATGCCGCTGCGCACGGAATCGTTCGCCGGCTCAAGACCGAAATTCAAAATGCAAAGACATGAAACATAGAAAAACCACCCAGTCCGGTATGGGCTTGGCAAACACCGACAAGATCGTCGCGGATGTGGCGAGGACTCTCGCCCGGTCCTATTTTGTCGAGAAGTTCATAACGGGCGTCCGGCTGGCGATCAATTCGCGATGAAACTCCTGCAGGACATCCGGGTCATCGATTTAGGCGGTTTCATCACCGGACCGTTTGCCTCCATGCTGCTGGCTGAATTGGGCGCTGATGTCATCAAGGTGGAGAAGCCCGGGGCAGGCGATCCGTTCCGCGCGTTCAAGAACGGCCTGTACAGCCCGCATTTCCAGGCCCACAACCGCAACAAGCGATCCATCGCCCTCGACTACACCAAGCCGGCGGGATTGCAGACACTCAAGACGCTGATCGAAACCGCCGACGTCGTGGTGATCAATAGCCGCCCCGGCGTCGCCGACAGACTTGGCATCGGCTACGAAGCCCTGCGGCAGATGAACCCGCGGCTGATTTACTGCGCCATCACGGGCTTCGGCGCTGACGGGCCCTACGCCGAGCGGCCCGCATTCGACAATGTCGGCCAGGCCCTCTCGGGTTGGATGAGCCGCCACCGCCGCGGCGATGATCCGCGCGTGGTCGGGCCGGCGATTGCCGATCCGGCGACCAGCTACTACGCAGCGCTCGGCATCCTCGGTGCCATACACGAGCGCGCCCGTTCGGGCCAAGGCCATCTGGTCGAAGTGAACATGCTGGAGGCAGCCATTGCACTGGGCGCCGATCCGGTCACTGGTTACCTCACGACTGGGCAGCCGGTCCCCGTATACCAGCGCGCTGCAATGTCCCAGGCCTACAACCTGAGTTGCAAGGACGGCAAGCGCATCGGGCTGCACATGTCCTCTCCCGACAAGTTCTGGCAGGGTCTTTGCCGCGTGATCGGCCGCGAAGACTGGATCACGCGCTATGCGACGCGCATGGACCGTGTCACGCATTACGAGGCGCTTGCCGTCGAGTTAAACGCAATATTCAGGACGCGCAACCGCGACGAATGGATTCCATTGCTTGAGCGGGCGGACGTGCCGTTTGCGCCGGAGCACGAAGTGCAGGACCTGGAAAGCGACCCGCAGGTGCGGCATCTCGGGGTATTTTACGAGCTAGAGCATCCGAAATACGGCAAGGTCAAGGGAGCGCACGGTCCAGTACGCGTGGATGCCGACCGAACCGTCGACTTTCGACCGCCGCCGGACCTGGGCGAACATACGGATGAGGTGCTGCGCGAGACCGGTATTCCAGTGGAGCACATTGCGCGGCTGCGCGAGCAGGGGATCATTTCTTGAGCGATCGCATGGGTACGACCCTCAGCTTAGCCGCAGCCGACGGGCATGCGTTAGGGGCGTATCTGGCGGTCCCTGAAGGCAGGCCGCGTGGCGGCTTGGTTGTCATTCAGGAGGCTTTCGGCCTCACCGCCTATGTGCGCTCCGTATGCGATGCGTACGCGAAGGACGGCTATGCATCGATCGCGCCCGCGCTCTACGACCGGCAGTGCCGCGACGCTGTATTTGACGATCCCACGCCACCTGAGGCGCTTGCTGAGGCGCGACGGCTGCGCGCCGGGCTGGAATGGCCGAAGGTAATGCTCGACGTGCAGGCGGCGATCAACCAGGTACGCCGCGCGGGGCGCGTCGGCATCGTCGGCTTCTGCGCGGGTGGATCGGTCGCGTGGTTGGCAGCACTGTCGCTCCCCGTTGCTGCGGCCTCCTGTTACTACGGCCGGGATATCGTCGATTTTCTGGACTGTGCGCCAAAATGCCCGACCATCCTGCATTTCGGAGAGCGTGATCAACACATTCCGCTCGAGGACGTAGAGCGCATACGCGCGGCGTTTCCGGACATTCCAAATCATGTTTATCCCGCCGGGCACGGCTTCGACGGGCCCGGCGCGCGGCATAACGAGGCGGCGGCGACACTCGCGCGCTCGCGTACGCTCGAATTCTTGCGTATGCATATCGGGTAGGCGCACGCCACACTTCCAGGAACAAACATGGATTTCGAACTGCCCGAGGACATCCGTCTGCTCAAGGAAACGATCCGTCGTTTCGTGGATCGTGAGTTGATCCCAATCGAAATGGATTCCATGCAGGGAGCGGAACTCAAGCCCGAGATCCGCACCGCGCTCGAAGCGAAGACGCGCCAAATGGGGTTTTGGCTTCTCGACACACCGGCCGAATATGGCGGGCAGGCTCTGAGCCTGCTCGCGCTCGCGGCGATCGGCGAGGAGATGGCGCGCACGGTCGCGCTGCCACCGCGCGGCCCGAGCATCTTCGGTCCTGCCGTCGTACCGATCCTGCTCGAACTTTCCGACGAGCTCAAGCAAAAATACCTCTATCCGGTTCTGCGCGGCGAAAAAACCACGTCGCTCGCACAATCCGAACCGGACGCAGGCAGTGATCCCGGCGGCATGCGCACTCGAGCGGTGCTGAAGGACGACCACTATGTGATCAATGGATACAAGTGCTGGATTCCGCATGCGAAAAAGGCCGACTTCGTGCAACTGGTGGCGACGACCGACCCGGCGAAGGGTTCGCGAGGCGGACTGAGCGTCTTCATCGTCGACATGGATACGCCGGGGGTGTCGATAGTCGGCGAAACAGTGCACATGATGGATGACGTCACTTATGAAATCGCCTTTGACGACGCGAAGGTTCCGGTGGGCAACCGGGTAGGCGCCGAGGGCGACGGCATGAAGCAGGCGCAGTCCTTCATTTCCGCGAATCGGATCGCCCAAGCGGCGCGCGGCCTGGGCGTCACCGCACGGTGTCTCGAGATGATCACGAAACAGGCGAAACAGCGGATTACCTTCGGTCGAGCACTCGCCGACCGTCAGGCGATACAGTTCGCCGTAGCGGACCTGTACACCAGATACCAGCTCGGGCAAATGCTTACCTACCGCACCGCCTGGAGAATCGACAAGGGCACTGCAGAGCGGCACGAGACCTACATGGCGAAGATATTCTGCACGGAGCTCGCACTTGAGGCGGCCGACAGGTGCATGCAATATCACGGTGCCGCGGGGCTGTCGAAGGAATTACCCATTGAAAAGATGTGGCGCTCGTCCCGCAGTTTCATGATCACCGGCGGCCCGGCGGAGATCATGCGGGCAACCCTGGCGCGCGAAATTTTCAAGCTTTACAAGTAGCCCACACCGGCCTCATGCCGAGGCGAGCACATACTTCGATAACCGACCCTATGGAGCAGCGGACATGGATCTCAATCTGAAAGGCCGCTCGGTGCTGGTCACCGGATCCTCGCGCGGCATCGGGCTGGCTGTTGCGGAGGCCTTTGCCGCCGAAGGATGCCACCTGCGGCTCGCGGCCCGTGATGCCGACCGCTTGAAGCATGTGGCCGGTGAAATCGGCCGGACCCACGGCGTAAGGGTCGATATCTACCCGCTTGATCTCTCGAAGAACGAGTGCGTGACCGAACTCGGCAACAACTGCCGCGACGTGGACATCCTGGTGAACAACGCCGGCGGCATTCCACGCGGAACGCTGCAGGACGTCGACAGCGCGACCTGGCGTCGCGCCTGGGATCTGAAAGTATTTGGGTTCATCGATCTCACCCGCATCATCCTGCCGCATATGTGCGCGCGGGGCTCCGGAGCGATAGTCAACGTGATCGGCTCGGCGGGCGAGCGTGCCGATCCAAACTACGTGGCCGGCTGCGTAGGCAATGCGGCGCTCAACATGTTCGTGCAGTGCATCGGCGGCGAGAGCGTGCGCCAGGGAGTACGCGTCGCCGCGGTCAACCCGGGCCCGATCATGACGGACCGGTTCATGCAGGGCATGCTCTGGCGCGCGGAAAAGCGTTTCGGCGATTCGAGCCGCTGGCCGGAAATTTTGACCAACGACCTGCCGATCAAACGTGCCGGTACCGCAGAGGAAGTCGCCAACACGGTGGTCTTTCTCGCCTCTGACCGCGCCTCCTATATCAGCGGCGCGGCAATCCGGGTGGACGCCGGGTTCCTTGGCAGCTTCAAGGTCACCCAGGAAACGAAATAAGGGGAAAGACGAAGCCAACTCAGGCTGGTCGTCATTGGGTCACACCAAGGTGCCGGATTTGGCTTGCGTAACTGATCAACGGCTTTTTTGGGCGAATTGTCCCAGGCGCACGTAAGGGAGGAGCCATGAAACCGAGCAAGATATCAACTGTCGCAGTAGCGCTGCTTGCATTTGCATGCTTTGCGCCAGCGGGGCAAGCGCAGACAGCGGACAAGATGCTGGCCGGGTTCGCGCCAGGAGGCGGGGTCGATATCCTGGCACGCATTTTTGCGGAAAGGTGGAGCGAGGCGACCGGCCGACCGGTGGTGGTAGAGAACAAAGTCGGGGGCGGCGGAGTGATGGCGATGGAGGCGCTCAAGGCGGCGGTGCCCGACGGCAACACGCTGTTACTTGCGCCCGACTCCAATGTCGCCATCTATCCACATACCGTCATGAAACCGGCGTACAACGCGCTCGCGGATTTCGTCGGCATCGCACATACCGGCAGCAGCAGCATCGCGCTCGGCATCAGCACCAAGGTGCCCGCGAAAACACTGGTCGAATTCGTTGCCTGGGCGAAAGCCAATCCGAAGGATGCTAGCTTCGGCTCATCGGGCGCCGGCTCGGTGCTGCAGTTCTACGGCCAGATGATCGCCCAGGAAACCGGCGCGCCGCTCATGCACGTGCCCTATCGAGGGGTCGCACCGGCGATCGCCGATCTTGCCGCCGGCCAGATTCCAGCAGCCGTTCTACCGCTCGGGACGATTCTGAATCAGGTCAAAGCGGGCAAAGCACGGGTGCTCGCTCACTCGGGCTCCAGGCGCAGCACGGCAGAGCCCGACGTACCGACGTTCAAGGAACTGGGTTATCCCGCGCTCGAACAACCAGGCTGGTTCGGCATCTTCGGCCCTGCGGGCATGAACCCCGCAACGGTTGCACGGCTGAACCAGATTTTCGTCCAGGCGATGCGTACACAGACGATCAAAGAAAGAATGGCGAGACTGGACCTGGAGATTGAAGAACTCACGCCCGCACAGTTTGCCGGGAAGATCAAGGCTGACTACGACCAGTGGGGCAAGGTGGTGAAGGCCTCAGGCTGGGATCCGAGCGCACACTGATTCGCCCAGGCGACCGGCAGAGAAGCACAACTCGGCCCGTCAAACCACGTTCATACCCCGCAACTTCGAGATCTCTGCGGTCGAGTAACCGATCTCGCCAAGGATTTCGTCGGTATGTTCGCCGGCCTCTGGAGCCGCGGTCGTTATTTCGGCCGGCGTGCGGCTCAGCTTCACCGGCTGGCCGACAAGGCTGATCCTCCCCAGGGCTTTAGACACAACACTTTGGGCTACGCCCAGGTGCGCGACCTGCGGGTCGGCAAAGGTTTGGTCCATCGAATACACGGGACCGCACGGAATGCCGCCCGCATTCATGCGCTCGATCAGCGCGGCACAGTCCATCTTGCGCGTGATGTCGGCAATCAGCCCATCGAGTTCTTTCCTGCGCCCGCGGCGCAGTGGCGCGGTCGCGTAATCGGGATGGTCAGCAAGGTCTTCGCGCCCGATGGCCTTGCAGAAGCGACGCCACATCGGCGGAGTAGGCGCGATGTTGACGTAACCGTCACTCGCCGGGTAGGTGCCCGTGGGCACGCCGGTCGGATGACCGTTGCCGACCTGTTTGGCCACTTCGCCGCTCATAATGTAACGCGCTGCCTGGAAATCCAGCATGAAAATCTGCGCATGCAACAGCGATGACTGCACCCACTGGCCCTTGCCGGAACTCTCGCGCTCAAACAAAGCGACGAGGATGCCCAACGCGGCGAATATGCCGGCGGACAGGTCGGCAAGCGCGGTGCCCACGCGCATTGGTCCGCGGCCGGGCTCTCCCGTCACCGACATCAGCCCGGACATGCCCTGTGCGATTTGATCTACGCCCGGACGATCCTTGTATGGCCCGTCCTCGCCGAATCCCGAGATACTCGCGTAGATCAGGCGCGGATTGATCTTGGAGAGCGTCTCGTAGTCGATGCCCAGGCGGTGTTTCACGTCGGGCCGGTAGTTCTCGACCAGGATGTCCGCGCGCGCCACCAGACGCTTGAGTATTGAAACACCCTCTGGTTGCTTCAGATCGAGCGTGATGCTGCGCTTGTTGCGATGCAGGTTCTGGAAATCCGCTTCGTGGCGGGCCGAGAAGTCCGCCTGCGGCCCGTCCTTGGGATCGAAACGCGCTTCCACCTTGATCACGTTGGCACCCCAGTCGCCGAACTGGCGCACGCAGGTTGGACCGGCGCGCACACGCGTCAAATCGAGAACTGTTATTCGCCCGAAGGGACGGGATTGTGAGTTTTGATTCATGAGTTCCTTGGCATTAAGGTTTCGCTCGATATCAGGATACCGCCATTTCGCAGGAGTCTGTCCCTGGCCCGTTTCAATCAGCCCGGATTCCGACCGACTTGATCAGCGCAGACCATCGGGCCGATTCGTTCGCGATGGTGTCGGCAAAGCCTCCGCGCGAGCTTGCGACGATTTCGAAGCCCATATTCGTGATTCTGGAGCGCGTGTCCCCCGGCGCAAGAATCTTGATCAAATCTGCGTGAATGCGGTCCCGCAACTCGCGCGTCGTTTGCGCCGGAGCCAGCAGACCGTACCAGGAATCCGCGCTGAATCCGGGCAAGCCCGCTTCCTGGGCGGTGGGCACATCCGGGGCGCCGCCCAGCCTTCTTGGAGCGGTCACCAGCAGCGCGCGCAATTTTCCGGCGCGCACGTGAGTGAGCGCCGCCGGGGTGTCGAAATATAGCGCGACGTCCCCGCTCATGACCGCGGCCCCGGCCGCGGGGGCACCCTTGTACGGTACATGAACCATTTCCAGGCCTGCCTGCCGCTTGAAAAGCTCGCCTGCAAGATGGGGCATGGTACCGGGGCCGACAGACGAGAAATTGAGTTGTCCAGGACGCTGTTTCACGTAGGCGATGAGTTCTGCGGCGTCTCGCACGGGCAAGGCGGGCGAAACATAGAGGATCTGCGGAACGGATGCAATCTGCGAGATGGGAGCGAGATCCTTCAGTGGATCAAAGGGCAAACCGGGGATGAGCGACTTGCTCATCACGATCGGAACAGCCGATGACATCAGCAACGTATGGCCGTCCGGCGCCGATTTCACCGCCGCCTCAGTGCCTACTATGCCTCCGGCGCTTGGCCGGTTGTCAACGATGACCGGTTGTCCCCACAGTGTAGAGAGACCCTGAGCCACCACGCGACCCACAATATCAGTCGGACCACCGGCGACCGCCGGAATGATCATCCGGACAGGTCTCGATGGAAACTGGGCATGTGCGGGACTGTACAAGCCGAGCACCGCCACGATACCTGCAAGGACAAGACCAAGCGGCGGCCGCAGATTGGCATGCTCATTCCCAAAGGAGATCGACATCCTGGAACTCATTGGGACACCTCCCCACTTAGCGAGTGATATTTGATACCGGCGCTTTTCGCAGCCCTTACCGCGGGGCAGGGTATGCGCTGGGCCTTGCATACTCGACGCGCTCCACCCAGCCCGAGGCCGGGTATCGGCATAGTGCTGGAACAACCGCGACTGACACTGCGCAATACGGTGTTCATGGCATTACGGCGCGAGCCAGGCATTATTGTCTAGAGATCAAGCGTTTGCTTGTGACCGAAGCCCTTGGTATTGTCGATGAGGGTGATACGGGCCGGGTCAAGACAATAGAATCCAGCCTTCTCAAACGCAGCGCGCAGCGCTGCAGGACCATTGGCAAGCTCAGCGAGGAACCCGTAGCGGGATACCATCCGCCGAGCTGTCGCAAACGATTCGATACCGGCCAGGCGTCGTGCTGTGCCAAAAATCTGCAGGCCGCGGATCTGGCGGAAATCAGCGTAATCCGGCGCCACTGTGGCAGTCACGCGTTGCCGTACCTCGATATGACGGGAATGGCGGGTTTCGATATCGGACATCCAATAGAGCGCCAGACCCTCCGACGCATAGAGCACATTCGCCGCATGGGGCGCACCCTGATCATCCACGGTAGCGAGCGACACGGTGTGGTGCGCATCAAGAAACGCCTCGATCGCAGCGCGCAGCGCCGCCTCACTATCCTTGGTCGGTCGGTCCACTCAGTCCATCGCGCCTTTAGCGCGCGCAGAATTGAATTCGTCCTCGTTTAAGCCCAGAAAATCTCGAAACACACGCTCGTTGTCAGCACCGAGCACTGGACCCGACGCCGTGATGTCTCCAGGCGTCTCCGAAAGCTCGAACGCCGGAAAGCAGTAGGCTTGGTCGCCGATGACGGGATGGCGCCGCCTGCGCCACAGCCGCCGCGAAACGAGCTGCGAATCAGTAAACAGTTCGGCGACCGAATTCACAGAGTGCGCGTGAACCCCTGCGGACTGTAGTAACTGTGCGGCTTCCTGCGCATTGCTGTCATGTGCCCAGGCGGCTAGCGCGTGATGGATTAACGTAGCCGCGGACTTGCGTCCTGCGAGTGTAGCCAGCCCGGAATCCCTGGCCAAATCCGTCCTGCCGATGGCACCGCACAGGCGACTGAATTCTTCGTTCGACCAACACGACAGCGCAATCCAGCCCTCGCCGCGGCAGGCATAGGCGCCGTGCGGCGCGGCATCCGGATCATCGTTTGCAGCCCGCTCCGCGATCTTGCTGCTGCGGTGGAATTGCAGCATCGGCCCCGCCAGGAACATGAGTCCGCACTCGTACTGGGATACATCGAGGTAAGCACCGTGCCCGGTTCGCTGCCGGCGCTCCAGTGCGGCGAGAACTGCAGTGGCGCCGAGCGTGGAGGCGATGAAATCTATGTACGGTCCGTAAAGCAACATTGGCGGCCCGTCTCGCTCTCCGGTCAGCCCGCACATGCCCGCGAGCGCCGAGAGCTGCGAACCAAAGCCAGGCGTGTCGGCCCGCGGCCCGGTCTGCCCCATGTTGCAGGTGGACAGCATGATCACGCGCGGATTGCTGCTGCGCAATTCGCCATAACCCAGACCCAGCCGGTCAATGACGCCGGGACGCATATTCTCGATGACGATGTCGCTCCAGTCGGCAAGCCGTTTCGCGAGCCCGATGCCTTCCGGATTCTTCAAATCGACGGTGACGTCGTATTTCGAGTCGTTGAAATACGCAAAACATCCGCCGGCGTTCATGCCCGGCTTGCCGTCCTTGTAGGGCGGATACTGCATGCGAAAACCGTCCGGCCGACTCATGGACTCCACGTGAACCACGGTGGCGCCGAAATTCGCGAGCATCTTGCCGACATGCGGGCCGGCGGCATAGCTGCCGAACTCGACGATTTTCACTCCATCAAGTGCCTGCACGCCGGCGGTCATGTCTTTTGCGCCTTTTCCACAACCCGCTGAATCTGGCCTGTACGGGTTACCAAAGGCGGCCGCACTCCATCCACGACGACGAAGGCGCCGCAATGCCTCTCGGTGCGGCCGTCGCGTGCGGGTATGTCCTGCCAGAAACCGCGCGCTTCGAGTTGAGGATCGGTCGCAATATCTGCTGTGTTGGAAACCGGGTAGCCGAGCATTTCGCGCCGGTGCGCCCCTTCGAGAAACTCCCGCTTGCTGAGCGACCCGATAAACCGGCCGATCGGCACCTCCATTCCATCAACTTCGGCCTGACTCGCCCGGGTAGGGTCGAACCGTGCCCAGTCGATTCGCGCAAGCGGTCCTAGATCGAAACCCTGCTCGCGCATCCACGCAACCAGCTGCTCGTTGGTGCGCCTGCCCGCGGTACCCCCGTACAGAATGAAATTGACGAAGCCGTCGCGACAGGGCCAGAAAACACGATACTTGGCGCCGGCAACAGAGCGCCCGGTCATGAAGGCCCCCGCCCGCTTCGGGGTGGTGCCCGCGATATCGACGAACGTTGGCGCATGCGCCAGCGCGGTGATCACGGCAGCCTGCGCCGAAACGTCGACCAACTGCCCACGGCCCGTACGCCACCGGGCCGCGAGCGCCGTCAATGCGCCGACGGCCGCCTGGCCGCCTGCCCACGCATAGGATTGGGGCGCACTCACGCGCAGCGGCGCGCCGTCGGGTTCGCCTGCGAGCCCCATCGCCCCGCCGGCGGCCATGATTTCGATATCGGATGCCTGCCAGCAGGCCTTCGGGCCCGTGAGGCCGAACGGCGTGATCGCCACCAGAATCAGCCGGGGGTTAATTGCGCAGAGTCGCTGGTAATCGAATAACCCGGCATCATCGCTACCAGGGTGCGGCGTAGCCAGAAGGATATCCGCAGTGGAGGCGATTTCGTCCAGCGCGCTCTGGCCGCCGGAACCCGTTAGATCCGCCCTAACGAGTTTCTTGTTGACGTTGAGGGCACTCCAATCCACGGAGGATATATCCGAGTCGGGTGCCTCGAGTTTGGTGACGTCGGCACCCAGATCGGCGAGCAAACGACCGGCGAGCCAGCCCAGACGCCCGCAGCAGTCCAGCACCACGCATCCTTGCAGCATTGGTTCCATGTTACGACCGGAAAGCGGCTGGCCGCATCTGATGCGGCCAGCCGGTACAACGATTTATCAGCGACCGGTACGGGCGAGCGACAGCACCCAACCCGCCATGCGCGCTTTCATCTTGTCGATGTCTTTCGCGTTGAAGAAGTTTTCGGGGTTCACGCGATCCACCGGGTACACGGGACGGTGGAAATCGTTCTCGTAGCCAAAGGGTACGGTGGCGTCGATGCCCATACCGCCTTCGAACAGGGTATTGGACGCGGTCCACTGCTTGTCGCCGGAGGTCATGCGTTCAGCCGGCATGAATGTCTGTCCGCGACCGCCCGGGATCGGATTCAAAATGTCGGCTCTCGGATTCACGCGTGTGGTCAGACACCACATGATGTCGTCCATGGAGTAAATATCGACATCCATGCTCACGGCAATGGCGAGGCGCATGCCCTGCGAACACGAAAGGATGGCCGACAGAAAGTTACGCTGCCAGCCTTCCTCAATCTGGTTGCGCTTTTTCACCTGAATAATGCAACCGCCCCAGTCGGTCATGCAGTAAGGGATATGGACATTTTGAATGATGCCTGGCTGCAAGCGTTCGCACAGGGCGTAGATGGCCGATTCGCGCACCGAAGTGTCGATATTGGAGTCATCCATCGTGTGCACACCAAGCGGAAAGATGATGGGCTTGCTTTCCTTCTTGCGCATGGTGATGGCGGTGACATGGAAGGTCGGCGCCTTGTAGGCCTTGCCCATGTATCCGGCCCACTCCGGATGAAAATGGAACCGCCCCTGTACGTCTGCCTTCTCGGATTCGGCAGTTTCATAGCGCTTGTCGCGCGGATGGAGGTAGCCTTCCAGGACGTATTCCGCGTCGGCCAGCGTATAGGCGTCGATGGTGCGGCACTTCACCAGGCGGACCGGGGAGTCTTGAATCGCGCCGGCGATACCGATCTCGTCGCACCCCTTGGGCAGGATGGCGTAGTCGAAGCCGGAGCCCGCCACATAGGTGCAAGCCGGAGGCACGCCGAAACACATGGTGAGCGGTATGGGCTGATCGTCCTTGTAGTGCTCGGTCATCACCTGCCACATATGCGAGCCGGGAGAGATCTGGAAGGTGCCGACATTACCCCAGCGAAAATTCATGCGGTTGTAACCAATGTGGCTACCGCCGTCGAAATAGGGTCCGACGACGCAGGAAATGCCCGATCCGATGGTCAGTTCGGATTCCAAGTGCGTATGGCGAATCGCAGTGATCCATTTGTTGACGTCGAGGTCGTCGGTGATGACGACTTCCTGCACCGGCGCTTCTTCCTGGGAAATTGTGATCGGTTTGATCGGACGCTCGATCGCTCGGGCGACTTTTTTCACGCGATCAAGAGAATTTTCCCATCCGAACATTTTCTCTACGATGCGAATATCGCCAAACAGATTGGTGATTGCACGGGCGTACGGCTTTCCCTTAACTTTGTTGAAAAGCATTGGAAGGCTGCCGTCAAAGTGCTTCTGCAGGCCGGTGATTTCCAGGTCGGGATCGACCTCCTTGTCGGTCTCGACAAGGAGTCCCTCGGCGCGCAACCAATCTACTGCTTTGGGAAGGCTGCTGACGTCGGGCTTTACTGCATTGGGTTTGGCGGGCTTGTTCATGGTTTCCTCTCCGTACTTGATGGTCATGGTCACTTAACGCTCTTAGCCGAGTCCGGGCGACCTAGGTGGCCGTCCCAGCGCTTGGCGAAATCGGCAGCTATGCCGAACTGATCCAGTATCCGGGCCACAATGTGGTCGACGATATCGTCGATGGTCTGTGGCCGGTTGTAGAACGCCGGCATGGGTGGAAGTATGGTGACACCCATGCGGGCGAGCTTGAGCATGTTCTCGAGGTGGATTTCCGACAGCGGAGTCTCGCGCGTAACCAAGACCAGCTTGCGCCGCTCCTTGAGAATCACGTCCGCAGAACGGTGCACCAAGCTCTCGCCATATCCGTGGGCGATGGCGCCCAGCGTGCGCATCGAGCATGGCGCGATTACCATGCCGTCTGTGAAAAACGATCCGGAGGAAACGGTCGCCGCCATATTGTTCGATCCATGGTGGACCGATGCGAGTTCACGCAACTGTTCGGCTGAGACGCCTGTTTCATGCTCGATGGTTTGCTGACCCCACTTGGAGAGCACAAGGTGGGTTTCCACCTCAGCGGCACGCATAGCCTGCAGCAAGCGGATACCGAATATCGCGCCCGTCGCACCGGTAATGCCGACGATGATCCGCCTCATGATTGCTCTCCCGTAAATCCACTGCTGCCCCAGGCTCCAGTGGAGGGTGGGAACGAATGTTAGGCGCGAACGAACACTAGATCAATCTCGATCGTATAATCGACCTATCCAGCCCAACAGCACCGGAATTGCAACCCGCACATGCTTCCCAGCAGCGATTCCTCCTCAGCCTTTGCCAACTCCGATTACCTGGGCGCGGATGAAGCGGCACGCTTGCTGCGCATCAAACCGCAGACCCTATATACGTACGTCAGCCGGGGGTTGATACGCTCGGTTGCGCAAATTGACGGCAAAAAGCGTCTCTATTACCGTGAGGATGTTGAAAAGGTGCGGGCACGGAGCGTCGCGCGCCTCGGGCAGGGCGCAATGGCCGAATCGGCAATGCGCTGGGGCGGACAGCCGGTCATTAACACGTCGATCACCGAGATCACGCCGGAGGGTCCGCTTTACCGGGGCCGATCCGCCGTGGATCTCGCCCGCAATGGAAATTCGCTCGAAGCGGTTGCCGAACTGCTATGGACAGGAGTCCTGCACCACGAACCCATGCGCTGGGACCACGAGGCCCTGCCTCCAGAATTCGTCGGCATGATGAACGGTGTTGCGCTGCAGGGTCCACGACTGCCAATTGCGCGCGTCTATGCGCTGGCGACGAGCATGCTGGGTATTGCCGAAACCGCCGGCAGCGAGATCCGGCGCGGCACGACAATTTCGGCAGCTCGACAGCTGATGCTCGCGCTGGCCGGATGCGTGGGATATCTTGCGCGGGAACCGGCTTTCTGCGCACCCCAACCCGGCAAGAGCGTTGCGGAATCGGTCGCAGGGGTGTTCGATCTGCAAGCGGGAACTGCGGCGGCGGCTGCGATCAACCAAGCCCTGGTACTCAGCGCGGATCATGAGCTTTCTTCATCGACTTTTGCAGCCCGGGTGGCGGCTTCCACGGGGGCGGAACTGCGCGCGTGTGTCCTGGCGGCCATCGCCGCTCATTCGGGGGCGACACTGGGCGGAGGCTGCGACCTCGCCGAGGACTTGCTGCGGGGCGCCGAAACGCGCAACGACGTGACGCGCCGCTTGGCCGCAGCCGAGAAGTCCGGCGCTCGAGTCCCCGGCTTTAATTTGCCGGTCTATCCCAAAGGCGATCCTCGTGCCCGGCAGCTGCTGCGCCTTGCCCAGTCCCTGGTGCCGCAAAGCCCGCGCTCGACGCTCATCGGGACCTTCATTGAAGAAGCAGAGCAGCGCTTGCACCTACGCCCGAGCATCGAGGTGGGCCTCGTGGCGCTGACTGCCGCTCTGGGCATGCCCGAGCGCAGCGCCAGCGCGTTGTGGACCCTGGGACGTACGGTGGGCTGGATAGCGCACGTCATGGAGCAGCGGCTCGCCGGATTTGTGCTCAGACCGCGCGCGAAGTACGTCAGCGCCGGATAACAGGCGGATGAATCCGGAAACGCTGTTGGTTGTCGGCAAAGCGCTTTCCCGATACGGTTTCCCTGAAGAGTTCTCGATGACCCAAAATACCCTGGAAAGCCTTTATCCATAAGCGTTTCCATGATTTTTCAGGACCGATTACTCATCCGCCGCACAGCGCTGTGAAGAGCCTTCTGAGGCTCTCCGGGGAAATGAGCCGCCGAAGGATGATGGTGTTCGGCAGCGGTCGGCTACGACCTCGACAACATCGCGGCGGCGTGGACTGCGGTATTGCGTGAGTTGACCAACCCGTAGGTCGCGGACCTCGGTGTGAGGTCCGCGACCAGGAACAACGCGGCGGACTATTGTTCCGGCGGTTCCGGCATGCGCATCAGGCGAAGCGCGTTGCCAAAATAAATTTTACGCTTGTCGCTTTCGCTCAGATTCAGATCCTCGATAGAACGAATGCCTTCGCGGATAAACATCGGTCCGTTTTCCGGATCAAACGGGCAGTCACTGGCGAATACGATCTTGTCGGCACCGAAAAAATCCAAGCCACAACGCAGCGCGGAAGCGGAGCCCCCAAGTACGGTATCGGCATAGAACATCTTGAAATACTCGATCGGCTTCTTGGTCATTTGCTTCAGGATTTCGTCGTAGTTCTCTCCCACGGATCGGGATCCCAGCTGCGCCCAGAGCGTCTCTGCACGACCGGCGAAAAACGGAATCATGGCGCCACAATGGTGGGTGATGAGGCGCATGTCCGGAAGTTTCTCAAATAACCCGGAAAACACGATCCGCGCCATCGCCACGCTGGTTTCGAAGGGCCAGCCAAGAACCTGCCAGATTTCGTATTTCGATTTCTGTTCATTCACATAATCGGCACGCGTAGCCGGTCGTGCCGGGTGCATCCAGATGGGAAGGTCGTGTTTTCGGGTGACGCGTTCAAATATTGGGAAGAACTCCGGCTCATCCAGAGGTCGACCGTTGACGCTGGTGCAGACCTGTACACCGCGGGCGCCGAGTTTCTCGATTGCCCTGTCCATCTCTTCAATCGCGGCGGGCACGTTGTTCATAGGCAGCGACGCCACGAATGCCGGAAATTTATTGGGCCACCTGCGCACCATTTCTGCCATGCCATCGTTGGCAATGCGTGCCAATTCAGGCGCCAGCTCAGGCCCGCCGACAAGCTCAGGGGACGGCAGAGACAACGTGAGCACCTGTTGCACATCAGGCCATTGTTCGAGCATGCTCACTCGCGCCTCGATATCCCAGAGCATACGCAAGCTGGCCATGCGCTTGACGATGCCAGGATCCTTCGAGTACTGCTTCACTTTCTCAAGATAGGCCACGGGCATGACGTGGTTGTATATATCGATTTTCATGGCAGAGCCCCTTTCCTCATAGACAACTGCTAGCCTTTGAACCGCGCAAGCAATGATTCGAGATGTTCGTGACTGGTATAACGGATGAGAAGTTTGCCGGAACCCTTGCGCCCTTGGCGAATCTCCACCGAGGTGCCCATCTCCTCCGACAGTTCCTCCTCGAGGCGCGCAACGTCGCGGTCTGTGGGCGCTCGGCGTGCCTTGCCTCGGACCGGCGGGTTGACGATCTCGTTGACGAGGTTTTCGGTCTCACGCACTGACAAACGTTGCTCGGCGACCCTTTTCGCGACTTCTTTCTGGCGCTGGCTCTCGAGTGAAAGGAGCGCCCGCGCATGGCCCATGTACAGTTGCCCATCCATCATACGCTGCTGTACCGACGATTCCAGATTGAGCAGGCGGAGCAGGTTGGTGGTTGCGGTACGTGAGCGCCCGATCGCGTCGGCGGCTTCCTGATGAGTAAGTTTGAACTCGCTGATCAGCCTTTGCACGCCCTGAGCTTCTTCCAGCGGGTTCAAGTCTTCGCGCTGAATGTTCTCGATGAGCGCCATCGCCAGTGCAGCCTGGTCCGGAACATCACGCACGACGACTGGAACCTCCGCGAGGCCGGCAAGTTTGGCGGCTCGCCAGCGGCGCTCTCCGGCGATGATCTCGTAGCTATCCTTCGCCAGGGGCCGTACGAGAATTGGCTGCATCAATCCCTGCGTCCTTATGGAAGCTGCGAGCTCCTGCAGGGACGACTCATCCATCTTGGTTCGCGGCTGATATCGGCCGGGTTCGATCTGACCAAGTTTCAAGGTAGCCAGCCGCTCCACCGACGCCGCACCGGCGCCATCATTGTCCAGCAGCGCATCGAGCCCTCGGCCCAATCCTTTTTGTCTTGTGCTCATTGCATCCTGTTCCAGGCACTGATCAGGCACCGGCCGAAATGCTGTGCCGTGACAGGATTTCAGCCGCAAGCGCGATATAAGCCAGAGAGCCCTTGCAACCCTGGTCGAAAGTGACGGCCGGCGCACCATAGCTTGGCGCCTCGGCCAGCCGTACATTACGGGGAATGACAGTCGAATAGACCTTATCGCCAAAATGCGACTGTAACTGCGCGGACACCTGCTGGGCCAGAGTATTGCGCGGGTCATACATGGTGCGCAACAGCCCCTCTATTTCAAGCCTTGGGTTCAGATGCTGGCGGACACGCTTGATGGTGTTGACCAAGTCGGACAGGCCCTCCAGCGCGTAGTACTCGCACTGCATCGGTATCATGACGGCGTCGGCAACGGCTAAGCCGTTGACAGTCAGCATGTTGAGCGAGGGCGGGCAGTCGAGCAGAATAAAATCGTACTCCGCTAGAATCGGTTCCAGCGCCGATTTCAGTCGGGTTTCGCGATGTTCGAGTTCCACCAACTCAACCTCGGCCCCGGCCAGGTCGCGATTTGCAGGCATAACGTCGTAGCCGCCCGCCTCCGAACGTTGTCTAGCTGTCTCTGCGGTGCACAGGCCCAACAAAACCTGATAGATGCTGACGGGCAGTGTTCGCTTGTCAATGCCGCTGCCCATGGTGGCGTTTCCCTGCGGATCCAGATCCACCAAGAGAACCCGCTTGCCCGCCTTGGCGAGACCAGCGGCCAAATTAACGCTCGTGGTCGTCTTTCCGACACCACCCTTCTGATTGGTAATTGCGAGGACTCGAGTCATGCGCGCTCGATCAGCACCAAGTGCCGCTCAGCCTCAAGGCCGGGAACCTGCAGCCGCCTGACCTCCCTGACGCGGAATCCTGCGGGCACCCGCTCGAGTTCCTCGAAGGGGTAAAGTCCCTTCATCGCGGCAATCACGCCATCTGAGGCGAGCAGCCTGCCGGTAACCGACACAAATTCGCCTAAATCGGAAAACGCGCGTGAAATGATCACATCGAATCCGGCGGGGGCTATCCAGGATTCAGCTCGCTCGCAGACAATGTTTGCATTCTTGAGGGCCAACTCCGCAACCGCTTGGCGAAGAAATGCTGCCTTCTTGTGGTTGCTGTCCAGGAGTGTCACCTGGCACTGAGGTTTCGCGACGGCGATGGGAATACCGGGCAAACCCGCTCCGGCGCCGACATCCAATATGTTCTTCCCGGCGAGAAACGCAACCACCGAAAGTGAGTCGAGAAGATGGGATCCAACCATCTTGTTCAATTCACGAATAGCAGTCAGGTTGTAGACCTGATTCCACTTCTCCAGCAGCACAAGATACTGCAGCAGGCGCTCCTGCTGTGTCGTGCTAAGTCCTAACGCAAGTCCCACAAGGCCCTGGTCCATAAGGCTCTTCGCAAGAGTAAGTGCATGCTCTGGATTGTTCATCGCATTCATGCCACGGATTGCCCCGACGACGCCCCACGCACACGCGCATGGCGCTTGAGATGCACAAGCAGCAACGAAATGGCCGCCGGGGTGATCCCCGATATCCTCGACGCCTGACCTATGGTTTCAGGACGATGCTGCTGGAGCTTTTGCCGAACCTCCGTGGAAATTCCTCGCACGTTGCAGTAGTCGAGATCGACAGGTAGACGCTTCGCGTCGTTGTATTCCGTGCGCGCGACTTCATCTTGTTGTCGAATGATGTATCCGTGGTACTTGGCTTGGATTTCAACTTGATCTGCTACCTGCCTGTCTTCAGTTCCAGGCGCTGCACCGGGCAGCGACATTAGCAACGCGTAATTGACGTCGGGCCTCTTAAGCAGGTCCAGCAAACAATAATCACGCTCGATCGGCTTTCCCAAAACTCTGGTCGAGTCGGATTCGGTGAGCATTCTTGGACCTACCCAGGTCGTCCTAAGGCGCTCCTGTTCTCGCTCTATGGCGTCACGCTTACGGTTGAATGCATCCCAACGCGCGTTGTCGACAATACCGAGTTCGCGGCCGATCTGCGTCAGTCTGAGATCTGCATTGTCCTCGCGCAGCATCAAGCGATACTCGGCCCTGCTGGTAAACATACGGTAAGGTTCTGAAATACCTTGAGTAATCAGGTCGTCGACCAATACCCCAATGTAGGCTTCGTCCCGCTTGGGACACCAGGAATCCATATCGCAGACAAACAGCGAGGCGTTAATTCCGGCGAGCAGACCCTGGGCGGCCGCCTCTTCGTAGCCCGTTGTCCCATTGATCTGGCCGGCAAAAAAAAGTCCGGAGATGGCCTTGGTTTCCAACGAAGCCTTCAGCCCGCGCGGATCGAAATAGTCGTATTCGATTGCGTAGCCGGGGCGCAAAATATGCGCATGCTCCAACCCTTTGATGGAACGGACTAATTCAAGCTGCACATCGAATGGCAAGCTAGTTGAAATTCCGTTCGGATAATACTCGTTGGTGGTGAGACCTTCGGGTTCGAGAAAAATCTGGTGGCTGGCTTTGGATGCAAAGCGATGAATTTTGTCCTCGATGGAAGGACAATAGCGCGGACCGATTCCCTCAATAACCCCGGTGTACATAGGTGAGCGGTCGAGTCCACCACGAATGATTTCGTGGGTACGCTCGTTTGTATGTGCGATCCAGCAGGGTAGCTGTGCCGGGTGCATCGCCAAATTTCCCATGAAGGAAAATACCGGACCAGGATCATCTCCCGGTTGTATCTGCATGGCCGAGAAATCAATACTCCGCCCATCGATGCGTGGCGGCGTACCTGTCTTCAGCCGACCGACCGGCAACTTCAACTCACGCAATCTCGCAGAGAGGCTCATGGAAGCCGGATCGCCTGCCCTGCCCGCCTGAAAATGGCTCAATCCAACATGGATCAAGCCGGAGAGAAACGTCCCGGTTGTGAGTACAACGGTCTTTCCAATGAAGCGAATGCCGAGTTGCGTAACTACGCCCGTGACGCACGGGCTACCGCCTCGGTCCTCGACGAGTAAGTCATCTACAGGCTGCTGAAATAGTGTGAGGTTAGGCTGGTTCTCAAGGCGGGTCCGGATCGCTTTCCTATAGAGCAAGCGATCTGCTTGGACTCGAGTGGCTCTGACTGCTGGTCCTTTACTCGAATTGAGTACGCGGAATTGAATTCCCGATTCGTCGGCTGCTAAGGCCATCGCGCCGCCAAGCGCATCTACTTCTCTGACCAAGTGTCCCTTGCCGATTCCTCCGATCGAAGGATTGCACGACATCTGCCCTAGCGTTTCGATGTTGTGTGTGAGGAGCAACGTCCGACGACCAGCCCGCGCCGCGGCGAGCGCAGCCTCTGTCCCGGCATGTCCACCACCAACAACAATAACCTCGAATTCGTTCGGATGCAGCATCACAGGCAGCGCTCAATAGGGAGCGCGAATTCTAGCTGGATTTGGCCTTCTACAGCAAAGCATCCGGCGATTGTTTCACGTGAAACACAGCTTAGATGGATTAGGAGCAGACAAAACCCACTCCGCGCCCACAATTTAGGTACCGCCTCTTCCAGACGTTTCACGTGAAACACTGTGAGTCCAGGCAATCGGTCTATTTCACTATCTCATTTGGCCATGACCTATAAAACACCCCTATTCACGGTATCTTTACTGATAGCAACCGCCTACATCTAGGTCTGTCTCTCACATGCGTAAGATCTACTGGCCAAAAAAAACCGCCCGAAAGCGGCTTTTCCTGAGCTGGCCCCCTCATGCATCAAGACTCAGGTGCACCAGTTCGCGGCGAAGCTGCAGTTCACGAGGCAAGCGACTTTTCAGGCTTTCAAACAGTTCATCGTGAGCGGTCAACTCGAGTTCCCACTCGTCTTGCTTGATCGCCATTACCGCGCGGAACTGTTCTGGCGTAAAGGACTCCAGTCCTTTCCATTCCAAATTGTCGTAATCCGGGATCCAGCCGATGGCGCTTTCCCTTGCGCTTGCCTTACCTTGGCAGCGCTCGACTATCCATTTCAGCACGCGCATGTTCTCCCCAAAACCCGGCCAGATAAAATTGCCTTTTGCATCCGTCCGGAACCAGTTGACACAAAAAACGTGCGGCCTATTCTCCGCATTGCGGCCGAGCCTCAACCAGTGCCCGAAATAATCGGCCATGTTGTATCCCACGAACGGAATCATTGCCATTGGATCACGCCTGACCACGCCCACTTTTCCCGTTGCCGCAGCGGTCGTCTCCGAGCCCATCGTCGCCGCGAGATACACGCCATCGGTCCACGAGAACGCCTCGACCACCAAGGGCACCGTATTTGAGCGGCGGCCGCCGACCACGAACGCGGAGATCGGCACTCCTTCAGGATTCTCCCACTCCGGATCAATCGACGGGCACTGCCTGGCAGGCACTGTAAAGCGCGAGTTCGGGTGGGCCGCCTTGCGACCGGATCGCGGTGTCCAAGGCTGTCCCTGCCAGTCCAGAAGCTCTTCCGGCGGCGTATCGGTCATGCCTTCCCACCAAACGTCGCCATCCGGTGTAAGCGCCACATTGGTGAAAATAACGTTTTTCTTCATCATGGCCATGCAATTCGGGTTGGTCTTGTTCGACGTTCCCGGAGCAACACCGAAAAATCCCGCCTCCGGATTAATGGCGTAAAAACGGCCGTCTTTGCCCGGCTTAATCCAGGCGATATCCTCCCCAATCGTCGTAACCTTCCAACCATCGAGTCCCGCAGGCGGCACGATCATTGCGAAATTCGTCTTCCCGCACGCAGAAGGAAACGCGCCGCTGACGTAGCTCTTCTGCCCCGTCGGCGAGGTAACACCGAGAATGAGCATGTGCTCGGCCAGCCAGCCGTCTTCCCTACCCATGACTGACGCAATACGCAGGCTGAGACATTTTTTTCCCAACAGGGCGTTGCCACCGTACCCGGAACCGAACGACCAGATCTCTCGCGTTTCCGGAAAATGTACGATGTACTTGTGTTCCTTGTTGCAGGGCCAAGGCACATCCTTCTGCCCGGGGTCTAGCAGCGGCGCCCCTACCGAATGAATGCACGGCACAAAGTAACCATTCTTTCCGAGCACATCCCAAACCTTGACGCCCATGCGCGTCATGACGCGCATGCTCACCGCAACATACGGGGAGTCTGATAACTCGATACCGATGTGAGCGATGTGCGACCCGAGTGGGCCCATCGAAAACGGCACGACATACATGGTTCGGCCCTGCATGCACCCGTCGAACAATTTGTCGAGCGTGCCCCTCATTTCAGCCGGATCGATCCAGTTGTTAGTTGGGCCCGCATCTTCGCCTGCTTTACAGCAAATGAAGGTCCGGTCCTCCATGCGCGCGACGTCGGTTGGATCTGACCAAGCGAGATAGCTGTTGGGGCGCAACTTGGGATTGAGGCGTTTCATGGTTCCCGCCCGCACCATTTCCTCGCAAAGACGATCGTACTCTTCCTGCGATCCGTCACACCAGTGGATACGATCAGGCTTGGTCAGCGCAGCGACTTGCCCTACCCACTCCCTAACACCTTGGTGCTGAAGAAAGACCGGCGCGCCGATGTCCATGCCACCTGATTTCGCCTGCTTCATACGGGATCCCTCATAATGAGTAATGCCTGTCCGGAAATTTTTTGCGGCCGCGTTCCCTCAGATGCCGCTGTAGCTTAATTAAGAGGCGCAAACTTTACCATGAACCCCATCCCCCGGAGCATGGTCGAGCGCCCTATTCCGAATCCTGAGGATTGAGCACGTTCGGCCATAAAACGCTCTACCCCAACTCAAGACCGACCGATGGTCCAAGAATCACGGCACTCGCAGCGCTTCCCGTTGTCCGGCCAGCCTACACAACCGCCCGGGTTACGTGGGCGACCGCAGCAAGGGGTACGCTAGAGTTGGAGCACCTACCTCAGCTAACGATCACCAGATGGTGCAACAACCCGGACCTCAGTAGGCGAAAGCTTGCCCATCACCATTAGCAACCCGATCATCCACGACAGTCGTGTATGTACCCACTGACACATAAACCGTTCATTGGTGCAGACTGTTAGAGTTCCGATCGAAGCAGAAACGTTGCCCTTCATACGCTCAATGGACGAAATCCGCGCCCGTCCGCAGCAAGCCTGAACGCCCCTTGCCCGCCCGTGGTGCTACCCCGCTCCCACCACCCTCCGCTACTCCACTCTTATGCCGCCCCGCTGCACAACAGTCCGCCAACGCTCTATGTCGGTCTTGATTTGCACCTGAAACTGCTCCGGCGTGCCACCCGCCGCCGAGACCCCATCGGTTGAAAGTAATTGCTCCATATCCCTGGCCTTAAGAGCCTCATTAGCTTCCCGATTGAGGCGCTCAACGACTGTGCGCGGCATCCCCTTCGGGCCGACCAGCCCATGCCACAGTACCACCTGATATCCAGGCACCCCTGCCTCTGCCACAGTTGGTACGTCCGACGCCGCGGAAATACGCTTAGGAGTGGTGACTGCGAGGCTGTGCAGCCGGCCGGATTTAACGTACTGCAGCGTAGTTGCAACGCTGCCGAAGATCACCTGTACGTTGCCCGCAATAGTGTCATTCAACGCCGGACCCGTTCCCTTGTAGGGCACGTGCGTGATCTTAATCTTGGCCATCTCCAAGAACAACTCGCTCGCCAGATGTGTGATGCTGCCCGAGCCCGACGACCCGTAGGAAAACTTGTCTGGTTGCTGTCTCGCCAGCTCAATGAATTCATTGAGTGTTTTCGCTGGTACCGACGGATGGACCGCAACAACGAAAGGACCCTGCGAAAGTTGAATAATCGGTGTAATGTCGTTGACTGGGTCGAAAGATAATTTGTACAGACTCGGATTCACCGTATAGCTGCCGGCGACCAACAACAACGTGTACCCGTCTGGTGCCGCTCTAACCGCAAACTCCGAGCCCAGATTGCCGCCGGCCCCAGGCTTGTTCTCAACCATAACCTGCTGTCCAAGCCGCTCACTAAGTTTTTGCGCGATAAGCCGGGCTATGAAATCCGTCCCGCCGCCGGGAGCAAACGGGGCGATTATCCTAACCGGCTTGCTCGGATACTGTTGGCCACTCGCCCCGATGGCCACAAGCGCAAGACAAACGAAAGCAAGCGATTTCATGATGTGTTTCACAACTTTTTTTCTCCTTCGTAAACAATTCGTTAATACCTCTTCGCTTTTTCTAAGAGCACCCTTGTGCACCCGCGCCGGTTCGTCAACATTTTGCACGGCGGGCCATAACAGACATTACTTGCCAATACAAAACCGTGAAAAGATATCGCCAAGAAGATCATCGGCCGAGAATTTCCCGGTAATGGTGCCAAGCGCGCTTTGCGCGCCTCTCAGTTCCTCGGCGAAAAGCTCGGCCTGCCCGATTACCGTCTCTGCCCGCTCCAAACTCTCGGCGGCTGTTTCAAGCGCAACAATATGCCGTTCACGAGCCAGAAACAAATCCTCGCCCGACGTCTGCCAACCCGCGAGCGACAGCAGCACTCGGCCGAGCAGGGATACCCCTTCACCGGTCTTCGCCGATAACCAGACTTGAGTTTCCTCACGCCTGGAACCAGCCGCTTCGGCCACACGTGCAGGGAAGCCTGCCAAATCGATTTTGTTGAAAACGACGACACGAGGCAGTTGCGGAGGTAGTGCCTCAATAATCTTGCGATCGGCCGCCGTTACGCCGTGCACCGCATCAGCCACCAGAAGCAGCACGTCGGCTCTATCGATCGCCTGCCAAGTTCGTAAAATCCCTGCTGCCTCCACCTCGTCTCCGGTCTCCCGCAGACCAGCTGTATCGATAATGCTAACCGGTACACCTTCAATTTGGATGGCCTGCCGCACGGCGTCCCGCGTGGTTCCCGGAACGGCGGTGACAATCGCCAGATCCTCACCGGCGAGTCGATTCAGCAGCGATGATTTGCCCACATTAGGCTGGCCCACCAGCACAACTTGCAAACCAGACCGCAGCACGCTGCCTTGTTTCCCCTTCGCAATCGTACGCGCGAGCTCTGCGCGCACTTGCCAAAAACGCTTGCGCACAACCTGAAAATTGCCTGCGTCAATCTCCTCCTCCGGAAAATCGAGCGTCGCCTCGACGAGCATGCGCAACTCGGTCAATTGACCAACGAAATCGTCTATCAGCGCAGAGAACTCCCCGCGCATTGACCGCACTGCGCAGCGAGCCGCAGTTTCTGTCGCCGCCTCGATAAGATCAGCGACCCCCTCCGCCTGCGCAAGATCCAGCTTGTCGTTGAGAAACGCTCGTCGAGTGAATTCACCGGGCTGCGCCAAGCGGGCGCCGAGTGCTAGGCAACGCCGCAGCAGAACCTCCATCACCACTTGCCCGCCGTGACCCTGCAGCTCCAGCACATCTTCACCGGTGTAGGAAGCTGGACCTGCAAAATAGAGCGCGATGCCTTCGTCTATGGCGCGACCATCACCTCCGAGAAACAGGCTATGCGTTGCAACCCGCGGTTTCGGTAGCCGGCCAAGCAGCCTAATCGCCATTGCGGCAAGATCAGGTCCAGAAACACGAACCACACCGATGCCCCCTCGGCCGGGGGCTGTGGCAATCGCGGCAATCACGTCAATGTCGGCGGAAATCACCGCGGCCCCTCCCTGTCGCCTCTTTATCTCGCGGCAGCAGCAAAAGTCACGAGCTTCCTGGACGGGCTTACCGCGATAGCATCAGTTTCGCGGGCCTCCCGATGGGGCATCTCCCCCAATCTAGCGCCTCGGAGCTGGTTTCCCGTCTCCCATCATGCGCGTGATCTGCCATTGCTGAAGGATCGACAGTATGTTGTTGACAAACCAGTAAAGAACCAGTCCGGATGGGAAGAAAAAGAACATCACCCCGAAAGCAAACGGCATGATCATCATGACCTTGGCCTGCACCGGGTCCGGTGGCGTCGGGTTCAATTTTGTTTGAATGATCATGGACCCCATCATCAGCGCCGGAAGAACGTACCAGGGATCCGGGGAAGCGAGATCAACTATCCATCCGTAAAAAGGCGCGTGGCGCAGTTCCACCGCTGCCAGCAGGACCCAATACAGCGAAATGAACACCGGGATCTGCACAACGATCGGAAGACACCCACCCAGCGGGTTGATTTTCTCCGTTTTGTACAAATCCATCATGGCCTGATTCATCTTCACTCGGTCTTCGCCATACTGCTCGCGCAGCTTCGTGAGTCGAGGCGAAACCAGCTTCATTTTCGCCATCGAACGGTAGCTCGCTGCCGAAAGCGGAAAAAAGATCAATTTGAGCACTACCGTGAGCAGAATGATGGCAAGTCCCCAATTGCTCGACCACGTGTGGAAGAATTGAAGCACCCAGAACAGTGGCGCCGCAATCACCGTAAGCCAGCCATAGTCCACCACCAGTTCCAGTCCAGGGGCGATCGCCTTGAGTTTGTCCTGTTCCTGTGGTCCTGCGTATAAGGGAACACCTACCTTCTCCGTGGTCCCAGGCGCAATAGCTGGGGTCGGAACTATCACGCCGACGGAGTACAGGTCCTCCGAAAGCTTTTTCGTATAAAACTCCCGTGTCACCTTATCCGCGGGCAGCAGTGCAGTCACGAAATAATGTTGGACCATCCCGACCCAGCCGTTATCCGCGCTTTTGGAATACGGCGTCTTGCCTTTGTCGATATCACTGAAGGCCACCTTCACATACTTATCCTGCTCCGTGTAGACCGCTGCACCCGTGTAGGTGGACATCATCTTGGTGTCTCCCGGGGGAGACTGCCCGTCCCGCGTGATCTGAAAATACGCGTGCGCCGCAAGCGGTTCAGTACCGGTGTTCTTAATCTCGTAGGCGATATCTACGACATGGCTGTCGCGATGAAATGTCAGCAGTTTTGTTATGCTCGCGCCGTTCAGTGGCGGCGCCTCAAGCCGTACCTCAAGCTGATCTTGACCGGGCCGGAGCGCCACCAGCTTTGCTCCCGCCGTATAAAGCGTCTTATGATTAGGCAACCCTGCGCCGATCAGCCCGCTTTGTACCGAATAGTGGTAAGCGGGAGTCAAGAGAACGAAATTCTTGTTCTTGTCGTTGGAGTCCTTGTGTTCCAGAAACTCAAGGGAAACGATATCCCCACCCAACGTATCTATCTCTGCAACCATACCCCCCGTAGTAACCTGCACCCGATCCCGCGACGCCGGCGGCGTTTCGCCCGACGTGGTTGGAACAATCCCAGCGGCCTTTGTATTCACTCCTGTGGTCGGAGTCGCGGTCGGCGCCCCCGCAGGTACCTGAACCGTTGTCGCGGTGCCCTGTGGCGGGCGCCCCTCCTTCTGCCACGCTTCCCACAGCATGAGGATGGAAAAAGAAAATACGAAAAACAGAATTAGTCTTTGTGTGTCCATTTGCCGCGCTATATCGGTAGCATCATTAGGGAACCGGGTCGCAACCACCGGGATGCCAAGGATGGCAGCGCAGCAGCCGTTTTACGGCAAGCCACGCGCCACGCAAGGTCCCGTGACGCCCCACAGCTTCGAGCGCGTACGCCGAGCATGATGGATAAAACCGGCAACTTTGCACAAACAACGGGCTAACCGCGTATTGGTACGCGCGGATCAGTACAGACAGGACTTGTCTCATCGTTCAGACACAAATGCTCGCTCAAGGTCCGCGATCACCGTTCCCAGTTGGGACGGCCGGGTATCCAGCCGCACAAGAAGGTCCCGCCCCGTTAGGAGCGCTTGATTGCGCCTGAACCAGTCCCGCAGGAGGCGCTTGGCTCGATTGCGGTCCACGGCACGCTGAAGAAAACGTTTTGGAACTATCAAACCCAACCTGGAATAGCCTAACCCGTTGGGTCTGATCTGTACGCAAACCGAGCCGGCGCGCTGCCTCCGCGTCGCGGCGAGGATCGTAGCAATCGAGTCGCCGCGGAGGCGCTGCGAACTCCGATACCGCTCAGCGCACCTCAAACGCCTAGACGTGCCCGCCCTTTCGCCCGCCGCGCGCGGATTACCGCTCTCCCGCCGCGCGAGCGCATCCGGACTAAAAACCCGTGCGTGCGCTTACGACGGACAACAGACGGCTGAAAAGTGCGTTTCATGTTTTTTCCCGAGTATCAAAAGTATCGAACAACCTCGCATTAGACGATGATCCCCCACCTCCTGTCAATGCAGGCACTACTCTTTACCTGTGGATAACTCAGTGCCGAAAGAGTAAAATCCGAGGCCGACTTACCTGCCTTAACAGACTCCAAAAACCGATGCAAGGCTTCTGGACTTCATGTCTAAATATTTTTGAAAAAGAGCTTCCAGCTCAACAATTTAACACGTGGATCCGACCCCTTCAGGTCAGCGTTTCCGCTAGTTCGCCCAAGGAGTTGCGCCTACTGGCTCCAAACCGCTTTGTCTTGCAGTGGGTAAAAGAACGCTTCTTGAATCGAATAGAAGCCATGGGGATGGAGTTTTTTGCTTCCCCGGTTAGGGTTTCGTTCGCCCTCAAAGAAGCACCTCATGTGTCCCCGCAAGCCCCCGCCGTACCACATCAACTCCAGGTACCGAAAACAGCCCCTCCCCTTCGCTCCAGCCTCATACCTGAATTCACCTTCGAGAATTTCGTAGCTGGAAAGGCCAATCAACTTGCCCGAGCGGCCGCTCTTCAGGTCGCCGAACATTCTGGCACTTCCTACAATCCTCTATTCATCTACGGGGGCGTGGGCCTAGGCAAGACCCACCTAATACACGCGGTCGGCAACTTCATTCTTACCCAACACCCCCGCGCCAAGGTCCGCTACCTCCACGCGGCCCAATACGTATCCGATGTCGTACGCGCCTATCAACAAAAGTCTTTCGATGAATTCAAGCGCTACTACCACTCCCTCGATATGCTCCTTATCGACGACATCCAATTTTTCACCGGTAAGGACCGTACCCAGGAAGAATTCTTCTACGCCTTCAACGCCTTGATTGAAGCTCACAAGCAATTGATTATCACCTGTGATACCTATCCGAAGGACCTTGCAGGCATCGACGAGCGCCTCAAATCGCGCTTCTCTTGGGGACTATCGGTCGCAATCGATCCACCCGAACAGGAAATGCGCGTCGCCATCATCTTGAAAAAAGCCGAAGCCGTCTCCGCTACGATCAGCGAGGAAGTCGCTTTTTTCATAGCGAAACACATCCGATCTAACGTCCGCGAATTGGAAGGTGCACTTAAGAGTGTCCTCGCCTACGCAAGGTTCAACGGCAAGGAAATCAATCTCGATTCTGCTAAAGAAGCACTCCGGGATCTCCTTTCAGCCCAAAACCGTCAGATCAACGTCGACAACATCCAGAAAACAGTTGCCGATTACTACAAAATCAAGATTTCTGACATGCATTCCAAAAAACGTACCCGAAACATAGCTCGTCCCCGCCAAGTCGCTATGGCGTTAGCCAAGGAACTTACCCAACTGAGCCTCCCTGATATCGGCGACGCCTTTGGCAACCGAGACCATACCACTGTGCTCCATGCCTGTAGAACCATCGCCGCCTTACGTGAAAAAAATCACGAAATTAATCGTGACTACCACGTGCTCGAACAGGTACTTAAGGGATAAAAAAACATGCCATATGAATGTATGGAGTGTGGGTTAAATGTACATAAGTGCCCGGATCAGACCTTCCCATTTACTTATTCATATTTCCTCCACCCCTTTCCGCCTACTTATCCACAACGTTTAGACGGCTCCCCAGCGGCGTCAACACTCAACATACCGATGTTTTCCACATAATCGGCAGCCTTTATCATCATTACCAAGGTATAAAAGGAAAACAATATGAACCTGATTAAGATCAACCGCGATTTGCTGTTGAAGCCTCTTCAGGCAGTATCCGGGATTATCGAACGCAGACACACCCTCCCGATCTTATCGAACGTACTGCTTCTCCGGTCCGAAGATCGTATTGATTTCGTCGCCACAGATATTGAAATAGAAATCACTGCTTCCGCTACTACCGAAGCCCAGGGCGAACCTAAAGCAATTACCATTGGCGCTCGCAAGTTTCTTGACATCCTGCGCGCATTACCGGAAGGCAGCGAAGTATCACTGGCCATTCAGGAGAAGAAATTACAAATAAAGTCCGGAAAAAGCCGTTTCAACCTCCAGACTCTACCAGCCGAGGATTTTCCAAGACTTTCCGCAGCGGAAGCCGAACCAACAAAATTTTCCGTCCCCCAAAAACTCCTTAAGGCCTTGATCGGGCTAGTGCAATACGCAATGGCCCAGCAGGATATCCGCTATTACCTGAACGGCTTACTCATGATAGTCGAGCAAGGCGATCTCAAACTTATTGCTACCGATGGCCATCGACTCGCCTTCGCAGCTAAAGAAGTAGGCGACAAAAATTTATCTCGCCAAGAGATCATCCTCCCCCGCAAGACAGTCCTCGAACTCGCCAAGCTACTCGCCGATACCGATGAACCCGTGATGATCGAACTATCGGCCAGTCAAGCCTGTTTCAAGTTTGGTACCGTCTGCTTGGTATCAAAACTCGTCGATGGAAAATTTCCAGACTACACGCGTGTGGTTCCACAGAATCAGCCACGCCACCTGCGTCTTGGTCGAACCCAGCTACTGCAAAGTCTCCAGCGCGCCGCCATTCTTACCAGCGACAAATTCAGAGGCGTCCGCTGGGTGCTCTCGGATGGAACCCTAAAGATTATCTGCAGCAATACCGAGCAGGAGGAGGCTCAGGAGGAACTTGATGTCAACTACACCGGCGATCCCCTCGATATTGGCTTCAACGTTGGCTACCTTTTAGACGTTCTCAACAATGTAGATGTTCAAGAGATCGATTGTGCTCTAGGCGATTCTAACTCCAGCGCCCTCTTCACCATACCGGGTCGCGAGGATTTCAAATACGTCGTTATGCCGATGCGGATTTAATACACCAAAAATGACTGAACCGGAAAAAATAGAATATCCAAAGAGTGATCTTTACGATTCTGACAGTATCAAGGTCCTTAAAGGCCTCGACGCCGTCCGAAAGCGCCCTGGGATGTATATCGGAGACACTTCGGACGGTACCGGCTTGCACCACATGGTCTTCGAGGTCCTCGATAACGCCATCGATGAAGCCTTGGGTGGGCACTGCAATGAAATTGTAGTAACCATACACACAGACAATTCCATAAGTGTTACCGACAACGGTCGCGGAATTCCTACTGAAATTCACCGCGACGACCCAGAAGGAAGGTCTGCAGCAGAAATAGTAATGACTGAACTGCACGCCGGCGGCAAGTTTGACGACAACGCCTACAAGATCTCCGGTGGTCTACACGGCGTAGGCGTGTCCGTCGTCAACGCGCTTTCCCAATGGTTGCGCCTGACTATCCGCCGCGACGGCCAAGTACACTTTGTCGAGTTCAAGCACGGAGTTACGGTGGCTCCTTTGCGGATGACCGGCAAGACCGAGCGTCGAGGCACAGAAGTTCATTTTCTCGCGAGCGCAGAAACCTTCAATATCATTGAGTACCACTATGACATTCTTGCTCGTCGTTTGCGTGAACTGTCTTTTCTAAATAATGGGGTCAAGATAAAACTCCTAGATCAGCGCAATGGCAAAGAAGAAGACTTTGCGTTCGCTGGCGGCGTAAAGGGTTTCGTAGAATTTATAAACCGCAACAAGAATGTCCTTCATTCAAACGTTTTCTATGCCACAGGGCAGAACGAAGGCATCACCGTTGAAGTATCGATGCAATGGAACGATTCCTACCAAGAAGCGGTACTGTGCTACACAAATAATATTCCGCAACGGGACGGAGGGGCACATTTGACAGGATTACGGGCCGCGATGACCCGCACCCTAAATCAGTACATTGAAAGTCAAGACATTGCGAAAAAAGCGAAGGTAGAGACTACCGGAGATGACATGCGCGAAGGTTTGACTTGCGTACTGTCCGTGAAAGTGCCAGATCCAAAATTTTCTTCCCAAACAAAAGACAAGCTTGTTTCCTCCGAGGTCCGCCCGGTTGTAGAAGATATTGTTGCGCAAAAACTAATGAGTTTTCTCCTAGAGCGTCCTGCTGAAGCCCGCGTTATTTGTACCAAGATCGTCGATTCCGCGCGCGCACGCGAGGCAGCTCGTAAGGCTCGTGAACTCACTCGGCGCAAAGGCGTGCTCGATTCCTTCGGTCTTTCAGCAAAACTCGCTGATTGCCAGGAAAAAGATCCGTCAAAGTGCGAGTTGTACATCGTAGAGGGAGATTCCGCCGGAGGATCTGCCAAGCAGGGCCGGGATCGGAAATTTCAGGCGATTCTGCCTCTCAAGGGAAAGATACTGAACGTCGAGAAGGCTCGGCCTGAAAAGGTGCTCTCGTCGCAAGAGATAGTGACTCTGATTCAAACCCTCGGAACGGGGATAGGCGCCGAAGAATATGATATCGGTAAGTTACGCTATCACCGTATCATCATCATGACCGATGCGGATGTTGACGGAGCGCACATTCGCACATTATTACTCACTTTCTTTTACCGCCAGATGCGCGAACTGGTGGAGCGTGGCCACATCTACATTGCTCAGCCACCTCTCTACAGAATGAAACTAGGCAAAACAGAGCGCTATCTGAAGGACGATCATGAACGAGATCAGTTCATGTTGGCCCAGGCCTTAGTCGGGGCTGCGCTCGTTCCCAAGGATGGTGCAACGCCGATCAGCGGCGAGGCACTGGAGAAAATTGCGCGGAGTTACCTGCTTGCCGAGGCTGTCGTTGTCCGGCTTTCCAGAATGATAGACAGCGAAGCATTGAGAGGATTGATGCGCGGCGCAGTTATAGATCTTTCCGATGCTCAATCGGCAGAAGCGAGCGCATTGAACCTCAAACAAGCGATGCCACAAGCCAGAAACAACGGCAACGGCGGTATCAACGTGCGCGCGCGCTACGATGAGAAAAATGAGCGATACCAGTTGCTCATAGAACGCAACCATCATGGGAACATCAGGGCGACCGTTCTGGACGATGATTTCCTGGTTTCAGGCGACTACAGGCAGATCGAAATCACGGCAAAGATGCTCGAAGGCCTGGTCGGCCCCGGAGCGATCGTCTCTAGGGACGAAAAGGAACATTACGTCGACGATTTCGGGCAGGCCATACGTTGGTTGCTTGGCGAAGTGGAGCGGGGAGCGGCTATTCAGCGCTACAAGGGGTTGGGGGAAATGAATCCAGAACAACTCTGGGATACAACCATGGACCCGGTATCACGGCGACTGCTCAAAGTACAGGTTGAGGACGCCATCATCGCCGACGATATATTCACCAAGCTCATGGGTGACGACGTGGATCCACGCCGCGTTTTCATTGAGCAGAACGCGTTAATTGCGCGCCTTGACGTATAGGATCTAGATAGCTTACCCGCCGGACACAGGGCGCTTCCTGCTGGCTGCACGCTTCGCCGTCTTGGTCTTTGCGCTTTTTTTTGCTGTCTTGACCTCGGATTTCGCTGGAACCCTCTTTGAGGTTTTTTTCTTTATTTCCTCGGCGGCTTTTGGCTTAGAAGAACTGGCAGTCGCGGTCTTACCCACCCTCGGCGCAAACTCAAAACCCACTTTGCCGTCTGCGCCGCGAACCAAGAAAGCCGAAAAAGGACGGCCTTTCTTTGAAATAAAGCGGGTAAGCAGATCGGTCCTGCCTGTAGCAAGAAGTTTAATCATCTGTTCCCGCTCAATAGGGCGCTGCAGAATAATGCGCCCGGATCGGAAGTCGCAACTACGTTCAGGCCCGACCGATTTTTGGCACACGTACGCCATCGGTTGTTCGAACACGGAGGCCCCACACTTGGGACATCCGCCCAATGCCTCCTGTTCCGAAAAGTCGGGAATTGTCCCGTCACCGTCTCTGCCGTCGCCGCTTTGGCCGAAGTCAAACTCAGCTTTCATCTCTGTTGAGAGTTTGAGCGCCCCCGCAAAGGGTCGACCCATGCGGCTGCGAAAGCCGGTGAGTGGTCCAACAAACCGTTTCTCGATCAGTTCTTCCACTTCCTCAGGAGCAAGCTCGCGTCCGGACATGACACGCCAGATGGCAAAATCGCAGGACTGACATTGAAATTTGCGATAGTTCTCCTGTACCTTCGCGCCGCACTTCGGGCATACCGTCTTCAGTGTCGCGAAAGCATCGTCCGGGATGTTTCCATTTCGGATGCGCTCCACCATTTCACGCGTGGTATCGACGATGTGTTCCATGAAGATGGGACGCTCTAGTTCACCGCGCTCCATCTGCTTGAGTTTGTATTCCCAGTCGCCGGTCAGTTCCGGGGACGTTATTTCGTTGATGCCAAAGTGCTTAAGTGCAAACATCAACGAAAAGGCCTTCGGGGTCGGTTGAAGCTCGCGCCCGATACGATGCAGGTAATCCTCGAATATGAGCCCCTCAATGACCGCGGCGCGCGTAGCCGGGGTCCCCAGTCCCTTCTCACGCATGGCCTCGCGGAGGTCTTCATCCTCGACGAGTTTTCCGGCACCTTCCATCGCCGAAAGCAAGGTGGCCTCTGTAAAACGCGCTGGAGGCTTGGTTTCTGTCGCACGCAGTTCGATCCGCTCGACCTTTACGCTGGGCCCGAGGAGCGCTGGGAGCGAGGCGGGCTCATCCCCCGTCTGAGACTCCCGACCGTAGATGGCCAGCCAGCCAGGTTTGTTCATGACGCGCCCGTCTGTGCGAAATGGTTCGCCCTCGACACGGGTAATACGGGTGGTAACCATAAATTCAGCGGCTGGAAAAAACACCGCTAAAAACCGTTTCACCACCATGTCATAAAGCTTCGTTTCCGCTTCGTTGAGCTGGCGAGGTGCTTCGAGCGTAGGAATGATGGCGAAGTGGTCGGAAACCTTGGAATCATCGAAAATACGCTTGCTCGGCCGTACCCACCCCTCTTTAAGAATCTGAGCGGCAAACGGCGCGTAAGCTCCCAGAAGCCCGGCAGGCTTGCGGGTCTTTCCACCGGTCAGCATTTCCATCGCCGCGCACACAGTGGCAACATAGTCCTGCGGCAACGCACGGGAATCGGTTCGTGGATAGGTCAGCACCTTGTGCTTTTCGTACAGGGCTTGCGCGAGTGAGAGCGTCATTTTGGCTGAGAAGCCGAAGCGCCCATTTGCCTCGCGCTGCAAGCTTGTAAGGTCATACAGCAGCGGGGACAACTGTGTAGTAGGCTTTGATTCTTCCGTTGCTACGCCTGCCTTGCCTTCGCACTTGGCCTGGATGGCGCTAGCTCGTTGTTCGTCCCAGATGCGTTCAGGGCGGGAATCGTTGTTCTCGTCCCGCTGTGGCTTCTCAAATTTTTCGTCGAACCACCGGCCACTGTATTCGGCATTGCCGGTGTTGAAAGAGCCATGCAGTTCCCAATAATTTTTAGGGATGAAACTGCGGATTCGTTGCTCGCGTTCAACCAAAATAGCAAGCGTTGGTGTTTGCACGCGCCCGACTGTCGTCTTGTAAAAACCGCCCTCCTTTGAATTGAACGCGGTCATCGCACGGGTGCCGTTGATGCCAACCAGCCAATCCGATTCGGAACGGCAAACAGCCGCATCGGCAAGCGGCTGGAGTGCCTCGTTTGAGCGTAGAGAGGCGAAACCGTCGAGGATGGCCGATGGCGTCATCGATTGGAGCCAGAGGCGCTCTATAGGCTTCTTGCTACCCGCGTGCTGAACGATGTAGCGAAATATGAGTTCGCCCTCGCGCCCCGCGTCGCAGGCATTAATCAGGCCGGTTACGTCCTTGCGTTTCATCAGCCGAGCAAGGAGTTTCAGCCGATCCTCAGTTCGCTCGATCGGTAACAGGTCAAAATGAGGTGGAATGACAGGAAGATTGGCGAGCGACCACTTTCCCCGCTTGACTTCATATTCTTCCGGTGCAGCGATCGCGAGCAGGTGTCCGATCGCGGATGAAAGAACAAATTTGTCGCTTTCGAAATAATCTCCATGACGCGTGAAACCACCCAAAGAGCGAGCAATGTCAACCGCGACGGAAGGTTTTTCCGCGATGATAAGCTTCTTAGCCATGAGTTTTCTTGACGAGGTTCCCTGTCATGCGGTGATTAGTTCAAACGGTGCCGCGAATCGACGCAGCAACGCAAAAGCGCAGCATGATAAGAGCAATTCGCGCAGACAAGCAAGGAATGATGTTGCGCCTGGACCGGTTTTCCGTAGGCCGGACCTTGTTAGGAGGTTAATGCATTTGGGGTTTTTCGTCGTCCGGCAGCAATTCGTCGAGTATCAGAGCATCGACGCTTCCCTTACGCGCCCAAAGCACCATCAGGGCGATGACCTTAAGTTTTTCGAGTCCGACCACTTCCTCTGGCAAGGCCATAGCGCGCTCGAGGATAACTTCGCGCAGTACAGGGGACAAGACCCGGGCGGACTCTAAAAAAACGATAAAACCACGACCTTCCGTCGAGAGTTTATCGAGTTCATCAGTTGTGTATGCTCGCTGCGAAGCGCTCGTTTCGAGCGTTTGCGGTAAGTCGTTGAAGCGCGCCAAGCCGTTCAGCCAGTCGAGCGCCTCGCTGATGTCCTCATTCTCGAACCCGGCAGCATGGAGCTTGCGGCTAAGCGTGTCCTGATCAGGATAACCGTCCGTCTGGTAGTAGTTCTCGAACAGGTAAACTAGGACGTCAAACATGTGTGCACACGAACCTCAGCTGATGCGTTGGTATACGCCTCCCGGAAGACGGCTCACTTTTCCTTCCAACTCCAGCGTCAACAGCATCGCCGATATGACTTCGGCCGTCAAGCCGGCGCGCTGAATCAAGGTGTCGATCGAACACGGATCATACCCCATATGTTGTAGCAGACCCGGTGATGGCCCCGAAGAATTGGGGATGATCGGAGTTCCAAGTCCGAGGCCAAGCTCCTCCAGCACGTCCTGTGCGGACTCGACCAGCTTTGCTCCCTGCTTGATCAGCGCGTGGCAGCCTTTTGAAAGCGGCGAGTGAATCGAGCCCGGTACGGCAAAGACTTCTCGTCCCTGCTCGGAGGCGAATCTGGCCGTAATGAGCGAACCCGAGGCAAGCGCCGCCTCGATAACCAAACACCCTCGCGATAGCCCGGAGATCAGACGATTGCGACGCGGGAAATTTTCGCGTGAGGGCGGTGTACCGAGGGGAAACTCCGAAACGATCGCGCCATCTTTCGCAATTCGGGCGAACAGCGGCTCATGGCCCTGCGGGTAGACGATGTCCGGCCCACAGCCGAGCACAGCGATGGTCGAACCGTTGCCATCAAGGGCTCCCCGGTGTGCCGCGGTATCGATACCCAGCGCCAAGCCGCTGACGATGGCCAAGCCTGTCTCGCTCAAAGTTCGGGCGAAGCGCTCGGCGTTGGTTACGCCCTGCTGTGTGGCATTACGGCTGCCAACAATCGCCAGCGAAGCCACGCTGAGCAGGCGCAAGTCACCGATGACGTAAAGGAGAATCGGCGGGTCAGGAATCTGCAATAGCTGCTGCGGGTAATCCGAATCTGCCAGCGTGACCACCGATCTGCCTGGTTGTTCTGCCCACTCAAGTGCCGTCGCGACGCGTGCCGCGCGCCCGGACTCCAATATTCTTCCCGCGATCGTTTCGGAAACGACCTTGGTAAGTTGGGCGCGGGACACAGAACGAATGTTGTCCGGTAGCCCGAACGCGGTGAGTAGCGCCCGATAGGTCCGAGGTCCCAGGCCGGGAACCAGACTGAGGTCAATCCAAGACGCAAGGCCTTTCATCGAGGTCATGCGGCCCCAAAATGGGGTCTGGAGTCAGGGCGTTTGTACGGAGTCGCCCGGCGCGACGGGTCGCGAACTCTCCAATACGAGGGCATAGGACACCCCGCTAAAAACCCGGAACAAAAATATTAGGCCATAGCGCTCGTCAGGTAGACGAAACTGCGGTGCACGGTCACGCGAGAGGCTCGATTGCGGATCCGCAATCGAGGCACCTGTGCGCTTGATCGCCAAGACGTGCCCCATCTCCAAGCCATGCAGCGAGCCCTTATTGATGGAGACAATGGAGTTCCTGCCGCCTTCACTGTTGGACAGTCCACCGAGCACACCAATGATCCGCCCTTGTATCGTGGATCTTGGTGCGTGCGGAGCATATTGATTCAGTACGGCCGAGCCCGCAGGAAGCAGGCGATCGCCTTGGCTGATTTCCTGGGTCGAACTGACGATGCGCACGGTCGTCGGCTCTCCCAAACTCACCACGCGAGCGGTACCAAGAAATACGGCTTCAAATCCCAGTGTACTGCCGGTGTCGGGATCTACCAGCGGGCGTCCTGACCGGAATATCTGCCAATTGACCTCCTTGCTTTCTCCGATACCGCTCACGTACGCTGTGCCTCCGGCACCCAGATAAACGGTACCTTCCTGGGTGCCGACGATGCGCGGCGCCTTCAGCAAGCCACCTTCCTCGATTACCAGGGGCTGCGATAGAAATGGCTCGATTGCCTTGGGGGGGATGGCTGGAATCGCACGCTCCGCCAACAGTGACTCGCGAACCTGTGGCGCAAGCTTGATGGTCTCGCCGTTCGTCGTAAGTTGTGGCGGATGCTTGGCGCGGTCCAGAACGATCACATTCCCGGGCGCAATGCGATGCGGATTGCTGATCTGTTCTTGGTTGAGGCGCCAGATCTCGGCCCAGCGCCATGGCTCTTTGAGAAACTTTCCGGCGATGCCCCAGAGGGTGTCGCCCTTTTCGACGACGTAACGGTCCGGTGCATTGTCCTGGAGCTTCAACTCGCCTTGAGCGAGAACCCAGGATGGATGCGCCAAAAAAGCGAGCAGAAAGAATATGATAGACTTTCGCATGGCATCCTCAAGTGGAAACGCGCGCAGCGAACGCTTCGCCAACAGCGTAGCATCCATTCTATAGTCTGCGTTAAATTCTCCATCTAATCCATTCAATTTGCAAGTTTTTATGGCGCTGCTCACTATCCTGCGCTACCCTGACCCCCGTTTGTACCGGAAGGCCGACCTGGTCGTGGAAATAACCCAGGATATTCGCAGTCTAGCGCGCGATATGGCCGAGACCATGTACGCTGCTCCGGGGGTTGGGCTCGCCGCGACGCAGGTCGATGTGCACAAGCAGGTGATCGTCATCGATACGTCGGAAGCACGCGATACCTTGCTGGTGCTGATCAATCCCCAGATTCTGGCGAGTGAGGGATCTCAGTACTGCGAAGAGGGCTGCCTGTCCGTCCCCGGGGTCTACGAGCCGGTCGAGCGCGCCGAGTGGATACAGGTGCAGGCCATGGGTATGGACGGCAATTTATTTGAGTTCGAATCAGAAAAGTTGCAGGCGGTGTGTATCCAGCATGAAATGGATCATTTGCAAGGTAAAGTCTTCGTCGACTATCTTTCCCGCCTCAAGCAAAGCCGCATACGCGCGAAAATGCAGAAGCAGCAGCGGCAGCCGGATTGAGCCTGGCGCATCAGGGAACAGGACATCTTGAGACTCATTTTTGCGGGCACACCCGATTTTGCCGCAAGTGCGCTTTCAGCGCTCCTCGTGAGCCGGCATACCCTGGCGCTGGTATTGACGCAGCCCGACCGACCCGCCGGACGAGGGCTCAAGCTCCACCCAAGCGCGGTGAAGCGACTGGCCATTGATCGCGGCATTCCGATCGCACAGCCCGCAACACTGAAAGACATCAG